>Ga0302319_10005612_pt1 | contig 25156 bp, 24 predicted proteins | sample Bog_T0_2_FD_203319 | JGI IMG/M metagenome (GOLD analysis project Ga0302319, IMG submission 203319) | Peat permafrost microbial communities from Stordalen Mire near Abisko, Sweden - Bog_T0_2 | ecosystem: Environmental > Terrestrial > Soil > Wetlands > Peat | place: Sweden: Abisko, Stordalen Mire...
CTTCCGTCAAGAGTGGCATTGATGGACATGAGCTGCCCTGAAGACTGACGAAGTCTGGTCTGGATGAGTCGGGTGCTTGCGCCGAGGCAACGGGAAACCGGTCAAAAAACGGATGCGGCATATGCCATTTCAAACTTAAAGAAGTATGGACAATATGGGCTGATTTAGCATGTATGCTGCCCAAGTCGAGACGAAGAACGTCGTCGGGGTTTGGCCTACAGCTCGTCTAATGCAGAAGGTGATTACCCGCGATTTGGAGCAATAAGTGTCACATTGCGGACGAAGGAATATGGGTCTTCTGGGTGATCTCCCCAACCTTTACCTGATGCATTTGCCAGTTCTATCAGCCTAGCGATATCCGTCTGGCGAATGGAATTAGTTACTTCATGTTTTGATTTATCCAGTGCCTTGGCTCCAATCGTCTGCAAGTATTCAGACACTGCTGCGGCCTCAACCAGAACCCTTCCAGACCCGGCCCAGTGGCGATCTTCGCCATTCTTCTTGACGCCGGAAATCCAAAAAGACTCACCGGTTTCCATGTCAACGTAGTTGCCTCCCATATCGGCGCGCCGCTGGCCCTTAAGTTTCATCAGCCCCGCCCGTCGAAGTACAGAGTCCGGCCGGTCTTCGATGATGTCACGTAGCCGATCCAGGCAGGGCCGTTATCGGAATGGCCGCTCTTGAGCTCAATGTATCTGAGAGTTTTCATGTTTCACAGTGTGCCACAGCAGTGAGAGATTGAACAATTGAAAATGGGGTTTCGGTGTCGTCTTCAATGACCTGTCATCCAGAAGAAACTTATAATCGGGGGGCTCTGTCCGAATAGCCGACGGGAAGTCTCTCGGAGCCCAGAAGAAGCTACAATTCAATGGGGTATTTCGCATGTGTTCGGATGAACAGCACGTAGCTGTGAGGGCTGACCAGCCAGAAGCCTGTGAGGATCCTGCTTGCTTCAACAATTTGCTTATCAAGACAGTGATTCCGAGTAATGGCAGCCCGATTGTTGACATCGCACCGGTCAACCAGGAAAACCAGAGCATTTGGCTGATGCTTGCGGAGGATGGCCAGCTCCTGCGTCATTGTGCAGACAGGGTCGAGTCGGAGGTTGTTGGGCGAATCAGTCTGCCATCGGAACCTGCCAGGGATCCGTTTGATGGACACACGCTTGCACGGCGTCTTCATGTCTCTCATGACGGCAATTTTGCCTCAGTCGTAAGCGACTATGGCCAGTACGGTCAGGTCATCGATCTTAGATCCGGCAAGATCACCCTCAAGTTGGACGGCGGAGACTATGAGCCGGATACGGTGCCGTTCTCTTTCCGCTTTGCCTCATGGCAAGGACAGGTGGTCGTCATCCACCGCACCGCGTGGAATCGACTCGACGTTTCAGATGCTTCATCGGGGCGACTTCTTAGCGAACGCGGTCCAACGGCCTACCTTACAGGCGAGCAACGACCGGAGCATTACCTTGATTATTTCCACGGAGCCCTGTATCTGAGCCCGAATGGAACTCGGATTCTCGACGACGGCTGGGTGTGGCATCCGGTCGGCATTCCGGTCGTCTGGAGTGTTGATCAATGGTTGTCGGGAAATGTCTGGGAGTCTGAGGATGGCAAGACCAAAAGAGATGTTTGCGCACGCACCTACTACTGGGACCATGGCGTTGCGTGGCTAAACGAGGAAACAGTCGCAATCGGCGGCATCGGCGATGGTGACGACAAGATTGTGGACGGGGCTCGCATTTTCGACATCACCTCAACCGGACCTCCCAGCCCTGAGTGGCGGAGCGATTGGAAGTGGGCCCGGGAAATCACTGCTTTCGTCGGGCCTGCAGGACGATTCTTCAGCGACGGCAAGTGGCTCTACTCTGCGTCGAAATCGGGTATGTCGAGGTGGGGCCCCAAAACCGGTTTTCGGACTGGCTACATAGACCAGTTCAATCCAACCCATCACCATTTGGGCGCGGGGGAACTTGCTCAGCTGTCCGAGGGTGTGATCGTGAGATGGAGTACCTCATCGGTATCGTAGTTGAGCGCCAAACGCTGTTCAAGCATTCGAATTGAAATCCCAGCTCCCATCGTCCCACCAGTAGTCTGAAAGGACCGAGCGGACGGTATATTCGGGCGCATCCTGTTCTAAAGGGTCGAATACAGAAACTCCCAATGCGTCAGCGAAGGCAAAGTCGTACTCGAAGAACGCCGCCTTAATACTCCCGGAAGTCGTCAGCGGATAGACGTTGAAGCAAATCAGGCGATTGTCGTCGGAGATCGCCAGCAGTTGCCGGCCGACCACCCTCCGTTGCCTGTTGCGAGCATACAAAACCTGCTTGTTGATATCGAGGAGGACAGCAGCAGCAGAATCTGCGCAAACGCCTCCAATTCCAAGGCAAGAGCCGGCATATTCGCCAAGCTTCAATACTTCAGTCGGGTTGCGCTCAATGCTGAGCGAGATTTCGTTGAATTCGCGCGGGATACCGAATTCCCAGATATCGCGTGGAATCGCCGGATGCTCCTTGTACCAGGCGAGAGTTGCAGGGTGGCGTGAAAGATACTGCTGATCTCCGGTCCAATACGCCTTGAGGGCTCTTCGCAATCCTCGCCGATTGTCACGAAGTGAGCCAAGCAAACGTAAGGCATGCTCGGTATCCTTGTTGACCTCTTTGATCGGCATTTCATGCTTCAGCGCTTCGAACACAGATTGTTCGACAAGATCCAATTGGGTCAAGAGGGGCTTCTCTTTGAAGACGCGATAGTGCCTTTCCACACTTGTAGGCGAGAGGCTGATCTCACCGGCCAGCCATGCCCTCAATCGCATCGCGCGACGAGTAGTCGATGGCAACGCGCAGATGGAGCCGACATCCCGCGGAGGTTGCGCCTTCGGCTTTCTCGATTTCGCGCAACACAGATGAGGCCAATCGATCACGCCGACCGATGACCTGTAGTCTCGCACCACGCTGTCTTAGTCTGTCGGTCTCAAGACGCAAGAAAGCTCTCAGCAGCCAGAAAATGCTCTCGACCTCGGCAGCCGGCCGGCGCCAGTTGTCGGAGGAAAACGCATAGACCGTAAGGAAGCGGATGCCCACGTCCGGCGCTCGCTCAACAACCCGCCGTAACGCGTTCACTCCTGCGCGATGCTCGGCGATGCGGGGCAATCCGCGTCGCGTGGCCCACCGGCCATTGCCATCCATGATGATTGCCACATGCAATCCTTCAAGGTTATTGCTTTGCATCGTAAAGTTACCTCACGCAGGTTGCCTTGTTTTCGGGGAGTGCGGCAGTCGTTCCTCGGCAGCTACTCCAGGCCCACCGGAGAACCACGCCGCACCCTATTGCATCATTTAGAAAGCGAACACAACACCACGCGCTATGGAATTGATGGAGCGTTCTTGTCTTCGGTCGAGCTTGATCCTGGAAGAGAGCTGTACCAGTCGATCCCACGCGTGAAGTACATGGCGGCCGTCAATGCGAGGAAACTGGCAATCGCGCCCACCAGCAATGCGTTATCCTCCAGTCGCAGCATCAGATAGATCAGCACGTATAACAAACTGAAGACGGCCAAAGCTCTCAAGCTCTGCAGACGGCTCGAGAATACCCATCCTGCATTGACTGAAAGCAGTGCGACCGTCGCAGCGCCGGCAAATAGAAATCCAAAATCGAAGCCGATCCTTTCAGCAAGCGACAACAGAAGCAGATAGAAGATGATCTGTGCGATTCCGACTAGAACGTATTGTGCAGGGTGAACGCGCTTGCCAGTCGTAACCTCAAAGACGAAGTAGGAGAGGAAGATCAACCCCAAAAACAAAGCAACATACTTGAGTGAACGGTTGACGGATTGGTACGGATCCGCCACTTCGATAAACGAAATACCAAGTGCCGTAGCGTCGAGCCCGGTGATCGAGTCGCTTTGCCCTTCGGCACGCACGCCGCGAGCAATAAAGGGCACAGACCATTCCGCGCTGAATCCGTTGTTGGAGACGGTTCGATTGATCGGCAGGAAGCCTCCATCAAAGCCGGGACTTGCCCAATCGCCCTGCGCGGTAAGATGAGTCGTCTTGCCATAGGCAAGCACGGCTACCCGCTGCGCGCCCGAAAATCGTAGAGAGGATGTCACATTGAACTGCGCATTTGGCTTTGTGACCGCGTCAGCCTTCGCTCCAAAGAGGGTCAGCTTCGTCTGCTGGTTCTGATCTCCACCGATAGTCAGATTCGGGGACACCCCAGCGGGAATAAGCGTCGCGGTCTTTCCATCAGCCGTCAATAGCGCGTCGGCCAGCGCCCCACGCGCGTCGCTGACTCCGACCACGATCTCTGCATGGCTCCAATCAAGTTCGGCTCCTTGCGGCGCAGAACTGGGCACTCCTGTTAGATCAAATGCCGCATCGAACTTCAAATCTGCCTGGAAGACCGGTACCTTGAATAGCGAGCGATGCCTCTCTTCTGTTGCCGTCTTCAAAACTGCCGACGCTCGCGAGGGAAACACCAGGTACACGCCATGCCTTGCAACATCACTCTGTGATTGCGGTGGAATGTTGTAAGGGATCGCGAGAGTCGGTCCAAGGAAGGTTTGCTGGCCGCCCACGTGGCCGCTGATTTCTTTGATGACGTCCGCTGCTCTGCTGGTTCTGTCGTCAACCAATCCTTCCACAAAGAACGCCGGAATGGTCATGAGCAGGGCTAGCCCGCAGACGACGATGAGTTTCATGCCCATGGAGCGGGACCTCAGTTTAACTTGTAAACCGGTCTGCAACATCGAAGAGTCGTTCACGTAGTTCTTCCTTTCTGAAACCTACTTTGCATTGCAAAGTTATTACACAAAAAAATAGTCAGGGGCGCGATGGGAGCAGATCGCCAATCGGGCCTGTGGCGATCTCCTCTTGAGAACCCTTTGCCGCATCCTTGACCACTTGTTCGAGCGTTGATAGGTATTCAAGATAACGCTTGCGTCCGGGTGCCGTGATCTTGCAAATTGTCTGCGGACGATTACGATCGTGGCCTTTGACGATCACAACCATCTTTGCCGATTCCAGAACGCTCAAATGCCTGCTCAAGTTTCCGTCCGTCAGTGCGCACAGCTGCTTGAGATCAACGAAGGTCAGGCCCTTGGGGTTTGTGATAAGAGAGGTCAGTACACTTAAGCGGGCGCGCTCGTGAATCACGCGATCGAGTCCTTCGTATGCGAATCGAGCCTCACTGTTTGTTGAATTAGCTCTCATCGCCGCCATCCTTTGCCGTGAAGTACAGAATTCCCGCGACCAGCAACTGTCCGACTCCATACGGAATGCCCATGGCCAACGGAGAGAGCGCGCGGCCGTCCGCAAGAGTAATGCAATTCAGTCCCGAAAGCAGATACCAAACGCCAGCTGCGAGCATCGGCCGCGGCAGAAACCGGCACGACGAAAAGACGCCGAGACTGAAGATGACCTGCCAGAGTCCCGGCAGCATCCACAAGGCAGAGGGAACCGCGCGGACCAGCACAATCGTCATCAGCGCGCCCGCGCCCGCCGAAGGCAAAAACTGCTCGACCGCCATGCGGATCATCTCATCGGCCATGCTCGAATGCATACGATGGCTGCGCGTGACCATCTGGACGCCGATCAAGGTTGCCGACAGAATGGCGGTCAAAATCCAGATGGCGAGAAAGGTTGTAATGTGATTCACCGGATCAGGCAGTAAGAGCGTCTGCGCACCCGCCGCCAGGATCGCGAACCCAGACGTAGCCGCCAGAGTCGCTGGCCCATAGCCGCGAAACTCCGTGCTATGAGCTACTTGCTTTCGAATGCTGCTGATGTCTCCGAGCGCTTTATAGAGGTCATTCATGCGAGATTCACTTTACATTGCAAAGTATACCTCGGGGAGGCTCTTGTCAACATCTGCTCCCGGCGGACCGCCTGACTGGGGCCAAATGGAGGTCTTTGGCACAGTTTGCAGAAAAAAGCTCTTGACATAGTGTCATAAAGACACCATTATAGTGTCAGTGGAACACTTATGAGGTGACCCGATGCTCTTCTCTTACGTGAAAATTCCGGCAACACACTATGCATTGCACTTCCAACAGGGCCGTATCCGGCACGAAGGCCCAGGGCTGTCGTTCTTCTACTACTCTCCCAGCGCGACAATTGTCTCCGTGCCAATCGGCAGCACCGATGCGCCGTTCGCATTTGTGGAAAGCAGTGCGGACTTCCAGTCAGTGACGGTGCAGGGTCAGCTTACGTACCGGGTGGTAGACCCGAAGAAAGTTGCCTCCTTGCTTGATTTCAGTCTGGGCCGGAATGGGCAATATCTTGGCGATGGGCAGCAGAAACTGCAAGAGCGACTGGTCAAGAGCGCGCAGGTTGCGGCCAAGGCCGTGACGCAGCGGATGGGGCTACGCGAAGTGCTGACCAGTTCGACGGCTATCGGCACCGAGGTGGAAGATGCGCTGAAGAACTCTGAGGCGATCAAGAGCCTGGGCGTCGAGATTCTGGAGTTGGCAGTCATTTCGATGAAGCCGACGCCAGAGATGGCAAAGGCACTCGAAGCTGAGGCGCGCGAGGCATTGCAGCGCAAGTCGGATGAGGCGATCTATGCGCGCAGAAACGCTGCTGTCGAGCAGGAGCGGCGCATCAAAGAGAGCGAACTCAACACCGAGATTGCGGTCGAGGAAAAGAAGCGTCAGATTCGCGAGGCGCAGATGGCTGCCGACATCGCGATCGAGGAGCAGAGAGCCCAGTTGGTTGACCAGAAGGTTGCCAACGAACGCAAGGATGCCGACAGCCGCGCCTATGCACTCGACGCGACCGTCAAGGCGATCGAGACCGCGGACTGGAAGAAGTTAATGTTGCTCTCTTCCGGCGGCTTCGATGCGCGGCAGATGATTGCCATGGCATTTCAGGAACTTGCAGGCAATGCTCAGAAGATCGGCGAGCTGAACATCTCTCCCGATTTGCTGCAGGGGTTGATTGGAAAAGCCCGGAGCTGATTATGTTCGATAAAGTCCTTGTCGTAACCCGAAAGACGCGCCTTGCCGAGCTTGTCGAACGCTTCAACACGGTTGGACAGGCTCGGTTCTATATCGAGCACTCGGGCGGAGATTTTGAAGAGTATGTCCGCGAGGATGCCGTTTATCGGCAGGCAGTCGAGGTGACTCGGCGGTCGATGCAATTCGATCTCAAGTTGCAGTTTCTGGATCGTGCCCTCGCGCCGACCGTTCTGTTCACCGAGAAGGATCTGATCATTACGTTAGGCCAGGACGGATTGGTTGCAAACACCGCCAAGTATGTCAAGGGGCAGCCAATTGTCGCAGTCAATCCTGATCCAGAGCGATTCGATGGAGTGTTGCTTCCGTTTCTTCCCGAGCAGGTACGTGATGCTGTAGGTGCCGTGCTCAACGGAAAGGCTCCGATTCATGAAGTCACGATGGCAGAGGCGAGGTTTGCCGACGGCCAGCGCATCCTCGCTTTCAACGACCTCTTTCTTGGGGCGAGCAGCCACGTCTCTGCTCGCTACAAGATCACACTCGGCGGCCAGACGGAATTTCAGTCTTCAAGCGGCGTGCTGGTTTCAACTGGCGCAGGCAGCACCGGCTGGATTTCATCGGTATTCAACATGGCAAAGGGAATCGCCAGCGCTATGGGTGGCAAACCTCCCCAAGCTGTCCGGATGAATTGGGAAGATCCACGGCTATTCTTTATCGCAAGGGAGCCATTCATTAGCAGGCATTCCAGTGCAGACCTGGTGGCAGGCTGGGTCTCCGATGGTGAAGATCTTGTGCTTGAATCCACAATGCCGGCGGGCGGATGCGTCTTCAGCGACGGAATTGAAGCAGATTCGATTCCGTTCAACGCAGGAGCTACCGTGCGGGTACATCGCGCCGCAGAAAGGGCCAGATTGGTGTCAGCATGAACAAGCATGAAATCCAGGTCACCGTTGATATCGTCGTGTTCACCATTCATCAGCAGCGTCTGAATGTGCTCCTGATTCAGCGCGGGATTCCTCCGTTCAAAGGTCAATATGCTTTGCCTGGAGGATTTGTACTTGCCAACGAGACGCTGGAAGCGGCCGCGTTTCGCGAGTTGAGAGAAGAGACCGGGACAGAGAATGTGTATCTGGAGCAGCTTTTCACCTTCGGCGACCCGAAGCGCGACCCTCGCGGAAGAGTTGTGACAGTCGCGTTCTACGCTCTCGTGCCATCGGACCAGTCCCCACTTCTCGCGGGAACGGATGCGGCGGCGGCCGGATGGTTTCCCGTCGATGAGTTGCCACCGGTAGCATTCGATCACCACAAGATCATCGACTATGCTGTCAGCCGGCTGAGAAACAAGCTGGAATACACAACAGTCGGCTTCGAACTTTTGCCAAAGAAATTCACGCTCACCGCATTGCAGGTTCTGCATGAGGCAATCCTGGGCAGAGAACTCGACAAGAGGAACTTCCGCAGAAAGATACTTGCCCTGGGGCTGGTCAAAGCGACGAAAGAGATAGAGGCGACCGGACGAAAACCCGCCCGGCTTTACTCCTTTCGGAACGCGAAATGAATCGAACTCGCAAGTGCGCTTGAAGTAAAACGCGCAACAGACTTTTGGCGCAATTAGCAGGCAAGAAGGTGAACGAGATGAAGCCATCCTATGGAGTGATTGTCGGCAGGTTCCAGGTGCACGAGCTGACCGATGGACACATGGAACTATTGAGGCAGGTGCGCGTTCGTCATCCTCGCGTCATCATCCTGGTGGGCTGCACGCCGGCGGGACCAACCAAGCGGAATCCTCTGGACTTTGTGGTCCGTCGCCGCATGATCGAGGCCAAATTTCCAGAGTTCATCGTTGTTCCAGTCATGGACAAAAAGACCGATGAACTTTGGAGCAAAGAGGTCGATGCTCGCATTGCCGACGTGATCGGGGCCGTTCCGGCGGATGTTGTTTTGTATGGCGGAAGAGATAGTTTCATTCCGTACTACAGTGGCATCCATGAGCCTCGCGAGCTTGAACTTAGCACACCAATTACAGTGTCCAGTACTGAGGTTCGCGAGAAGCTGACCAACACGGTGATGGAATCTGCCGATTTTCGCGCCGGGGTCATTTACGCCATGCACCAGATGTACCCCCGCACCATTCCGACCGTCGATGTTGCCGTGCTACATACCAATGGCGACAAGACAGAAGTTCTTCTTGGCCGCAAAAAGAACGAGAAAGGCCTGCGGTTTATCGGCGGTTATGCAGAGCCGGGAAGCGATCACTATGAACTCGATGGCGCGCGCGAGGTGATGGAAGAGGCCAGCCGCGAGATCGAGAATTTCGAATACATCAGCAGCCAGAAGATAGACGACTGGCGCTACGCCAATGAGACCGACAAGATCAAAACGTTGTTCTACTTGGCGACCGCTAGCTCGCGCGAAGCCAAGCCGAGCGACGACATCGAGCACGTCGAGTGGGTTGATATTCACTCGATCAAGCAAGCGCGCTTCGAGCAAGAGCACCAGGTTCTGGTTGACGCACTCATCACGCATCTTCAAAAGAAAGGAATCCTGCATGATCCATCTGACGGAAAGCATCATTTATCGCTCTGACAGCTACAAATACAGCCACCACAAGCTGCTGCCACCGGGAACCGAGACCATTTATTCCTATCTGGAATCACGCGGCGGCAAGTTCAAGGACGTGGTCTTCTTTGGCCTGCAATACATTCTGGAACAGTATTTCAGTGGCGTTGTTGTCACTGCCGCGGATGTTGAAGAAGCTAGGAAAGACGTGATAGCCCACCTGGGCCCGGGCGTCTTCAACTACGACGGCTGGATGCGGATCGTGAATGTTCACGAAGGCAAACTCCCTCTGCGAATTCACGCCGTGCCGGAGGGGACAGTGCTCGGGCCATCGCAGGTATTGTTGACAGTGGAGAATACCGATCCGGCACTGCCCTGGCTGACCAACTTTGCCGAGACCCTGCTGATGCAGGTTTGGTATCCAATCACGGTCGCCTCGCAGCAGTATGCGAAACGCAAGATGATGCTCGGCTTTCTTGAGAAAACAGGTACACCGGAGTCCATCGACTTCAAGTGGCATGACTTTGGCTATCGCGGATCGACATCTCAGGAATCCGCCGCGATTGGCGGCGCCGCGCACTTGCTTAGCTTCAAGGGTACGGACACATTCATCGCTCTTCAGCTCATCAGGAAGTTTTACGGTGGAGAAGATGCTGGTTTCAGCATTCCTGCCAGCGAACACTCGACCATTACCAGTTGGGGCCGCGAACATGAGAGCGATGCTTACAGCAATATGCTGGAGCAGTATCCAACCGGTATCATTGCCTGCGTCTCTGACTCCTACGACATCGAGAAAGCCTGCCGCGAGTTATGGGGTGAGAAATTGAAGCTCGAAGTCCTTGGCCGCGATGGAACGCTGGTTGTCCGTCCGGATTCCGGCGACCCGGCGCCAGTGATCTTGCGCATCCTGAGCATACTCGGCGAGGCCTTCGGCACCACGACTAACGTTAAGGGATACACCGTTTTGCACCCCAAGGTTCGAGTCATTCAGGGCGACGGTATCAACTACGAATCCGCTTACGAGATTCTAACGGCCCTGGAGCGCCGCGGCTGGTCGATCGACAATCTTGCGCTTGGTGAAGGCAGCGGCGCGCTGCAGTTGGTGAATCGCGACACGTTGAAGATGGCTATCAAGTGTTCAGCAGTCAAGATCAATGGGCAGTGGTCCGATGTTTACAAGGATCCGGCGACTGATCCAGGAAAAACATCGAAGCGGGGACGGCTGGCCCTGGTTCATTACAACGGCCAGTTTCACACGATCCAGAAGGTTCAGGCATGGGACAACGATCTGCTTCGTCTGGTTTGGGAAAACGGTACGCTCGTTGAACGCGATAACTGGACCGCCATCCGCAATCGTGTCCTACAGGAAGAAGTCGTCAAAGAGTGGGAACATGGCAATGTAGGGCTGGCGACGCCACCGATGCATCAATCTGCCCCACCGCCAAGATAATGATGGGAAGGAAACCGCAGAAGATGAGTACCGTAACCCTATACCGGCCAACTGGATGTAAAGAACTCGCGTTGATACGCGACAGCGAATGGCGCATGTTTCCGCCGCGCTTACCCGACCAGCCGATTTTCTATCCAGTGCTTGAAGAGGAATATGCCATCCAGATTGCCCGCGATTGGAACACGCGAGATGGAGGCACAGGGTATGTGCTGCGTTTCCAGGTGCAGGAGGAATACCTGGCGCAGTTTCCTGTCCAGACGGCCGGCTCTCGTATCCACCGTGAGTACTGGATACCGGCTGAAGAACTCGAAGAGTTCAATCGTTACATCGTTGGTGAGATTGAACTCATCGGAGAGTTTCACGGCGCCAGCAGATGAGTGGCGCCTTCGCCACTCTTGAGGTAGTATGCCATCGGCGAGGCAATAGGGATCGCAATGGCCCCGTAACGCGGCGATCTGGTCGGGTGAGCATCCTCGCCGGAAGATATACAAGAAGCCCTGATACGTATTGAGGAGTGACTACCGTTGGGGCATTGAGCTCACAACGAAGTACTGTGGAGCAATGACCGCGCTGAGATCCGGATTGTAGTAGTCGACCAGTTTGGCGGGCGCTGCCTTCGCACGGATCGAATAGCGCGGAGTAAAGCGGAAGCTGAACTTGTCGCCCTCTGCAGCGGATGACCAGAGATAGAAGACAATCCGGTCGGGCTGCAACTCGTAGCGGCTGATTGTCCAGGAGTCGAGCAGTTTACCGAGCGAAACTCGATCCACATCCGCGCCGGGAGGCAGGCCAACTTCGGCAAGCATCATGCCGTAGCTTTCGGACCCGAAACGCCGCGCACTCACTGTGCAGTCAATCGCCTGACCGACACTGGCATTCGCGGCGTTGCAGGTGTAGCCGAAGTCAAATCCGAAGTTCTTGCCGGGAACGGTTGTCTCCGTCTTGCCCGCCGTATTTTGTGTCCATGGCACATAGAGCCAGGCGGTGATCTGAGCATTGGCAAAGGTCGAATTGGTGGTTCTCGCAAACTCAAGAGTGTTTGTCCCCCCATGAATCATCGCGGAAAGATCAATGCTACGTGGCGCATCGAGCAGTTTGCTATCAACCTTGAGCGCGGCAGCCAGTTCTCCACTCAGAGGCTTGCCGTTCACCGTGAGCGCAAATTCGCCAGTGGCGGGCCCCTGAAGCTGACGAACTGCCACCGGCAGAAGCGCCTTCAGTACTCGTACAGTTGCTTGGCCGCTCATCCACACGCCGTATTCATCACGGCTTTGGAGCAGGTAGAGCAGCGCGTCATTCTCGAGTGCTTCATCCTGCTTGGCTCCTGCCGCCTGGAACGCCGCTAATACGAGCGCAGTGGTCTCAAGTCTTCCGCCCGTGCCCCACCCATAGAACGGCGAGTAGCCATCGAACTCCCAATGAGCGCCATTTTTTCTGCGCTCAACGCTGGTGGTCAATTCCTCGCGAGCGCGCGCCATCGCGGCTGTGTCGCCAGTACGCGCGGCCAACAATAGCCGCAGCGCGTTTGAGTAGGGATCATGCAGAGCCAGAACGGATGTCGCAACATAGGCTTTGGCCTTGGCGATCGCCTGCTTCACACGCGCCTGAAGGTCAACCGGAGCGAAGGTCGCAAAGTCCTTGGCCTCGATTGCAGTTTGGAGAGCATTGGCAATGTAGAGCGTCTCTCGTGCGGAAACTGCACCGTAGCGAGGCCTCCAGTAGCCGTCAGCGTTCTGCTGTGATAGCAGCCACTGGATTGCTCCCGCAATCCGCGAGCGGTCGACAGAGACGAAGGGCTCCGCTTCGGTCAGAAACTCGACTCCATATGCAGTCAGTGCGGCGTCACCCGTGGTGTCGTTGCCACCCCAGTAGGTCAGTCCGCCGCCGGAATTGAAGTAGCCCTGCAGGCGGTCGTATCCCAACTGCAGAAAGCCCTGGGCCTTGTCCCTCTCTGGCGATTCTGCTTTTGCCGCCGCGGCCAGTTCCAGATACAGCAGGCTCGTATACGATGTCGAGGTGGTCTGCTCGGCGCAGCCGTACGGCCGCTCCAACACTGCCTTCATGGCGTGCGCCACATTGGCGCCGAGGTTCGGATAGAGAAGCAGTTCCGCATGAACCGAACCGGCGATGGCATCCGCCGGAAGGTCAAAGTGAATCGTGTTCGCGGTATCGCCGTGCAGGAGCGCTGAGGCCGTAACGGTGCGTGGCTCGCCGTCGGGATGAACCTTGACCGTCTTCTCGATCGCATCGCCATCGTGCGCGTTAGCCGCGGTGATCCGCAGCGGGCCGGCATCTACTGCTGAGGCCGCGTGCAGCCCGACCAGCACCGGGGTCGATCCGTTTGGTGCGACTGAGGCCCGAGCACTCGCCGGAGTCGAGAGCGTAAACCAGTCCGCGAGCTTCACTGTGACGGGAAGTGTGATGGCGCGCGGTGTGTAATTGCGCAGATTGACTGGGAGCGTGATCTCATCGCCCACAGTCAGAACCTGCGGAGCATCGAGATCGACAAAGAATGGCTGGAATGTCTTGAAAGTCCGATCGACCTCCGTCAGACGGCCATCAAGAGTAGAGCCGATGGCGTGCAACTTCCAAGTCGTCAGGCTGTCTGGCAGCGCAAAGTTGAACGCTGCCCGTCCGGAGGAGGTTGTTTCGAGTGAAGGCGCCCAGTATGCCGTCTCCTCAAAGACATGGCGCAGGCGCGGCGTCATGGTCTGCTCGGTGATGGTGGCGCTGCCGTTGGGGCCGGTGGCGGAAGACTTTTTTTTAGGGCCGACAATTCCACGAGAAATTGAGACGACCGAGGCACTCTGAGTGTTCAAGGATGAGATTGCCTCGGCGGTCACCGTCACTGTCTCCGTTGCCGCTCCAATCCGCAGCATGACATCTACCTGGGTCAACGCCGAGGACGAAACGTGAACGTCCGTGAGGGAGAAGCTCATGAAGCCCCTCGCGTCGACCCGTACCTTATAGAACCCTGGGGCGAGCTCCGACACAACGTACGAGCCGTCGCTCTTGGTCGTCGCACTCGCGGTCGCGTCTCCTTCAATACTCGCGACTCGAACCACCGCGCCTTCCACTGCGGCGCCGGTCTGGTCCGTCACCGCTCCGCCGATAGCGCCTGTGTTTCCCTGGAAGAGTCCTGAATTCACTGCGACCGGCTTCAAATCGCTCCCACTCTGTTGAGAGACGGTGTGCGTGCATCGCGCAACCTCATCCACATCGCCGTAAGAGACACCCTTCTCATCAGTGCGCAGAACCTGAATGACTTGCGCGACAAGCGTGACCTTGTCGGTACCGCCCTGAATCGAATTGCCCGAGTTTCCCGCTTTGACACGGTCGATGCGGGCATAGGAGAACTCGCGCTTCGATTTGAGCGCGAAGTGGTGTCCAAGCGGATCGCGGAGACTGTCAAAATCGGCTCCTGCCGCCGCGAAGGCCTGTCGCGCATCAGCTTCCGTCTCGGGGAACGGATGCCCTGCTGCCGCCCACTTCTCAAGCGCGGCGTTCAACCTTGCCTCAGTAGTCTCAAAATAGTCGATCCCGTTGCTCCGCCAGACGGTCTCGCCGTTCTCACGCTGAACCTGTATGAAATACGACCGCCGCACAACATCGATTGCATAGGTATACGGCTTACCCTTGCGATCAAGTGTGTGCTGTTCCACGGAGTCGAGATCGAGGCCAGCCTCTTTGGCAAGCGCCTTTAAAGCGGCCAACGTCCCTGGCAGCGGCTTTCCAGCCTGTACGGCGTCCTTGAGCAGAGCATTGAGTCGCGCTCCTGGTATGGCAAATACATTCCGCTCCACCAGTGTGAGCGTAAAGTCGTCTGCCGTCCCAAATTGCTTGTCCGGCCCTGCGCTGCGAAGCGTCACGATATCCGTGTGCCAGCCTTCGCCTGTCCCCACCTTGTACGGCACATTCCAGGGGTCAACAAGAAAACCAGCATTCAACCTCGCATCCCCGGCGAATTGCTTGACCTCTTCGAATGTTGCAGGAAGATTCAACGGTCCTGCCGCCAGAATCGCCTGGCCCAGCGGCTTCACTGTCGCTTCCATCTGCTTTTGGTAATCGCTGCGCACGGTGCTTTCGTCGTTCGATTCAATCACCAGCGGCTCCGAGACAGAATTCAAGAGCACCGCTTCGGCGGCCAGGTCGAGATCGGTATCGATCGGTTTCGAGGTGTCGGTCTTGTTGAGACTTTCGCGCGTGACATCTCCGACGCTTGCCCCTCCCAGCCACCACCATCCACGCCCGAACCAGCGATCGTTGGCTTCCGCCTCTGTCTCCGCGCGTTCCGCGACAGCCGTGTCGAAGACCGACACGCCAAAGACACCCGCTGCCGCTCCTTTGTCGGCACTCCGAAGCGACAGTTCGGCGCTGACCTTTGCGCCTGGTGCGTAGGAAGCCGCCAGACCCTTGACGCCAGCGCTCAGCGAGCGATCCTCCGGATAGAGAACCCAGCGTGCAGTGCCATCTCTTTCCCCGTACCAGCGGCGCTCACGCCCTTCGTCCCGCAGGTTGTATCCCCTGAGCGTGACGAGCCCGTGGAAAGCCGGATTCGCCGGAATAGTGAACGGCTGCTCCTCGCCGCTCATCCTGATCTGCCAGTGCCCGACAACAGCTGTCTCCGAAAGGACATCGATATCTACGCTGGTTCCGGGCCTCGCGTGGATGGTTCCTTCGATCGGTTCCCCCGGCCGCATAAGCGTGTGCGCCAGAGATATCCAGATTCCTTCGCTAGCGCCCGTCCAAAGTTGGTCGTCGAAGTGGGAGACTCTGCCTCCCGCATCGCGGGCAGTGACGCGGATATTGGGCCTGTTATTTTCCTCACCGATTGCTTTTTGCGGAAAGTGTAGCGTCACCTTGGCGAGCCCATAGCGGTTCGTCTTCACCGTCATAGCTCTGGTTGCATGCGACTGGCCGTCCATCCAATCCAGCGTCACTCGGCAAGGCGCCGGCGTTCCGTCGGCGAATGCTGTTGAGATCAGGTACTCGCCCTCGCGCTCGCTCGATCCAATCGCGTTGAGGTAGATGTGGACGGGCTCTTTGGTTAGCCGTACCGTGAAATTGCGTGGTTCCGTCCGGCCGGTTGTCGCATCGGTCACCATCGCCCGGTACTGAACGTCCCTGTAGCGCTCCCATGTGTCACTGTTGAGCCGGTCGAATTCGTCCATCACCTTCAGGGTTAGTGTTGCGTCACCATTTAAGTCGAGTTGCGCCTTGTCCTCAACCTCCTTCGGCTCGTCATAGCGTCCTGTCTTTGGGTTCCACTCCGCATCGTCGGCGCGCACCAGCCGCACGCTGCCGGAGGCAACCGGCTTGCCGAAGAGGTATCCGGCGTGAATCACGACCTTCGGCTCTTCGCCGGTAAGATAGAAGGCGCGGTCAGGCGTAGCCATTACGCTGAACTCAGGCAGTTCGTAGCGCTGGATTCTGACCTCTTGCGTGGCATCACCGCCGCCGCCCGTCACGTTATCCATATCGAACTTCACTTCGTAGTCGCCGGTCGCGGTCTGTTCGGTAGTCTTCCAGTCGTAGGCCACAATCCCGAAACGGTTTGTCTTTAGCGAGGCCTTGGCGAGGGTCTTGTTGTCGGGGTCTGTGACTGTCACTGTGACGGGTTCATCCGTGGCGGCGCGGCCGCCGTCCCTGAAGGCCAGTGCACGAAGGTGGACGGTCTCTCCCGGCTTGTGCAGCGGTTTGTCCATCTCCACATGTGTGCTCCCCAGGTCCATCACCTCCACATCTCCGTTCACCGAGTCCCGTACCAGCGCTCCGCCTTCTCCTGTAAGCGTTCCCTCAACGGTCAGATCCAGCGAGTCGCCAGGCTTGCCCAAGGGCGCAAAGGTCAGGATCGCCTCTCCATCGCGTCTGGTCGTCGCCACGCGAGTCAAGCTCTCTTTCCTGGAGTTGTCCCCATCGTCAGAGAGTGTCGCCTTGAGGTTTACACGCGGAAGGGCCTTCCCGGTCACCGGGTTGACGGCGATGACCCTCGCGCTCAGAGCGTGGCCCTGTGCAATCAACTTAGGATAGGCCAGTCGCAGTTCCATAAGGTTGGCCGTGATCGCTCCAACCGAAAGCACTCCGTGCGAGCGCTCCGTTCCGCTCAAGTCGACGCGATATCCAACTCGGTACCAACCAATATCTTCCTCGCGAGCCCCGCGCGCGTCCTTTGGCCAGGGAAGAATCGCCGAAGCCGTCCGGCCATTCGTGTCTACGGTGGCAACCGTCTCGCCGCTTCGCACATCCTTTGGGGATGCGAGCAAGACAACAACTCTCGCTCCGGGACTTGGCACTGCGCTCAGCGGCAGCGTCACATGAATAGTGTCCTTCTCAAGCGTGGCTTTGGCCCCTGCTTCCAACACCTGCAGCTCGGCCGCTGCGTTCCCAGCTTGCTGGCGGGGCTGAATACTCGGATTTTGGGCGAAAGAGATTGTGGCAAATTGCAAAATCGAAACAAGTAAGGCTGTCCGCCGGATCATGGTTAGCCATCCTAGCACAGAAGTATTCTGCTTGATTGAGCCCGCTCTACCCGTGTGTGGATCGTTTCTTGGCTGATAGACGGATTCTAGAGTGTTAGGGCACCTCAGTCGCGTGATCGTTTCTTGGTTGTTTTTAGAACACAGCAGCAGGAACAATCGCATGCTCGGACACAACGTGATCCAGCTCACGTCGGGTTAGAGTTGGCGACGACACGACCGGAATCCTGATTTGGCCTCGCTTCTGATGAAGCCTAGTGCAATTTCCCAAATCACGACGGGATGTTCAGCTACGATTTAACCAGGCGGGGCCCGATGAAAGTCTCCAACGTGATGAACAGTATCGTATCCATATTCAAGAACCCTGAGAGATATTCTCCGGGCGAGGATGCAACAGCACGGGTCATCCGGCGATTGGTCTCGCCCTGTCCAGTCTGCGACCAAGAGGGCCTTGATGGCCACACGTATGCGGAGATCGCCAGCCAAGAAGCTCCAGCCAAGACAGAAGCGTTGAGACACTTTTGCGATCTATACACTTCTCGAAAATGGAGTGAGCTGAATCAGATTCATGAATTTGATGGAAACGTTAACGACCTCATTATCTACGCACTCTTTTGTGCTCGTTGGGGAGGATGCATGTTGGCAATTCGTTTGGCTGCCGATCTAAACGATCCTGATTCCTTGGAGAGCGTGATCATTCTCGACAAACAGGAAGTTGAGGCTATCCGGTTGTTGCCCATCAATCTATTGCCTGTTTCAAAGGCAGAGCAGATCTGACAACGAATGTGAAACGAAGTCGGGGCGGCCTGAGCGCTCCTTTGGTTGACAGTGATCCTTCCCGATCCGGCTTTTTACCTTTTCTTTGCCTCCGGTGGCTAGACTCTGGGATCGTGTACGGTTGGGCGACCATCCGACCCGAAGCTGGCGGAATGGGTCGACAATGGAACAGTTTTTGGTTATCTGGTGTCAAACCTAGTAATGGCCCTCAAAAACAGACTTGCGCGGGTGTTGCGCTTCTCATCTCTAGCTGCGCTCTCCCTTGTCATGTTGGCTCTTGCTCTGGTTCAAGTTCGGCAGCATGTGTTCCGGCATCGGGTCCAACTACTGCTCAACGACATGCGGAACCTGTGGATGCACCCCGGCACCTTCAACGATCTTCGAAATCTGCAAGAGCGTTGGGGAGAATTCGGCCACCATGACGGCACTTGCACGGCACAGCATTGTGAGTACACGATCACGCTTACGAGCCTTCAGCCGCCGCGCTGGGAAAACGATAGGCTCCGCATTTTGCTAGGCGAAGGTCTCGTCCTGCTGGGGGCAAGAGAGGTCAGCCTCATGAGCGGGATCGTTGTGCACGACGATCGAATGGTTCTCGAATCGGTCTGGTTCGTGATTGATGCCCCCAAAGCAGACGGAGCCATGATGGAAGTCAGGATTCATTCTGCGTCGCGCCTGTTTCTGGATGGATATGTGGGCAGAGAAACCGATCTAGAGCGCGAATACGTGATTGGCCGGCCCCAACCGGGCACGAATGCTACGGTGCATTTGACGCCTCAGACCAACATCGCCGACATCAAACGCCTGACCGATATGAATCTGGAGTGCATCACTCGCATCAAGGCCTGCGCCGATATGGATGACCTGCTTCCTGCAGCATGGACTGAGTACCGCTATGAGCACAGGGAGTTTGCCTTGGCGGAATACGCGTTGAAGTGCTCGGCATCTCCAGCACTTTTCGCCCGCGAGGCGGATAACATCGCTCTGGCAGAGGTTCTCAAGTTGCACGCGCCGGAAGATCCGGGTGAATCGCGCACCGAGGGCGCCACCATTCGTATCGTTGAGAGTCTCAAGAACAATGCGGGTCATCCGGTGGGAAGCGTCGCGCATATCTCATTTGGTGGGCAGAACGTTTACGCTGGCCCCAGTGCACCGAGCGACCCGAACCGCAAACTAGCTGTCGGAGACCGCATATTTCTTCTATATCCACGACTTGTCCCAGGACAATCGCCAGAGTTGATCGACACCGGCTCGTGCTCACTTATTCCGTATGGCGCTGCAACGCTCAAAGGCGTTCGCGAAGGAATTGCGATGGACCCAGCAGACGATGGGCTGCGCGATATCTCGATCCCATACTAGGTTCTCCGATTCAGTGGGTTGATCCGTAGGGCCGAACAGTCATTCGAACTGATAGCTCGTGTATCACGGGTCATACTCACCCAGCCTGATTGCCTCGCCCAGCGGGAATCGTGGCCGACTTTTTCGTTCGTGATCTCCGATTGAAGCATCGAGATTGGCGCCATCCATTCCGAGGCTTTGGGGAACATTGCGCGCCGCGCCGGTGTCTACCTTGAATATGAAACCAAGAACGCGGTGGGTGAGGGTTCTCTGGATGGCGTGCGTGAGCATCCTGGCTGCTGTCGCCGGACTGTCCGTGTTTGTACAGATTGAACAACAGCTGCTACGTTGGCGCGCCGAACGGCTGCTGGCCGACATCCGCGCAGTTCAGATGGGAAAGAGCACCTGGATGGACGCGCAGCGGCTGATGTATCGGTGGGGCGCCTGGGGCGCTTGGATCGGATCGTGTTCCGCTGACGATTGCGAATATCAGATTGCGCTGCAGGATGCATCTCACACCTACCCAGTTTTCTTCTGGACCCAAAAAGGCAACACGGTGCGGGCCGCTGGTCACGAATACGCTCTTCGCCTTCAATGGTTCTATTGGATTCTTGGCGGTCGCGCGGCAAATGTATATGCGTCCATTCGCGTTAAAAACGGAGTCGTTTGGACCAAGTCATTCGAAGTTCTAACTCCCAGGAGACTCTTTGAAGAAGACGAAAGCGATTTGCTGATAGGAGACGCTTCCGGTGTGACCCGATTCAGGCCTGGCAGCGACAACCCCGGCCTGGATGCGCATCCGGAGTATTCCGTTCGTGCGTCTGGTCCATGCGACGGTTGTAGTGGCGCATGCACGATTTGTTAGATGATTTCTGCGCAATTTACACCTTTTGCCGATCCCGCGGTTATCGGTCAACTTTTCAACTTCAATTTGGACTGCATATCAAGTTGGCGGCTGTGCAATAAGCCCTCTGACATCATGCCATCGGCATGGCCGCTCTTTCGCCAAGACGACGCTGCGCAGAGAAACGGATATGATCATTGGCCAAATTGCAATGTTCCCCTTGAAGCCATCGGACGCGACTATCGTTACGGGCTGCAGACGAGAGTCGAGTCAGTCAAGACCGTCAGGGAATCGGATGGGTACATCCGCTACGAAGCGCAATTGCTCGTCAGCGTCGATTTGAAGAACGATCCGCTGGAGGCGGGGCCAGCGGTTGAAAAGGAACTGCAGAAGGTTCTGCTTGGCTGGCAGGAAAGCGTGCTTCCTGGCGGCGCGCGCGCTTCTGACATCAAGCCGGGTGATGGAATGATCTTTATGTTTGATGAGTTGCCGTCACCGGACGCCATTGGCTTAGGCTACAGCCCATGCAGCTTTATTCCAGACACTGACCAGAACCGCGCAGCGATTCGAAGAGGCATAGCAAAGGACGCGCTGTCGGATCTTCGCTAGCGCCGGGCGCGGCGGGACTGGATTTCCGCTCGGAACAATTGCCAACCCGCCGGTGTCCAATAGAATAGGAGCAACTCACAGCACAATCAACGAGGCCGAGCATTGTGGATGAGAGGAAAGCCGAAACGAACATCCGGTTGCGCTTGCGACTTACTTTGGCTGTAATCCTTAGCCTTTTCATCGCGTATGCGCTCCTCGTGGTTTTTGTTCGCGTGCGTGAGTCTATTGTCCGCTCACGGTCGGAAGCTATGCGTGCAGAGTTTCTGAAGCTGCATGTTGGAGAGACGACCAAGGAGGATATCGAAACTTTGCACAGGCGGTTTGCAGGTTCTCTAACTGAGAATGTGGACTGCGGGAGCACCAGTTGCGAGTACACAATAGGCAATGTGTGGGGCTACTCCCGTTGGTTCATGTTAACCCAACTCGCCCACGATCACATGCCGTCCTCACAACTTACGCTCAAAACCAATCGGAATCTATTGTCAAGCGCGTCATTTTATGTTGGCGTTGTGGTTCCCAAGGGCTACGGCACACGCGAAGAACGAAAACTGCTGAAAATCCCAGGCTATGTGCCGTACTCCTCCGGTGAATACCAGTTATTCGGCCGTGCGTCGCTGGATAGCACCTTGCCGGAACTGTCTCGCGTTGCGCGGCTGACTGAGAAACCGGCTTATCGAGTCTGGGGTCCGTCGGCTTGCACGAACTGCGTGGCGATCTTTGTTAGTGCTCTGCCGAGTTTGACGCCAGCACAACGGGCACTGGTTTTCGATGTCAACTTCAAATGCATGACTCAATGGTCAATGTGCACAGACAAAGAGGACATCATGCCAACAGCAGGGCAAGAGAAAGCCAAAGAGAGTGCGTCCGAAGATTAGCGAGCCGGCGAAGTGCAGCCTGGATTTTCGGGTTCTGGACGAATCACCGGCCAATCAGTCGTAACTCTGCTATCGCCTTTAGCGACCCAGATCAAGAGCCGAACTCGAACTGTTCGCATGAGATCATTAAACAGATGAAATGCCGTCCATCATTCGCGCTACTTGCGGTCGTCTCCCTGGTCGGTTGTGATCGAATCGTCCGAACCGGAGCGATCATCGACCAATACTCCCGAGCGGAGTGCATCCCTGTGACAAATGGTTCAGGCTCCCCAGCGCGAACGTGGGATTACACGCTTCAGACTCATGAAGTGAACAGTGTTCAAGTCTACGGAAGAGCGGTCCCAGGCGGTCGAATTGGCGTGAAGTATTCGACTGATGGAAAGGACTTGGTTGTAGCTGATGCGGGAGACTACATCTACCCTGCCGACGTACGGTTCGACCGTCCTAGTGGGCGTCTGTATGTCAAGGCGGCTGGCGTGACAGCAGCTTTTAGTAGTGACCAGACTTGGCTTTTTGAATACGATCTCTTACAGCGACATTCAATCCAAAGGGTGCGAGTTGATCCAAGTGTGCTCCCACATGAATGTCCGCTAACTAATCCAAACTGAGCCCTGTTGAATCGGGGCGCGACCGGCACCCTGTTCCTTCACTTTGACCGCTTCGAGTTGCTCCGGGCGGTTAACCGGCTGCTCGGCAACCGGCTGCTCGGCAGTTACCACTCGGTCACCGCCGAGCATGCGGCCATACAGGAGTTGACTCATTCACGGTCGCCCATGTTCAAACCACAGATCTGTAAAACTGATTCTGGCGAATTGGAAGCGCGCGCCGACGAGGCACGAACGAAGCTCAGTAGTACGTGCCTGCCCATCGAATCCTAATGGGCCCCTTCATTTGTGTTTTGCCGCGATTCGCTTCGCCTGGTCGATGACTTGCTGTTCGTTTTGGAGCGCCAGCACCCCTCGGCCGCAGTTGGCGCGATAGACAACCAGATTGTCGTCACCGCCCACGACGCTCGGGAAGAGAAGCCCCTGAATGCCCTCCGCTTCGAGTTCGCGGGACAAATCCATGGATGCGGTCAGATCGGACTTGTTCAGACATGCCAATCTCACCGCTTCGCCGGCCTGCGATGCTCCGAGAGCGGAGAGATCCAATGCCCGATTCAGGTTCACAGCCACGGCGTAGACGACGCGAGGATACTTGTCGGTGCTGATTTGAGCCGCTCCGCCGAGCCGCGCCTTTCGTGCCGTGACCTCTTTGCTCGCCCCTGAGTCGGTTGTCGAAAGGTAAACCGCGCGGATGCCAACAGCCGCAAAACGTCCCCCGCGAGCCCGCGCACCGGCGCCGCTCAGAACATCGGCCGGGTCCATATGGCGATATTCGACGCTGCGAAAATAGACCCCTTTCAAGGGAGCGGCTTGGTCCATCCAGCGCTTGATCGCCGCGCGCTGGTTGGCATTGAAGGTCAAACGGGTTGTCCGTCGCGCAACCGGTCGAATTCGATGACCAGATCACGGATGCGGCCGTCCGCGATCAACTCCTGTGGAGCCCTTCCGGCGAAAGCCTCAAGCGGCGAACTGAGCCAATGCTTCTCCTCGGGAGCTACGACATAGTCGTCCATGCGCGAGAGCAATTCGCGGAGATCGCGCGTCTTCTTGTTCATCTGGCTGGTCCCCCGATCAGCCTCCCAATTCTGCAGGGTCCGGGCAGTCACATTCAGAGCATTCGCCAACTGCTCCTGACTCAATCCCAGCCTTTGCCTGGCATTAAGGACGTCGAAGGAAGATCCCTGGTCGATGAGGTGCCTGGGATGAGTCCGGATGTTGCGTGCCTTCAAAAGCTGTCTCAGGTGCGGCCAGTTGAAGGCCAACTGAGCCTTGGCAAATCTTTGCCGCCCAACCATCGTTCCCACGCGGAATGCGAAGTCTGCCGAGTGATGGGGTGTATAGACAAGCAGGTTCGATACCTTGCAACTGCGAAGTGTCGCAAGCGTACTCTCGACGGCAGCATCCTGCTCGGGACTGGAAAGATAAAGGACGCTCACCCAATCCTTCCCCAAGGCGGCATTTGCGCTGCAAGGAACGGTCTGAAACTTGGGCGAATAGGGCGCAAAGAGAGATTTCGCCTCTTTGAGCGTCTTCGGCTGAGTCCAAACGACCAGTTCGTCGGCATGAGTTGCGGTCGGCATCCTCACCTCTGAATTCATTATACGCACTTTTTCGTGTTGGGCGAAAATATTTGCACAGAGCCGCCGAGTTTCGCCTTGATGCCACTTCAGGTGGCCCAGGAACCTGGTGCCCGTTCCGGCGTTTGGCCAAGACGGAGAATAATTTGCCTCGCAGCGGGGGACCGCCTTACTCATCTTGGTTGCTCGAGCCTTCTTGAATCTCATGCGTCTTTGCCATTGCGATGCCATAGCTTTGATCATCGTCCTGATTGTCTTCATCGACCTCCTCCTCCTCTTCATCGCTGGATATTTCGCCCCCGACGGCTGCTGCATATGCGGCACTCTCGCGCTTGTCCCGCCGGACATCGAGCAGCTGTTCTCCAACCGTGTGCTTCGGAGAAAAGCAGTATTGGACGTACGCCTCGAAGAGGGCCAGATTCGGAATGCCGCGCTTCAAGACATCGGCATGATGGCGCTTGTAGAGGCTCATCAGAGCTTCCGAGGTGATGACGTAGAACCTCCGCTTTCCGTGGCTGGAAATGGATGCCTGGAGCCATCCCTGTTCAATCCAGAAGCCGACCTCCGCTTTACGGACTCGGAGAGCACTTGCAAGGCTCTCCACTGAAAACAGATCGCACCGGATATCGCGCAAGTTGAGGTGATTTCTTTTCAGCATATTGCGGACCGCCTTCGGTGTCCTATTGACTTTCTTCGCGACCTCTTCGATCGATCGCTTCACAAGTTCCTCGCGAACGATCTCAACCTCGTCCTCGGTCCATCGTCGATGATCTTGCCGTCCTTGACAAACGGGCTGATCGAGTGGGATCAGCCCGACTGCTATCGGTTTCACCAAGGTTCCAATCTGCCCCTTTTACGTTCCGACAAGCTCTTCATCGCAAGCAATAAAACAGGTTCGCAGCCGGTCAATTTCCAGAGCGTTGAATCCAGTTTTTACGCACAGCCTCTCCCAGCTTTTTTTCACGATCTTCTGCATTGTCCGAGCAATGGAGATGGCTTCACTGCGCGACAGACCAAAGCTTGCAACATCGGTTAATGCATTCTCAATCGTTGCCCGGCGTCCATTGCGACCGACACCGATAGCGAGATCCC
>Ga0302319_10005613_pt1 | contig 25155 bp, 28 predicted proteins | sample Bog_T0_2_FD_203319 | JGI IMG/M metagenome (GOLD analysis project Ga0302319, IMG submission 203319) | Peat permafrost microbial communities from Stordalen Mire near Abisko, Sweden - Bog_T0_2 | ecosystem: Environmental > Terrestrial > Soil > Wetlands > Peat | place: Sweden: Abisko, Stordalen Mire...
CTTGTATTGTGTGCCACCGGCTTGAATCACTGCGTACATAAAAATTCCTCCCTAAAATGCGCGCCTTTATCAAGAAAGGCCCGAAGAGCATTAGAGTTTATTCACGCCGTTAGGTGTTGTCAAGCTTTTGTCAAGTTTTAGGCGATCGGTCAAAACCAGAAAAGCAGGCCAAAAGTATAGGTGTTTGCGACAAAAGTAGAGCTAATCGCGTTAGGCTGCCAGGCAAATCCCAGCTCATACTCTAATTTTCCTAAATTATATCGAAGCGCCACTCCGGCGGTTAACCCACCCTGAAGATTTTGATCATCACTAAAGCGATACCCCAGCCGAATAGCGATGATACTACGGTGCCAGTATTCCAAGCCTAATGCCGCTTGTAATCCCTCATCATTCACATTAAATACTTCCCCGCTGGCCAATAAAGTGGATGAAGGCGAAACAATTAAAGGTCTAGCGGCGCCTAAGCGAATGGTTAAGGGAAGTGGATCCTGACCTTGGGGGTTTGGTTGATACTGAACTGATGGACCGATATTTTGAACCGCGAATGCAAAATCCGTATCGAATAGTTCTATTTTAGCCCCCAAATCAACCGCTTCGGTGAACGCCTGTTTTTCACCTAAGTTTGAGTAAATAGCTTTAAGAGACGCGCCGATCGAGACTTTTCCAAATTGCTGCGCATCCGCCACGGTAAAAAGAATATCGCTGGCTGAAATAGTGGGATCGGTTGCCAGCGAGTTATTAATATCCGGTAATAAACGCAAAACCAATTGACCACCAAAAATACCGTAATCCTTAGTGGGCACAGCCACACTCAGGGAATCAACTTCAACGCCAGCGTAACTAATCACGTGATCCAGACCAAAACTGTATTGAGAAATACGCGCAAGTCCGGCGGGGTTATAACCAATGACATACACATCGTCACCTAAAGCGGAATACGCCCCGCCCAAAGCGGTGGGCCTCACGCCAATCGGTACTTTCAAAATATCCGCACCCGTTGTTCCCTCGGATTGGGACCAAGCGTGTCCTGCCAAAAATAAAAGTATCATCAAATAGATGAGTCTGTGCACCAATCAAAGCTACACGATGGTATGGGACTGGGTCAAGAAACAGTTATCAGTTGAAAGTACACTGAATTCCCATGGAAACAACCGTTCCAACTGGTTGGTCGAAATCGGGAACCGAAATGCCGATTCCAGTGATATTTTCAACAGAACCATAAATTTTGAGTTGTTTATCGAGGGTTAAAGACAACCCCGATTCAACAAAAACCGATTCGCCGGACAAACAGCGTGCGGTAACCCACCACTGGTCCAAGGAAGAAAAACTGAATTTAAGTGTCAATCCCGAGTCATAAAACACCGACGAATTTTGATCCGCCAGCGCCTGTTCCTCAAAATCAAACTGAAGGTTTCGTATCAACCGTAAAACATCATAAGAATTTGTCTGTAACTGAACCCGGCCGCCGTTGTAAGCCGTCGTTCCCAACTGCTCATAAACATATTTCAGAGTCGCATTCAAAGCATCATTTGGTTGAAACCGAAACCCTAAATCCGATTGTTGAATGTCCTGAAAGGTGATCGGCATTACACTTTTATCGTAGTCACCCAGCAAAACAAACGAATCAATTGTGTCCTGCAATCCAATGATCGTGCTGAAAGTCGTATTAGAAATACTTGAGAAATCCCAACGAAACGCTAAATCCATGGTCAAGTCGCCTAAGACATCAACCAAGTTAGTCGACTGTAAAAAACCATTGTTATCGGTCAAACCAATATTCGAACCGCTATCCGTGTTGAAACCAATCCCCAGATGACTTTCGGCCAGCCCTGCAAAATTAAATAGGTAATTTAAAAAACTGCCCACTTCCTGGATGGATTGACCACCTGCCTGAGCCGTTTGAAAATAAGGTTTCAATTGAAGTGTTTGAAAGTTTGGGCTCATTAAGTCAAAGGTCATATAAGTCGAATACCAATAATTACCCGACAAGCCATGAGTTCCTAAAAAACCCGATCCCCAATTAAACGAATCCGTCTTTATCCAGTTTTCCCGGGAAATTAAATTAAAGTTGTCGGTTTGACCCAGGCCCGACGATGTACCATGTCGGTAACTAAAATCCATTCCCAACAAATTATTTTTAAACTGGTCGTCATCGTTAAAAATGCCTTGGGTTCCGCCCGCAATAGAGAACGAATTAAACGTTTTGTCTTGTACGTTAGGCGCGGTTAATTCAATGGCCCCATTGGCGGCTTTATTGCCCCACCAGGCTGATGCGGGAAAATTGAAAATCTCCGCTGTGCCGCTGAAAGGTAAAACATTTAAGGATGAGGCCGAAGCTAGCGGATACGGAATGTCTTCAAATAAAAGACCGGGGGCGGCCGCGTGTATTCCTATCGAAGGCTTTCCCAGAGGATCAGTCCACCCCACCACCGGAACCTGAATCCCTCCAATCGTGTTTGATTGAAAATCATTGGTCATCAGGGATATGGAATGGGGAAGGTCGCCTAGGTAGGAGGTTGTTGTCGGAAGATCAACCACACTTCCTTCATCAAAGGGTAAGGTAACATCAGCCGTAAGTTGAGCAAACGAAAGAGCGGGAAAAGCCCAAATTAAAACAAAGCTGATTTTTAGAAAGGGACGGTTGAGATAAAAAATGGAGCGGGCGATGGGACTCGAACCCACGACGTCCAGCTTGGGAAGCTGGCATTCTACCACTGAATTACGCCCGCACTGATTAGACATAAGGCGGACTAGCCAACTAAAACTTGGCATGAACCCACCAATATTTTGACTAAAACTCATTTCGCGGCCTTTTACACTTTTTGCGACTTTGTAAGGCCATAGAAATTGGCAGAATTATATCACGTCATCGCCTTTGACTGTCAACGCCGGCAAACCCTGTCCCGATTGTGTCGTTGTTCTAAAGATAATTGTTGTTATAATGCGCCAGTTTACCTGAGAAATAATCGACAAACTTTCCAAACCTTCGGAGGATTTTAATGCTGAGCACATTACGGGATAAAAAAACTATGCAAATCGTATTGTGGGGGCTGGTTGTTGCTTTTGTCGCCACCATCTTTATTGCCTGGGGCGCAGGTTCAACCCTGCAAAAAAACAGCGCCGACCCAAATGTGGTCGCGAAAGTCGGAAATGAAACCATAACTTATTCGGATCTGGATAAGGTTTATCAACCTCAATTGGACCGACTTTACAATACCTTGGGAGAAGCCCCCAGTGCGGATCAAATAAGCAGCCTTAAAAAGCGGGCTCTTGATTCACTTATTGAAAACTCCATCATGAGTCAAACCGCTAAAAAAATGGGAATTAATGTTTCAGATGAAGAACTAGCCGCCTCCCTACAGCGCCTTCAGTATTTCAAGGATGACAACGGTAAATTCAGCAAAGACAAATATCTTCAGGTTTTACAAGCCAATCAGATAACCCCCAGTGAATTCGAGTCATCCGAAAGATCTGAATTGCTTTATGAAAAAGTACGTTCCTCTTTGGCGGATGGTGTTATTTATACCTCCGATGAATTGTCCGATTATAAAAATTTATTGAATCGAGAAGTGAAGGTTCAATATCTCGCTCTTAATCCCAAGGACTACGAAAACACTGTCGAACCAAAAGAAGATGAATTAAAAGATTTTTACGAAAACCACAAAACCGAGTTTGATCATCCCGAACGATTGAAAGTTCGGCATATACTGCTGGCCGCGCAGGGCACATCAAACCCTTTAGATACGGACAAAGCCGAAAAAATACTGGAAGATTATCGAAATCAGATTTTATCCGGTAAGACAACCTTCGCCGCTTTAGCCCGAAAATATTCTCAAGATAACGGCACCAAAAACCAGGGCGGGGATCTGGGCTGGGTAAGCCGGGGCGAGATGATTAAGGAATTCGAGGACGCCATATTTTCCGCAAAAAAGGGCGAGATTACCAAACCTTTTAAAACCAAATATGGATATCACATCGCTCAAGTGCTGGATGTGGAAAAGGAATACAAAAGCACTTTTTCAGAAGTTCGGACCAAAGTATTAAGCGAATATCAAAAATTCAAAGCAAACCAAAAAACCATTGAAAACGCTGATCTTTTAGCGGAAAAAATCAAAAACAAAGAAAGTCTTTCTCAAGCCGCAAAAGAATTGGATTTGAAATCTGAGGAAACTCCATGGTTTTCTTTGGACGAAAATATTCCCGGTATCAAAGACTCAAAACAATACACTCAAGAATTGGCTGGTCTTTATCAAGGTGACTGGACAGGCCCAGTTCCCATTAATAGCAAGGAATATTTCTTTGAACTCATTGACGCGAAAGCGGGAAAAGATATCGAGAAAAACAAAATTAATTCTGATATCCAACAACAATTCGCGGCCAATCATCAAAATAGTTGGTTAAAAAACTTCATTGAACAACAAAAAAAGATTCTTGGGGTTAAGAATTTTATAAACGGCTAATCATTCCGGCTTGTTGAACTACCCACTGTATGGGAAGGCCCATGACATTGAAGTAATCGCCTTCCCATTTTCTTATCCAATTGGACGCGCTTCCCTGAATGTCATATGAACCCGCTTTATCGTAGGGTTCTTTTGTTTTTATATACTTTTTTATCTCTAATGGGCTTAGCTTTTTGAAAAAAATCGTGGTTTTTTCCGTATGACTTTTAATCATTCTGTGTTTATTCCAGACCAGCGCGGTTCCGGTCCAAACTTCGTGTTTTTTCCCCTGTAATGACATCATCATTTTAAAAGCTTCATGCCGATTTTTTGGTTTTCCATAAATTTTATCTTTTTGAACCACTACCGTGTCAGCGGCAAAAACCGGAAGATGGGGATATCGCTTTGATACGGACAGTGCCTTGCTTAACGCGAGTCTTTTGACCAATTGTGACGCTTTTTCTCCCAAAAAAGCGCTTTCATCCACCCCTTTCGGTTTTACAACCTTAAAAGGAATGGACAAAAATTCTAAGATTTTTTTTCGCCGGGGAGACTGGGAAGCCAGAATAAGCGTCACACGCCTGGAGTTTGTCACTGGATTATTTTGAATAATAAAGTCCGAGTATCATCCCGGCCACACCGAAAATATTAAGTAAAATTTTAATTCCAAAAGTCAAAACAATGATCCTCAAATCGAGTGTTATTGGATTATCAAAGCCAAGGGTAAAACCCTGAGTGAAAATGGTGTGAAGCATTCCGGTTGGCACCAACAGTCCCAACAATTCACCGACATAACCACCCAAAATGCCCCCCAAAATAATCATCAAAAATGTTGAGCCAGCGTTTTTCGCCATATTTACTCCACTTATTAAATTTTGTGATCGCTTGGCGTACTAAGTGTAATCTGAAGCTTCTTTACAGCTTCCTGAGCCGCTATCTGTTCTGCTTCTTTTTTGTTTTTACCCGTACCAGTCGCTAATGTTTTGCCGCTTACTACACAGGCGGCCTCAAAGTTACGATTGTGATCCGGCCCCCATTCACGAACGATGTCGTACCGGGGCGCCAACTTGTGTGTTTTTTGGTAATACTCTTGAAGAAGCGTTTTATAGTCTTTTTCTATTCGTCCTGAAAATACGTTATCCACATCTTCAGCCAACATACTCAAAACAAATTTCTTCACCGGTCCCAAGCCGCCGACCAGATAGACGGCACCAATAACCGCTTCGATGGCATCCGCCAACAAAGCAGGCCTGTGCCGTCCCCCGGATTTCTCTTCACCTTTTCCCAATAAAATATACTGACTCAAATTAATTTTTTTGGCTTTTTCACTGAGAAGATTGGCGCTCACAATAACACTTTTGACTTTCGACAAACCGCCTTCGGTTACTTCGGGATATGTTTCAAAAACATGCTGACTTATCACCAGGCCTAAAACCGAGTCGCCCAAAAATTCTAACTTTTCATTGTGATAACCCGCCGGCATTTTGCGTTCGTGCGTATATGATTTGTGGGTAAGGGCTTCGTTTAATATTTGTCCGTCACCCATAGGAATTTTGAGTGATTTCGTAAAATTTTTAAGGGCATCCAAACGAGATTTATCCAAAGCAATGATATCTTTGGACTCGATTCGATTCTTCTTTTTAGGAATTAAACTTTTTAGCAATGAGAGAGACATTGTGGCCGCCGAATCCCAAAGAGTTTGAAAGACAGGCTGTTACCTGCTGGATCCGTTTTTGATTCGGAATATAGTCCAAATCGCATTCCGGATCGGGAAATTCTTGGTTAATCGTCGGAGGTAAAACACCATCTTGAATGGCCAAAACACAGGCCACAAACTCCACACCCCCGGCCGCGCCCAGCAAATGACCTGTAGTGGACTTGGTTGAGGAAATCGCGACTTTTTTCGCGTGGTCGCCAAAGACCGTCTTGATCGCCATGGTCTCAAATTTATCGTTATAGGGTGTCGAGGTTCCATGCGCGTTGATATAGGTAATTTCTTGCGGAGTTAGTTTGGCGTCTTTTAACGCTAAAGCCATGGATCGGGCCGCACCTTCACCGTTTTCAGCCGGAGTCGTCATGTGATAAGCGTCGGATGTCATGCCGTAGCCCGCCAACTCCGCGTAAATTTTGGCTCCACGGGCCTGTGCGTGTTCCAAACTTTCCAAAACCACAATACCCGCGCCTTCGCCCATCACAAAACCGGAACGTTTCATATCAAAGGGACGGCTTCCCTGTTCAGGATTGTCATTAAAGTCCCGGCACAAAGCGTGCATATTAGAAAAACCCGCGTAGCCTAATTCGGTTATGCAAGCTTCCGCGCCACCCGCGATGACGACATCGGCGTCACCTTTTTGAATCCAACGAAAAGCTTCCCCGATCCCATGGGCACCCGAAGCGCAAGCTGAAACGGTTGCCGTGTTGGGCCCCTGGGCGCCAAGGTAGATAGAAGTCATGCCGGAAGCCATATTGATGATCATCATCGGAATAAGAAATGGGGAGACCCGATCAGGTCCCTTTTCAAGTAAACGAGCGTGTTGTTCTACCAACACGGGCAAACCACCAATTCCCGAACCAATCAAAACACCGACCCGGGTTTTGTCTTCTTTGGTCATATCCAATTTAGCGTCCGCAACCGCTTGAAGGCTGGCCGCGACGCCGTACTGAACAAAATAATCCATTTTTTTGACGTCTTTTTTCTCAATACCGAATTGGACGGGGTCAAAGTTTTTAACTTCCCCGCCAATTTTGCTCGGCACCCGTGATGTATCAAAGCGCGTCAGAAGCGTAATACCGCTTTTACCATCACAGATGTTTTTGAAAAAATCAGTCGGATTATTACCGTTGGGAGTTATGGCTCCCAAACCAGTTATGACCACTCGTTTCAATGGTTCCTCCCGGAACTAACTTCGAATTACTCGGTAGCTTTGGACTTAATGTAGTTGATGGCATCACTGACTGACTTGATCTTTTCCGCGTCTTCGTCAGGAATTTCAATATCAAACTCTTCTTCAAAAGCCATAACCAGTTCAACCGTATCCAAAGAATCCGCGCCCAAATCGTCCATGAAAGCGGCTTCCGGCTTTACCTGTTCCGGTTCCACTCCCAATTGATCCACAATAATTTCCTTCACCTTATCTTCAATTGCCATTTCCGTTACCTCCTCAAAGTTTGAAAAACATCATAGGCGAAAAACAGCTGTTTGCAACCCTCTCAAAACGAACTTCTTATATCACCATTCCGCCATCAACGCAAACAACTTGTCCCGTGATATATCGGGAATCGTCGGAAGCAAAAAAAGCGGCTACATTGGCAATATCAGAAGTTTCACCTAAAAAACCCAGCGGGATTTCTTTTAACAAAGCTTCCTTTGCCTCGTCTCCCAAAGCATGCGTCATATCGGTTTGAATAAATCCAGGCGCTATGGCGTTACAAGTAATGTTCCGGCTCGAAAATTCACGGGCAGTTGTTTTAGTAAGTCCGATCATGCCGGCTTTGCTGGCTGCATAATTGGCCTGGCCCGCGTTGCCTCGCACACCCACAACGGAGGTAATGTTTATGATTTTTCCCTGACGCGCTTTCATCATTGGTTTTACAAAATATTTTGTCATCAAAAACGCGCTTTTGAGGTTAATGTTCAAAACGTCGTCCCACTCCTGTTCGCTCATCCTCAATAAAAGATTGTCTTTGGTAATACCAGCGTTATTCACCAAAACATCTACTTTGCCAAAAGCTTCTAAAACCGCTTTCACAAAAAGCTCCACCTCAGGACCTTTTGAAACATCCACTTTCAGTTGAAAACTCTTAACACCCAGCTTTTCGATTTCCAACGAGGCTTCTTTGAGGGTAGCTTCATTTGTGCCGCAAACGGCAACAGAAGCCCCTTCTTGGGCCAATTTAAGGGCTATCGCTTTACCGATACCTCGGTTACCGCCTGTGACGACCGCCACTTTATCTTTTAATTTCATTTCGCCTCGCTCAAAACCTTGATGGATTCCACATCACCCGCGTTTGATATCAGAGCATCTTTGGCGATTTTTTTGATGAGACCGTTTAATACTTTACCTGGACCCACTTCGACAAAATTGACAAAACCATCTTGGCTCATTTTTTCGATGGTTTTGATCCATTGAACGGGAGCCATTAATTGTCGAACAAGACTATCTTTGATTTTTTCCGGATCAGTCATTTGAACTGAATCAATATCGGAGTAGTAAGCCATCTTCGGCGCTGAAAAATTAACCTTATCTAGTTCAAGTTTAAACCCATCCGCCGCCGGTTTCATGAGTGAGCTGTGAAAGGGACCGCTCACCGACAGTTCCATCGCTCGTTTGGCGCCCAGCGCCTTGGCTTTATCACAGGCCGCCAGCACCGCTGTTTTTTCACCTGAAATAACAATCTGGCCGGGACAATTAACGTTAGCCGGCTCCACCACACCCTGCGACGAAGCTTCCCGGCAGGCTTGCGCCACTTTATCTTCATCGAGATTCAAGATAACCGCCATCGTGCCGCGGCCTTTACCGGCTTCTTCCATCAATTCCCCGCGACGCCGAACCAACTTGACCGCGTCGTCAAAAGAAATAACGTCCGCGGCCACTAACGCGCTATAGGCTCCCAAACTATGACCCGCTACAGCTTCAAAACCAACATGGTTCTTCTTCAAAACAGCTAGCGCCGCTAAAGCGGTGACTAAAAGAGCCGGTTGAGTTGTGGACGTTTTTTTTAAATCTTCTTCTGGGCCTTCAAAACAAACTTTTGAAAGTGAAAACCCTAAAACAGAGTCCGCTTTTTCAAAAAGCTCTCGGCTTTCAGCAAAAGTATCGAAAAGATCCTTACCCATACCCACACTTTGGGACCCTTGACCCGGAAATACAAACGCGCGTTTCATCGAATCACCATTTCACGATAGACGAGGCTAATGTCGTTCCAGCTCCAAAGGCCACAAACGCCACATATTGCCCGTCCTTGATTTTGCCGGCTTTAACCGCGTCATCCAAAGCAATACCAACCGAAGCTGCGGATGTATTGCCGATTTTGTCCACGTTCACAAAAAGCTTATCGGGCGAAACACCTAAACGCTCGCCAATAGCCTGAATAATACGGTCATTTGCCTGGTGAGGAATAACCAACGATATTTGTTCGAGTGAAATATTCGCCCTTTTGGCCGCTTCTAAAACCGCGTCCGACATCACTTTAACGGCTATTTTAAAAATCTGTTTCCCGTCCATTTTCAGGGTATGAAGACGGTTTTCAACCGACTCCAAAGAAGATGGAAAGCGGCAGCCCCCGCCTGGAATTTTTAAAAGGTCCGCTTCAGTGCCATTAGCCGCCATGTAAGTAGAAATAATCTCGTGCTTCCCTTCGGCCACAGGCGCAATGATCGCGGCTCCCGCTCCATCGCCAAACAGCACGCAGGTACCCCTGTCTTTCCAATCAATAAAAGTCGTCAATTTTTCAGCGCCAATAAGAAGAATGTTTTTATAAAGACCACTCTCAATAAAAGCTCTTGCAATCGTTAGCCCGTAAACAAAACCGGAACAGGCTGCCGAAATATCAAAAGCCGCAGCCTGAGGAGCGCCCAGTTTGGTTTGAACAAAACAAGCTGTGGAAGGAGTAGGCATATCGGTCGTAATGGTAGCCACGATTATCAAATCAAGGTCTGTGGGTTTAAGTCCGGCGCTTTCCAGGGCCTTTTGAGCTGCCTTCGTGGCCATGTCGGATGTAAATTCATCGTCAGCGGCAAAATGCCGTTCGCGGATGCCAGTCCGCGTGACAATCCACTCATCGTTGGTGTCGACCAACTTTTCCATGTCTTTGTTGGTGACAATTTTTTCAGGTAAATAAGACCCTGTTCCTAAAATTCCAGCCCGTATCTTTTGGCTCAATGGGATTTCCTATTTAGTCTCGGGTTTTTCGACAATCTGACCATGGTTATTTATCTGTTCTTTTATATAACCATTCATATCTTTAATCGCGCAGCGAACAGCCGCCCGAATCGCGTTTTTAACCGTAAAAGCATCGGATTTTCCGTGGGCAATGAGGCAAAGACCATCTATCCCTAACAACGGCGCGGCACCAAACTCTTTCCAATCCACTTTCTTTTTAAAACTCCTGAAAGCTTTTTGAGCGATGAGGCCGCCGATTAAAGAAATTAAATTAGACTTAATTTCTTTTTTGAGCCCGTTCATTACCAACTCACCGGTACTTTCAATGGCTTTTAAGGCGATATTGCCCACAAAGCCATCACAAACCGTTACATCGCAATTGCCGTTGATGATGTCGCGGCCTTCAACATTTCCAATATAGTTAAAGGGAACTTTTTTGAGTAATACTTGGGTTTCAAAAACTAATTCATTTCCTTTTGTCTCTTCTTCACCGATCGAAAGAAGTCCAACCCGGGGATTTTTAAAATCGAGGGCTTTACGGGCAAAGGCATCACCCATGAGAGCGAATTGAAGTAAATGTTTGGCTTTACTGTCAACATTGGCGCCAGCGTCCACCAAAATGGACACTCCGCTCATGCTGGGAACTATTGTTGTAATAGCCGGACGAAGAACGCCGTCAATACGACCGCACATCATCAGGGCCGCCGCCATGGCCGCGCCCGAATTGCCGGCGGATACGGTGGCGTCTACTTCTCCGGTTTTAACCAAGCCGGCACAGCGAACAACGGAAGAATCTCTTTTTTGCTTACAGGCCTGAACAGGGCTTTCACCCATGCCCACCACTTCACGGGCATCGACGATAGAAATAGATTTTTTAGGATAATTGCCAGCCTGGGCCAGTTCGCGTTCAATGTCTTCTTTGCGGCCTACCAAAACCACTTCCAGGTTATGGTCTGCCAAGCCAAGAACTTCTGCGTCACGAACCGCCATAACGGCCCCGAGGACCGTTTCTTTTGGAGCGTGATCGCCACCCATCGCGTCGAGAGCTATTTTCATGGATTTTTTTGGTTAGGCGATTTCTACGCTAACAACTTCTTTGCCCTTATAGAATCCGCAGGTAGGACAAACCCGGTGGGGCAATTTAGCGCTTTTGCACTGGGGGCAAAGCGAAAGACCCTTCGGCTTGATTTTCCAGTTCGTACGACGCTTATCCCGGCGCTGACGTGAATGCCGCCGTTTAGGATTAGCCATGATCTACCTCCAAATAGAGTTAAGATTCAACGTTTTATTCAATTACAACAATTACTGGGGCTTCCAGTTTTTCAACTTCGACCATCGATCATCCGTGGCCGGCCCTGAGCATTGGCACGAATCAACGTTTAAGTCACAACCGCAGACCCCGCAAAGGCCTCGGCAATCTTCCCGGCAAAGGGCCCTCATCGGGACCGAAAGAAGAACTGTCTGCCGGATCTGATCCGCGATATCCAAAATATCGCCTTCAAAAAAAACCGTCTCTACCGTCTCGTCAGGATTAATTTCCTCATCCTGCTCTTTCGCTTCAACAGCGGGCCGGTAAACCACCTCAAAAAACGACTTATAACCACTCTCAAACTCTTTCAGACAGCGATCACAGGACAAAAGCATCTTGCCTTGTATCCACCCTTTCGCCGAAACCACAGCATCGCATTTGGAAAGCTGGCAAAAGATTTCCAACGGCGCCGGATTCAACTCGGGGGTAAGATCCACCCCAAGAACCTGGGGTAAGCCTTGTTCTTGAATAACCACATCTTCTTGTTCAAGAGAGCGCAATTCCACCTTCAACATCGTCGCGCTTCCTCCTTCAGACTCATGCGTTTTTCAGTATTTTAAACATAATAGGGCTCAAAAGCTGAAAAAGAATAGGGGGGGATTATAGGAACCACACCCCACCTGGTCAAGAAAATACCCTGATTTATTGGGGTTTTTGCAAACTTGCTTCAATGAACCAAAAGCTCAGTTATTTGACTTTTTGAAGCGCTTTTTGAACTTCATGCGGGACGAAACCACTCACATCCCCGCCGAGTTTGGCGACTTCTTTGATGGAACTAGAAGATAAGAAAATGAACTTTTCATTAGGTACTAAAAACACAATCTCAATGTCCTTATGCAAATTGCGGTTGATCAAAGCCATTTGGAACTCGATCTCGAAATCCGAAACAGCCCTCAATCCCCTGAAAATAATATTGGCTTTGATTTCCTTAGCATAATTCACCAACAAACCGTTGAAAGACGAAATAATCACTTTAGGCAGATGTTTGGTCGTTTTTTTGAGTAACTCAACCCGTTCCGCGATCGAAAAAAGCGAGTTTTTAGAGGGATTCGCCACTACGGCCACATGCAGTTCATCGCAGATTTTAAAGGCTCTTTCGGCGATATCCAAGTGACCGTTGGTCACGGGGTCAAATGAACCGGGATAAAGACCGATAATTTTTTTATTCGCCATGGTTCTGCCCTTCTGTTTTTTGAGCGGCAAAGTGAAACAAGGTTAAGTAAGTATCCCCATATTTTTTCTGCCGAACCATGGGGTAAGGAAAATCCGGCATTAAATCCGTATCGTCACTGCCGTGCTCTACGGCAAAAATCCCGCCTTCTTTCAGGATGGGATATTCTACCAGCAAGTGCTGAAGCCGCTTCAACACACCCTTTTCATAAGGCGGATCGGCCAACAGAATATCAAACTTTTTACCCTCTTGATGAAGCAAAAAGAAAGCTTTGGAAACATCGTGAGGTATCACCCGAACGCCGCTTTTCAAATCACGCGAATTAATGCCGAAAGCTTGTAGATTTTCGCTAATCAGTTTTAGCCCTTCGGGACTTTTATCCACCAAAATAACTTCGCTCGCCCCGCGGCTTAATGCTTCGATCCCCAAGTTCCCTGTGCCGGAATAAAAATCCACCACCGTACAATCCATAACGGGTTCGAGCATATTAAATAGAGCGCCCTTCACCTTGTCCGAGGTCGGGCGGATTTTCATGTTGGAGGGAGCTTTGACGGCTCGGCTTTTATATTTTCCGGCGATAATGCGCATTAAGACAAAACTTCTTTCTCAATATTCATATTTTTCTCGAATTTCAAGCATGGCCGGTAGCGAAACCCGAAAAATACCCGATTCTTCAAAAGGTACATGAATCATCCAAATATTACCATCACGCCGAACTTGCAACCCGCTTACATAAGCACTTCGCTGATAAGATGGCCGAAAAACATGAAAAAGAAATCTAGCTCCTGAAAATGTATAGACCTTTTCAATACCAAAATCATTTTGATAAGGCAATAACAACATGGGCCCCATCGTTGATTTGTTTAAATTAATTATCAATATCGGAAAAGTACTATCATCAATAACAATCACGTTCCAATACAATAACCTCATCAATTGATACTCATTTTCGGTAAGCAATCCGGATTTTCTTTGTACTTTTTCCCAAAGATGAGCCTTCAACAAAACACTAAAAACAAAACTTTGAAGTCTTCTAAAATCGAACCCACTCCAATGAGAAACTTCAGTTGGGTTTCCATTAGTCTGCACTATCTTTTTTTCTGTTTTTAAGGAGTCTCTTATTCTGGAACTAGCTTTTTTATACGTAAACAACTCACTCGCATAGGCATCATCGTACGAAAACCGTTTTTCGCATTCCTCACAAATGAATGATCCGCGAAGGCCCTGTTGTTCTATTTTTTTAGTTTTTTCTTCAAAATTCAAACTTACAACTTGATGTTTTTCATTATAAGAATCTTTATACATCCACTCTGGAATTATGTGACTATTCGGATGAAATCGTTCAACTTCCTTGAAGCAAAACGGACATTTCATTCTTTAATCCACACCAAAGAGATGAACAAACATAATTTAATTCTCAAACGAGTTTAGAATGAGCGTAAGCATAAAAAACTTGAAGTGTTGCTGTCAAAATCCCAGTGATACCCAAAATGGTGTAAAAAACATATACTTCCGGATGGAATAAATAGACCACTCCTGCGATTAAATAACCAACTGAAAAAATAAAATTTAAAGAAACCGAAGCAAAACTTTCCTTATCTTTTGAAGTCATAATATTCAATGGCGTTAGTGCTATTCCGTATGACCACAGCACATACGGCAAAACTTTATTTATTTCGATTGTATCTGTGATTATTAGAAAAACCGTCGAACACCATATCCATACAATAAAATTCACATATAAAATATTTATGGCGGTTAAGATAATTCCGAAAAAACGTTTACCGTTCGACAATAGGGTGATACCGGGTGTAGCAAAAAGCATCCCAGGCAAAAATGCTATCCCCAATAAATAGTGACTGAAAACCCCTGCAAGTATTCCAACTATAACTAAGCCCCACTTACCAAGAAACAACAACCATATTCCCGAAACAATTCCGCCTAGCCTATTGATAGTCATAAAAATAATTAGAAGCCATGCTCCCGCCCATTTAGTTATTCCACCAAATTTATCTGTTATTTTTTTCATGGAGCTTCCTTAGTTTAGTCGCGTTTTCTTAAACCGAGACAATCATGAAATTTGTGCCAAATTGAGCAACGGTTGAAACTTGGTCATCAGACTAGCTTTCAAATTCTTGTGTTCTTCCCAGGTCAGTTTCAGGGCTTTCTCCAAGATGGTCAAAGCCATTTTGCGGGCATCTTCCAGCCATCTAATTGGCTGGGGTAAGTCTTTTAGTCGCCAACGGCTGGGATAGACCACAATGACTGCCCCTAGTTCTACCCCTTAACCCGGCCCCCGGCTTAAAACCCGCCTTCCGGGGTCCAAATCGTAAGTTGGAAACCCACGCTTTCCGGGATACCGTAAATTCCCTTATTTGGCTTGTACGGATTCCGTACAAGTCCCCCCCTTGATTTGGGATTTAAGCCTTATCGTCTGGTATTGTTCCCGCCTCAGACGAGTTTGGGGCTCCAATCAGCCCGGCAAACGCTGGTCTTTCTGAAATACCCCAAATTCCCTTATTTAGCTTGTTTCCATTAGAAACAAGTCCACCCCTTTCCTTCGTGTTAAGGAGGCGCAGAAGCCTTATCGCTCGGTGTTGGCTCGCCTCAGGCAGGTTCCAGAATAACCATCGGCCGGTTGGGCGACGGTCATTTCCGAAAACCTTGAAATTCTCTTATTTAGCTTGTTCGGATTCCGAACAAGCCCCCCTGAGACTCGATGTCGGGAGGGGGTATGGCCCGAAGGCCCTCTAAAAGTAACTACTGTCCGGCGGCCGGACACCCCAATAGGCCATTTCTGGAGATTCTCTAGAATCTTGCCCCACCTTGTCCAGCCGCTGGGCAAAACCTGCACCCCGGGTAACCTTCAGGACTTTTATCTCCCAAAACCACCCTAGAACCCTAATCTTTTTCCGGATTGATGACTGGCAAGGACTCAGATTTCGCCGCGTGTAAAAGGCGGTCATCCGAGGCGATAAACACCATTTCCTCATCGAGGTCAGCTTTGAGAGTCAAAGCGGAAGCAAGGTGAATGGCGTCAAATCCACGTAAAGGGTATTTTTGGATAAGTCTGCGGGCAGTACGCAACACGTTTTCCCGAAGTTCCATCCGAACATAACCACTCCAATCTTCCTCAAATTGTCGGCAAGCCAAATGATACTGGGTTGTGGTGAGTTGTTTTTCCCTGCTTTTTCGGGACAGAGCCCCATAAACCTCCGCGTAAGTTATAGTCGCGGTGGCGGAATTTCGATCGGTCGATAAAAGCTTTTGAACAAGAGGGGTGCCTTTTTCAACCGTGAACCGCTTTAACAAGGCGCTCGTATCGAAATAATTCATCGGCGGTCTTGGAGAGCCATCTGGGAAAGAGGCGTACCCGAAACTTTAAAAGGACGAAATTTTTTAAAACGTTTGCCAGAAGGAAGAGAAACAATACCCTGAGAAGCCAAACCAGCCATGCGCGCCTCAAGGCTTTCTCCCTTACGCGAAGGATGAAAAGGATGAAGAAGAGCAATCGGTTTGCCGTGTTCTGTCACAACTACCTCTTCGCCCAGCTTCGTACGGCGAAGGTAGTCTGTTAAACGGTTTTTTAACTCACGAACTCCAACGGTACTCATAATCAACTCCTTTTGACTTTCAAATAATGTAGCCATTGTAGCTACATTTTAAAAGAACATCAACCATTATGAAATCTGGGCCAAGTCCAATAAAGGCTGAAACTTAGCCATTAGGCTATCCCTGAGGTTCTTGTGTTCTTCCCAGGTCAATTTGGGGTCCCTCTCCAAGATGGTTAAAGCCATTTTGCGGGCCTCTTCGACCACATCAATATCCTTCTTCAAATCCACTATCCCGCCTTCACGGCGGCCCGACTGGGCAACCCCAAAAATCTCTCCCGGCCCCCGCATTTTCAGGTCGAACTCCGACAGCTTAAACCCATCCAGGGTGGAGGCCATGATCTTCATGCGTTCGATGGCATCGCTGGAAATAACAGGAGACGTCAGCAAGAAACAAAAAGACTGTTTGGCACCCCGGCCCACCCTGCCCCGCAGCTGATGAAGCTGGGCCAAACCAAACCGTTCGGCGTGTTCGACCACCATGATGGTCGCGTTAGCCACATCCACCCCCACCTCCACCACGGTGGTCGAAACCAAGATTTGAATTTTGTTCTGGGCAAAATCTTTCATGACAGAATCTTTTTCTTCCTTTTTCATCTTGCCGTGAATAAGCCCCACCTTAAAGCCATGAAAGACTTCTTTTTGAAAATGCTGGTGCATTTGAACTGCGGACTTTAAGAAATTTTTGGATTCATCCACCACGGGGAAAACCCAAAACACTTGTTCACCTTGAAGCACCCGCTCTTTAGCGAATTGATAAACCGTTTCCTTTTGGCTTTCGCTTTTCCAAGTCGTTTTAATAGCTTTGCGGCCTTTGGGAAACTCATCCAGAATGGATAAATCCGTATCACCATATTCGGTCAAAACCAAAGCCCGTGGAAAAGGAGTTGCGGTCATCATCAGACAATCCGGCCATTTGCCTTTATCTTCCAACGCGGCCCTTTGCATGACACCAAACTTATGGCGTTCATCTATCACTAAAAATCCGAGATTTTTAAACTTTACGCCCTCTTCCAGCAAAGCGTGAGTACCAATAATTAAATCAATCGTTCCATTTTCCAACGATTCCAAAACTTCCCGCTTCGGTTTGGCCTTCATGTCGCTGGTCAGCAAAGCCGTTTTAAGCCCTAACGGTTCCAGTAACCGAGTTAAGTTTTGATAATGCTGTTGGGACAAAATTTCAGTCGGGGCCATAAAGGCGCTTTGAATACCCGAATCGGCGGCATAAATAAAAGAAATCGCCGCCACTAGGGTTTTGCCGCTACCCACATCCCCCTGCAAAAGACGGTTCATCGGATAGGTTTTGGCCAAATTTTCCCGAATTTCTTTCAAAACTTTTTTCTGGGCGTTTGTTAATTGATAAGGAATAGATTTTCTAAACTGAAGTATTTTTTCGCCTTCAAATAAATACTTTCTACCCTTTTCCCGTTTCTCGATCACCCGGCGTTTGGCGATAAGGAAAAACTGAAGAGTTAACAGCTCTTCAAAGGCCAACCGCTTTCTGGCGGACTCATACAATTCCAAACTGGTGGGTCGGTGAATTTCATTCACCGCTTCTACTAAACTAAACTTGCTAAAGGGGGTGGTAAAGTTTTTGCCTTCGGGCAGTAAATTCAAATACTGATCCAAAACATTGTTCAGAAGGCTTCTCCAAAACACCTGGGTCAAGGTGGGGGTGGAGGGATAAAACACCAAAACCTTACCCGCCTGAATGTCTTGCACTTCGTTCTCGGTTAAAAACTCAAACGTTTCATTCCTACCCACTACCTGCTTACCCCACTTGGATACTTGGGGATTGTCATGCAATAAAACCCACCGGCCATTTTGAAGTTCTTTACGCAAATAGGGCCGGTTAAACCATGTCCAGTTCAGGTGGCCGCTACCATCCTCTAAAGACACTTTAATCATGCCCCGAGGTCCACGGGCCACTTCGGAGATACCGTTTATCCGGCCCAAGATAAAGTAGGGTTCTTCGCGATTAGCGCATTGGGATATGGGGGTCAAAAGCGACTTGTGAACCGCCCATTTGGGGGCGTATTTCAGCAAATCATCAGCTGTCTTTAACTTGGTCAGTTGAAAGGCCCGCAACTTGTCGGGCGGTACTAACTTGACAATCAAATCCGATAATTGGGATAGGCTTTTAGGACTAACGGGCTTGGAATTCAGCGGCAAGTCTGCCACTAAAGTTTTAATCTGTTCTTGGGTTTTCTTTACCAAATCCCGTCGTTCAGCGGGCGACAGGGTCATGTACTGGCTGAATTCTTTTTTGACTTGTTTGAGAGACGCTGGAAGGTTTTTGGAAGAACTGGTCTTGTCGAGTTCACCGATGATCCGGTCGCAGCCCTTGGCGATAAACCGGTCCAACCCGCCCACCACCGAACGGTTGAGAAATTCCTGCTTTTCCTCGAGCTGAAGGGGCTTTAACCAAGCTTCAATTTGTTCCCGAACGGAGAGCATTTGAGAGGGCCGCCTGTTGAAGAATGGGTCTAACGGGCGCATCATAGCATTCAAAATGACACCTTAGTTAAGGTGTCATTGCGAGGAGTAGCCCCCGAGTAGGGGGGACGAAGACGACGAAGCAACCCCAGTTTTAATATCTGCAAAAGGCATATTTCAACTGAGTTTGCTTCGTCGTTACCGTGCCGCTATTCGCGGCACACTCCTCGCAATGACACCAAAACAAAGCTTTAAGGAGCCAAAAGGGGGTGAAAAAGCTTGTTTATCCTTAAATTAATTGCTTATAATGCGCGTCCTAGTTTTAAAAAAAGAGGAGTATTTCCATGGCTCAAGTTTGTGACATTTGTGCAAGAGGCCCGATTAAGGCCCGCAAGATTACCCGCCGCGGTAAACCCAAAAAGACAGGCGGTATCGGTTTAAACGTCACCGGTATTCATTTGCGCCGTCAAATGGTGAATCTTCAATCCATCCGCGCGATTGTGAACGGCAAACCCCAGCGTGTTTTGGTTTGCACCCGCTGCTTACGTTCGGGGAAAGTTCAAAAACGCTCGGCAGTCCGCAAGGTCGCTAAGACCGCTTAAGTTAAGCCTCACAAAAAAGCCGACAGTCTCGCCTGAGACTGTCGGCTTTTTATTTGTTGAGTATTAAGATTAGCGGAGGGCCCTGCCGAGGTACTGCCAGGTGTCGCCCTTTAAAATCCAAACAAACGTCTCGCTCGAAAACCCCGTTACATTTCCCTGCCGAAAAGCCCAATTGATTTTCACTTTGGCCGTTTTATCGTCTTCCCAGGCCATGGACGCGATATCCCCGCCGGTTAAAGTGCTGCCATCCGGCAAGCTCTTCTGAAGGTTTTCTTTGAGTTTTCCTGAACTACCCAAACTGCCGGTGGTCATCGCGTAAACGCTGTCCCAATGGGATTGAACCGTGTTATCAATAAAACTATCCACTTCTTGTTTTAAAGTTTTAGCGAGATTGTCTTTTTGATCCTGAGTTAAAGCGCATCCACTCATTCCCAAAACACAGCCCAACAAGAACCCCAAAAGAATGACTTTTTTCATTTAAACCTCATGCCGCTTTGATAAATCCTGCTCAAGTTTCGTGATTTCAGCGACTCTACGCGTGTGACGCTCTAAATTGCTGAAAGGCGTCGTGATCCAAACATCCGCTATTTTCAAATTGAGCTCCGCCGGAAGATCACGGCCCGCTAAAGAAAGAACGTTGGAATCGTTATGTTCTCTTGTCTCTTTGGCCATCTTTTCGGTAAAAGCTAAAGCGGCGCGAACGCCTGGAAATTTGTTGGCGACAATCGACATTCCGATGCCGTTACCGCAAATCACAATGCCCCTATCCGCCTTGTGATTCGACACAGCGGACGCCACTTTCACCCCATAAATGGGATAATCACTGGCCTCGGCGTTATAAGCTCCCACATCATCCACCGTATATCCCGACTGCTTGAAATGTTGGATCAAAGTGTCTTTAAGCTCAAAACCAGCGTGATCGGAACCAATGACGATTTTCATACTTTCCTCTCGGTTGTTTTATGAATGAAGCTTGTCTTTCGCTTGCAGCAAATATCCTTCAATTTGGGTCAAAATTTTTCGATAAACTTCAACGGATTGTCCCACAGGGTCTTCAACATCCTCAATACCCTTTCCGGCAAAATCCGATAAAAGACTGACCTTATCCGCCAATTGAGGCATTTTTCGAAGAATGGATTCTTTGTGTTTATCCGTCATCGTTAAGATCAAGGTACTTTCAAGAACCAGTGTTTTGCTCAGAGGCTGGCTTTGGTGGGTTGAAATGTCGATTCCCTTTTCATTGCAGGCTTCAATCGCTTCTTGCGTCGCGGGAACCCCGTTAAAAGCGGCTAAGCCGGCCGATTGGGCTTCCAAAGACCATTGGTTGTCGGAGGCCATTTTTTTAAGCAGCCCTTCCGCCATCGGGCTTCGGCAGATATTGCCTGTGCAAACAAAGAGAATTTTTTGAGGCATTAATTAGCCCTCAGACCCGTCAGCTCTGAACCAATTGAGCCACGAGCCGTTCCACCCGGGCGACCTCTTCTTGGGAAACACAACCGGTACGAACGATGCTGAATTGTTTGCGGTCAAATTTGACCACAGCGGTTTCACCGCCGAGAGGACAATTGCCGGCGTCAATGGCGGCATCCACCTGTTCCAAAATTTCAGAAGCAACTTCATCAAAACGAACGGGACTAGTTCCGCCGGAAAGGTTGGCGCTGGAAACCGCCAGAGTATCTCCGACGTTACGAAGCAGTTCTAAGGCAATGCCGTGATCAGGACAGCGAAGCGCCACCGTACCATCCGGTCCAACGCCTCCCTGGGCCATGTGAACACGGGCTCTGGTAATTAAGGTCCAAGGACCAGGCCAGATTTTTTTAAGAATATCCAAGTCTTTTTCTTTGAAATCAGCGATTTCCAACGCCACTTCCGGACGAGAAATAAGAATCGAAAGGGATTGATTTAAGGGACGGTCTTTAATTTTAAAGATTCGTTTGAGGGCTTCCGGCTGCTTAACCGAGCAGCCAATATCGTAAACCGTATCTGTTGGAAATACGGCTAAGCCGCCGTCTTTTATGACTTTAGCCACTTCCAAAAGATTCTCGTGAGTATAGGACAAAGCCTTTATGTTGGTTTTCTCGTTCACGATTGGATCCATTTCTATTAAATTCAAAACCTCTAACGTATCTAACAACACGATTTTGCCAAAGAATTGGCTTTTTTTCAGCACTAAAGAGTATTTTTACGATTCAGAGCCCGCCAGCCTATATCTTTGCGGTAATGAGCACCTTCCATGTTAATAGCTCGAATACCTTGATAAGCCGTTTCAATTGCTTTTTCAATGGTATCACCCATACCCGTCACACAAAGAACCCGACCGCCATTACTGACAATTTTACCATTTTCCGTTGTGGTGCCGGCGTGAAAGACAAAGGTATCGGGATGTTGAGCGGCCGTTTCCAGTCCCTCGATCACCTTTCCTTTGGGATAAGATCCGGGATACCCATGCGCCGCCATCACCACACAGGCGGTCGGTCTATCATCCCATTCGATTTTAATCTTTTTCAATTCGCCTTTAGCCACGGCCAAACAAACTTCCACAAAATCTGTTTTCAAGCGGGGCAATACCACCTGGGTTTCCGGGTCGCCAAAGCGGCAGTTATATTCAATCAGCTTCGGCCCTTCAGCCGTAATCATCAGTCCAGCATAAAGAACGCCTTTATAAATAATGCCTCTATTTCGCAGGGCTTTAACCGTCGGTTTAAGAATTTTTTCCAATATTTGCTTATTCATTTCGGGTGTTACAACAGGCGCTGGCGAATAGGCGCCCATGCCGCCCGTATTGGGCCCTTTATCTCCATCAAAGACCCTTTTATGGTCTTGCGCGCTTACCATAGGGATGATGGTTTCGCCGTCCACAAAAGCTAGAATAGAGGCCTCTTCACCTTCCAAAAACTCTTCAATAACTACTTTAGCTCCTGCTTCTCCAAAAACTTTTTTATCCATCGCTTCTTCAACTGCTAATTGAGCTTGAGCGAGGGTTTCACAAACCGTAACACCTTTGCCCGCAGCCAAACCATCAGCCTTCACTACAATCGGAGCTTTTTGTTTTTTAAGATAATCCTGCGCTTTAAAGGAGTCCGTAAAAGTTACAGAACGGGCCGTTGGAACCAGACTGCTAAGAAGAAGCTGTTTAGTAAAATCTTTGCTCGCTTCCATTTGAGCCCCGTCTTTGGTGGGACCAAAAACCAAAAATCCTTCTTTTAAAAGTTCGTCCGCCAAACCCAATGCCAGAGGCGTTTCGGGACCAATAATGACCAAGCCGGGATTGTAGGTTTTAGCCCAATGGACCAAACCCGAAATATCGTCCGACATGATATCGACCAATTCGGCAATAGAGGCGATACCAGCGTTACCGGGAGCGCAAAAGAGTTTTGGTTTATGACGGGATTTGGCCAAGGCCCAGCATATCGCGTGTTCCCTGCCTCCCGAACCAACTACCAAAATATCCATTTCCATCTCCTCAACGACTCAATGTTTAAAGTGACGATAACCAGTAAATATCATCGGAATGCCATTTTGATTTGCCGCGTCAATGACTTCCTGATCTCTTACACTTCCGCCGGTTTGAATGATCGCCGCGATCCCAGCTTTCGCGCAGGCATCGACCGAGTCGCGGAACGGAAGCAAAGCATCCGAAGCCATTACACTTCCTTTTGCTTTATCTCCGGCCTGCTTTATCGCGATCTCCAAAGAGCCCACACGGTTCATTTGGCCCGCGCCAACCCCGATAGAAACGCCGTCTTTTACCAGCACAATAGCGTTCGACTTAATATGCTTAACCAAACGCCAACCGAAATCCATGTCCTCTGTCAACTTGGGGTCAGGTTGTTTAGACGTTACAATTTTATGAAGTGATTTGTCCTCGGCGGCCTGGTCAAATTCCTGGACCAAGAAACCACCCTCCACCCGGCGCAAATGATAACCCGGCACATCTCCCAAGGGGGACCCTAAACCTTCCACAGTCATGACTCTTAAATTTTTACGGGCCTCAAATAACTTGAGCGCGCCCGCGTCGTACGAAGGGGCCAGGATGATTTCAAAAAAACTCAACTTTTCTAAAATAGTCTTCGTTGTCGCTTCATCAACCGGTCGATTAACCGCTACGATTCCCCCAAATGCCGATAACGGGTCAGCTTCAAAAGCTTTCACAAAGGCATCCGCCGCGTCTTTACCAATAGCCGTGCCACAAGCGTTGGTGTGCTTAATAATGGCCACAGCCGGTTTGTTGAATTCTTTCACCAAGGCCAAGGCCGCGTCCGCGTCCATGATATTGTTATAAGAAAGCTCTTTGCCCTGCAATTGCTTGCCGTTAGCGATCGTCGGTAAATTGTTGTTCTTATCTTTGTAAAAAGCGGCGGCCTGATGGGGATTTTCTCCATAGCGCATTTCTTGAAGTTTTGTGCCGGACAACGTAAAGATATTCGGCCATTTGCTTTCGGAAAGACGGTGATGAAGATATTCATGAATGGTCGCGTCATAACGAGCGGTATGACCAAAAGCTTCGATAGCTAATTCCTGACGCAATTTAAAAGTTGTCGCTCCGTTATTTTCTTTGAGTTCTTTGATAACATCCGCATAGCGTGATGGAGAAACCACTACCGCGACACTACGATAGTTTTTGGAAGCCGAACGGATCATGGAAGGCCCACCGATATCAATGTTTTCAATGACATCGTGTAATTCGACTCCGGGCTTAGCGATGGTGGCTTCGAAGGGATAAAGATTTACCACCACAATATCGATGGGCTTGATGTTGTGTTTGGCGATAGTGGCCATATGCTCCGGGTTATCCCGCAACGACAATAGCCCTCCGTGAACTACCGGGTGCAGTGTTTTTACACGGCCATCCAGCATTTCGGGAAAACCGGTGATTTCCGATATATCAAACACTTTCAATCCAGCATCTTTAAGAGCTTTCGAAGTTCCGCCTGTAGATATCAACTCCACACCGTAGGAAGCCAATTCCTTTGCAAAATCAATCAGCCCTGTCTTGTCCGAAACGCTAATAAGCGCCCTTTGGATTTTCACTTTATCGTCGGCCATGATTTCTCCTCAAAATAATATTTTTACTCGGTCATCTGAAACTTTAATTTTTTTGTCGCAAAACAAGCGGACCGCTTCAGGATAAATTTGATGTTCCACTCTCAAAACCCGTTCGGCCAAGGTTTGGGGCGTGTCACTCGGCAGTACTTTTACGTTGCCTTGCAGAATAATGGGTCCCGCGTCCACACCTTCGGTCACAAAATGAACCGTAGCCCCGGATTCTTTTTCTTTGGCTTTCACCACAGCCTCATGAACAAAGTGACCATACATGCCCTCACCGCCGAACTTTGGCAGTAACGCCGGGTGAATGTTCATCATTTTGTAAAGATAAGGACGAATAATGACGGGAGTAAGAATCCGCATGTAGCCTGCCAGACAGATAAGGTCAATTTTTTTGGCTTGGCAAAGCTCTAGAACCTCTTGATCGTATGCCTCGCGTGTTCCAGGGTAACCTTTGCTGGCAATAGCGACGGATTCAATTCGGTGCTTCTCGGATCGTTCCAAAGCTCCGCAATCAGGCACGTTGGAAAAAACCAGGCCAATTTTACCCTTAAAAAGACCGTTTTCATGAGCATCGAGGAGGGCTTGGAGGTTGCTGCCTCCCCCGGAGGCAAAAACAGCGATTTTAATCACAGACAGGCCTTTCCGTAAGGCCGATG
>Ga0302319_10005614_pt1 | contig 25154 bp, 24 predicted proteins | sample Bog_T0_2_FD_203319 | JGI IMG/M metagenome (GOLD analysis project Ga0302319, IMG submission 203319) | Peat permafrost microbial communities from Stordalen Mire near Abisko, Sweden - Bog_T0_2 | ecosystem: Environmental > Terrestrial > Soil > Wetlands > Peat | place: Sweden: Abisko, Stordalen Mire...
CCATGAACCTGGAAAAAATTCTTCGCCAAGTCGACGCCAATTCGGATAAACTTCTTCACGGACGGTCTCCCCGTTGGTGGCGCTCCGGCGACCACGTCTTGGCACTTGATGCCGTTAGGGTGGGGTCGTCCACATCATCATCGCGAGGAGCGAAGCGACGAAGCAACCCAGGGGCTGCATCACGTAGCTTCTGGGTTGCTTCGGCTTCGCCTCGCCATGACGCAGCTACGCAGACGGCGCCGCCACCGCGCGCGTCGCCGGGCGCACGAGCGTCAGCCAGACCAGCGCCGACGCGAGCGCGAAGATCGTCATCGACAGCGGCAGCGCCGTCGCGGTCCCGGTGAACAGCCACGCGACCAGCGCGCTCGCCGCCGCGCCGCCGAGCATTTGCAGAAAGCCGCGCACCGCCGAGGCGACGCCCGCCATGTCGGCGAAGGGCTCCATCGCGCCGTGAACCGCGAGCGGATTGACGAAGCCCATCGCCAGATTGTTGAGCATCAGCAGCGGCAGCGCCGTCGCCACGGAAAAGCGGCCGCTCAGCGCCAAACCAAGCAGCGCCATCGCGAAGACGGCCTGTCCGAGCACGGCGGTCGCGAGCATGTGATGGGCATTGAAACCCTTGTGAACCAAGCGTCCGCAGATCAGCGAGCCGGCCGTGAGCCCCAGCGCGCAGATCGCGAACAGCAGCGCGAACGCGCCGGTGTTCAGACCCAGCACGCCGATGAACACATAGGGCGAGCCCGACACGAAGGAGAACAGGCAACCGAAGCCCAGCGATCCCAGCAGCGAATGGCCGAGCGCCGAGCGGTTCTGGAACGCGCGGGCGTAGTTGCGCATGAGCTTGCCGGGCGCCAGCGCTTCGGGGTCCTCGGCGGGATGGGACTCGGCGACGCCGAAGCCGACCGTGAGCGCGACGCCGAGGCCGGCGAGGGCGAGAACGGCGAAAATCGCGCGCCAATCGGCGAACCGCAGCACGAGCGCGCCGAGACTGGGCGCCAGCATCGGCGCCGCGGACATTGTCGCCGCGATGGTCGACATGCGCGCCCGCGCCTCGACGCCCGCGAAGAGGTCGCGCACGATCGCGAAGGCGAGCACGGTCGCCCCGCCCGCGCCCGCGCCCTGGACGAAACGCCAGAACAGTAGAGAACCAATGCCGCCCGCGAAGGCGCAAAAGACGCCAGAGATCGTGAACAGGGTCAACGTCGCCACCAACGGCAGGCGCCGACCGAAGCGATCCGACACAGGTCCCAATCCGAGTTGCGCGAGCGCGAAGCCCGCCATGAACAGGCTGAGCGTGAGGCCGGTTTGCGACGCCGGCGCGTTCAGCGCGGCGCCGATCGGCGCGACCGCCGGCAGGCTCATGTCGATCGACAACGGCGGCAGCGCCGTCAGCGCGGCGATCAGAAACGTGAAAGCGTGTGAGCGCGGGCGAAGGGTCATGTTGCGCCGCAATAGCAGGCGGACCCCGAGGACGGAAACGATTTCGTCATGACGTCCCGAGTCTCGATGTCATCGCGCGGCTGTTCCCTCCGGGACAGCGGCGAGAAGGTCCGGGCGCTACCCTTCTCATGTCGCCGCAACAAACCAACCCGGCGAAAAGGAGACTTCCATGAGCAAGTATCGCAAAACTCTCGCCATCGCCGCGGTAGCCGCCGTTCTTGGCTTAGCCGCATTGGCGTCCTCCCCCGCGTCCGCGCACGGGTTCTTCCACGGCTTTCACGAGCACCACGGTTATTTCGGTCACTTCGGCGGCTGGGGCCATGGCTACTGGGGCCATCGCGACCACTACGCGTTCAGCGACTTTCCGCGGCGCCATTGCGTGCTGTGGGATATCTTCGGCGGCGATCGTCGCTGCGTGCGTTGGAGCCGCTGGTGAACGCCGCATTCGCTCAACTCGACGCGCTCTCGAAACGGGCGCGTCGAAACTCCCGAGGGCTCTGCCCGACATGCCGCTTGAAGAAGCGGCAGAAATAGGCGGGGTCCTCGAAGCCGAGTTCGAACGACAATTTCGAGACCGGCGCGGCGACGAAGATCAATCGGCTGCACGCTTCGCGCACCAACCGCCGATGCACGAAGTGCTGCGCCGCTTGTCCCGTTTCGACCCGCGTCAGCCGGTTCAGACGCTCCAACGTCAGGCCCAAAGTCTCAGCGTAGCGGCGCATCGGCCAGTGCTCGCGGTGGTGCGCTTCGACCAGCACGGCGAAACGCGTGAACAGGGGCCGCCCGCGCGCGTTCTCCCCCTCGCGATGGCGATCCGCCACGTGATGCGCGAGCCGCCAGACGATTGCGCGCGCGAGCCAGAGCGGCGTCGGCGAGCCCGGCGCGTCGGGCGCGGCGTACTCTTCCGCGAGGTTGAGCATCAGCGCGGAAATACGCGTCGCGGCCAGCGAGTCCGCGTTCATCGAGACGATGCGCGGCTCCGCGAACAAAGCGCGCAGCGCGTCGCCCGCGGCCGGGGCTTCGCCCTCCAGGATCGCGCGCGGATCGAAAGTCAGCACATGGCCTTGCGTTTCGGGCGAGAAGGCGAAGGCGTGCGCGACGCCGGGCGGGATCACGACCGCCGTCGGCCCGTCGCGCCGCTCCCGCGCGTCGCTCAGCGACGCCGTGACCGGACCGGACGCCACCCAGAGGATCTGATGCAGGCCGCGATGGATATGCGCATCGATTTCCCAGTCGTAACGCTCGCTGCGCGAGCGGATCGACTCGACATGCAAGGGATCGCCCGGTGCGCCGGGCGCCTCACCGTAGAGGGCGAAGGCGGGGATCGAGGATTTGCGCGGGGGGCGAGGCACGGCGGGACGCTATCAAAACGTCGTAATAGTGCAAGTTTGCGCCGCCGCGCGTGCATGGCGCGGCGCGCGTCCGGGCGTATGCTGTCGTCAGCTTCGCGATCGAAAAGCGCGAGCGTCCTCGAGAGGAAACCGGGCATGTTCACGTTCGATCCCTATTCCCCCGCGGTCGACGCCGACCCGTTCCCCTTTTACAAGACGCTGCGCGACGAACATCCGTGCTTCTGGAGCCCGGAGGCCGGCGTCTGGGTGTTGTCGCGCTATCAGGACATCATCCTGGCGGGGCAGGATTGGCAGACCTATTCGTCGGCCAAAGGCAACATGATGACGGAATTGCCGGGTCGCGCGGGCGCGACGCTCGGCACCACCGACCCACCGCGGCACGACCGCCTGCGCGGGCTGGTGCAGAAGGCGTTCATGAAGCGCAATCTGGAGGCGCTCGCCGACCCGATCCGCGACATCGCCCGCGCCGCCGCCGAAGGGCTCAGGGGCAAGAAGCGGTTCGACTTCATCGCCGACTTTTCGTCCAAGTTCACCGTGCGCGTGCTGTTCGCCGCGCTCGGCCTGCCGCTCGACGACGAAGAGACCGTGCGCGAGAAGGCGGTGCTGATGGTGCAGAACGACCCGCTGACCCACGCCAAGGGCCCGGAGCACATCGCCGCGTTCGAATGGGTGCGGGCTTATGCGGCCAAGGTGATCGCCGAGCGGCAGAAGGAGCCGCGCAACGATCTGATCTCGCATTTCAGCAACGCCGAGATCGACGGCGACAAGCTCGACGAGCGCGAGGTGTTGCTGACCACGACGACGTTGATCATGGCGGGCATCGAGTCGCTCGGCGGCTTCATGAGCATGTTCGCGCTCAACATGGCCGATTTCGCCGACGCTCGCCGCGCGACGATTTCAAATCCCGATCTGCTCGCGGACGCGCTCGAGGAATCGCTACGTTACAACACCTCGGCGCAACGCTTCCGCCGCTGCCTGCAAAAGGACGTGTCGCTGTATGGGCAGCCAATGAAGGCCGGGGATTTCGTCTGTCTCGCCTATGGCTCGGGCAATCGCGACGGGCGGCAATACCCGAACCCCGACGTCTACGACATCACCCGCAAGCCGCGCGGGCATCTGGGTTTCGGTGGCGGGGTCCACGCCTGCCTCGGTTCGGCGATCGCGCGCATCGCGATCAAAATCGCGATGGAGGAGTTCCACGCGGTCGTGCCCGAATATGCGCGCGCCGAGCCGAAGCTGAACTGGATGCCGTCCTCGACGTTCCGCAGCCCGCTGCAACTCGAACTGTCGGTCGCGTGAGCTGACCGTCAGCGATACGCGCCGCCGTAGACGACAAGCGGAAGTTCGGCGCGCGGCTTGGGCGCGCCCCGATGTCCGATGAGGATAAGTCGCGGGCCCTCGGAAACATATGCCGGTTCCCGCGGGGGGTACCAAAGCGGCGGTCCATAAAACGGCCCGGCGGCGGGGACGGGCGACGCGTCCTCGCTGGCCGTCGGATCGGGGAGGGCGCCGCCGGCGTCGAGCGAGTCTCCTCCCGTCCCCTGCCCGTGATGATGTTCGAAATGGCCGCCACGCCTATCGAGCAGCGGGGGCAAGGCGGGCCGCATTCCCGCCCGCATTCCGGCTTCGGCCGGCGGCGCGGGGGGAACAAGCGCGAGACAGAAGGCGAGCGCGAAAAGGCCGAACACTTTCATGGCGAAAGTCCTGCGTTTCGAGGTGGCCTCCTCTACCCCTCACGATAACGGCAAGCGCTTCCCGATGAAAGCCCCTTTATTTCAGGTGCGATCTTCCGCTTGGGCCGCTTATGTCGCCTAGTCGACCTAGCGGCGGCGGCGATGGGCGACTATGTACGGTACCGGGCTATCGCCCGCCCGTCCTCGAGGAGCCGCGATGGCCGCCCTGAATAAAGCGTTCGATCATTTGCCCGCGACTCCCCGTATGCCGGCCCTTTTCGTCGGGCACGGCAATCCGATGAATGCGATCGAGGACAACGCCTACAGTCGATCCTGGCGGGCGATGGGTGAAACCTTGCCGACGCCGCATGCGATCCTCTGTGTTTCCGCGCATTGGATGACGCGCGGCACGACTTTGGTTCACATCGGCGAGCGGCCGAAGACCATTCATGATTTCGGCGGTTTCCCGCGCGAACTCTTCATGCAGCAATATCGCGCGCCCGGCGCGCCTGATGTGGCGGCGGCGGCGATCGAACTCGTGCGTTCGAGCCATATCGAGACCGATTCCGAATGGGGGCTCGATCATGGCGCGTGGTCGGTGCTGATCCAGATGTTCCCCAAGGCGAATATCCCGGTGTTCCAGCTTTCGCTGGACTTGAGCCGCGATCCGGCCGCGCATCTCGCCTTGGCGCGCGAACTCAAGCCTTTGCGCGAAAAGGGCGTGCTCGTCATCGGCAGCGGCAATCTGGTCCACAATCTGGGAGCGCTCGCGCCCGGCGCGCCGCCCTACGACTGGGCGCAGACGTTCGACGCGCAGATGAAAGAGCGTATCGAAGCGCGCGACGCGGTGGGGGTCGCCGCGGCGTTGGGCGCCGGGCGCGCCGCGCGCCTTTCCCATCCCACGCCCGAGCACTTTCTGCCGGCGTTGTTTCCCCTCGGGGTCGCCGACGAAAAAGACGAACTGAGCTTCTTCAACGCCTCCTTCGACATGGCCTCGATTTCCATGCGCTCTTTCCTGCTTTCCTGACCGTGAAGATCCGGGCCTTGGTCATAGGCGGCGGTCCGGCCGGTTTGATGGCGGCGGAAACGCTCGCGGAGCGCGGGCATCGGGTGACGGTCGCCGACGCCGCGCCAAGCCCGGCGCGAAAATTCCTGCTCGCGGGGCGGGGAGGCCTCAATCTGACCCATTCGGAGCCGATCGAGGGCTTTCTCGACCGCTACGGCTCCTCTCGCGAACGACTGGCGCCCGCGATTCTGGGCTTGCCGCCCGAAGCCCTGCGCCTCTGGAGCGCCTCGCTCGGCGAGCCCACGTTCGTCGGCTCGAGCGGGCGCGTGTTTCCGCAGAGCTTCAAGGCGACCGCCTTGCTTCGTGGGTGGCTACGTTCGCTCGACAGGCTCGGCGTCCAGTTGCGCTCTCGCCATCGGCTGATCGCATTGACGCCCGGCGGCGCGCGCTTCGCGACGCCGAAGGGCGAGGAGACGATCGAGGCCGACGCCGTCGTGCTCGCGCTTGGCGGCGCCTCCTGGCCGCGGCTCGGCGCCGATGGGCGTTGGGTCGAAGTCCTGCGGGCGGCGGGAATCGGGGTGTCGCCGCTGCGGCCGTCGAATTCCGGCTTCCTCGTCGATTGGTCCGAGCACTTTCGCGAACGCTTCGCCGGCCAGCCGCTGAAATCAGTCAAATGGTCATTTCGCGGAGCGGATTCGCGCGCCGAGGCGGTGATCACCCGAACCGGCGTCGAGGGCGGCGCGATCTACGCGCTCTCGTCGGCGCTGCGCGACGCCGTCGAGGGCGAGGGCTCGGCCGAACTGACGCTCGACCTCAAGCCCGACGCGACGCTCGAACATCTCGTCCAGCGGCTGGTTCGTCCGGCCGGCGCTTCGCTGTCGACGTTTCTGCGCAAGGCGGCGAATCTGGCGCCCGTCGCGATTGGCCTGTTGCGCGAGACGGGGCCGATCCCCGAGGCGCCGGACGCGCTCGCGGCGCGGATCAAGGCCCTGCCTTTGCGGATATCGGGGATCGCGCCGATCGCGCGCGCCATCTCCAGCGCGGGCGGCGTAGAATGGGCTGATGTCGATGAGCATTTCATGCTGCGCGCGCTGCCCGGCGTCTTCGTCGCGGGCGAGATGATCGATTGGGAAGCGCCGACCGGCGGCTATCTCCTGCAAGGCGCCTTCGCCACCGGCGCCGCCGCCGGACGCGGCGCGGCGGAATGGCTGGGGCAGGCCTAAGGTAGGCCCGCCCGGGGAACGTCCACATTCGCGATGAGAATTTTCCCCTGTCGCGACGCCGCTGCCTTGTCCGCGTTGGAGCTCGGCGCGATCATCATGAACAGGGTCTTACCTTCCTCGCCGCCCAACATGCAGGCGAAGGCATTATGTTCGGTGTCGATGACCTCCAGGATTTCCCCGCCCTCGGCGACGCGCACGCATTCGCGCGCGATCGGATTGGCGACCCAGATCGCGCCCTCCGCGTCGAGGCAGATGCCGTCGGGAAGACGTGGCCACAGCGACGCCCAGACGCGCGGCCGGGAAAGAGAGCCATCGGCGGCGATGTCGAACGCCGTCAGCCGCCCGGCGAAGGTCTCGCCGACGATCAGCGTCTCGCCTTCCGGCGTGATCACCGAGCCGTTGGGAAAGTGCAGCTCCTCGGCGGCGACGCGGACCGCGCCTTCGGGCGAAACCAGCGCGAGCTTGGCGGTAGGGTGTTCGGCGAACACGGCCTCCCGCCCGCGCGCGGCGAGTTCCGCTTCGTGGTCGAACCCGAAATTGCCGACATAGGCGCGGCCCAGCGCATCCACCACTATGTCGTTGCAATGAAAATCCGCGATTCCCGATAGGTCGGCGTGAATGCTGATGTCACCGTTCGGGGCGCGGCGCAGCACGCGGCGCTTGGTCATCGACACCACGAGCAGCGACCCGTCGGGCAGCCAGCCCAATCCAGAAGGGCGATCGTCGATTTCGAACTCGACGCGCAAAGCGCCGGCGAGCGACGTCGACATCACCGAATGCGCGTGGAAATCGCTGAACCAAAGACGTCCCTCGCGCCAGCGCGGGGCTTCGCCGAAGTAGAGGCCTTCACATAGCACGCGCGTCGCTCGGCCCATGACGTTCCTTCCCTTCACGCAAAATAGGCACGGCGTTATTCCAAACATCTCAAAATTTCCGTGCCGCCGCGTCACGTTTTTCCAAAGATCTAGGCGGTCGTTTTTATGTTTTTCAGAAACTTAAGCCCGGCTCCAAACCGATTCGAGGCGGCCCTTGACGGCCGACGCGCCCCGACGTGACCCCGCACCCCGATGGGATCAACGCAACACTATAGCATGAATTCCAGGGCTGGAAAATGACTTTCGGAAATTCCGCATGGCGCGCGACGGAGCGGACGATGGCGCGACGGTCCCGACAAAGCAAAGGCGCGGCCGTGAGGCCGCGCCTTTGAGGAATTTCGACAGAATTCCGAACGATGAAGTCGTCAGTGGCGGTATTGCTGTATTCGCGTCGTTCGAAGTCCCGCGAGTCCGAACTGGTCGATCGAGACTTGCCAGCTCAGGAACTCATCCACGGTCAACGTGTATCGCGCGCAGGCCTCCTCGAGCGAGAGAAGGCCGCCCCGAACCGCGGCCACGACTTCGGCTTTCCGCCTGATGACCCATCGTTTCGTCGAGGGGGGAGGCAGATCGGCGATGGTCAGCGGGCTACCGTCGGGACCGATCACGTATTTCACTCTCGGTCGAAGCGATTCACTCATTGAAATCTCACACGCCACGCGAAGTCCACTTCGAACAACCTACGACCTCCCGCTTAAGATTTCTCTAAGCAGAGTGCCGCGTTTTTTGTTCAAAACTGTGTCAAAACCACGCGGAAGTCTTACGTAATCCTTTCATTTCCGGGTGACGAACGCCACGCGAGTCTGAAAACAAGCACGGCTCGTTAACCATTGGGTTTCAGGCCGGGCGAAGACTTCCCGGCGCGCGCGAGTCCTGGATCGCCACGATTTCCCGCTTCCGCTAAATGACGTTGGAGTCCGCCCGCGGGCTCGGAGGCCGACCCGAGCGGAGCCGACCCGAATCCGATTGCCGACCCCGATGCACAGCCGACTGGGGCGTCAAGCCGCGCGGGTCAAAACGCCCGAAGTCTGGCGATTTTTCAAGTTTCTGACGTCAGCGGGAAATAATGGTCGGAGTGATAGGATTCGAACCTACGACCCCCTCGTCCCGAACGAGGTGCGCTACCAGACTGCGCTACACTCCGACTGCGCCGACGCATCGCGTCCGCACGGGCCTTATAGGGGGGCGCTCCTTGCCGCGCAAGGCGTTTGAACGTGCGACGGGGCAATTGATCGCTTGCACCGAGCCGCGCCCGGGGATTACCTTCCGACCCAGCACCGCGATCCGAAGCGCTCGGACGGGATCGCGACGGCCTTAGGGGGGAATTATGACTTTGGTTTTCAAGAGCTTCGTGGTCGCCGCGAGCCTGTGGGCGGGCGTCGTCGCCGCGAAGGCGGACGACCTCAAGATCGCGCTCATCTACGGCCGCACCGGGCCGTTGGAGGCCTACGCCAAGCAGACGGAGGCGGGTCTCAGGCTCGGTTTCGAATACGCGACCAAAGGAACGATGGCGATCGACGGGCGCAAGATCGTCATCATCACCAAGGACGATCAAAGTAAGCCAGATCTCGCCAAGACCGCGCTGACCGAAGCCTACGAGGACGATGGCGTCGACATCGCGATCGGCACCTCCTCCTCGGCCGCCGCGATCGCGATGCTGCCCGTCGCCGAGGAGCACAAGAAAATCCTGATCGTCGAACCGGCGGTCGCCGACCAGATCACCGGCGACAAGTGGAACCGCTACATCTTCCGCACGGGCCGCAATTCGTCGCAGGATGCGATTTCCAACGCGGTCGCGATCGGTGCGCCGGGCGTACACATCGCGACACTCGCGCAGGATTACGCGTTCGGCCGCGACGGCGTCGCCGCTTTCAAGCAGGCGCTCGCCAAGACCGGCGCGACGCTCGACGACGAAGAATACGCCCCCGCCAACACCACCGACTTCACCGCCGCCGCGCAGCGCCTGTTCGACGCGCTGAAGGACAAGCCCGGCCGCAAGATCATCTGGGTGATCTGGGCTGGCGGCGGCGATCCGCTGAACAAGGTCGCCGACCTCGATCCGAGCCGTTTCGGCATCGAGCTCTCGACCGGCGGCAACATCTTGCCCGCGCTCGCCGCCTATAAGCGCTTCCCCGGCCTCGAGGGCGCCGCCTATTATTATTACGGCATCCCGAAGAACCCGACCAACGATTGGCTGGTGACCGAGCATCAGAAGCGCTTCAACGCGCCGCCGGACTTCTTCACCGCCGGAGGCTTCTCCGCAGCGATGGCCGTCGTCGCCGCTGTGGAAAAGGCGAAGTCGACCGACTCCGAGGCGCTGATCACGGCGATGGAGGGTCTGAAGTTCGACACGCCGAAGGGCGAGATGATCTTCCGCAAGGAAGACCATCAGGCCTTGCAGTCGATGTACGCGTTCAAGATCAAGGTCGATCCGGCGGTCGCCTGGGCGATCCCCGAACTGACGCGCGAATTGAAGATCGAGGACATGGACATTCCGATCCGCAACAAGCGTTGAGGCTTCGGATTTGACGCTTTCCCCGCCTTCGCTGGAGACGAAGGACCTCACGATCCGTTTCGGCGGCCATGTGGCCGTCGATGCGGTGTCGTGCGCGTTCCGCCCGGGCGAGTTGACCGCGATCGTCGGGCCGAACGGCGCGGGCAAGACGACCTATTTCAATTTGATGTCGGGCCAGCTCCGCGCGACGTCCGGCGCGGTGCTGGTCAAGGGCGCCGACGTGACACGGCTCGGCGCGCCACAGCGCGCGCGGCTCGGCCTCGGGCGCGCGTTCCAACTGACCAATCTGTTTCCCGGCCTCAGCGTGATGGAGAACGTGCGCCTCGCGACGCAGGCCCGCGCGGGCGTGCATTACGAAATGACGAAGCCGTGGCTCGCGCGCCGCGCTCTCGTCGACGACGCCGAGGCGGCGCTCAGGGAGGTGGGCCTCGCCGGCCGCGCCGGGCAACGCGCCGCTTCGCTGTCGCATGGCGATCAACGCAAGCTCGAGGTCGCGATGATGATGGCGCTGCGGCCGGAGATTCTCATGTTCGACGAGCCGACCGCCGGCATGAGCATCGACGAGGTGCCGGTGCTGCTCGACCTGATTGCGCGGCTGAAGCAGGACAAGACGAAGACGATCCTGCTCGTCGAGCACAAGATGGACGTCGTGCGCTCGCTCGCCGACCGCATCATCGTGCTGCACAACGGCCGGCTCGCGGCCGACGGCGAGCCGGCCGAGGTGATCGCCTCGAAAGTCGTGCAGGAAGCCTATCTCGGCTTCGCGCCGGAGGCCGCATGAGCGCGGGGCTCGTGTTGCAAGGCGTCCACACCCATATCGGGCGCTATCACATCCTGCAGGGCGTCGATTTCGATGTGCCTCCGGGCAAGACGACGATGCTGCTCGGGCGCAACGGCGCCGGCAAGACGACGTGCCTGCGCACGATCATGGGCCTGTGGAAGGCGTCCAAGGGCACGATCCGGTTCGGCGAAGCCGCGATAGAGGCGCTGCCGGCGAGCGCCGTGGCGCGCTCGGGCGTCGCCTATGTTCCGGAGACGATGGCGATTTTCTCCGATCTCAGCGTTCGAGAGAATCTGTTGCTCGCCGCGCGCGAGGGGCCGATCGACGACAAGCGGCTGGAATGGATTTTTACTTTCTTCCCCGCGTTGAAGAAGTTCTGGTTGTCGCGCGCGGGCTCGCTCTCGGGCGGACAGAAGCAGATGGTGTCGATCGCGCGCGCGATCATCGAGCCGCGGCGGCTGCTGCTGATCGACGAACCGACCAAGGGCCTCGCGCCCGCGATCATCGGCGGGTTGATCGAATGTTTGCGAGAGATCAAGCGCGGCGGCGTGACGATCCTGCTGGTCGAACAGAATTTCCGCGTCGCGCGCGAACTCGGCGACGAGGTGCGCGTGATGGACAACGGCCGCATCGTTCATGTCGGCGCCATGGCCGAACTCGCCGCCGATTCGCGCTTGCAAGGCCAACTGCTCGGCCTCTCCCTGGATTCGCATCAATGAGCGCCGTCGATGTCGGGGCGGCGCTGCCGCGCGCCAAAATCGAAATCCTGCCCGCGCTGACGCCGCTGATCGTCGCGTTGATCGCCGCGCCGTTCATCGGCTCGGCCTCGACCTTCGTGACGCTGACGCTCGCCGGCCTCGCGATGGGCATGATGATCTTCACCATGGCGTCGGGCCTGACGCTCGCCTTCGGCATGATGGATGTGCTGAATTTCGGCCACGGCGCCTTCATTTCGCTGGGCGCCTATGTCGCGACGCTGGTGTTCCTGCCGCTGACGGCCTGGGCGCAGTCGGATTCGCTGGTCCTCAATCTTGCGGTGTTCGGCCTCGCGCTCGCGGCGGCGGTCGTCGTCTGCGGCGCCTTCGGCTTCGTGTTCGAGCGCGTGCTGATCGTTCCCGTCTATGGCCAGCATCTCAAGCAGATCCTGATCACCATCGGCGGCTCGATCGTCGCCGAGCAATTGCTCTACGCGATCTTCGGCCCGGAGCAGATCCCGATCGCGCCGCCCGCGCTGTTCCGCGGCTCCTTTACTTTCGGCGACGCGGCGATCGAGAAATATCGCATCGTCGCGATGATCGTTGGTTTCGTCGTGTTCGTCGCGCAGATGGTGGTGCTCAACCGCACCAAGATCGGCCTGCTGATCCGCGCCGGCGTCGAGAACCGCGAGATGGTCGAGGCGCTCGGCTATCGCATTGATCGGCTGTTCGTCGGCGTGTTCATGGCGGGGTCCGCACTGGCGGGCCTCGGCGGCGTGCTGTGGGCGCTGTATCGCGGACAGGTGCATGCCTCGATGGGCGGCGAATTGCTGGTGCTGGTGTTCATCGTCATCATCATCGGTGGGCTCGGCTCGGTCGGCGGCTGTTTCACCGGCGCGATCCTGGTCGCGCTGATCTCCAATTACGCCGGCTTCCTCGCGCCCAAGCTCGCGCTGGTCTCGAACATTCTGTTGATGGTCGTGGTGCTGCTTTGGCGTCCGCGAGGGCTTTATCCCGTGAGCGGACGATGAGCGCGGCCCCCACCTCCGGCCCCTCCCCGCGCGCGGGGAGGGGAGACCGAGAGCGCGCGCCCTTTTCCCCTCCCCGCTTGCGGGGAGGGGTCAGGGATGGGGCCCTTCGTGAGGAGAGACCATGAGGCTCCTCTCCGGCGACGCGCCGCGCGGCTGGGCGCTCCGCATCTTGCTGATCGTGGTCATCGCCGCGCTCGCGCTGACGCCGTTCCTTTTCTCCGGCGCGAAGCCGCTCGGCGTCGCCGAGAAAATCTGCGTGATGGCGCTGCTGGCGGCGTCCTATGATCTGCTGCTCGGCTATGCCGGCATCGTCTCGTTCGCGCATGTCATGTTCTTCGGAATCGGCTCCTACGGCGTCGCGCTCGCGCTTTACGGCCTTGGCCCGAGTTGGGGCGCGCTCGCGCTCGGCGTCGTCGGCGGGCTCGCTTTCGCGGTCGTGCTCGCGCTGGCGATCGGCATGTTCTCGTTGCGCGTGCAGGCGATCTTCTTCGCCATGGTGACGCTCGCGGTCGCCTACGCCTTCAACGTGCTGGCGTCGCAACTCTCCGGCATCACCGGCGGCGAGGACGGGCGCTCGTTCAAGATTCCGGCCGAGCTGCTGCCGAGCTTCAAGCTCGGCGAGATCGCGGGCGTCGCGGTCAACGGTCGCACGCTCTGCTATTACCTCGTGTTCGCGGCCTGCGTCGTGCTGTTCCTCGCGCTGCTTCGCGTGGTGAACTCGCCGTTCGGCCGCGTCTTGCAGGCGATCCGCGAGAACCCGTTCCGCGCCGAGGCGCTCGGCTACCGCATCGTCTTCCACCGTACGCTGGCGACCTGCCTCTCCGCCGCGGGCGCGGCGGCGGCGGGGGCGCTCAACGCGCTGTGGCTGCGCTATGTCGGACCCGACACCGCGCTCAGCTTCTCCATCCAGATCGACGTGCTGGTGATCGTCGTGATCGGCGGCATGGGCTCGATGTATGGCTCCATCCTCGGCGCCGCGCTGTTCGTCATCGCCGAGAATTATCTGCAGGCGCTGATCGGACGGCTGTCGACCGGCGCCGCCGATCTGCATCTGCCGCTGCTGCCGAGCCTGTTGCATCCCGACCGCTGGCTGCTGTGGCTGGGGCTGATGTTCATTCTGGCGGTCTATTTCGCGCCGACCGGCCTCGTCGGCAAGCTGCGCGCGAGCGACGATTCCTAATCGCCCCGGCTTTCGAAGCCGCTGTAGACCCAGCGGCCGCCCTCGCGGGCGAAATGAAAGGCGTGTTTGCCGCCGTCACAGGCGACGAACCACAGCGCCTTGTCCTTGCCCTCGCGGACGTCGCGCTCCAGCGGCGCGGTTCGCAAACATTCGGCCTTGTCCCAATAACCATTGACGAAGACATAAGCGGTGAACTCGGCGCGGGAGATCTTGTCCGGCGAGCCGTAGGCCTGGTTGTTCAGCGGGAAACGCGACAGGCCCTCCAGCGCCTTGATGTCCCGCGCCTCGACGGCCGCGGCGAAAGCGGCGCGGAGTTGCACGAGCTCCTTCGGCGGCGCCTCTTGCGCGTGGGCGGCGCGCGCCGTGACCAAAGCCAGGAATCCACCCGCGAGCGGCGCAACAAAGCCGCGAATCCAGCGCATAACGACCCCCCGGGCTACGCTAAGGCCCCAGATTGCGCCGGGGACGGGGCGTTTGGCAACGGCGGCTGAAAAGGTTCGAGATTTGGCCGAACTTTCCGGCTATATGTGCGTGGTTTCCAGTTCGACGTGGAGGTTGTGGTGCTCGTTTTCTTCTTCTTGATGGCGTTGGCGAATTCGGCGCCGTCCATCGACGTCAAAGCCATCTGCAAACCCGCCCGGGACGCCGCGCTTCCCGAAGAGCGCGCCGGCGCTTTTCAATCCTGCCTGCGCGAGGAGACCGAGGCGCGCGATGAAGTCAGGAAAAGCTGGGGCACGTTTTCGACCGCCGCCCGTTCCGATTGCGCATTCCCGAGCGGCGTCGCCGAAAGCTATGTGGAAATGCTGACGTGTCTGCAATTGGAGAGCGGCAAAGGCTTCGGCTCCCCCGTCACGACGCCCGCCCTCAAACCCGCCGCCGCCGTCGCGCCCAAACCGGTTGCGCCGGCCAAGCCGTGACCGACGATGCGCGCGCCTAGCGCGCTTGGCGCCGATGCAAGGTGAGCGGCGTGTTGGACAGGCGCGGCCTTATATCGACTGGCCACGGGCGGAGCGCCGCTCTATGCGCGCGGCGGCGGGCTGTTCGGCTACGCCGTGAATCTCCCCGAACTGTTTCGCGGCGCCGCGACCTATGTCGACAGGATCCTCGAGGGCGCCAGGCCCGGCGACATTCCGTTCGAGCAGGCGACGAAGTTCGAGACGGTCGTCAATCTGAAGACCGCCGACGCGCTCGGCCTCGCGATCCCGCGGGGCTGCTCGCGCAGTCCACGGAGGTCATTGAATGAGACGACGTGAGTTTGTTGCCGCCCTTGGCGCCGCGGTGGCCTTGCCGCTCCCGGCGCGCGCGCAACAACCCGAAGCCGTGCGACGGCTGGGCTGGCTCGATTGGGCGCCCGTCAACGATCCCGCCGCGCTGGCTCGCGCCAAGGCGGTTCAGCAGGATCTCGAAAATCGTGGTTGGTTCGTCGGCCGAAATTTGCTGATCGACTATCGTTGGGGCGCTATCAGCGACGAGAAGGCGAAAGAGCTCGCCTCGGAACTCCTGAGCTTGAAGCCGGACGTCGTCCTCGGCGGCGCCACGCCGGCGGTGAAGGCGTTACACGAGGCGACGACCACGACGCCGGTCGTCTTTGTCTTGATCGCGGAGCCGGTCGGGCAAGGCTTCGTTCAGAGCCTGGCGCATCCCGGCGGCAATCTGACGGGGTTCTCGACGCTGGAGGGCAGCATTGGCGCCAAGTGGCTGCAATTGTTGGTGGAGACGTCGCCGCGCGTCAAACGCGCGGCTTTCGTTTTCAGCCCGAAGGTCAGTCCCTACGCGGGATATTACCTCGACTCGATCAAGGCCGAGGCGGAGCGCATGTCGGTGGCTGTCGAGTCCGTACCCGCGAACGAGGCCGCCGATCTCGAGCCGATCCTGGCGCGCCTCGGACCCGATGCCGGCTTGATCTTCAATTCCGACAGCTACGTGCTGAGAAACTTGAAGCTGGCGATCGATCTGACGGCGCGTTACCGGCTTCCCGCTATCTACGGAACCGCAGGCATGGGAGACGCCGGAGGGCTGATCGCCTATAGCCTCGATCTGCTCGACCATTACCGGCAGGCGGGCGCTTATATCGACCGTATCCTCGAGGGCGCGAAACCCGGCGATCTGCCCGTTCAACAACCGACGAAGTTTCAGTTGGTGATCAATCTCAAGACCGCGAAAGCGCTCGGCGTCGAAATATCTCCGACGCTGCTCGCCCGGGCCGACGAGGTGATCGAATGAGGCGTCGGGAGTTCATCGGGCTTGCTGGCGCCGCCGCGACCCTGCCGACGCGGGCGTTCGGGCAGGCGTGGGCGCCCGAGACGTCGGGTCTCCGGCGGCTCGGGGTTCTGACCGTGCCGGCCCACGATGCGTTCTACAAGCCCCGCGCCACGGCGCTGGTGGACGGGCTCGCCGCGCTCGGTTGGAAAGCAGGCGGCAATCTGCGCATCGACTGGCGGCACACCCGGGGCGACCCGACGCTTTTCGCGCCGATGGCCGACGAACTCGTGGCGCTTGTCCCTAACGCGCTTTTGGCGGTCGGGTCACCGTGCGTCGAAGCCTTGCGACGGCGCACGCAAACCATTCCCATCGTATTCACGGTCGTTACCGATCCGATCGGTCAAGGTTTCGTCGAGAACCTGTCGCGCCCCGGCGCCAACCTTACCGGCTTCACCGATTTCGACGTGTCGATGGGCGCCAAATGGCTGGAGATGCTGACGCGGATTTCGCCGCCGATCGCGACCGTCGGCGTCCTCTACAGTTCCGCCACAGCTCCGCTCGCCGGCCGCATGATGCAGGCCATCGGCGAAGCCGCCGCTATGCACGGCGTCAGCGCGCGGGCCCTGGCTGTCGCCAACGAGGTGGACATCGATGCGGCGGCGGCGACGATGTCTGGCGAAGCGCGCGCGGGATGTCTCGTCATGCCAGATTCGTTCACGATCGTGAACCGCGCCGTCATCACGCGCGCCGCCGCGCGCGCTCGCTTGCCGGCGATCTACTGGAACCGGGCGTTTGTACTCGAGGGCGGCCTGATGTCCTACGGCGCCGACACCAACGATCTTCATCGCCGCGCCGCCGACTATGTCGACCGTATATTGAAGGGCGCGAACCCCGGCGAGCTTCCCGTTCAATACCCGATGAAATTCGAACTCGTGATCAACCTGACGACGGCTCGCGCGCTCGGTGTCGATATCCCCACCTCGTTGTTGGCGGCCGCGAATGAGGTGATCGAATGACCGCCGGTTCGGAGGGGCTTGCGCGTGATCGCCCGGAGACCGCATGATGATGCGTTTCCGCCCTGGAGCTGCCATGCCCACCCGCCGCCAAGCCCTGATCGCGCTGCTGGCGTCGGGAATCGCGACTTCGGCGCAAGCAGACGAGACGCTCCGGTTGGGCGTCCTCGGCGCGGGTCCGCCGATACCTCCGGACTCGCCCATCGGCAAGATTCTTACCGGCGCCCTCGCCGATCTCGGCTATGCGCTCGGGCGGAACCTCGTCTACGAGACCCGAGGCGCCAAGGGGGACATCGGCAAGCTGCCGGGCCTCGTGGAGGAGCTGAAGGCGGCGGGCGCGAGCATCCTGCTCGCGCAAGGCTATCCGAGCGCGCTCGCCGGCAAGGCGGCCAGCGTCGCGACGGTCGTCTTCGTCGGCGCCGGCGATCCCGTCGAGACCGGTCTGATCGAGAGTTGGGCGCATCCCGGGGGCGTCGTCACCGGCATCTCCGACGTGGCGACGACGCTGACCGTCAAGCGGCTCGCCTTGCTGAAAGCCTTGTCTCCCGGCCTGAAGAAAATCGCGATGCTCTGGAACACCGACGACCGCGCGATGACGCTTCGCTATCGCGCCTCCGCGGCGGCGGCCGAATCGCAAGGGGTTGTCGTGCAAGCCCACGGCGTGCGCGAGCCCGACGACTTCAACGGCGCCTTCGAGGCGATGGACAACCAGAAACCGGACGCCATCCTGATGGTCGCCGATGTCCTGACCATCCTCAATCGCCAGCGAGTCATCGCATACGCGGCGGCGCGGCGGTTGCCCGCGATCTATGAATCCGCGGTCTTCGCTCGCGATGGCGGCCTGATGTCCTTCGGCGCCGACGAGAATGAATCGCTGGGCCGCGCGGCCTCGATGATCGATCGCATCCATCGAGGCGCTCGACCCGGCGATATTCCGTTCGAGCAACCGACACGATATCTCTTCGTCTTCAATCTGAAGACGGCGCGGGCCATGGACGTCGAGCCGCCCTTGACCTTGCTCGGTCTGGCAGACGAAGTGATCGAATGACCGCCAAGGAAACCCCGCGCGCGTCCCACGCCGCCCGTCGCGGCTGGCGAGCGCCGATCGCGACGAAACTCGTGGTGGCGCTCGTCGGGTTGGTCGTGCTGGTCCTGCTCGTCAACAGCGCGATCAACACATGGCTCGGCTACGATCAAGCCAAGTCCGCCGCGCTCGAAGTGCAGCGGGAGCAGGCGAGGGCGGCATCCGACCGGGTCGGCGAATTCCTCGCCGAGATCGAGACGCAGCTCGGCTGGACCACGGGCGCGGAATGGCGCCGCGCGCCGCTGGAGCAGCGACGCTACGATTTCATCCGTTTGCTGCGGCAGGCGCCCGCGATCACCGAGCTTTCCTATCTCGACGGCGAAGGCAAGGAGCAACTGAAGGTCTCCCGCCTCGAACCCGACGCGCTGAATTCAGGCCAGGATTTCTCCACCGATCCGCGTTTCGTTCGCGCCGTCGCCGACAAGATCTGGTTCGGACCCGTAGAATTTCGGCGCGGATCCGAGCCTTACATGACGATCGCCCTCGCTCATGTCGGCAAGCAGCCCGGCGTGACCGTCGCCGACGTGAACCTCAAGCTGATCTGGGACGTGATCAACGCCATCCATGTCGGCGAGAAGGGATACGCCTTCATCGTCGACGGCCAGGGGCGCCTGATCGCGCATCCTGATCTCAGCCTCGTGTTGCGCGGCACGGACTTCTCGAAGCTGCCGCAAGTCAGTCAGGCGCTGGCGAACAAGGACGCGACGGGGACGCGTTCCGGCGTCGCCGAAATCTCGACCGGCTTCGACGGCGCTTCCGTGCTGACGGCCTACGCGACCTCGCCGCGCACGCATTGGATCGTGTTCGTGCAATCGCCGCTCGCCGAGGCGCTCGCCACCGTCTACAAGTCGCTCTGGCAAACCCTGGCGCTGCTCGGTCTCGGCCTCGTGCTCGCATTGATCGTCGGCGGCCTGCTGGCGCGCCGGCTGGTGGCGCCGATCCGCCGCTTGCAGCGAGGGGCGGAACGGCTGGGCGCCGGCGATCTCTCGCAGCGGCTCGACATTCGCACCGGCGACGAGATCGAAACCCTCGCCGACCGCTTCAATCAAATGGCGGGCAGCATCCAGGAGAGTTACGACACGCTGGAGGCCAAGGTCGAGACCCGCACGAAGGATCTCAACGAGGCGCTGGAGCGACAGACGGCGACGGCGGAAATCCTCAAGGTGATCGCGAGCTCGCCGGGCGATACACAGCCCGTGTTCGAGGCTATCTCGGAGAGCGCGATGCGGTTGCTCGGCGGCAGCGGGGGCGTCGTTTTTCGCTTCGAAGGCGATCTGATTCATGTCGTCGCGGCGACGGGGATAGATCCGGTCGCGGACGCCGCGTATCGAGCGAGTTTCCCTCAGCCCCGCCCACCCGTCGATTCCGTAGCGGCAATTTCGTTTCGAGAGCAGGGGTTCGTGGAAGTACCGGATACCGAAGCCGAGGCCGACCCGAGGCTTCGTGAGAACGCACGGAACCGACGTATCGGAAGCTATTTAGCCGTCCCGCTGGTCATTCAAGGCAATGTTTTTGGTCTAATATCCGTCTCGCGCAAGGAAAAAGGAAAGTTCCCGCCACACCACGTCGCGCTCCTCAAAACCTTCGCTGACCAAGCCGTCATCGCGATCCAAAATGCGCGGCTGTTCAACGAGACGCAGGAAGCCTTGAAGCGGCAGACGGCGACAGCGGAAATCCTCAAGGTGATCGCGAGTTCGCCCGACGACACGCAGCCTGTGTTCGAGGCGATCGTGGCGAGCGCCAAGCGATTGCTGGGCGGCCGTCTGAGCGCTCTGACACGATTCGTCGGCGACGAGTCGCATCTGGCCGCCTTCACGCCCATCAACCCGGAGTACGACGCCGCCGTGATCGCGGCATTCCCACGACTTGCCGACGACCCCGTCGCCATGGAGCTGAAGGCCGGGCGCGCGGCTCTGATCGAAGACACCGAGTCCGCCGACGATTGGGGATGGCGCGAGGGCGGGAGGCAAACCGGCTTCCGCAGCGCCGCCAATGTGCCGCTCGTCAGCCAGGGGACGACGATAGGCGGCCTCACCGTCAATAGTTCGGAGCCGGGCGCCTTCGATCCCGACGACGTTGAACTGCTTCGCACCTTCGCCGATCAGGCCGTGATCGCGATCGAGAACGTGCGGCTGTTGAACGATACGAAGGAGGCGCTGGAGCGCCAGACCGCGACGGCCGAAATCCTCAAGGTCATCGCGAGTTCGCCGGCGGATACGCAGCCGGTGTTTCAGGCAATCGCGGACAGCGCCAAGCGGCTGCTGAACGGACGCTTCGCGCTGGTCACGCGTTATGTCGACGACAAGGTTCATCTCGCCGCGTTCACTTCCCTGGGCCCGGAAACGGACGCGGCCGTCCGAGCCGAATGGCCTCGCCCCTTGGTCGCCAATCCGATCGTCGCGGCCGTCCTCAAGGGGCGCACTTTCCAGATCGTCGACGCCAATGCATTTGAAGATGAAAGCCTTCGTTCGCAGGCTGAGCGGATCGGAACTAGAAGTTCGCTCACCGTGCCGCTAGCGAGAAAGAGTTTGACGATCGGCAGCCTTACCGCGTTCCGATCTGAGCCCGGCGCGTTCGCCGAGGATGACGCGCAATTGCTTCGCACCTTCGCGGATCAGGCGATAATCGCGATCGAGAACGCCCGGCTGTTGAACGACATCAAGGAGGCCTTGCAACAACAGACTGCGACCGCCGACGTGCTGAAGGTCATCAGCCGCTCGGCCTTCGATTTGCAGACCGTGTTCGACACGCTGATCTCTTCCGCGTTGCAACTTTGCGGCGCGTTCAGCGGCTCGATCTGCGTTCGCGACGGGGAGGTGTTTCGCTACACGGGCAGCGCGGGCGTGGCGGCCACGCCCGCGTTGCATGAATATCTCACCCAACATCCGGCGACGCCTGGACGGGCGACGATGGTCGGCCGGGTGCTCCTGTCTGGCAAGGTCGAGCACATTCGGGATCGGCTCGAGGACGAGGAATATGCGGTGCCCACGGCGGCCTTCGGCAACATGTCTCGCGCCTTTCTCGGCGTGCCCCTGTTGGGAAAGGCAGGAATCGAGGGCGCGTTGGTGCTCACCCGCGAGGACCCGGGATATTTCTCCGATCGGCAGGTCGAGATCGTCCAAACCTTCGCCGACCAAGCCGTCATCGCGTTGGAGAACGTGCGTCTGTTCGAGCAAGTGCAGGCCCGCACCCGCGAACTCGCCGCCTCGCTCGACGACCTGCGCAAGGCGCAGGATCGGCTCGTGCAGTCCGAAAAGCTCGCCTCGCTCGGCCAACTCACGGCCGGCATTGCGCATGAGATCAAGAACCCGCTCAACTTCGTCAATAACTTCTCGGCGTTGACCGGCGAACTCGCTGATGAACTGCTGGAGCTTCTCGCTGACGCGCCCCTCGAGGCGACGATGCGCGAGGAGGTCGACCAGCTCGCGCAAATGATCAAGGACAACCTCAAAAAAGTCGTCAGCCACGGCAAGCGCGCCGATTCGATCGTCAAAAACATGCTCTTGCATTCGCGCTCAGGCGTGGGCGAGCATCGTCCGTCCGAAATCAATGCGATCGTCGAGGAAAGTCTCAATCTCGCCTACCACGGCGCGCGGGCGGAGACGCCCGGCTTCAACATCACGTTGAAACGCGATCTCGATCCATCGGCGGGCGCCGCCGACGTCTATCCGCAGGAGATTTCGCGCGCATTGCTCAATCTCATTTCCAACGGCTTTTACGCCGCGACAAAGCGGCGAGAGGTCGAGGGCGGCGACTTCGAGCCTACGCTCTCGGTCCAGACAATAAACCTGGGCGACGCCATCGAAGTTCGCGTCCGCGACAACGGAACGGGCATTCCCGACGAGGTCAGGGAGAAAATCTTCAATCCCTTCTTCACCACCAAGCCGGCGGGTGAAGGCACGGGTCTAGGGCTTTCGATGACCCACGATATCGTCGTGAAACAACACGGCGGGACGCTCGATGTCGAGTCCTCCCCCGGCGACTTCACGGAATTCAAACTCGTCCTGCCGCGCGGCGGCGCGAAGAGTCGAAGCGGAGAAAAACCATGAGCGTTCTGGCGCTCGTGGTCGACGACGCGACGAGATCGGCCGCCTGCGCGATTGTCTCTCGAAATCCGAAAGCGCCGCCGAAAAGGCGCGGCGAGAGGCGGAAGAGGCGGAAGAGGCGGCGCGGGCGCGGCTCGACGCGGAATCCCTGGCCCGCCGGGAGGCCGAAGAGCGCGCCCTATGGGAGCAACGGGCCGCCGAGGAGGCGTTCGCTGGCTATCGTGTCCGGCGCGAACTCGACCAGCTTCGCGCCGAAGCCCAGGCCCGCGCGCCCGCGCAGGTCATGCAGCTCGTGCAAGCGGCCGAGATCGCCGACGCCGCCATCGGAGATGGACGAAGCCGACACGCGCGTCCTGATCGATTCCAGCGCGCTCGGGATCGCGTCCGGCGCGCGCCCCGCGCGTCGAGATCAAGGAGTCTTCATCTCCACGCACGAGGACACGTTGGTTTCCGTCGAGGATGTTTTCGAGGGCGCCGCAAGCCCCGAGGATTACATTTCTGCTTTCGAGCGTTTTGTGCGCGAGAACATGAATGCCTCCCCCGCGATGATCGCCGCGACCCAACGGCCGCGCGAATTGACCCGCAGGGAGTTGAAGGCGTTGGCGCTGGACGCCGAAACAAAAGCAATGGTTGCGTCGAATTTGCCGCGTGCTGAAAGAGCAACCGGTCGGCGATCGAGCGATTCTATCCGAGCCCGAGTTTGTGCAGCAAGGCGGGTTCGAGGCGGTAGATCAAGAATTCGAGCATCGTCTCGAAGACGTCCTGAAGGGTGTCAATTCTGAAATCTGGGGCGGTCACATGGCGTCAAGCTGAAGGGCGACTAACATGATCACCGACATTTCTTCGCAAGCGCCCGACCTTTTGTCGGTGGTGGCGCGCTTCTCGGAAGAGGACGATAGCGCGGAAGATCAGAACGCCTGAAAGGGGATGGGCCGCTTCGAAACGCGGCCCATTTTGCGTCGCCGCGCTACGGGCTTGTCCGCGCCGAACTCAAGACGATCGAGATTTCGGTGCGTGTTTTCGTCGGAACGTTGTCTGAGGATTTGGCGCGCCGCGACCCGGAACATCCCCACGAGACGCGGCCCTTCGCCGGTGGGAGAACCCAAACGTTGGGTAACGCTCGGGCCGATGTCCGCTTGCGCGTTTGCCGCTATTTTGGAAACAGGAACGTCACCGCGAGCCGCATTCCCCAGGCGGGCGCGCCATCGGGCCGGACGACGTAGTATTTGCCGGACAAACCGACGCTGAGCGGCTGACTCCCGACTTTGAGAACCTGCGATACGCCGGCGACCACCGGCACCGTCCAGGTTCGCGCGGTCCAATTGTAGGTCGATTCTGAAGCCAAGTTCAGGGTGGTCTGCGTGGGAAATGTGTACGACGCGAAGGGTTGCATATAGGTCGCGCTGATCCGGGGAGAGCGCCCCGGCGGAACGGCGATGGTCGAGCCGTCGTCGCCCAGGATCGAGCCGCCGCCCAGACCATTCATGCCGGGTTCGCCGATGCCCCAGATGTGATTGGCGAGCATACCTACGGTATAGCCGTTGGACTGCGTCAGCGCGACAATCGTCGGTCCGGCACCCCATTGGTTGGCGCTGATTTCGTCGCGCGTGGCCGTGGGATAAAGGAACACCGGGCCGACGCCCCAGATGATCCCGTTGGTCGGCTTCGAAGGCGACAAGAAAAAGCTCTGGACGGTGTCGCCAATGCCGACGGGATTGTCGGGAATGATGTGCGTGACGGCCGTGAATGGAATGATCGTGCGGGTGATCAAGTTCCAGTCGTCGTTCAACTTGAATGGGATCACGGGCTGGAAGTTTAGGATATATTGTGACCCGGCGCGTTGGGAGCCGCCGCCGTACTCGAGATTATTTTGAAACGGAACGCTGATAAGGTTCGCAATGGGGTTGGCCAATTGTTTGGCGAGGTCGGCGTCCGATTTGCCTGCTGCGGCGGAGACCGGCGCCGAAGTTGCGGTTGGGTCGGGGGCTTCCGCTTCGAATTGCGTGAACTGCGGATTCGGTGTCGCTAAGCCGCTTTGCTGGGCGCTGGCGAGCTTTACGCTCGCCAAAATCAGCGGCGTGGCCGCCAAACCGGCGAAAAGCAGATGTCTCACGGTTTTCATAGCGCCCCCTCGGCATTCATTTCACAAGCTCAATCGTCTTCAACGGCTAATTTTTGTCAAAATGGGTTTCGATCATCGCGTAGAAGCGAAACCGTGTGAACGAACCCCGTGTTGGCGAGCCACGTTTGCGAGCACGTTTTCGCAGTTTTATTTGCCGACGTATACGAGGCAAAAAAGGCCAGGATCGGTCTGCGTCCAGCGCCCCATATATCGATCCGAAGCTGTTCTCCGTCGCGTCCAGCGGCGAGCCAGATCGAGATCGCATGATCGGCATAAGCGACCGGAAGCGGACGCTAAGGATCTCGTCGATCGGTTGGCCGTGCCGGCGCACTCTCAAAAAACTTGCGGAAAGGTCGGAACCCGCATCCGCGCAACAACAATCGATCAGAACGCGACTTTCCGTGATTGATCATTTTTAAGCGGTCTGACGCCTGGAATGTCGAGGTGTACGTTTGGGCAAATCCGCAACCGAGTGCCTGTTAGCATTGGCTGTTTCCCCAGTTAGGAACAGTTGCCGCCAGTTTGCTCAGCTCAACCTTCCCGTGATATGTCGGATAGCCTTAGACTGCGCCTCTCGCCGGAGCTTCCATGCGGGCGCAGTCGAGGGCGCTTTTGAGATTAGCTACTCTGATTGGTCTGTCTTCAATAGAAAGTCTCACAATGAATCTTTCGCGCCGAAGTGTTTCCTTAGGTGGAATGAGCTTGGCCGCCGCCACTTCCGTCAGCTCTCTGGCAAAGGCCGCTGACCCGATTGTCGATTTGATCGAGGGCACAGAAGAGTTTGGGTTGGCGATCGAGGCTTACACTTTCGGTTATCCGCTAGTCACGATGGAGATGACACGCCGCATCATCACCAACGTCGTGGAGGTCAAGGGGCTCAAAGGGCCGATGGGGCAGATCGTCCCGGCACGCGAAT
>Ga0302319_10005617_pt1 | contig 25146 bp, 23 predicted proteins | sample Bog_T0_2_FD_203319 | JGI IMG/M metagenome (GOLD analysis project Ga0302319, IMG submission 203319) | Peat permafrost microbial communities from Stordalen Mire near Abisko, Sweden - Bog_T0_2 | ecosystem: Environmental > Terrestrial > Soil > Wetlands > Peat | place: Sweden: Abisko, Stordalen Mire...
GCATGTAGCTCAGCAACAGATTCGCGAAAAAGAGTGCAACAGCCAGCCCGCGCGCCGCCTGCACCGATACCCCGGTCGCGAAAAACAGCAGCCACTCCAGAAACGGCCACACAGGCAGCGCCGCCGCAGGATTGAAATCCCCCGGCAAATACCAGTTGCCCAACAGGTGCGCGCGAATGGCCGCGTTCCCATACCATCCCTCGTCCGTGTACTTGGCCCAGTCCATCCACCAAGGCGAGTGGTTGGGGAAATCCGCTCTCAGGTGCAGTGCATGCAAGACCGCGAAGGCCCCAATCAGCATCAGCCAGCCTGCGTACCACCAGCGCTTTAATGAAATCATCTGCGTCGTTTCCCGGGTTCGAGAGCCTTAGAACCCGCCCACAAACTGTGATAGATTGGCCTGTTTTGAAAGGGCACGACTTCAGTCGTGCCGTAAGCGCAACAAAATCATCGTCGGGCTTTAGGGAAACTCTGAATAAGTCGGTGTTTTGAAAGGGCACGACTTTAGTCGTGCCGAAAGTGCTGCAAAATGACCGTGGGCTTTAGCCCCTGAGGGAATGCCGGCGGCTTATTCAGAGCTTCCTTAGCCCCTGCGGTTCGTCTTCTCGATTTCGCGTCTGTCAAAGGAGTTTTTCCGTCGCCTGTTTAGATGGGATGAGACGGCTGGCCCTTGAGGGGTCTCGCCAAGATTCTACCGATCTACTTTGACTTGCGCTGAGGCCAATCCATCGGGGAATCCATCTCGGGAGTAAGATGATCCCAAGAGGAGGAGCCATGGCAGCCACCACAACTTTTGTTTCCGTTAAAGAATACCTGCGCAGCTCCTTCGACCCCGACGCTGAGTACATTGACGGTCAAATTCAAGAGCGTGCCGTGGGAGAAAATGACCACTCTGCGTGGCAAGCGGCAATTTGCGCCTGGTTTCAGCAGCAGGCGAAGCAAGGCCAGATTCGCGTACGGCCGGAATTCCGCGTGCAAGTTGCTCCAACTTGCTTTCTCCTCCCCGATGTCACGCTGCTTGACCGCAATCGCCCCATCGAGAAGATTGCCACGCATCCGCCAGTGGCCGTGTTTGAGGTTCTCTCTCCGACCGACACGCTCAACCGCGTAATGGCCAAGTGCTCGCTTTACGAAGGTATGGGCATTCAAACCATTCTCGTCATCGACCCTGACGGCCCGAAGTACAAGTACATCAAAGGCGGCCTTGAGCCTCTGGAAATCCGCGCCTTCGTTCTTCCCGGAAGCACCGCCCGCTTCGATCTGGACGAAATCGAGAAACTGCTCGACTGACCTTGCCTATTCACCCCTACCGTCCAGCGATCTGGACTGATTCATCACGCCCAACTCATCTGCACCCATTGCCGGATGCGCCGCCTCCATTTTCAGCGAAACCTGGGGAGCTTCTGTGCAGCGGCAGCATCAGTCCTGACAGCCGATCCTTTCCGCTTGATGACCGGCCGGCTTCGTTTTGAATTCGGAGATGAGGGCCGCTCAATCATCCAGTTTCTGCCACAAAACGTCTCCGTCCTGAAAGGTTTCAACGGGAGTGTAGGAAGAATGCAGATAGGTCCGGAAGGGGGATAGAGAATCGTTGCAATCGATTGAGCTGCAACCTTCATCCATATCGCGTTTCCACAGCACATAGGGCACTCGTTTCGATCTCATCTCACGTACGGACAATACGATGTCCTGATCGGAAACGCCGTCCCACCGCCCCAACGTAGGCACATAAAGGGGATTTCGAACCTGAAGCGGAATGTAGTCGCCTGGCCATCCTGCTTGAAGAAAGAACTCTCCGGGATGCGCATGAGCCGCAAGGATGCGCAGCTCTTCGTAGTTTTGAGGAGTCGTTGCAAACCGCCCGCCGGGGAGTTCCGCGTGTGTGGAAGACACGACATGCTTCGACACAACCTGGTACGCGGCGATGCCGCCCAGCACTACGCAGACGGCGATGATCGTGGAACGGCGGAGATCCTGAGACCGGCCCATGTTCCAGACCGCAAGTACAAACCCAGGCAGGGATACGGCGAAGAGGCGCAGCCAGGTTACGCTCCCCTCAACTTCCAGAAATAAAAAGAGACCGACCAACGAGAGCAGAGTCGCCTGATCCCAGGGGAAGGTCGCACTCTTCCGTGAACGCCAGTAACGCCAGAGTGAAATGCCATAGGTAACCGGCAGCAGGATAAAAATAGCGAGATAGAGCCCAGACAGAAGGGCCCCCCTGATGCGGGCGGCATGGAACTAAGTCTGATCGGCATCCTGGATTGTCGCGGTAGATACTCGAAGACGCATACCACCAGGCAATACCAGAGCTTCTCAATTCCAACGGTGACCAGGTAGTAGCTGCTGAGCGCCAGCACCAGGAGAGAGAGCATCCTGGTGGTTTCAAGCCGCGTCTGTCCTGGCCGTGAGCTTCTGCACAAAAGGAAAGCGGCAAAACCCAGCAAAGCCGCTGCGCCATGCGCCTGGCTGAAGAAAGTTGCCAGGCCCAGTAGAGCTCCGGATAGCGCGATGCTCATTGCAGTTACGCGCTCCATGCTGACTCGCACTGCGATGGCAATGAGCAGGACACCAAACCAATGGTGAGTCGCGTTCAGCGTCTTGCCATAAATGAGCACCATGAACAGGCATGTGGCCAATGCGGCTGCCCTGTCCTTCATCAGCTTGCGAGAAAGGGAGAAGCACACGCAGGCGAAGCACACTCCCAGGGCAACTACAACCAGGTTTGTCACCCATATCCTGGTCCCAAAAACTTTGAAAAGCGCGGCAAACATCAAATCGGTTCCCGGAGTAGCGAGTTGGAGGAAGTCCCGATAGGGCATCTCTCCGTTGAGAATTCTCTGCGCGCCCATCCAAAAATAAACTTGATCCCCGCTCAGCAGAAAAGGCGTCCCGCCGGAGGCAAAGAGACTGAAGTACAGGTAGATGGCACTGCCAAGCGCCGTGATCGTGAAACCCGACGTCGTCAACTTCCAGAAGCGCGGCACGGCAATTCCTTTTCTTACTCGCTCCCCATTCAGGCTCGTTGGCAGCTTGCATTCATGATAACCACGGTTACGGGAAGCTTATTCCTCTCGCGTCCACGCTCATGGGTAATGGGCTCAGCCTATTCGTACGCCAGCGCGTCAATCGGATCTTTTCGCGCCGCCATCCACGCCGGATAAAGCGCCCCGCACATCGCGCCCAAAAATGCGATCCCCGCGCCCCGCGCCACCCACAACCCCGTAATCTCAAAATGCTGCATGGGAAACATGTGCACCATCAGCAACTGCACTCCGAACGTCCCGGCAATCCCCAGCACCACGCCCACCAGCGCCATCGCCGCCGTCTCCCGCAGTACCACATCCACAATGGTCAGGTTCGACGCGCCCATCGACTTCAAAATCCCGATCTCCCGCGTCCGCTCCAGCACCGCCGTATACATCGACTGAAAAATCGCCAGGAACCCCACCACCACCGCAATGAACGTTACCACTTCCAGAGCGATGTTGAACCCGGGAATCTTGTCCGGCGTCATCTCTTCCAGCCATTCGTCGACGCTCTCCACGGGATAATCTTCCAGCCCGTGGATGGCGTGAATTTCCTGAATCACCGCATTGTCGTTCGCCGGGTTGTCGCATTTGATATAGAAGATCGAGGCTTTGCCCTCAGCGTCTGTAATCTGATCCATCGTATCCAGCGGCAACATCTTCCTAAAACCCTTGCCGTGCTCCACAATGCCGGAGATTCGGAATGGGTGGTTCAGAACTGTAATGGTGTCGCCTACCGCATACTTTCCAGACGATGCGAACAAGTCGTCCACCACCACATCGTTCGGCCCCTGAAACGGCCCTCCAGACAGAAAAACGAAAGGCTTCAGCGCAACGAAGCTGGGGTAGTCGACTCCAGAAACGATCTCGACTTTTCCTGCCGTGTTCAGTTTCTGGTTCACAGGCGACACAATCGCCACATGCGGCAGTTTGCTCAATACGCCCACCAGTTTTACCGGCATGGGCGCGCCGCTCATGCCTGCCATGATGCTGGAGTTCGGGGGCCGCATCATCAGATCCGCGCCAATGCCGTTGGTGCGCTGCTTGGTATCGTTCAGCATTCCCATGAATACGCCCGCAATCGACAGGATCATGATCACTTCAATCGCTACCGCCAGCACGCTGATAATCGAGCGGACCGGCCGGTGCACCAGGTTGGCAATGATTAGCTTGTTCATTTCTATTGCTCGGCTCCGAGGGCCCGATCCGGCAAAGTCCTCGCCTTCAGGGTATCAGCCGCCCATCCATCGCCGCGCCCTTGAGAGAACTTCGATTTTTCCACTTCAACCCGGCACAAATGCTCCGTGCCCATCCATTCGCGCTTTTCGCGAATGGGTGGGATCCCACAAGCCACAATCGGACCCCACAGCATCCCGCATCACTCCATCATCCCGTTGCGGGGTTGATAGTTCACAAACAACTCCCGATTTGGCATCTTGGTCCCACATTGATGAAAATAAAGGGAGAACCCATCATTTGCTTTGACGCGAGCCGTGACCGGGTTTATTGTGGTAGCTAGAAACTTTGGGGTACGTTACTCGTTTTGGCACGTTACTCGTTTTCAGGTAGTCAAGATGGGCAACTTTGGCGAAGACCTGCGCATGGAGCGGCTCTCCCGCGGCGTAGCGTTGGAAGAAATCACGGCCGTCACAAAAATCAGCCAGCACCACCTCGTGGCTCTGGAGCAGGAGCGCTTTCGCCTGCTTCCCGGCGGCATCCTCTCCAAGGGAATCGTCCGCGGCTACACCGGCGCTCTCGGCCTTGACCAGCATGACTGGACCGAACGATTCCTCAAAGCCTACAGCGCCTCGGGCCAGCTCATCGATGACGACCGCGGCTGGACCGCCTTCGCCTCCAACGTCGGCAAAGCCCGCATGCTCCGCCGCGACGCCATGGAACTCCGCCTGCGCTGGGCGGGAGCAATCGCCCTGTTTCTCATTGTCGCCGCCGCTGCCTTTTTCACTGTCCGCTATCTCGGCGTCCGCGCCGGCTGGTGGACCACCCTGCTCCCCGCCCGCCAAGCCGCCGCGGCCAACATAGCTTTCTCGTCCGCGCACCATGCCGTCTCCCGCGCCGTCACCTGGCTCGGCTATTAGTGGCCCGATCCTGAAGTTCGCACCAACAAAATGTCTGTCATCCTGAGCGAAGCGCACTTCAGCGGAGTCGAAGGACATCCTTTTGGTGCTCCCAATCATCAGCCTCGCCTTCCTGGAGCTGCAAAAAGCGCCTACCCCGAACACCAAACCAAAGTCACCTCCAGCCCGGTTCACAGCCCGCCAAGCGCCATTGACCTCCTCCCATTCCCCATTCGCTGTTAGCCTTTGCCCGCGCCTCTCGCCTGCGATACCATAGTCGGATACACCCCAGGCTCCAGTCTGCCGGTGCAGGCCAAGTCCAATCGACGCAGGCGCCTTAACTATTCAAGTGTCGTCGCGGCAAGCCAAATCCTTGAGTCCCTTCAATGGGTAGGAGTTTACATTTGAGCGATCGTTTCCTGTTTACCTCTGAGTCAGTCACCGAAGGCCATCCCGACAAAATCGCCGACCAGGTCTCTGACGCCATTCTCGACGCCTGCCTCGAGCAGGACCCCTACAGCCGTGTCGCCGCCGAGACCCTCACCGCCACCGGCCTGGTCGTCATCGCCGGCGAAATCACCACCAAGGCCTACGTCGACTTCCAGTCGCTCGTCCGCGGCGTGGTCGCCTCCATCGGCTATGACAACGCCCTCTACGGCTTCGACTCCAACACCTGCGCCGTCATCTCCAGCATCAACAAGCAGTCCGGAGACATCTCCCAGGGCGTTGATACCGGCGGCGCCGGCGACCAGGGCATGATGTTCGGCTACGCCTCCAACGAAACCCCCGAGCTGATGCCGGCCGCCATCTCTCTCGCCCACAAGCTCACCCGCCAGCTCACCAAGGTCCGCAAGTCCGGCAAGCTGCCCTACCTCCGCCCCGACGGCAAGAGCCAGGTCACCATCGAGTACGACGAAAACGGCAAGCCCGCCCGCATTGACGCCGTCGTCATCTCCAGCCAGCACTCTGAGAGCGTCTCCAACGAAGACCTCCACGCCGACATCCTCAAGCACGTCATCCAGGCCGTGCTCCCCGCCGAGTGGCTCGACGAGCACACCAAATATCACATCAACCCCACCGGCCGTTTCGTCATCGGCGGCCCCATGGGCGACACCGGCCTCACCGGCCGCAAAATTATCGTCGACACCTACGGCGGCGCAGGCCGTCACGGCGGCGGCGCTTTCTCGGGCAAAGACCCGACCAAGGTCGACCGCAGCGCCGCCTACATGGCCCGCTACATCGCCAAGAACATCGTAGCCGCCGGTCTTGCCGATCGCGCCGAAGTCCAGCTAGCCTACGCCATCGGCGTCGCCGAGCCCGTCAGCGTCCGCATCGAAACCTTCGGTACCGGCAAAGTAGGCGACGCCAAGCTGACCGAGCTCGTCCGCAAGAACTTCTCGCTTACGCCCAAGGGCATCATCGAGAGCCTCAACCTCCGCCGCCCCATCTACCGCCAAACCGCCGCCTACGGCCACTTCGGCCGCAACGAACCCGACTTCACCTGGGAAGCGACCGACAAAGCCGCCGCCTTGGCCGAGCAAGCCGGCCTCGTAGCCGCCGCCAAGTAGCCAGGGTCAATCAACCGCCTCCAAATCAGAAAGCCAAACCGGGCCTCTGCCAAAACGCAGAGGCCCGAACTGTTTAGAGAATCTCGGACGAAAGTTCCTCGGGCGAAGGCTTCGCTTTGAAAGGGCACGGCTTCAGCCGTGCCACCCCCCCCATCGGAGGGAGCAGGGGCCTTTAGGCCCCTGAACACAGCGGCTCAATCCGGGGCCTTTAGGCCCGGGCCTTATTTCCTGTACGCTGGAGGTGAACAGGCATAGGGTCGCATGGTTTACGGGCTGCGGAGCTAAAGGGGTAGGCTTCCGACGTCGATACAAGCCCACGCCGCACCGGGTTCTCCTCGACATACCGCACACAGATCATGAACTTCTCTTCGCTCATGATCTGGCTCTCGTTAAAGCTGCGCATCCACACATCCGCCTTTCTCTTCAGCCGGAAGGAAAAGCCTCCCTTGATGAACTGCATGGCTTTTTCGAGCGAAACATCGGGAGCGGGCGTGATCAGAGCGTGGAAATGGTCAGGCACCTATCAGCCTGTGGTGAAAGTCCGGTATTGAAAGGGCACGACTTTAGTCGTGCCGCAAACGGCTGATAATAAACGATGGGCTTTAGCCCCCGAGGGATGTTTTTAGGCGATTTGGACTTTCACCACAGGCTGCTATGCGTTGACGCTGAAGAGATACGCCGGGAGATGAAGATTCGCCGGGGGTGGCCTAAGGTAGCGTGGACCGCGAACACAGTCAGCGATGTGTTTGAGGCGAACTTAGAACGGAACCTGAATCCGGGCAGAAGTGGACGTGAGATGCTTGACGGTAGCCATCTCAAGAGGATTCAGTCGCACCATCGACGGTGCGGACTGCAGACTTTTCGATTGTGTAATGATGTGATCTAGCGCAGGCGCTGGTGGCAGAATGGACGAAGTTTGATATGCCCGGACCGGATAATGGTGCCCACGGATCCCAAAGCGATTACATTTACGGCATCGACTTGGTTCGTTTTGCCAGCGCCACCGGGGTGGCAGCATTCCATCTAAACGAATCAGCGATTACCCGCGCCTTGACGGTGCCCTTCGGATGGATTGGGGTTGAGGTTTTCTTTGTTATCTCCGGTCTGGTCATCGCAAACTCCGCTCGGGGCGCATCGCAACGACAATTTGTGGTCCACCGCTTTCTGCGGCTTTATCCGGCGGCCTGGTGTGCGGCCATAGTCAATTTGCCTCTATTCTTGTGGTATTTTGGGAAGCACAGCCGGTGGTTCCTTTCGCTTTCGCAGTCCATCCTTCTGGTTCACTTCCCGCGCGGGAACTTTCTCGCAGGTGCGTATTGGACCCTTCCCGTCGAATTTTCCTTCTATTTTCTCGTGTTTGTGATGATCAGAGTCAAGCGCTTCGAGCGAATTCAATGGCTGGCGATCTTTCTAATTCTGTGGAGTGCGCCCTATTCATTGGCGCTTGTGTTGAACTGCTGGGGGGTGGTGCATTGGCCCTGGGTCGACATTGGATTTGGCTTACCGAATATGCTCCTTTTTCGTCACGGCCTCTATTTTGGACTGGGCATACTGGTTTGGCTTTTTAAGGAAAAGCAGATTGAAAGAGTTGGCGTCCTTGCAGGGGGTCTGGCGCTGGTGCTCGGAATTATGGAAATTTATGGCAGGACTGTTGAATATTTCCCGGACTTCGCACGAGGAGGATACGCGCCGCACGCGTTCTGGCACAACTTAGCCAACTGGGCCGTGTTTGCTTTTTACAGTGGATTTGCCGCCATCCTAATTTCGGTCAGATTCAATCATCTCTTTCCCGCGAACGCCGCGGTGAGAAGAATAGTCCGGTCATTAGGATTGATGACCTATCCATTCTATCTTATGCACGAAAGAGTCGGAGGTTATGTAACGAATCAAATGAGCAGAGTTGGGCTGGATCCCCTTCTATGCGCGCTAGCATCTTTTATTTGTCTTGGGACCATATCCCTGTTTATTGCGTCGTATTGCGAGCCCGCCTTACGCGGCTTTCTAAGGCGGAACTTCGGAGTGCTGAATCCAGCCATGCAGCAGGAAGCTTCTCCAGTCCCTTGAGAGGTCGCTAGGCAGGTGGCCCGGTCATCTGTCCCGACAAATCTGTCCAACTCTTGAAGGGCTGTGCCGGGTGCTCAACCCTTGATCCGCCGCAAATGGAGGCTGACCCATTCTTTGCGCGTTCGTTGTAAAAAGGGTGGGAAACCGTGAACCTTGACCGCCGCGGCCATCGACTGCTGGTAGCCGAAGGGGTGCCCTCCAGGCGCACCAACCCCGGACAAACCTTTTTGCAGATAATTACAACCCGAGAGCGCACAATGATCGTATGTCCAACCTGTGCCAAATCGATCTCGTCGCCGCCGCTCCGTTCAAACTGTCAGCCACGTGCCCGATTTGCATTTTCTACCCCACCCCTTCCCGCTTTTTCTCCCATCACCATGAAACAAAGCAAGTTACACTCAGAAAACCCCATTCAACCTCTCAATACAAAGGACTTACACCACCCCGAAACTCGAAAAACAGGCCCACAACGCGCTATGTCTCTGCTTTTTGCCGCCAATCCCCTCGACAGACGAGCCCGGAATACCACCCGCACCCAGCCGCCGCGGCAAATGTCTTAAAATGCTTTCTGGCGCGCTGAGCGTCCATTCATTCGAGGGAACAATCGATGCGTTTTCCTGCACTTGCCGCTCTTTTACTTGGCGTGGCCACCATGGTCGCCGCGCAAACCGCCCCGCCCGCCGGCGCTCCCTGGGACTACGAAGGCAAACGCGGCACGCTCGAATGGGGCAAGCTCGATCCGGACTACAAAGCCTGTTCGCAAGGCCACCAGCAGTCGCCCGTCGACATTCGCGGAGCGCGTCTGAACAAGGCGCTCCAGCCCATCGAGTTCCACTACATCTCCGGCCCCGTGACGCTTGAAAACAACGGCAAGACCGTCATCGTCCACGTCAACCCCGGCAGCTACATCGTCGCCAACGGCGTCCGCTACGATCTGCTCCAGTTCCACTTCCACCATCCCTCCGAAGAAGCAGTCAAGGGCAAGCTCTCGGATATGGTTGTCCACCTACTGCACAGGAGCGCCGACGGCAAGCAGGCCGTCGTCGCCATCCGCCTCAGCGAAGACCGCACCACGCCTCCCAACGCCGTGCTGGCCGAGCTTTGGCCGAGCCTGCCCACCAAGACCGGCCAGACCGAAAAGGTCGCGGACATGGTCAACCCCGCCGGTTTCCTGCCCGCAGACCGCGGCTACTGGACCTACATGGGCTCGCTGACCATCCCGCCCTGCACCGAAGGCGTCCGCTGGTTCGTCTTCGAAGAAGAAGTTACCCTCAGCCGCGACCAGTTGCGCGCCTTTGCGGATTTGTTCAAAGTGAACTCCCGCCCGGTGCAAGACCTGCACGGCCGCCGCATCGAAGCCGACGAATAGAACTTAGAACCGGTCCAGGAAATGCTGTCTTCAGAACCGTTTTGAAAGGGCACGGCTTCAGCCGTGCCGGAAGGGGCCGAAAAATGAATTGGGCTTTACAGGCTGCGGAAAAACTCTCTATCGCCAGGATTCCCGGTAGCTTTGTAACAAGGGCACGACTTTAGTCGGGCCGCAAATGCAATAGAATCAGCGTGGGCTTCAGCCCCTGCAGGAAGTTCTTCAAGAAGTCAGCATGAAAAGGAGCCTTTTTTCGCGACCTGTTTAGCCCCTGAAGCAACGCCTGTATCGCCGAATCACCTTTGCAGAGTTTCCCTCATCGCACCAGCGGACGAAATGTGAGCGCCAATCCCTCTTCGCCATCAAGGATCGAAACCTCCACTCCCGTCAAATCTTCGATCAGATAATCCGCCGGCGCCAGTGCTTCCACCGAATGCGAGAACGTAGTCGCAATCACCGTGCACCCCGCCGCGCGCCCTGCCCTAACGCCGGAAGCCGCATCCTCAAGCACCACGCATTCCTCCGGGGCAAACCCCAGCAGCGCCGCTCCCGCCAGGTAAGGCGCAGGATGCGGCTTTCCCTCGCTCACGTCGTCCGCAGTCACAATCCGCTCCGGCACCGGAATCCCTCCCGCCGCCAGCCGCACCCGCGCCAGCGGCTCGGTCGCACTGGTCACCAGCGTCCACCGGTCTCGCGGCAACTTCGCCAGAAGTTCCAGCACCCCCGGCAGCACGGCAACCCCATCCGTATCCTCGATCTCCATGTTTTCGATGATCAGGTTTTCCGTCGCCGCGTCAAGATCCGGCCGCAGGATGGCGACCGTCTCAACGCTGCGGCAACCGTGCGCAATGCTGCAGGCGTAAACCGGGTCCACGCCCCGCATCAGCGCCCATTTCGTCCAGCTCCGCTCCACCGAACCCAGCGAGGAGATCAGTATCCCGTCCATGTCGAAGAGGATGCCCATGCAGCGAATGTTTACAGGGGAAATAGATTTAGACAAGGCCATTTCTCCATTGTATCGGGCCATTTTATCGAGCCGTAAATCAGCGTTTCGCCTGCGCCGCTTGCGGCGCAGCAAAGCTCACCGAGGGCGGGTCGCCCAGCGTCAGCGCTCCATCCACAGAATGTTTGCGCTCCCCTTGCTCGATCTCGTTCTGCTTGAGCGTGACCGCGCCATCGGCAATTTCGGCATCCGCTGTCCAGCGGTCAAACCGGGTTAGCACAGGAGGAACGGCGACCGACGTCGATGCTGCTTCCTTCTGAGGCGATATTCCTCCGTGCCGCCAGTCAAAATGCAGGGTTCCAGTCACCGAGGCGGCAAGGTCCTTGTCCGTAAATCCCGAGAGCTCGATCTTGCCTTCCCCATCGAATATCCGGCCCGACCAGTTCATGCCAAGCAATTTGCCCACCGCCGCCGGGCTGAGCTTTTCGAACCGGCCATCCAGCGTATAAACCGGCTTGCCCTGGCCCGTAGCGACGGTCAGAGTTCCGCCCCCGCGCACCTGTCCACCGAGCAAGTCTGCCGTCAGATCCGTAATCTCCGCACCGGTGGGAAGAATGCGCAGTGCAGCCGTCGCGCCGGTAATCGTCACCGGACCCAGAATCAGCGAGTCGGCCTTCACTGTTCCCTCAAGCCGCGGCCAAATCGGCGCCGCATTTGCGTCGGCTGGGCGCAGCCGGGCAAGCAGCGTGGAAAGCAGCGTTCCCTGCTCGTGCGCGCCAAGAATCGCAGCCTGCAAGGTGCTCGCGTCGAGATTGCCAAACTTGACGCTGAAGTTGGGCACGCACCCTACCGAAGCTTCGCAGTGCAACGGTACCTCCAGGCTCGCTGTTCCTTTCACTGGCCCATACGAAAAGACCACCGGATCCCACTGCAGAAGACCCGGTCCCAGGTGGAGCGTGGCTTGTGCGATCTCCAAATGACTGGAGAGAAAATCGGCCTTCCAGTTGGCATTGCGCAGCGTCACTGTCCCGCTCAAAGTGTCGCCGGCTGGCGACGGCCCAACGTCCCCATCGGCTTTCACGGAGCCTTGGTCCACTTGAGCCGCGGCCGGCGGAGTCCGGCTCGATGGAGCGCTCTCGGCCGGGAGCCACGGCCCTGCAGCGCTCAGGTCCAAGGTGACCGGGTCGCCGGCAAGCGAGTCCAGTCCGGTCGCATCCGCAATCCCCGCCATGTGTGCCAGCTCCCTAGCTCGGGCCACGCTTGCCGGTCCGTGGACACTCAACTGATATCCGCTGCGTGCCAACCGCGCCGTCACGGAGAGCGGTGCGCCCCCGCCAGCAGGAATCGTGACTGTAGCTTCCAAGGCCGATATTGGGAAGATTCCAGGAGCTAGTTCCACCGTTAGGCTTTGCTGGGCCGCCTCAACCGGCGTCAGCACCACTTTGCCTGACTGAATCGGAGTACTGAGTCCATCCCCGCTGAGCCGCAAGCCCTGCACCGTGAAGTTGCCCGTGAGCGGCCCCGGCGCAGGCGGCCGTGCCTTCACCGCTCGCGCTTTCTTGCCGCGCATCGCCCGCGCCGGCTTCTCCGTAGCCGGTGTTGCCGGCGCAACGACGGCGTAGCTGATCTTGCCGCTGACAGTACCCGCCGCTTCAAGTCCTGACCCAAAATCGCTGCGGACCGTTCTCAGCGCGTCCAGCCCCGCAGCAACCGGAATCCGATCGAGTTCCACAGAGAACCGGGGCGGGACCCCGCTTCCGGGCAGGTCTCCGGCCAAATGAACACGGCCATCGCCGAGCGGCGAGTCGCATGCCAGATTCTCCACCGCGCGCGCGGATAAGCGGTACAAGAAGCCGCAATTGGCATCGAAATCCATCGGCGCAACGGGGGCAAACTCCGCCCGGTGAACGCCCGTCGCGCGCAGCCTTGTCTGAATCTGAGCAGCGTCCGGAGTGCCATCCAAATGCAATTCTCCGGTCAGGTCACCGCGCCAGCCAGGGTCCGTGCCAATCAGCAGCCGCGCCAGTTGACCCAGTTGCGCTTCGCGCCACTCCAGGTCCACGTGCAGCGGCATCTGCCGCAACTCCGGAGCCCGCTGCATTCTTGCTTCCAGCCGCACCAGGCCTGTGTCCGCCAAGTCCAGGCTCAGGTCCGTCCTTGCCGGCTGTCCGCGTAGGCGGATGCGCCAGTCCCCTGGCTGCTCCTGCCAGAACGAAAGGTCCGTAGCCACCAGCGAAAACGGCAGCTTCTCTGCGCCGCGTTTGAAGTTGATGCGCGAGTTGGTCGCTTCCAGGTAAGGCAGCGGTACCACGCGCCGCTTGCGGCCAGCTTCGGTTCCTCCCTGCGCGGGCTGCGTCTTTGCGGCCGCCGTGCGAAACAGCGGGTCAAGATTCCAATAGCCCTGCGCCGTGCGCACCACGTTCAAGCTGGCTTCGTCCACACTGATGGTGCCAATCTCCATGCGCCCGCGCCACAACGAAAGAAGCCGTATCGAAGCCGTCACCGTATTGGCATGGAGAATCGGCTCGGCGCCGTAAGCTGGGTCTTCTTCAACCGTCAGGTCGGTCAACACAAAGCCCGGCACCGGAAACAGCCGCAGTTCAACCGAAGACAGCCGCACAGGCCTGCCCAGCGACTCGGACATCAATTGGGTAATCCGGCTCTTATACCGGCTGACGCTCACCAGCGGCGGAACAATCACCAGCGCCAGAAGGAGGACGATCACTGTCAGGGCCAGCCAAAGCCGCCTGCGCTTTCTCTTCCAACGTTGCACGTCTTCCATCATTGTCTTATCTATGGTATTCGCTTGCGAGAGCGCAGGCGGTCAGCGTACCGGGTTCAGCGTGCGTTTCCAGCGTGTGTCCGTAAAGAAATGCAGCGCCACATGGCCCATCCATGCCAGGTTGTTGGCAATCCCAGTCTTCCCCTCCTGGTCATCCGGCGTCTCGAAGGACCAGTAGTTGAACAGCGGCCTGCCCACAATATTTTCCCTGGGAACAAAGCCCCAAAAGCGGGAGTCAGCGCTGTTGTGGCGGTTGTCGCCCATCATGAAGTAATGGCCCGGAGGCACTACCAGGTCGCCGTTTTCGATGTGGTTGGAAATATCCACCGTCCACGCCTCGGTGACGTAATTGCCAGGTTCGGGGTCGGGCGATACGGAAGGAAACTCATCGAGAAAGTCCACATGGTTTTCCGGCGTTGTCGGTTGAGCGTGCGGCTGGCTAAGCGCCTCGCCATTGATGATGACGATGCCATTCCGCAAATGAAGATGGTCGCCGGGCATCCCCACCAGCCGCTTCACCAGCGGCGGATACGTCGGTGAACCATCCACCGGGTCCGGGTCTGCCACCGGCTTGAAAAACACCACGATGTCGCCGCGCTTAGGCTCGCGGTAGTGAACAAACGGCATCCATTTCGAGGGTTGAGACAGTGTAATGCGATCGACAAGGAGGTGATCGCCCACCAACAGCGTATCCTTCATTGAACCGGATGGGATAACGAAGTTTTGTCCCAGAAACGTGAGGATAAACAGGCCGATCACGAGCACGGAACAGATGCTCGCCACCGCCTCAAACGGCGTCTCCTCAACACCGGCCTGTTCGGGTTCGGGCTGGTCGCGATCGGACTGTTTCGGCAAACCGTTTTCCTCGTGATCCATCAGCCTGCGCGGCCGTCAACACCACCGCAGCTCACCGCACCTCGCCGGATCTTACCGGACCAGGTGCAACGTCCGCTTCCAGCGCGTGTCGCTGAAGAAGTGCAGCACAATGTGACCCATCCAGGCTACGCTGTTGCCGATCCCCGTCTGTTCATACTGGTCTTCCGGTGTAATGAACGACCAGTAATTAAACAGCGGCCGGCCCACAATGTTCTCCCTGGGCACAAATCCCCAGTAGCGCGAATCCAGGCTGTTGTGCCGGTTGTCGCCCATCATGAAGAATTTTCCCGGAGGCACCACCAGGTCGCCGTCCTGGATGTGATTGGGCTCGTCTACGGCCCACGCTTCGGTCGCACTCTGGTCCTGAGCCGGGGGCGTGGTGGGAAACTCGTCCAGAAAATCCCTCTCGCCGGGGTTCGCCGAAGCTTCCTTGCCGTCGGCAGGCGGCGTCTGTGCAACTCCGTTGAGAATCACGATGCCGTTGTGCAAATGAATATGGTCGCCGGGCACGCCGATCAGGCGCTTCACCAGAAATGGGTACGTTGGTGAGCCATCCACCGGGTCCGGATCGGCGACCGGCTTCAGGAACACAACAACGTCTCCCCGCTTCGGCTCTCGATAGTGTACCAGCGGCATCCAAGCCGCCGGCGGAGCCAACGTGATCCGGTCCACCACCAGGTGGTCGCCCACCAGCAGCGTGTTTTCCATCGACCCCGAGGGAATGACAAAGTTCTGCCCCAGAAACGTCAGGATGTACAAGCCCACCACCAGCACCGAACAGATGCTGGCGACCGCCTCGAAAGGCGTCTCTTCCGCCCTGGTTTCTTCGGGAACTGGGACCGGCTCTTCGATAGGTTCAGGCTGCGTGTTGGAGCTTGTCGATTTCTTCTTCGTCATCCTGTCGCTCGTAGATAGTGGTTAGTGAATAGTGAATAGTTTTCTGTAGCCGGACTGATCTGTTCATCGCACGGGTCTTTACTAACCCCTAATCACTAAGGAACCCCTGATCAAGTCGCCGTTTTGAAAGGGCACGACTTGAGTCGTGCCGTAAAGGCAGCAAAATGAACGCGGGCTTTAGCCCCTGAGGGAATGTTTGCTTCACCGAGACACTTCTGCAGAGGTTCCCTAATCACTATTCACTGCCTCTAGTGCACCACATGGAATATCCGCTTCCAGCGCGCAAACCCGGTCAGTTTTGCGGAAAGCTGCCTGTCGTGTCCGAGTCTATCATCCGCGGCTTCGAGCGGAGCCTGTTGCACATCGGTGGAGGAGGGCCGGGTCAGAGAGAAGTAGATGACCAGTGGCCGCGCCACAATCTGCGACCGCGGCACAAACCCCCAGAAGCGCGAATCCTTGCTGTGATTGCGGTTATCCCCCAGCACGAAATACTTACCCCCGGGAACGACCAGTTCGCCGTCCCGTATCAGGCTCTGCATCTGGTGCCACCACTGCGGGTCAACCTCGGGATCGGTATACACCTTGGCCGGAAAGTCGTCGCGGAAGGGATTGCTCGCAGCTGGTTCAAAGGCCGCGTATGGCTCGTCCTGGCTCACGTCGTTTACCAGAACCCGCCCATCCTCGATGCGCAGCCGATCGCCGGGAACCCCCACCACCCGCTTGACCAGAAACGGCGGCTGTGGATGATGAAAAACGATGATGTCTCCCCGGACCACGTCTCGATAGGGCATCAACCAACGGCTCAGCCTGTCCGAAGGCGCATACACCTGCTTGTTCACCAGCAGGAAATCTCCCACCAGCAAGGTGTGCTCCATGCTTTCGGATGGAATCAGGTAAGGCTGAAGCAAAAACGTGAGCAGGAACAGCGCCACCACCACCGTTTGCAACAGCGAGGCAAACGCCTCCGGCACCGTAGGCAAATGGATCCGCCAATGGTGCGCGGCATGTTGTCCGGCGTGGCCCGGCTCTTGAACTGGAGTGTTCATTCCGCTGCCTGTTCCTCCGCTTCGGAGATCGAGGCTCCGATCTTGAATTCTCCCATCTTCAAACCCTCGAACGCCCTCCGCGCCGCATCCTGCTCCGCCAGTTTCTTGGTGCTGCCCTCGCCGCGAGCCAGCGGCAGACCCAGTTCGTTCTCGTCTCTCTGCAGGCGGACTTCCACAAGGAAGCGCTTGCGATGGTCCGGACCGCTTTCGCCCTTGATCCTATACACCGGAGTCCCCAGGTGCGCCGATTGCGCATACTCCTGGAGCGCCGACTTGTAGTTGCCCAGCGCAGCGCTGGAGCGCAGCTCCTCCGCCAGTTGCTCGGCCGCCTCGCCCATCACGTACCTGCGCGCGAATGCCCGCACCGGTTCCAGGCCCCCATCCAGAAACAACGCGCCCAGCACTGCTTCCATGCTATTCGAGAGCACCGTGCTCTTGTTCCTCAGCCCGCCGCGCTCCTCGCCCCGGCTCAGCCTCAGGTGATTGCCAAGGTTGATTGCCGCAGCCACTTCCGCGATATGCTTGCGGCTCACCAGTTGTGCCCGCACCCGGGTTAATTCGCCCTCATGCCACTCCGGATGCGCCTCAAACATGGCCTCCGCCACCACCAGCCCCAGCACCGCGTCGCCCAGAAATTCCAGCCGCTCGTTGTCTTCCGCGCCAGCAACCTCTTCCCGTTCCTGGGCAGCGACCCTCTCAAGGTTTCCCTGACTGTTTGCCGCCTTCTCGTTCGCCGCCTTTTCGTTCGCCGCCTTCTCGTTGGCTAACGACCGGTGCGTCAGCGCGCGCACCAGCAACTCGCGCCTGGCAAAGCCATGCCCCAATGCGGCTTCGAGTTCGTCTAGAACTCTTTCCACGAGCGCCTCGTTCGCTTTCTCTCTTCCGATCTCACCCGCACTTGGACATTCTCTAAGAACCTGTCCAAGAACTGGGATTTGCCCACTTCCAACCAGGTAAAAAAGTTCCGTGCCCCATCCATTCGCGTTTTTTGCGAATGAGTGGGAGGCCGCAAAACTTCAACCGGCTCTCCTCGAACTCGGTATTTGGACAGATTCCAAGAAAGCAAGAGTAACCCTGCAATCTATTGCGGCTTTGCCGACCCATTCGGCTTGGCCGCTCCCGTGCCAGGAACATCGTCGTCCGCATCGTCGTCGCAACTGTGGCCTTTCACCGCGTAGGCCGCCTTTACGCCCCGCTCTGCGGCCAAGCGGGTGTCCTGCTGCCCATCGCGTACCGTCAGCGCCAGTTGGTACTCAGACATCGCTTCGTCCCGTTTGCAGTCCAGGTCCAGCATCCGGCCCAGGTAAATATGCGACCAGGCCAGCAGCCGCTGATCCTTGCTGGTAGCCAGCGTCTTCTGGAAGCGGTCGATCGCCTCGTCCGCATGGCCCGTCATGATCGCCGCGCGCGCCAGGATGAAGTTGGCCCGCGCGCCCGCTGCTACTGTATCCAGGCTGTCCGACTGCGCAGCAAGCGCTTGTCGCGCCAGGGTGCTGGCCGTAGCCACGTCTCCCGATGCCAGCCGCGACTCCGCCAGATCCAGTCCCGTAAGCTTGCGCGGCCTTGTGCGTCCCAGCACTTCCCCGTCCGATTCCTTGTCAAACACGATCTGCCGGGCGCGGTGCACCTCATGCTCCACATCCATGCTGTAGACCATCTCTCCAATCGTGTCGCTCAGGCTGGCTGGGTCCTTCTCAAACTGGATCAACTGTTCGTAAAAATACTGTGTCAGCACGAATCCCTGCGTCATGTCGTGGTTCACCGTGGCAATGCGCACGTTGTCCACCTTATCCTGGTAGATCTGCCGCTCATGTTCGTAGCGCGGCATATCCGACCTGTCTGCGTTGGAGGGAATCTTGAACTCCGCAACCCCCGTATCCATGGTCCGCGCCTCAATCGCCTTGATCAGGCATTCCACGGTCAACGGCACGGTATCCGACCGGTAGCGGAACTCCATCGGAGCGTCGCGCACTTCCTTCAGGATGGGCTGCGTCCGGTCGATGGCATGGGCGCGCGCACCGAGCAGCGGCTCAATCACATAGTGCAGGTAGACATGGCGCACATCGCTCATGCGAATCTGCCCATTCACCGGCGAAACCACCACCACGAAATCGCTCCCGTAAATGCGCGCATTGACCATGCTCGGCGAGAGCATCGGCTCAATCACCACCAGAAAGCGCCGTCCCTCGTAGGTGGAAGCAGGCATCTTGAGGTAAAGATTGGTGGAAACAATCATCTTCGACAGCGAATCGTGCAGCCGCTCAGCCTCCTTATCGTAGATCGGATGCACCGCCAGCCAGATCCCGTGCAAATCCACCGCGGAAATAAAGTCCTTCAGCAGCGGCACAATCTCCACCACCTGCGTGGAATCCGGCGGCATCGCATCCAGATCCTCTGAAGTCTCCATCTCCGGCGGCGGCGTCAGATAAAGCGCCAGCGAGATGTACTGCGCAATATCGTGCTCCGTGCCCGTCATGCGGTGCTGCGCAATGTACAGGCAAACCTTGTCGCGCGCCGCGCGGGCTTCCTCGCTGCGCGCAAGCGCCTGGTTCACCTCATCGCGCACGCGCTTGCGCACCGGCGCGCTGTCGTCGAGGCCTTCATCGTAGCCGCACGCATTCAGAGCCGCCGCCATCAGGAACACCGGCTCCGAGCTGACCAGCGAAATCGTCGGCCCCGCCGGATCGATCAACGACGGCGCCTTCTCCTGCGGGACAGGTTGCGAGGACGAGCTCTGGTCCTTTGACAATTTAATGGGAGAGTCGTTGCTGGAAGACTGGCCCTTGGCCGCCGGAAGCAGCAGCCCCGCCAGAAGACAAGAAACAACAGCGGGAAGAACGAAAAACAATCGGAGAGAGCGCAACGTCATCGATAAGCCCTGCCTGCAAGTTTATCGCAAGCTCATGTTAGACGCACCAGCAGGGTCAAAGGGAAGGCACGTTGCGCCAGTTCATCCCGCCCGGGGGGACCGAGCGGTTCGGACCGTTCGTCCCGGAGGGACAGGGCGATAATAGCCCAGCATGGAGTCCGCCACGCCGGACGAAATGCTGGGGAACGAATGCAACAAAAGACCGCGCCCCGGAGGGGCGCTGCGAAGATGCCTATTCGCAAGATTTCAGGGCCTCTTTGAAGCCCTCCCGAAAATTGTCGATTTTTCTTCTTGCATAAAGATATATCTTTAGATATAGTTTTAATCATCGAAACGATACATCGCAAGATGTATCAATAAACAAGGAGATTGAACCATGAACGTACAGTTTTTTGGAATGAATGAAGGCTGGGAGCGGCGCTTCGCGGCCTGCGACAGGTTTCAAGCGGAACGGCACGATGAGGCCGGGCGTGGAGGAGAAGGAGACCGCGCCGGTTTCGAGCGCGATTTCGGCGGCCGGAGGCATTGCGGGCACGAACGGGGCTTTGGCGGACGCGGACCTGAACGCGGCTTCGGCGGACGAGGCCACGGTTTCGGCCGCGGCTTTGGTGAAGGGCGAGGCCGGATGTTCGATGCCGGCGACATCAAGCTCGTTATCCTGAAGCTGCTTTCCGAGCAGCCCAGCTACGGCTACCAGCTCATCAAGACCATGGAAGAACAGCTTGCAGGTGGTTACACCCCCAGCGCCGGCGTAATCTACCCCACCTTGACAATGCTTGAGGAGGAGGGCCTCGCCGTCTCATCCACCGAAAGCAACAAGAAGGTCTATTCAGTCACCCCGCAGGGAATCGAGTTTCTTGAAGCCAACAAAGAGCGCATCGGCGAGTTGTTTCAGCGATTGGAAGAAACCGGCCGCGGCTTCGAGCGTGGCCGCTCCCCGGAGATCATGAAGGCTTTCATGAACTTGCGCGGCGCAGTGATGGCGCGAGTCTCGCGGAGCGTGACACCGGAACAAATCCGCAAGATCGTCGAGGCAATCAACGCCGCAGCCAAAGCCGTCGACGAACTCTGAAATCCCCACCAACAAGAAGCCCCGCCCAGACCAAATCCGAGCGGGGCTTCTTGTTTTTCCTTTTCCCAAGAACTGTCTCACAAATATCTCGAGTCCAGGAGAAAGGCCCTCAAGGGCAAAAGCCATATCGCGGTTTCTGCCAGACCGTCGAAACTCGGCTACTGAAGCAATTCCTGAATGTCTTTCAGGAATTGAGCCTTGTCCACAATTCCGGCGTGCGATAAAGCGATTCGTCCCCTTCGGTCGATTAACAGCGTCAAAGGCATCTCCTCGACGTGGAATCGTTCGCCGAGCTCATCGTTCCCAATCGCGACCGGATAATTCATGTGCGTCTTTTTCATGAATGTCTTCACAACCTTGGGACTCTCGCCGTACATGTCGATGCCGATCAACGCCAGCCCTTTGTCTCGATAGCCTTTGTCGAATGCTACGTACCAGGGAATTTCGACTTTGCAGCCCCCGCAGTCCACGGCCCAGAAGTCCAGCAGCACAACTTTGCCCCTGAATTGTGAGAGGGTGATTGTTCCCCCGCTCAAGTCTGTGACCGAAAAATCCCGCGCCGCCACCCTTGAGTCTGCAGGAATCAGACCATACGTGGACCCTTGGTTGGCGTTGGGCGAGGTAGTCGCCTGTGCTGACTGGACGGCGGGCATGCCCGACTGGATCATCGCAATGGCCGCCACCAAACCTGCAGCTTTGCAAATCATGCTTTTCTGTTTCCTGCCCAACCAAAATCGCATACTCATTTGCATCGGGATTACCCTCTGAACCGCGCATGGATTCGGGAATGAGACGAGCCCCGCAGCGAATACAGCAATTGGAAGAGGGAGCGGTGACATGTCCGTCTTCAAGCAATCCGTCTCACTGCTTTATCCATGCCGCTGCGTCTGCTTTAATAAACTCCTTGGCCCCTTTTCGCCCGGTAAGCCTCATCCAGATTGGCCCCCTTTCTCTTTCCATGCGAAGTTCAATGTCGAAGAACGGACAACATAACCGTTCACCCGTAGCCCACTCCACTACCATGGCAATCGTCTTCGGATCCGACGGAAACCGAAACTCATATCCATTTGGCAACTCTCGCACACTCTCTTTCAGCGCCTGCAACGCTGGCCCGAGTTCTTCAAAGTGCCGTCTCCTGGCTTCAGCATCGAGCGCAAGGCGATCGCAGGCAAAAGGGCCTTCATGGGTGACGGTCGGACTCCCAGTCTCCGGTTTATCTTCGGAAGTTCTTGCCGTAACAACCGCGGGCAACAATGCGAACGCAAGCCCTGTCGCAATCACAGTAATGCAAATCGTCTTAATCATCTTTTGAGTCTCCATGGTTCAAGCATTCTCGTTTCTCTGGCTTGTTTGCTGCCAGCGCTAAAGCCCGCCTTCTATATCAGCGACTAGCTGGCGGAATAATTCCATTCATTCGCAGGTATTCCACCATCTGCCCATAGTGATCGTTGGAGTGGGCCACCGCGTCAACCGCCAGTTGAAGACGCGTCTTCTGCAGGGGGCCGCCAGATGCGGCCATGGGCTTCAGCATGTTTCCTTCATTGATCGCAGCCATAGCCCGATGCAACAGTGCGAACGACCCCTTGAGGTAGCCCATAATTTGAGCCTTTGATTGAACGGTATCCGGCCCGGCCTCAGACTCTTGATCTGGAGTAGGAGTCTGATTAAGGATGTAAGCAGCCATGCGATAGTTGTTGGCTGCCAGATGCTTGATCTGCTGGGCAAAGGTGCGGACACCGGCAAACTCGCCTGCGGTGGGCGCGTAGGAGTACTTCTCCTCAGGCATAGCGTCGGCGGCGGAAACCACGCGAGTTTCGGTGTTGGTTACCCAGAAATCGAGCGCCTGACCGACCGTGTGAATCGCCGTCGGATTGTTGCTTTCCGAGGGTGCGAAACCTATGCTGCCTAGCAGAAGCGAAAATACCAAAAGCCCTTGCGACGATCTCATGAACACCTCCGGAAGAAGTCAACATTAGGTGCACTTCGACCCCTTAATGCAACCGTACAACTTAAAGTTGACTTTAAGTCAAGCGCTATTTTTTGCGTTCGCGCGCCGAGACTTTCGGTAGTGGTCTAGAATGCGACTATGCCACCGTTGAACATTTCTGAAGTTGCGCGCGAAGTTGGACTGCGGTCGTCTGCGATCCGTTATTACGAAAAGATTGGGTTGCTTCCTCCCGCGGAACGGAGGGGTAAACAAAGACGCTACGACACGACCGTACTTTATCGGCTTGCGATAATCCAACGGGCTCGACAATTGGGTTTTACACTTGACGAAATCCGACAGCTATTCTTCGGTTTTGCCGGCGCCGCCCGCGCCTCGGAGCGCTGGCAGCAGTTGTCTCGTCGGAAGCTCGCGGAACTCGACGATTTGAAGGACAGCGTAAAGTCAGTCCAGCGCCTATTGAAGAAGATGATGCAAAACTGCCGTTGCGAAACTCTGGATCAATGTGGCAAAGGGATTTTTCGCAGCGCGGCTGGGAACTTTCAAGTGAAAACCTTGCCTGCGACTCGTCGACCTGCGCGATGAGCTTTCGCCAAATGCAAAGCGACTCTGGTTCCCACCGAGAGCAACAAGAAGCCCCGCCCAGATCAAGTCCGAGCGGGGCAAGTTGTTTTCTGATCCCTGATCCCTGTTACCTGCCCTTACCCCCGCACCGAAACGCCGGAGAACGACAGCACTGCCAGCCCGCGCACCGGCTGCCCGAAGAAACGCGCCGGGTAAAAGTGGGTGGTCAGCAGCAGGTTCTCAATCTGCGACCGCGTCGCCGCATCGTTGGGGCCGGAGACGATGCGATAGTCGTACATTTCCCCGCTGCTGTTCACATAAGCCTCCACCACCACCGGTCCGGCGAGGTTGCCGATCTGGTTGTCGCCCGCGCCGCTGGACAAACTCTCCAGGCGTGGCGCTGTGGGATTGCCGAGCGGTTCGTCCTTGGTGGCCTGGGCAACCTCGGGCTGCGCAAACATCGTCACCAGCAAAGTAATCGTGCCCAGCAGTAAAACCGCGCTCGCAAAGCCCGCACCCGCCTGCAGCAGGAACGGCCCCACCGTGTTCTTCCATGCCATATCCCATCCATGAAAGATGCTCTGCCGGCTGCGCGCACGCTCCTGGCTGACCGCCACGCGAATCCGCAGCAAAAGGTCTTTCGGTTCCGGTACAGAACCCAGCGAGGCCAACGCACCCTGCGTCTCACGCAGCAAAGTCCACTCCTGCGCGCAAATGCGGCAGGCTCCCAGGTGTGCCGCAATGAACTGCATCTCCCGTCCGTTCAGCCGGCCGTCCAGATACTCGGTAAACTTGTCCCGCACCGCGCTGCACCCGCTCATCGCGCCTCCTCTCCCAGAGGTACTTCAAATCCCGCCCCGGCCGCCACGTTCCGGTCGGCTCGTTCGCCTCCCGCCGGCGCCGTCAGGACGGCTTTCAAATAAGCTCTCCCCCGCACCAGCCGCGACTTCACCGTCCCCAGGTTCACGCCCTGCATCTCCGCCACTTCTTCGTAGACGAATCCCTCAATGTCGCGCAGGATGAGTGTCGTGCGAAACGGCTCCGGAACCTGGCCCAGGGCCGCCTCCACGCGCTCCCGGTTTTCTGTGTGAACCGCCATCTCGTACGGCGATTCGCCTTGGTCAACCAGCATCTCTTTCAGCCGCACCGGCGTCCCGCATTCGCTGTCGGTCATCTCCTGCTCAATCGGGATCTCCCGCTGCTTGTGCCGGCTCCACCAGCGCCGCTGGTTGGAAGCCTCGTGCAGCGCGATGCGGTAAATCCAGGTCCGCAGCGACGACTCGCCATGGAAGTTGCCCACCCCGCGAAAGACCTTTACGAAGACTTCCTGGGCCAGGTCTGCGGCTTCCGTCCGGTCCTGCACGGTGCGCGCCAGCAGCGAGTAGATCGGCTGGTGATAGCGCGCAATCAGCCACGCAAAGGCCTCCTCGGAGCCGGCTCGCAGTTCTGCAACCAGGGCCGTCTCTTCGGATTGAAGCGCCAACGCGCTGGCTATATTTCCCATGGTGAGGTCCGCCTGCAAACCAGTGTCCTCCCACCTTACCGCAACCGAAGTAGATCGGTCATCTCAAAAGCGAACTCCGTGTTCATCGCCCCAAACGCCGAGCGTTTGAACCCGGACTTCCGGATGTTCCAGCCTGGTGCAGCGACTCACCCGACAAGTGCTTGGGATAAGGAGCAGCGGTCGAACCGAAACTCCTGATCCCACATTCTCTTAGACACCGGACCACCCCTGAAGTGTTCCCGGTCACGCCGGTTTTTTACGAAAGAACATCGCGTAGCCAAATCCGGCGCAGTCCGCGCCAAACTATCGCCGCACCCGTGTCAGCCGGCATCTCGCCATGTCCAATTCCGGCCGCCCCTCACGTTTGACGAATTCAGTCCTCAGCAGAGATAATCGGGGAGTTGCATCTCCTGGAGCACGTGGGCCTGTGGCGCAGCTGGGAGCGCGCTTCCATGGCATGGAAGAGGTCATCGGTTCGATCCCGATCAGGTCCACCAAATAACTCAACAACTTAGCGGTCCCCCTCCAAATTGCTTGCCCGCATTT
>Ga0302319_10005618_pt1 | contig 25144 bp, 20 predicted proteins | sample Bog_T0_2_FD_203319 | JGI IMG/M metagenome (GOLD analysis project Ga0302319, IMG submission 203319) | Peat permafrost microbial communities from Stordalen Mire near Abisko, Sweden - Bog_T0_2 | ecosystem: Environmental > Terrestrial > Soil > Wetlands > Peat | place: Sweden: Abisko, Stordalen Mire...
CCAGGCGGCGCCGGCGATTTGGTTGGCGAGGGTGTTTTCGAGCAGGCCGGCGGGGCTGAGTTCCTGGAACATGGTGTCGAAGAAGTCTTTGTAGAGGGAGGCTTCGTCGGGGAGGACAAAATCGTGAGTTGTGTATAGACCTGCGATCAGGGCGTTTTTGGCGGAGGCGAATTTGCCCTCGGATGATGACGGTCCGGTGGATTTGGATGCGTTGATGCGGTTGGCGTCGATTTGGGATTGCGTTGACATTTAGATGTGGTTCCTTCCGGACAAACAGTACCGCGGGGAATGGCTTTGGGTACCGCGGAATCTCTCCAAACTACTGATTTCAGGCGTACGAAAGTGGTAATAATATACTTGACTTGACCGAAGAAAAGGCGCATACTCATGTCATGAGCGACCACGCCACACTTCGCGATGCGATTCTTTACTTTGCCGAATTTGATCACTGCAAAGACTTTATGGTCCGCCTCCGCTGGCCCGAAGACAAAATCATTTGCCCGCGATGCGGCGGCGAAAAGCTTTGCTGGGTCGAAAAACAGCGCCTTTGGAAATGCTACGCTGGGCACCCGAAGCCGACCTTCACCCTGAAGACCGGAACAATCTTCGAGGACTCGCCGATAGCCCTTGAAAAGTGGCTTCCGGCGGCGTGGATGCTTCTGAACTGCAAGAACGGGGTTTCGTCCTACGAACTGCATCGCGCTCTTGGTGTCACTCAGAAGACGGCATGGTTCATGCTTCACCGAATCCGGCTTGCCATGCAGAGCCAGACTTTCAACAAACTGGGCGGTCCTGATGGCGGCGAAGTCGAGATCGATGAAACCTTCATCGGCGCTAAAGCCCGCAACATGCACAAGGAACGCAAGGTGCGCGCTCAAAAGGAAGGGCGCAACACGGGCGGTAAGGCTATTGTGATGGGGATGCTTGAGCGCGGCGGCACCGTGCGAACCGCGGTAATCTCGGATCGCACGAAGCCGACCATGCAGCCGATCATTCGTGAGAACGTGGCCGAAGGCTCCACGGTGATGTCTGACGAATGGGCCAGCAACTACCGCATGGACGAAGACTTTGAACATCAGGTCATCAACCACTTGGAGCGGTACGTTGACGGGAACGTTCACACGAACACGATGGAGAATTTCTGGAGTCTTCTGAAGCGGTGCCTGCACGGCACCTATGTTGCGGTCGAACCCTTTCACCTTTTTCGCTACGTTGACGAGCAGGCGGCGATACAATAACCGGAACATGGACGATATCCATCGGTTCGTATTCGGAATGCGGCACATCGTAGGCCGACGCCTGACCTACGCGCAGCTTACCGGAAAGCTGCAGGTCGCTCATGGCTGACGGGCGTGACCGCCAAGAGGCAGGGCCGGGGGAAGCGCAAGCCCCGCCCTTCAGCGCAAAGCGATTCGAGTCAACCTCAGAGTTTGCCAATTTCAAAACTGGCATGAAGAAACTCCTTGCTGTTCCGAAGGCTGAGCTAGACAAAATGGTTCGGAACGCATACGCGGACTCGCCGCGACATGAGAACCCGAAGGCGGCGGGTCGGAAGCGAAAACGCGATGCTGACACCTGAAGAGCGCCACCAAAAAGAATTGGCAGAAGGCATTCGGACTGACATTCGGAGACTAGCAGACGCCCTCCACGAACACGCTCAAGAACTCAAAAGCTCCCATGCCAGCGCAGACGCCACCTACAGTGAAGCACAAGATACCCAAGAACGTTTGACCGCCCTCGAAAATGCGTTGGCTAATCGGAATAGACCCAACGCTGATGCACCAAAAAATAAATGGACCAGCTTCGAGAAATGGTACTTTGCAGTTCAGTGCCTTCTGTTCTTCGCGACCTTTGCCGCCTTCTGCACTGCGTTCTGGTACGCCAAAATCGCCGACCAGCAAAAGTCTGTTATGAACGGCCAGTGGGCCATTATGATCGCTCAATGGAACACAATGGCTAAGACCCTTGACGAGATTCAAAAGCAAACTGGATCTTCGCAAGTTAGCGCGAGCGCAGCTCGGAGTGCAGCCAATACGGCTGCTAATAGCTTGGAACTGAGTGAGCGTCCATGGATCAGCGTGGATGTCGCTATAAGTGGACCTGTCGTTGTATCTGGCCGTAGACTGACGATGAGCGTAGCTACACAAACCAGAAATATCGGGCACTCTGTAGCTGTTCATGTTGTTATGCGCTCGAATATTGCTCCCGGAACAATTGCCGGAGGAATTCTTAAAGAGCAAGATAGGCTGTGCAGGGCGACTAGGTTTTTGTCGGCTACAAGCGGCAATACCGAAGACACGGTGTTCCCGGACAAGCAAGGAACCGGCTGGAATATGCAATACTCCATCAATGAATTCTTTGGACCATCTGGGACGAAGAATATCGTTGTTCCGTATATTGTCGGTTGCGTTGACTACCAAGCCAACTTTGCCGCAAGGCACTACCAAACTGGTTTTGTATATCAGTCTTGTCCAAAACAGCTTTTCGCCAATCTCGTTTTGGACAGGCTGTGACCGGTCGGGGCCACCTCCGCCCGAGTGGATAGCCACGGGAAGCCCGTGCAGCGCCATGTTTGAGCACCTTCCGTGCCACGGCCGCCGTCTCCACGCCGGTCGGTGTCTTGGACAGGATACGCGCACGCCGTGGTGGACCTCGTTTTTTGATGGCTACCAACACCACTACATATCAATGGGTTGGACTGTGGAAAACCGGACGAAAGAGATTGTTTAGGACAGGAATGTTTCAGAATCGAAGATTTTCGGCGAGTCGATTCTCATTCGACGCAGCGTCGGGCTGATCGATGAGCAGTTAAAGTGGGCATCGAACGACGTGATGTACCGTGCGGTTCCACCGCATGCACAGCCCTGAATCCACGATTGTCCAGTGTTCGGCCACCAATCCGAGAGCCATAAGAGTTAGAGTCGGTCTATGACTGTCCTCGCATCGGTCATCGTCAGAGATCCCGACATAATGAATGGAACTCCTTGTTTCCGAGGTACTCGCGTGCCGCTACAAAACCTGATCGACTACATCGAGGGCGGCTATCCATTGGCCGACTTTCTCGAGGATTTTCCGACCGTAAGCCGTGAAATCGCCATTCAGGCACTCGAAGAAGCGAAGGACCCCCTCATCGCACGAATTGCATGAGGGTCGTTCTCGACGAGTGTGTCCCGGAGAGATTTCGAAAACACCTGACCGGGCACGAAGCCCACAGTGCCCGATTCGCAGGTCTTAGCGGAAAGAAAAACGGAGAACTTCTTCGACTGGCGGGAGCCGCCGGTTACGATGTTCTTTTCACTGTCGACCCTGAACACCATAGTTGCCCAGAGATTATTGAATTTAACCACGCTGAAACTACTCCCCGTCCCGGTCATCAGCCGCCGTGAAGTAAGCGCAATCCGGGTGCGCGAATACCAGTGCGCTTACGCTGGCTTCCGGTTCCATCATCATACCCTCGGTTAGCTCCACCCCAATATCTTCGGGGTGAATCAGCTTCCAGATTCCCATCTGGTCATCGAGATTGGGGCAAGCGGGGTAACCGAAGCTATACCGTTTGCCGCGATAGCGCGAGGTGAAGCGCTCCTGCATCGTCATCTCCGGGGCGTCAGGAAAACCCCAGTCCTCGCGAATGCGGCGATGCAGCCATTCTGCGCAGCCCTCAGCCGATTCGATTGCCAATGCCTGCAGACCATGCGCCAGAAAATACTCGCCCGTCGCCTTCATCTCTTCCGACTTCTCACGCACGCCCGCGCCCGCTGTAACTACGAACAGCGCCAGATGATCGCGCGCGCCTTCCTTAGCCGGCAGGATGTAATCGCTCAGACAAAGCCCGTTCTCACGAGGCTGACGTCCGAAGTGAAAGGTATGGATCGGATTCGTCCCGCCTGGCGAATACAGATCGATCGAATTTCCCGCTCGCTCGGCCTCGAAGAACTGCCACACCGCTTTCACCTTCAAGAAAGATCCGGCCTCGCGCTTTAAGCCCTCGACCATGCTGTTGAGTTCGAGTGCCTTCGCCTCTCCTTGGGCGAGGTCCTTTTCAAAATTGCCCTTGTAACCCAGATGCCGTCCGAAGAGCATGAACGGATTGATATAGCTCCAGATTTCCTGCAATTGCGGCACATCGCGAACCTTGCGGTCGAGATAGGGCGCGGCCATCACCGGTATATCGATGCGCACTTTCGTGCTGCGCTCTTCCGACTTCGCGAGCGCGATCTCTTCGACCGGCGTTTCCACTACAACCGCCGCCACGCGATTCCGATTCTCCGCAAGCACCGTCTCGCGCTCGGCCGGGTCCATGATGCGGTTCATAATGCGCAGCCCGGTCATCGCGTCCTTCGCGTAGCAAACCGCTTCGCCGTATGCAGGGGCGATCTTGTTTACCGTGAACCGCTCGGATAACGCCGCCCCGCCTACCAGCAAGGGCACATCGATCCCGGCGTCTTTGAAATCCGCGGCGGTGAGGACCATTTGCTGGGCGCTCTTGACGAGAAGTCCCGAAAGCCCGATTGCGTCCGGCTTGTATTCGCGAAAGGCCTGAATCAGCTGATCGGATGGGATCTTGATCCCGAGGTTGATCACCTGATAGCCGTTGTTGCTGAGAATGATCTCGACCAGGTTTTTGCCGATATCGTGGACATCGCCCTTCACTGTGGCGAGCACAATCCTGCCGCGGCTTGCGGTGTCGGCTTTTTCCATGAACTGCTCAAGATGATTCACTGCGGCCTTCATCGCTTCGGCCGACTGGAGCACTTCGGCAACGATCAGCTCATTCGCATTGAACAGCCGGCCGACCTCAGCCATCCCGGCCATCAGAGGGCCGTTGATGATATCGAGCGGCGCAGCGCCCTCGGCGCGTTTCAGTTCGAGATCGGCGATCAGGCCTTCCTTGGTGCCTTCGATGATGTAGTTCGCAAGCCGCTGATCGAGAGGCTGATCGACTGCTTTCGTCTTCTGCTTGCCGGCGCGTCCGCGGAAGAACTCCGCGATTTTCGCGATGTGATGCTGGTTGATTGCGACCTTCTGTTCTTCGGTCTGCTTACGCCAGTCCTGATGGGCGCCCATGCCTTCAGGCGGCGTATTGAAGAGCAGCGACTCGGCCAGTTTCCGCTCTTCTTCGGGAATCGAGGCGAAGCGCTCCAGTTTCTCCGCATTCACTATGGCGAGGTCGAGCCCTGCCTTCGTGCAGTAATACAGGAACACCGAATTCACGACTTCGCGGGCTGAGGCCGGCAGGCCGAACGAGATGTTCGAAACGCCCAGCGTCGTCTTCACATACGGAATCTCGCTCTTGATCAGCCGCAGCCCTTCGATGGTCTCGACCGCGCCGCCGATGTAGTTGGCATCGCCCGTCGCGCACGGGAACACCAGAGGATCGATGATGATGTCTTCAGGCGCAATCCCGAACTTCTCGGTCAGGATCTTCACCGACCGCCTGGCCACGGCCAGCTTGCGCTCGCGCGTGAATGCCTGCGCCTGCAGTTTGTCCTCGTCGATAGTCCCTACGATGAGCGCGGCGCCGTAGGCTTTCGCGATCGGACACAGGCGCTCGAACTTCTCTTCGCCGTCTTCGAGGTTCACGGAGTTGATGATGCTCTTGCCCTGGCAATAGGTGAGCGCCAGTTCTACGGCCTTCGGATCGGTGGTATCGATCATGATCGGCGCCTGGATAATTCGGATCAGCTTCTCGTAAAAAGGCGGGATGTCACTCATCTCATCGCGGTCTGTCGACTGCAGACAGACATCGATAATATGGGCGCCGTTTTTCACCTGGCGGCGCGCGATCTCAACGGCTTCTTCCCATTTCTCCTCGGCGATCAGGTTCTTAAAGAGGCGCGAGCCGATCACGTTTGTTCGCTCGCCCACGATCAAAGGACGGGTGCTCTCATCGGCCTCGACAAGCTCAATGCCTGTGTAATAAGCCTTGTGCGAAACCGGCTTGACCACGCGCGGCTTCTTACCTTCCACCATTTTCGCGATGGCGGCGATGTGCTTATCGGTGGTCCCGCAGCAGCCTCCGACGATGTTGAGCCAGCCGTTTTTCGCGAACCGCTCCAACTGGGCCGCGAGCGATTCCGGCGTTTCCAGATACTTGCCGTCTTCATTCGGCAGCCCCGCGTTGGGGTAGCACGAAATCCGGGTTGAAGCCATCTCCGAAAGGCTGCGAATATGGTCCGTCATGAACTCCGGGCCGGTGGCGCAATTGAGCCCGATCGACATGAGATCGGCATGCTCGATCGATGCCAGAAAGGCTTCGGCGTTTTGACCTGCGAGCATGGTTCCGGTAGGCTCGATGGTGCCCGAGGCCATGGTCGGCACCTTGCGGCCGGTCTCTTCTTCGAGCTGCCGAATGCCCAGCAATGCGGCCTTTACGTTGCGGGTGTCCTGGCTGGTTTCAACCAGGAATATATCTACTCCGCCATCGGCCAGAGCCTTCGCCTGGTCATGAAAATTCTGAACCAGATCGGGGAACGTGACACCGCCGGTTACGGTAATCGCTTTCGTCGTGGGTCCGATCGAACCGGCCACGAACCGGGGCTTGTCCGGGGTCGCAAACTCATCGGCGGCGTTGCGCGCCAACTGGGCTGCGCGGAAGTTCAGATCGTAGGCTTCATCCTGAACGCCATACTCGGCCAGTACGAGCGCGGTGCCGCCGAAGCTGTTGGTTTCGATGATGTCGGAACCCGCTATGAGATACGCCTTGTGGACGTCGGTAATGACGTCCGGCCGAGTCTTTACGAGGTACTCGTTGCAGCCCTCAAGCGAAGCTCCGCCGAAGTCGGCGGCGGTTAGGTCGCGAGCCTGCAGCATGGTGCCCATCGCTCCGTCCAGCACGAGGATGCGGGTCGCCAAAGCATGCGCCAGAGCTTGCTGGCGCAGATCGAAATCAGTCACGTATCTTCCTATCTGAATACGTTGATATTATCCCATACGATCCGAGCCATGATCGTTCGTAGCCGCCGCCCTTTATCGGGATTGACCGACTCCACAAAGGCGACCCGTCCCTCCAAATGAGCTCGAAACGCGGGATGCCGCTCGCGGTTCTGGCTTTCCGGCCCGGAGCGCACGCAATTGGTGAGCGTGGCTTTGAGAACATCGAAATCCGCGCGGATAACGTTTACCTTTTCGTTTGCCGTCAGGCCTGCCAGGCGCTGCCGGACGCCCTGGCGCATCACGCGCGTTTTGCGATGATGCACGGCGAAGCCTTCTTCGTACGCAATCGCGGCCACGTGAACGGCGACGCGGTCGAAATCGGCATCGCCTGAAAACGCCAGATCGTCGGCATAGCGGGTGTAATCGGCATCGATCGCCTTGGCCAGACCCAATAGCCGACAATCCAGCCGCCATGCGCACATGTTTGCCAGGGCGGGCGACGTAGGCGCGCCCTGCGGCAGATGGGGACGCCGGTAGATGTCAGGTACGTCCCCGCGAACCGCGTTTGTGCAGATGCCGCCGAGCAAGTCCGCTACTGTTTCCGGATAACCTATGGTGCGGAACAAGGCCTGAATCCGGACGCCGCGAATCGAGGGGAAGAAGTCCCTGAGGTCCATCTTCAGTACTGCTCGCTTGCCGGTATGCGGTGTTGCGAAAGTCTGAATCGAGCGGCCCATGACGAAGCCATGCGCGGAAGGATGAGGCGGGATCTTATCCAGAATTTCGCGGAGGATCCAGCGCTGGATTTCTTTCAACTCGGGCTTGGGCGCTTCGACGATGCGAACTTCGCCGGACCCTTTATCGATAGTCCGGTAATGGTAGTGCTCAAGGCGGCCTGAACCGAGGCCCTTGAGATTCGCAAACCAGTCCAGTTCGCCGGGGTGCACACCGAGCCAGCGAGCAAGATCGCGCGCCGTCAGAATCTCCGGCAGTTCCCAATTCGCCGCCGCGGCGATAGGTTGCATCTGAGGTGGTTCGTGCAGCCAGGCCGTGATCTTCAGTCCTGGCGCATGGCGCTGAAAGCCCGGGTCGTCAAGTAAGAAGCGGACGACATCACGTTCGCGCCAGCGGACAGTTCGGGTCTGGGCACTCATGTATCGCCGCGCCATCGGACGCAGCCATCGCCACGCACGACACAGAGTGGCGGCTGCGCGCTCGACGATATCGTTCTGAGAAGGCCCGGCCGCGAGCACCGACCTGGCGAGGATTCGAGCGAGCGCCGATTTGGTCATGAGTAATGAGCGGAGCGCTTCAGCGAGTCTCACCCTGCGTGAGCATTCCTCGCGCGTACGCGAGCGCCGCTCACGCGACGAAATGCCGGTTAGTACGTTGCCTCGGGGTAACCCCGAAGAGGCTTTGCAGCCAGGCCTGAAGCGCTCCGCCGAGGAAGATCATAGCAGGGCGGTGATACCCTCGAAACTGTGACCGCTCAGGAAATCCTTTCTTTCATCACGGAAATCGGTATCGTTCCCGTGGTAAGAACCGCAACCGCGGAAGCTGCGATTCGCTCGATCGAAGCCATTTACAAAGGGGGAGTCCGCGCCGCCGAGATTACGATGACGGTGCCGGGCGCGATCAAGGCCCTCGAAAAGGTTGCCGACGAGTTCGGGGACAAAATCGTGCTGGGCGCGGGTACAGTGCTGGACCCGGAAACGGCCCGCATCTGCATGCTCGCGGGGGCGCAGTTCTTCGTTACTCCTACTCTGAAACTTTCAACCATAGAAATGGTGAAGCGGTATTCAAAGGTGGTGTGCGCGGGGGCGCTTACTCCTACCGAGGTGCTTACGGCGTGGGAAGCGGGCGCGGATGTGGTGAAGGTTTTTCCGGCTAATGCCATGGGCGGACCGAAGTATATTAAGTCGCTGAAAGGGCCGTTGCCGCATATCGAGATGATTCCTACGGGCGGCGTCAATCTGGAAACGGCGGGGGAGTTTCTCAAAGCCGGCGCCTGCGCAGTGGCTGTTGGCGGCGAACTGGTGGACGCAAAGCTGATCAAGGCGGGAGATTACGATGAGATGGAAGCAAGGGCGCGCCAGTACCTGGAAGTTATCAAAAAAGCCCGAGCGGAGATGAACTAATGGAAGTCACGAATAACGAAGCTCACCGTCGCTTTGAGGCCGGCTTAGCGCGGCTGAATTATCGGATGCACGATGCGACAACGGTTGAGATGGTTCATACCGAGGTTCCGGCCGAGTATCAGGGTCAGGGTGTGGCGGGAGAGCTGGCTAAGGCTGCGCTTGACTGGGCGCAGGCTAAGGGATTCAAGGTTATCCCCAGTTGTTCGTATATTAAGGGATATATTGAGAAGCACCCTGAGTATTCCGGGTTGGTGTAGCCAGGAAAGAGGACAGGCGAAACCGCCTTTCAAGGTTCAACTTCGATTAACTCGCCGTCTGAGAGCAAAGACGTGCGGGCGGCTTCAATTACGGCTTCGTTGTAGCTGCTGTTGGCGGGAGTGGCGATTAACTCGCCGCACTCGCCATCGCAGGCTGAAATCAGAGCTGCAATCGATTCGTAGCCATAGCCGACGGGCCGCAATCCTTCGCCTTCCCACTCCACGTATTGAAAGTAGTCGGGGCTTGGCTCGGAATATTGGCCGTCGGCGAAGCTGTATTTCAGGCCGCGGAACTGATCGGAATGGGAGATCAAGGCTCCTGCGTCGCCGCCGGAACAGTATATCGTGAGGCCCTGGGTATTCGTCCCCGGAGCGGCGTCGGGAAAGCTCAGCGCGTTCTGCACATTCAGGCAGGCTCCGTTGCTCCAGATTACGCGGGCATCGGTCCAGAGATAGCCTTCGTTGCCGTTGGGAAATCGGTCCGGCAGACCATAAACACTCACGGCCTTAGGCCTAAGACCGGTGATGAAGGCTACCAGGTCAACGTAGTGACAGCCTATGTAGGTGAATGCGTCGGAGTTCTCGCAGGTGAACCAGGTTTGGAAGTTCGATTGGCGATAATTCCACTTTTCGAGCAAAAAAGCAGTGCCCATTCGAAATTCTCCGAACCGGCCTTCGCGGTAATGGCGCCGAGCCATCAGACTGCGGGTGTCGAAGCGCTTGTGATACTCAACTCCTACGAATACGCCGCGTTCGCGAGCGGCCTGCTCAATCTCGCGGGCATGCCGCAGCTTTAAGGCGAGCGGCTTCACGCAAATCACATGATGCCCGGTTTCGATTGCGGCCATGACCATCTCGAAGTGCAAATGATCGCGCGTCGCGACAAATACAATCGATCTCCCGGGCAGCGCGGCAATCGACTTTCGATAGTCAAAAACGCATTGGAAGCCGCCATTCGGGAAAGCCTGACGCAGGCGTTCGAGGGTCGATTCGCGAACTGCGCAAACCTCAATTTCTCCCAGGCGTTTCAAACGGCGGAGATGAAGAAGCGAGGGCAGCGCCTGGTCATGGACAATCATCCCGCCGCCGATGACCAGGATCTTCTTCAGTTCAGACATTCGCAGAACGCCTCGCCGAACGCTGCCAGGCTTTCGCGCAGCGCCTCTTCATGAATCACCAGCGGAGGGCAGATTTTGATGGTGGCGCCGCCGAATCCTACGGGTGCGAACATCAAGACGCCCTTCTCGATGGACCGCTCGACGACGCGGCGGGCCAGATCTCCATCGGGCTCCATGGAGCCTGGCCTGGCACAGGAAACGCCGGCCACGAGGCCTTTGCCGTGAACGCGCCCGATGTTCGCGATGCGCTGCGCCATTGCGGAGAGTTCCGTGTGCAGGATTTTGCCCATGCGCATCGCATTGCCGGCGAGGTCCTCGCCCAGAATCAATTCAATCGAAGCCAGCGCTGCAGCGCAGCAGACCGGATTGCCGGTATGGGTGGAAGTCATGCTGTTTGGGGGATGCAGATCCATCACGTCCGCGCGGGCCGCGACTGCAGAGATCGGCAGCGAACTCGACAGACCCTTGCCGAAGCAGGCCACATCGGGAACGATTCCGTAATGCTCCCAGCCGAACAGGGTACCGCAGCGGCCGAAGGCGGCTTGCACTTCATCGAGAACCAACAGGGCGCGATGTCCCGAACACCATTGGCGCAGAGCCTTCATGTAGTCGGCGGGTGCGAAGGCCGCGCTGCCGCCCTGATAGGTCTCCATGATCACGCCCGCGACATTGGCAGGTTCGACGCCGGCTTCGCGAAGATGCTGTTCGAAGGAATCGAAGGAAGTATCGCGAGTGCGCCATCCGTCGGGAAACGGAATCTGGACGAAGCCTGGATCGGCGTTCACGATCCATTGCTTCAATGAGGGGATGCCGCCCGCCAGTTGTGAGCCGAGGGTTCTTCCGTGAAAGGCGTTCTCGTAAGAGACCACGACGTGTTTATGCCGGCCGCCGTTTTTCATACCCCATGTGCGGCAGAGTTTGATTGCACATTCGACGGTCTCAGATCCTGTAGTGAGGAGGAAGATTTTCCTGAGCGGGTCCGGCATCAGCGATACGAGCTTTTCCAGCAGTCGCGCGCGCGGCTCGCTCGGAAAGCAATAGTTCGTGAGCAGATGCGCGGCAGCCTGATTTTGAATTGCTTCGATGATTTCCCTGCGCCCGTGGCCGGCGTTTGCGACCACAACGCCGCTGGACCAGTCGATCCATTGATTGCCCCAGCGATCGAAAACCTGAAAGCCCTCGGCACGATCCCAGACCACGGGTGGCTGGCCCTGCATGGCGGCGGGCTCAATGCGGCGGAGAGTTTCGAGCAGAGGCAGAGAACCTGGCGCCGGGATTTCGGTCACGATACTGCGATAACGCGTTTCAATGCGCGGCATAGACGGGTTTTACAATAGTTTCACAAGGCTCGCAGAGTTCAGGGAACTGTAATCCGTGGAGATGCATATCAGTACTTTCATGAAACGGCTCGCGCTTATATTGCTCGCTCTGCCTTTCGCCGCAACAGCGCAGCCGCCTAATAAATTCGTGGGTAGCCAGGTCTGCAAAACGTGCCATCCCGACATCTGGCTGAACTTTTATAAAAACCCTCATTTCAAGTCCATTGCTTCGGCAAAAGAGGCCGAGGATAAGACGGGCTGCGAAGGGTGCCATGGCGCGGGCGGGAATCATGTGGCGGCGGGGGGAGGGAAGACAACGATCCCTCGATCTTTCACGCTGATGTCCACGGATCGGGCGCTTGAGACGTGTCTTGCATGCCATTCGAAAGATATGTCGCGGGCGAATGTTCGCCGATCATCGCACACCGAGGCCGATGTGGTTTGTTCGAATTGTCACTCGATTCACAAGGCAGCGACGCCGAAATTTTTGCTGGCAAAGCACCAGACCGAACTCTGCTACACCTGCCACGCTTCGATTCGGGCGCAGTTCGAGATGCCGGTTAAGCATCGGGTGAACGAAGGCGTTGTGCAGTGCACGGACTGCCATAATCCCCATGGTTCGTTCAATTCGGCGACGCCGACCGGGAGCAGCGCGGCATTGGTTACTACGGCTCTCGACAACGAACAACCTTGTTTGAAATGCCATATCGACAAGCGCGGGCCTTTCGTTTACGAACATGCCAGCGTGCGGGTGGAAGGTTGTGCGGGATGCCATATGCCTCACGGTTCGACGAACGCGAAGCTGCTTCGGAGGCCGGTCACATTCACGCTTTGTCTGGAATGCCACAATGGCGCGGGGACTTTCGGACGGCAGAACAACGGCGTCTTCGCGCAATCGGCGTCGCATAACATGCTCGATCCGAAGTATCAGAAATGCACGTTGTGCCATGTTCGCATTCACGGATCGAATGCCGACGCGACGTTTTTGAGATAACGCGATGAGAAGAACTTTACTTTGCATCTTTGTCATCGCTTTCGCGGCAGGCGCGCAGGAAACTGTGGCTCCCACGGCGGGCGAGCGGGTCGGTTCGGTGCGCGGCGAAAACACGGGCGATTATAACGTGGTTCAGTCCTGGGAATTTGGTTATCGTTATGCGTCGGTCGGTGGTAATCAGGGCGAGTATCGCAGCGATGTGAATTATCACGACGGCTTCCGGCTGTTGGGTAGTTCGTTTACTGTCAATTCGAAGGATGGTAAAGGGCGTTGGTTCGATGAGATTGTTCTTACGACGCAGGGGTTGGGCAACGATCCTTATGAATCGGCGACGCTTCGAGTTCAAAAGAACCGTTGGTATCGGTATGATCTGCTTTGGCGCCAGAACGATTATTTCAATCCAGGGCTGACGGTGGCCAACGGCGCGCATATTGAGGACACCACCTATTCCTGGCAGGATCACGATCTTACGCTGCTTCCGCAGAACTGGTATCGGATTCGGGCGGGTTACAGCCGGACGGGGCAGAACGGTCCGGCGCTTACGAGCCAGCAGATCTTCAACGCACAGGGAACTGTGTATCCGATCTTTCGTGACATTAAGCAGCAATATAACGAGTTTCGGCTTGGCGGCGATATTCTACTTAAGGGCTTCCGGCTTACGGTGCAGCACCGGTGGGAGTATTTCAAAGAAGATACTACCGATAATCAGGCTATTGCGGTTCAGGGCGCCGCGCCACAGGTGCTTAGCTCTTTCTACCGGGCGCAGCCTTATCGCGGTACGACTCCTGGGTGGATGGGAAATCTTTATTTCGAGCGCAGGTGGATCGCAGTGAACGGACGCGTTAGTTATGCCAACACCAAGGGTAACTTCGGGCAAAACGAAACTGCCATGGGGCAGGATCGGTTCGGTAATTCTCAAAATCAGCAGGTGATTGTGATCGGCAACGGCGACCGGCCGGTTTTGACTGCCGACCTGAATGAGACCCTTTTCCCGGAGGGCAAGTTCAGCATCGTTAATAATTCGTCGGTGGCTAATACCCGCATGGACGGGAATAACTTCTTCGAGCAGTTTAATAACGCCAACTTCCTGTTTTCGACCATTAACTTTCAGTTGCTGAATATTAGGCTGGTTACGAATGCTGCCGATTTGCGGTACAGGTTCTCGAAGAGGCTCAATATCTTTGCGGGCTTTAGGTTTGCCGAGCGGCGGATCCAGTCGGTCGAGGATTCGACGGTGCCTGGCAGTCCGTATTTTGGGGTTACGGCGCAACAGGCCAACCATACCGATGCCGGCGTGGCGGGGGTCAACTGGCTTCCGTTGAAGACGCTGCGGGTGCATCTGGAGGGCGAGGTGGGGCGCAACGATAATCCGTTTACTCCGGTGAGCCTGCGGAATTATCATGCGATTCGGTCGAAGATTCAGTATCGGAGGAAGACGGTGACCCTCGGGGGCGGCTACCAGGAGAATTACAACAATAACTCAATTCAGATCACTGCGTATAGTTCGCATGCGCGGACTTATTCGGCGGATGCCTCGTGGAATGTCAGGTCATGGGTTTCTGTGGATGCTTCTTATACGCGGCTGCATCTGGACACGCTGGGTGGCATCGATTATTTTGCGGGTGCGCCGGCTCAGCAGTTGACCGGGACTTCGATTTATATCAGTAATATTCATGCGGCTAACTTAGGATTGCGCTTTGCGCTGAGTAAGCGTGCCGATTTGTACGCGGGGTATAACATTACTAAGGATACCGGCGATGGCAGAACTACGCAGAGTACGGATCCGTTTTATAACGCTCAGACGTTTCCTTTGACTTATCAGAGCCCGCTGTTTCGGTTGTCGGTTCGGATTACGGAGAAGCTTAGGTATAACGTTGGGTATCAGTATTACGGCTATAACGAGCAGTTTGGGTTGTTTTCAACTTATGAGAACTTCCATGCCAATACGGGGTATACGAGTTTGCTTTGGTCGTTTTAGCTGCTTAAGATCAGGCCGGAGGGCAGGTCTTCGCCGAAGATTCGGCCGAGGGCTCGTTCGTCGCGTTCGGCTTCGCCTTCGAGTTGCGCTGTCAGGCCGGGTTCGGTGAGTTTTGCTCGCACGGCCGCGAGGGTGGCCGGGGAGACGTCGCGGACCGGGTCGCCGGTGTGGCGTGCGAGCGAGACAAGAGCGTCGGCGGCCTTCGGTGCGGCTAAGAGTCCTTCGATCCATCTTGTGGCTACGGCTGCCGACAATACCTGGTTGGCGGGTCCGTAGAAGAGTTGTCTTGCACCGAGGCGGGAGAGGCACCAGAGGACAACGTCGTTGAAGCCCGATTCCTTGCCCTGCTTGAGCAGCGCGTCCCCTAATTGCGCTCGATTGGCCGAGGGGATCAGTTCCATGCTTGCGGCGGTTCGCCACATTTCGCGCTGCAGGCTGTTGTTGAGGCGCTGGAGTTTTTTACCGGGTTTGGGGATCAGCACTGGCAGCAGGCGCTGCACGATGTCCGATTGTTGATTCTTATTGAGTCCACCGGCGAGGCGGCCCCAGAAGATCCACCAGTCAATTTCGTTTTGTACCTGATTGGCGAAGTGGGGTCCGGCGGCATAGATTCGGCGCACCTGCTCAATGCGGAACTCATCGCCAACGTAGCCGAAGCCGGGCCTTAGGCAGAAGCCGCAGAGATTGAACCAGCGGACTTCACAGGCGGGGCCGCGCTTTCGCTGTTCGGCGAGTTCGATGAACAAGTCGGCCAGTTTGCGGGCTACATCGACTGGCCAGGAATTGCGGCCGAGGCCGAGGGCGGCTTCGAGTTTGGCGGGCAGTTCTTCGGGCGCGATTTCGCCACGCAGGAAGGTGGCGCGGACCAGTTCCAGAGCGGCATCGACAGCCTCCTGCGCGACGACTGCCGCGGGACGACGCGATGCGGCGGTGCTCGCGGCGGCCGCTTTGCGCAACTGGAACTGCAGGCGCCAGCGATTTTCGCTTACTTTGGAATCGCACCAGGTTTCGAGGGTGCCGATCTCGGTGAGGCGGGCGCCCAGCTTCACAGGCACAAGCCGCTCGCCGCCTTTCCCGAAGCGAATGACAGCTTCAAGCGGGGCATGCTGGTGAATGTCTTCGCCTTCGGCGAATTTAACTACTTCACCGGCTTTATCGTCGGTGCGGGTCAGGGAACTGAACAACCGGAAGGCTACTGGCTTGTTGGCGATTAACTGAATATCGCCGCGATCTACTTCGACGGTGTCGCCTTCCTCGGCTCCGCGCGGGACCAGGCAGACGGCGGAAGAATCATTGAGACCTATGTAATAAGACCTGGGCAAGCCGCCCCGTACCAGGACGCCGGAGCCGGTGGAACGTACATAAGAGTAGTAAGCCGCTCCGCTGGCTACAGCGAGATCCAGATCGCGGTTTTCGAAGATCTCCGGACGCTTGCCGTACCAGTTTTCGAGTACATCGGCGACGCGCTCGCGCAGGATCTCCGGGATGAAGAAGCCGCCGTTGAACAGGATGGCGTCCGGCCTGTCGCCTGCCGACTCCAGGAATGCCGCGAGATGGCGGCTGATGGCGGGGTCCGACTCGTAAGGAAGGCCCAGTTCGCGGAACAGGCTTTTCTTTTCGTCCTTTGGCTTCTCATCCAAAGGGCTGAGCGGAAGAAACGCGTCGAGAGCCAGTTCCAGAGCTTCGGCGCGCGTGATAGAAGTCTTAAGGGTTCCGCCGATCATGGAAGAACCGCTGCCTAAGACATTGATCTCAACACTCTCGCGTTTAGGATCGCAAAGAAGGATTTCTTTAGCCGCGGAACATTGGCGCCGCAGGCCGCTTCGCTGTCTTATGGAAAGCTGCTTATTGAGCTTAGTTTCAGCCAGCCACGCCAGGGTGAGGTCAAGATTGTCGCCGCCTAAGAGGAGGTGTTTGCCGACGGCGGTGCGGGTGAAATCGATCTTGTCGCCGTCGCGCGAGACGCGGATCAACGAGAAGTCACTGGTGCCGCCGCCGACGTCGCAGATGAGAACCACCTGGCCATCGAAGAGCAAACGCCGGGAGCGCGCGAAGTTGTTGGCGATCCATGAATAGAAGGCCGCGGCGGGTTCTTCGAGAAGAGTGAGGCGAGGGAAGCCGGCATCTTCGGCGGCTTTAACGGTGAGTTCGCGGGCCTCTTCATCGAAGGACGCGGGCACGGTGAGCACGACGTCCTGATCGGCGAGTTTGCCGAAGCGGCCGGAGTTGTCCCAGGCTTCGCGCATGGTTGCGAGGAATCGCGCGGAGACCTCGACCGGCGACATGACGCGGCCGCCTTCGCCGGCGTCCCAGGGGAGAATTTTCGCGGTGCGGTCTACTTCGGCATTCGAGAGCCATGATTTGGCGCTGTGCACGAGGCGCGTGGGAATGATCGCGCCCTGTTCGCGCGCGTAGGTTCCCACCGGCTGGCCTTCATCGAGGTAAAGGAACGAGGGCAGAGTGCGGCGAGCTTCGGTGCGGCCGGCGGCGACGAGTTGGGGGATATCGAAGATCTGTATCGGGGGAAAACTGGTGTCTTCGGCGTCGGCGGGGTCGATCCAGGCGAGCGCGGAATTGGTGGTGCCGAGGTCGATGCCGACTTTCATACGGTTTCGCGAACGTTGAATTCGAGTTTCCAGCGCCGCGAATCGCGCGCCACGCACCAGAGGTGCAGCATGCCGGTTTCGGTAATTTCGGTTTCGAAGGAGACTGGCACGACTTCGGAGTTCGGGACTTCGGAGGTGAGGCGGACTTCGACGGGCGCGAGTTCTTCGAGTTCATCGCCGAAGTCTTCAATCAAAGCGCCGGGCGCGTCGTCTTTGCGGACTGCGGAACAGAAGAAGCGGAACTCGGCGGGTTCGTTGACGATGAGGCCGAATTCGCGATCGGGGATTCGAGTTGCCGTGCCTTCTTCCATGCCGAATTGCGCGACGGCGAGGGCTCGCACGGGTGCCGCCATGCCTGGAACCGCGGGCATGGCGGACTCAATGCCGACGTAGTAAGAGCGGGCGATTCCTCCACGAATCCGAACGCCTTTGCCATGCCTGGCTGCGCCGTAGTATGCAGCCCCGCGCGCTACGGCATGCATCAGGTCTTCGCCTTCGAGCGGCTTGACCGGGCCTGCGCCTTCTTCGCGCAGCCATTCGTTTAAAACATGGAGCAGGCGTTTGCGAACGAAGGGAGCGTGCAGCACTCCACCGTTGAAGAGCACGTGGGTGGGACACGCCATTGAAGAGCCCTGCTGGCGGAGAAATTTCGCCAGATGGCGGGTGATGGCGGGATCGGTCGCGTAGGGCAGGCCCATTTCCTGGAGGCCCATGCGGCGCGCGGCGGCGGGCATATCCGTGCTGGCGACGCGGGGCAGGAAACCTTCGAGGACCTGCTCGATTTGTTCGCGCCGCAGCTTGGCTTTGATGGTTCCGCCGATGAGGCTTGAGCCTTTGCCGAGTATCGTGACGGGTGTTTCGTCGGCCTTCGAAGCGGGATCGAGGAGTTTTTCTTTGGCGAGGCGGCAGTTATTCCAGAGCGCCTGGAGCTGAAAGCCGTCGATCTTCGTGCCTTTCGCGGCGAGTTCGCCGGCCACGGTATGGGCAAGCGCGAGATCGATATTATCGCCGCCGAGCAGGATATGTTCGCCTACGGCAACGCGTTCGAGTTGAAGCTCGCCGTTCTGTTCGGTGACGGCGATGAGGGTGAAGTCGGTGGTGCCGCCGCCGATATCGATTACGAGGACGAGGTCGCCTTTGCCGACGCGCTGACGCCAGTCGGCATGGCGTTCGATCCAGGCATAGAAGGCGGCTTGCGGCTCTTCGAGCATGGTGACGTTGCGATAGCCGGCGGACTCGGCGGCGCGCTGGGTGAGGTCGCGGGCGATGGCGTCGAAGGAAGCGGGAATGGTGACGAGGACTTCCTGTTCGTCGAAGGGAGCGTCGGGATGCTCATGATCCCAGGCGGCTCGGAGGTGCTTCAGGTATTCGGCGGAGGCATCCAGGGGGGAAACGCGGGCAAGTCCTTCGGCCGCTTTCCAGGGGAGCATGGCGGCGGTGCGATCGACCGCGGAATAAGACAGCCAGCTTTTAGCGGAAGAGACAAGGCGGCTGGAGACTTCGGCGCCACGGCGCTGAGCCAGTTTTCCGATGACGTAAGGGGGGGCGGGATTCCAGGGCAGGGAAGTAGCGCCGGGGGCGAAGTCGCGTTCGCCGGGAATGTAGAGAAACGAAGGCAGGAGCGGCTCGGCGCTCACCTCATTGGCATTGGTCAACTGAGGGATGCTGGCGAGGCGGACGGGCTGCATCGCTTCACCTGCCTCACCAATTTCGGTGAAGGCGAGGGCGCTGTTGGTGGTACCGAGATCTATTCCGAGCGAATGTCGGTGCGCCACTTCGGGCTACTCCACTTCAATCTCAGCCGGAGCAAGCACGGCGAGATCCTGGCGGGAGTTCAGCTTCGGGAGCGTGACCGAGGTGGCTTTCCAGCCGCGATGGCGCAGCACGCCCCCTTTGGGCTTGCCTGAAGCCGGGACGTTGCCGACATACTTGACGAGCGTGGGATTGGAATCGGCCTGATTGACGGGACTGCCCTCGACCGCATCGATAACGGGCGCCGGAGCGAAATAACGGATCAGGACCTCGCGGGTGTTGGCGTGCACGTCGCGGGCGACCGCGGCCAGTTGATCGTCGCTGGCGGCGGCGATGTCCTCCATGAAGTAATCGAGAACGCGAGCATCGCGCTGGAGAATGCCGAGCAACTGGAGCGCGCCGTCTTCCGGTTTAATTTCGGGTTTAGGCGGAGGCGCGGGGACGGGAGCAGGCTTCACGATCAGCCCGAGTTCAGTCAACATGTCGGCAGGCAAAGCACCGCCAAAGAGAAGCGCAAAGAACGCGCGAAAAGCCAGTACAATTCGATTCAAAGTATGCAGGACTCCAAAATTTGAGGATAGCCTACGCGTAAACGCTGACCGGCTGCGTAAGATCCTGGCCGGGGAAGGAGCGTTCGAGGAGGCGCGCGAGCTGGTCGGCGGTGGCTTTGTCTATGTTCCCGCCGGGATGGCGGACGCGGCCGGAGGAAATCAGGGCGCGGCGCTTGAGGATCTCCTTACGAATGGCGAGGCCGGGCTGCTGCTCGAAGACCATGAGGGGCAGGTAGCGGCGATAGATTCCCCAGAGGGTTTCGAAATCTCCGGCGCGGGCGCGATCGACCATTGCGAGGAGAACTTCGGGGAAGGCAAAGCCGGTATTGAAACCTTCGGAGCCGCGTTCGAGGTCGAAGAAGCCGTAGAGGCCGCCGAGGCCGGTGAGGATCGGGATGTCGCGTTTGAGGCCGGCTTTGAGCGCGGCGATCTTCGAAGGGCTGGGGACCGCTTCGGCTTTGATGCAGACGATACCGCGGATCTCGGCGGCGATGTTCAGAATGCGGTCGGCACTGATGTGGACTTCGGTTGAGGCGGGGTGATCCTGGAGCACGATGGGAGCGCCGGTCTGTGCGATCTTTTCGTAGTAGTCGAATACGACGCCTTCGCTTGGAACGGGCTGCTTCGAGGGCGCGATCATGACCGCGGCAGCGCCGAGCGACATGGCCTCATTGACCAGGGTTTTGGTGGCTGTTGTGCCGGTGTGGCTGCAGCCGACGATGACGGGGATCTTGCCCGCAGCGGCTTCCACGGCGGTGCGAATCAGGGAAGACCGTTCGGTGTCCGTCAGGCGGTTCGATTCGCCCAGCACGCCCAGCAGCGTGACGCCGGTGACGCCCAGGCTGGCTGAAAACTCGATGAGGCGCGCGAGCGAGGCGAGGTCGAGCGATTCGTCGTCGTGAAACGGCGTGGCGAGGATAGGGATTACGCCGGAGAGGCGGGGAAGAGCGCTAGTACTCATGTTTACATTAGAGTACTCTTCCGCCTCGGCTGGAATCTGGCATGATAGAGGAGTGAGTTTTCGTAAACTGGCGCTTCCCTATTTTGTCGCGGTTCTTTGCCTCGGGCAGGCCACATGGCAGACCGTGGTGGATCTTCCCGGGGTCGACTGGGGAACGTTGACGGGGGCGAAGAAACAAACGGCTCTGCGCATTATGCAGACTGAATCCTGCCCGTGCGGTTGCGACAGCAAGATTGCGCAGTGCCGGGTGGACGATTCTTCGTGCGGGGTGAGCCTCAGGCTGGCGCAGAAGGTTGTGAAGGAAGCCGGCGAAGGCAAGACCGCTGCCGTTATTAAGGAAGACCTTCAGCGCGCCGCGCTGTTCGACGATCCGGTTACGATTTCGACTGCGGGCGATCCGGTAGTGGGTGCGGCCACCGCGAAACTCACCATCGTTGAGTTCTCCGATTTTCAGTGCCCGTATTGCTCGAAGGTGGTTCAGCATGTCAAGGAAGTCGAAAGGCAGTTTCCAAAAGACGTGAAGGTGGTGTTCAAGCAGTTCCCGCTCGATTCCCATTCAGAGGCTGAAATGGCCGCGGAAGCCGCGCTTGCGGCGCAGGCACAGGGGAAGTTCTGGGAGATGCACGATCTGATTTATGCCGGGTTTCCGAACCTGAATCGGGACCTGGTGGATGGTTATGCGCAGAAGCTGAAGCTCGACATGAATCGGTTTAATTCCGAGCTGGCGAGCCACAAGTATCAGGCGCGCGTGATGGCGGAGGAAAAGGAAGGGGAGGCGGCGGGCGTCGGCGGCACACCCACGTTCTTCTTCAACGGCAAGAAGTTTAACGGCACCTTTGATACGGTGACGGTTGTTCCGCTGGTGAAAAAGGAACTCGGCCTGAAGTAAAAAGCGCTCCCGCGCAATGCATGAATACGACACCGCGCTGAAGGAAGTGCTGATCTTTCTTGCGCGGCTGGCCTTCCGGGAAATCACCGGTTTCGATGCACCTGAGTGGCGCGATGTGGAATTGCCCGAGGTTTCGAATCCCCGGATGGATCTGCTCGGGGAGACGCGGGACGGCCAGCTTATTCATATCGAACTGCAGAGCACCAACGATGATCAGATGGCGGTCCGGATGGCGGATTATGGCCTTCGCGCTTACCGGCAGAAGCGGATTTTCCCGCATCAGTTTGTGCTGTATGTGGGGGAAGCTCCGCTGCGGATGCCGGACAAGCTCGAGCTTCCTCAATTGCGGTACCAATTTCGGCTGATCGATATTCGGGATTTGGATGGAGATCGGCTGATCGAGAGCGAGGCAATCGGAGATAATATTCTTTCGATTCTGACTCGGGTCCGGGATCGCCACGCTGCGATTCGGCGCGTGCTGGAGAAGATCGCGGGACTGGAGCCGGCGCGCCGCCCTCGAATGTTCCGGCTGCTGATGGTGCTTTCCGGATTGCGTAAAATGGGAACTGAAATCGAAGAGGAAGTGAAACACATGCCGATTCTGAATGACATCAACGAGCATGAAGTACTGGGGCGAGAGTACAAGCGCGGAGTCCAGTATGGGGTTCAGCAAGGGGTTCAGCAAGGGGTTCAGCGGGGTGAGCTGAAGATCCTTGTTATGCAGCTCGAAAGTCGCTTCGGAACCATTCCGGCGCCCGTGCGGGAAAAGATCGGTGCGCTCAGTCCCGCCGAGTTGGAGCGCTTGAGCGTGCGCCTGCTGACTGTGGCTTCTTTGGCAGATCTGCTGGCCGAGTAGGCAACGAAACGCGCGGCGGGCCGGCTGAAGCCGGTTGCAGGCACGATTGCCTGCCCCACCATGAAAACAACAAGCTTTTACTTCGATCGCACCGTGCGCTTCAAGCGTTCCAACTGCTTTTTCGCCGCCCGGGCCCAGGAACTGCTGGAATCGAGCTTCAGGTAAGTCTGCCAGTATCCGATGGCCCGCAGGATCTCATTATTCCTCTCGCACAGCAAAGCCAGATTGAAATAAGCATCGGCGTAACGCGGGTTCAGCCGGATCGCGGCGAGATAATATCCCCGCGCCTCTTCGGCTCGGCCCTGCTCATCGAAGAGATTCCCCAGATTGAAATGCGCCAGCGGGTAATCCGGGTCGGACTTTACCGCCCGCAGGTAGTATTCCTCGGCCTCGCGCAACTTGCGCATCCTGAAACTGATGGTTCCCAGATTCACCAGAGCGCCTGAGGCACAGGGATTGGCCTCGATTGCGCGCCGGTAAGCATCCGCCGCCTCGGCCACGGGTGCGCCGGCCTCTTCGAGCGCTAAACCTCTCTGAAACCAGTACTCCGAATTCTGATTCTGCGCCTCGGAAGCGCCTGATCCAGACTCACGCTTCCCAGGAAAAGCCCGTAGCTTTTCCATCTCTTTGGCGTCGAAATCAAAGAGCAACTGGCCGCTGATCGGCTCCATTTTGTCGCCCGAAACGTGGACGGCGAGGTGGCGGCCCTCGACCGTGATCCTGAGTTGGGCGAGCGGCTGGTCGACGTCGGTAAGGATGCGCCGAAGAGAGACAATCGCCTGGCGGATCTTTACGGGCGCGATGTGTAAGTCCCGCAGTTTCTTCAGTGTTTTCAGCGCCAACAGATCGGAAAACCCAAAAAATTCGGACTCGGGGACGAAGCCCTGCTTTTGCCACGACCGCAGCTGGCGCTCCGAAACGGCCAGCATCCGGCGAACCTCTTCACGCCCGTATCCGGCTGCTGCATCTGCTGTGGCGGCTGACCCAGTCGTTAACATGCGTGCGCTGTTTTGATTCTGAGGCACGGGAGCAAAAGTGTCCAGCAGGGTGGCGGATTCGGCCGGGTCAGAGTCCTGCTCTCATTCGTTGCCGTCGTTTCGCAATGCATAACTCAGTGTTTAGGCGCATGGCTAAAAACCCATCTTTGGTATAGGCGCTCGTTTTTTATAGCAAAACGAACGCCGGATAAAAGAAACTTCTTGCCCCGATTTGCATATCTGTGAAAGCATGCCTTAAGCTTTGTGCTTCAGTTTCGTTATTAGGGAGAAGATCGCCTTGTTGCAACCCTTTTTTAAAGTCTCCGGCTGGGCCCTGCTTGTCGCAGCCATGCTGTTCGCCCAGACCAACCGTGGCGGAATCACCGGCACGGTGTTCGATCCGACCGGCGCCGCAGTTCCCAACGCCTCCGTCACAGTCACGAACGTCGGAACCAACCAGGTGATTCACGAAAAAACCGGGCCATCCGGTTCTTACAGTGTCCCTTCGCTCGACCCGGTAACTTATAAAGTCGAAGTTGAAGCGTCTGGCTTCAAGAAAAAGCTGGTCGACAATGTTAAGGTCGACACCGGAAATATCGTCACCATCGATGTAAAACTGGAAACCGGCGCGATCTCTTCCGAAGTTACGGTGCAGGCTGAGGCGACCCAGGTAAACACCGACAACGGGACCCTGAGTTCCACTATCACCTCGCGCGAAATTCAGGATGCGCCCCTGCTCAACCGCAGCGTGCTCGACCTTGCGCTGACGCTTCCGAACGTTTCGGGCGACGCGGGCAGCGAGGATCCCGTCATTACTTCGGTAACACCCTGCCCGGGCTGCAATCTCAGCGTTGGCGGGGGCCGTCCGATGAGCACTCTGATTCTTGCCGATGGCGCCAATAACACCGGCGTCAGCCTGGCCCGAACCATCACCAGCTTTACCCCGGAAACGGTGCAGGAATTTACCGTTCAGACCTCGGCCTTCTCGGCCGAATACGGCACGAGCGGCGGCGGCGTGATCAGCGTGACTACCAAATCCGGCACCAATCAGGTCAGCGGCACGGTGCTGTGGTACAACCGCAACCCCGATTTCGCGGCGGCGCCGTTCACTCTGGCCAGTGTCAACCGCCCGGTTCCCACCCTGAAATACAACCAGTTCTCGGCATCGGCGGGCGGGCCGGTGATTATTCCGAAAATTTATAACGGAAAGAACAAGACGTTCTTCTTCGGCGCGATCGAGCCGGAATATCGCCGCGATCACCTCGATCAGTACGGTCTGATGCCGACTCCCGGCATGCTGCAGGGCAATTTCAGCGGTCTGGTGAACACGCCGAGCGGCTGGCTGCCCCAGAGTGTGGTGAATCAGTACGCTTCGATCGCGCCGGCCGCGGTGGGACCAGCGAGCGACAGCGTGATTTACAACAACTTCAGTGTGGTCAATGGGAACCAGTTCATTCCTTCGACGGCGACGACGCCTCAGCCATTCCCTGGTAACGTTATCCCCCAGTCGATGCTGGATTCGACCGCGCTCAAGGCGATTCCCTACTTCGCCGCCGCCGGTCCTTATTACCTGAACAGTAACGGGCTGATCTCGAATATCTTCGCGCCGCGCCAGCTCAAGCAGAACGAAATTCGGTACACGGGCAAGATCGATCAAATCGTGAGCAACAACAATCGCCTCTCGGGCCGATACACGATTACCCCGATCACCAAGCTTCAGGGGACTCCGGTTAGCCCGACGAACGACGCCGCGATCTACAGCGCCGGGCAGCAGGCGCTGATCAGCGATACGCATACATTCAGCCCCACGCTGATTAACGACGTCCGCATCAACTATACACACGGCCGGTTCAGCCAGACGGCGGCGCCGGAATA
>Ga0302319_10005619_pt1 | contig 25140 bp, 23 predicted proteins | sample Bog_T0_2_FD_203319 | JGI IMG/M metagenome (GOLD analysis project Ga0302319, IMG submission 203319) | Peat permafrost microbial communities from Stordalen Mire near Abisko, Sweden - Bog_T0_2 | ecosystem: Environmental > Terrestrial > Soil > Wetlands > Peat | place: Sweden: Abisko, Stordalen Mire...
CTGCAGGCCCGGGCCTGGCGCCGGGCCGGATTCGCCGACGTGCTGGCGGCGCCCGGGGCCGCGCCACGGGGCGCCGCCGCGGCCCTGCAGCGGGCGGCCCGGGCCTGGGGCCAGCGCGCTATGGATGCCCGCCCGAAAATCGCTTAGAGTAGCCAGCTATGACCGACCAGGAAATATTCAGCGGCGCCGCGGACGGGGACGAAACGGCCCTCAACGAGCTGTTCGACTCCACCCGGGAGCACGTCGAGCGGGTGTGCGCGTTCTTCCTCGGTGAGGACGAGAACCTGCCTTCGGCCGTGGTCGGGGTATACTCCAAGGCGCTCGACTTCCTCGGCAAGGGCCAGGCGCCCGAAATCCCCCTGCGCAGCTGGCTCAGCATCCTCGCCACCCAGGAATGCTTCGCCACGCTCGAGAAGCTGCGGCGCGACTACGACCAGCAGACCCAGTCCCTCGAGGACCTTTCGGGCAGCATCTCCACGCTCGTGGAGATCTCCTCGGACCCCAAGGAACGCGTCAATTTCATGATCCGCGGGGACATCGACGACATCCCCGAGCAGCACCGCCAGGTGCTCGCCATGAGCGAACTGGAGGGCCTGCATTTTCTGGAGCTCGCCAAGCGCATGGGCTGCTCCTGGGCCATGGGCATGAACCGGCTGATCCAGGCGCGCAACGCCCTGGCCAAGCGCGTCAAGGAGAGCTTCGGACTGTGAGGGCCCCTTGGCAGAGCTGAGCGTCGAGGAGGCCCAGAGGCTGGCCCGCCAGTTCCTCACAGGCAAGGCCGGCGAGGCCGAGATCGGCGCGCTGCGCATGGCCCTCGAGACGGACCAGACCGTCGCGTTGGAGCTGCTGGCCCAGATGCAGACGGCCCTCGACGATGTGGCGCCGGGAGGGCTGAGCGTCGAGCAGGCGGGAGCGGTGAAGACCCGGGTTGCCGCCCTGATCGCGCCGCGGATCCGGCGGCGCGGCCTGGCCGGCCTGCTCAAGAAGCTGTTCAGCCCCAAGCCCAAGGCCGCCAAGCCTGCGCCGGCCCCGCCCGCGGCCCCTGCTGCGCCCGCCGCGGCGCCCGCATCCCTGAGCGCGCCCGCCGCCGCCGCCGGCGCGGCGGCCAAGGCGCCCGCCGCGCCTGGCCCGGCCCCCGCAGGAGCCAAGGCATCGCTGCCGGCGCCCAAGGCGGCGGAGCCGGCGGCAGCCCTCAAGGCCCCTGCGGCGACGGCGGATCTTGAGGACACGGTCCCGATCGGTGGGCCGGCTCCCGCCGATGACGACGACATGATGCCCGGCCCGGCTCCCGCAGGCCCCCCGCCCCTCGCCTTCACGGGCAAGGCTCCGGCCGCGCTGCCTGCCCTGCCTGCCCTGCCGCCCCTGCCTGCGGCGGGGTCCGGCGCCAAGGCGGCGCTCCCGCAGCCGCAGGCTGCCGCGCCGGCGGCCAAGGCCCCCGCAAAGCCCGCGCCTGCTGCCCCGGACAAGGCCCCTGCGCCTGCGGTGCCCGCTCCCCATGCAGACGCAGCCGGCGGCGCGGTTGAGGTTGAGGCCGATTCCGAATCCGATGCCCGATCGCGGAAGTCCGCCCGTTCCCTGGCCGTCCCGGACCGGGTTTTGGCGGGCCTGGCGCTCGCAGTCGTCGCCGTGGTTCTGGGCTGGCTGTTCTGGTCCGGCACCCTGCGCCTGCCGGCCTGGCTGCGGTCCCGGCCGGCCGTGGCGGCGGCGCCGGTCCAGGCCCCGCCGCCTGCCGCACCCATCCTGGCTCCGCCCCAGCGGTCCGGGCCTCCCCAGCGCGGGGACGTGGCGGCCCCGGCGCGGGTCGAGCCCCTGCCCGCAGAAATACCAGCGGCCACCCCGGTGGTGGCCGGTTCCCTGCAGTGAATGGAAGTGAAAGCGTCCGCCCAGCCGGCCGGACCAGCCCGAGGATGCCCATGATCGAGAACGACCACGCCATCGCCGACAGCCTGGACGAGGCCGACAAGAGCCTGCTCAACGTGGCCCAGGCCGAATTCCCGCTGGTGAGCCGCCCCTACGCCGCCCTCGGCGAAAAGATCGGCATCGGCGAAGGCGAGGTGCTGGAGCGCTTCACCGCCCTCAAGGCCAAGGGGGTCATCCGCCAGACCTCGGCCATCTTCGACACGCGCGCCCTGGGCTACAAGAGCACGCTGGTGGCGATGAAGTTCAGCGAAGGGTCCCTGGACGCGGGCGCCGCGGTGGTCAGCGCCCATCCGGGGGTGTCCCACAACTACAAACGCGAGCACCTCTACAACCTCTGGTTCACGATCGCCGTGCCCCGCGAGGGCAACCTGAAGCGGGTGATCGATCGGCTGGCCGCCGAAGCCGGGGCGCAGGACACGATCATTCTGCCCACCCTGCGGCTTTACAAGATCGGCGTGAACTTCGACATGAAGGCGGCCGTGGACTCCAGCAAGGGCGGCGAACTGCGGCGCGACGACCAGCTGGGCGACTTCCGCGCCGTGACCGAAGCCGACAAGGCGGGCATCCGCGCCGCCCAGGAGGACCTGCCCGTCGAGGAGCGCCCCTTCGCGCGCTGGGCGAGCCAGCTGGGCATGGATGAGGACGCCCTGTTCGCCTGGCTCGCCGACATGAAGGAGCGCAAGTTCTTCCGGCGCTTCGCCAGCATCCTGCGGCACCGGGCCGCGGGTTTCGCCGACAATGCCATGGCCGTGTGGATCGTCCCCGAGGAGCGCTGCGACGAGCTGGGCTTCAAGATGGCGGCCTTCAAGGCCGTGACCCACTGCTACAAGCGCCCGATCTTCGAGAGCTGGCCCTACAACGTCTTCACCATGGTCCACGGGCGCAGCAAGGACGACTGCGAGACCGTGGTGGAGGCCATCAAGGCCGAGACCGGGCTGGGAGACTACCGCCTGCTCTACAGCACCCGCGAATACAAGAAGGAGCGGGTCAAGTACTTCACCGAAACCCCGGAGCAGCTGATGGCCGCCCCCGGGCATGCCTGAGCGCGGCATGAGCCCACTGGCCCAAGCCCCCTCCGCCGCCGACCTCGCCGCGGGCATCGCCCGCCTCAAGGCCGAGCGTCGGGCCGTGATCCTGGCCCACAACTACCAGCGCCCCGAAGTGCAGGACCTGGCCGACTTCGTCGGCGACAGCCTGGGGCTGTCCCGCCAGGCCCAGGGCACCGACGCCGACGTGATCGTGTTCTGCGGTGTCCACTTCATGGCCGAGACCGCCAGCATCCTCAACCCCTCGAAGACGGTGCTGCTGCCGGATGCCCTGGCGGGCTGCAGCATGGCCGACATGATCAGCGTGGACGGATTGCTCGACCTGAAGGAGGCCCACCCCGGCGCTTTGGTGGTGGCCTACGTCAACACCACCGCCGAGATCAAGGCTGAGAGCGACATCTGCTGCACCAGCAGCAACGCCGTCGAGGTGGTGGAAAGCCTGCCCAGGGACGCCGAGATCATTTTCATCCCCGACAAGTACCTGGGCGCCTACGTGCAGAAGAGGACCGGGCGCCGCATGGTGCTCTATGACGGCTGGTGCCCGGTGCACATGGAGGTGCGCGAGCAGGGCATCGCGGCCCTCAAACGGGAGCACCCCGGGGCCGTCGTGGTGGCCCACCCCGAGGCCCCGCCCGAAGTGAGCGCCATGGCCGACATCGTGTGCAGCACCGAGCAGATGGTGCGTGCCGTGCGCGAGCACCCGGCGCGGGAGTTCATCATCGGCACCGAGACCGGGATTCTGCACAAAATGAAGCGCGAGAACCCGGACAAGCGCTTCTACGCGGCCAACGACCTCGCCATCTGCCCCCATATGAAGATGAACAGCCTTGAGCGCGTGCACAGCGCCCTCGAAGGCCTGCGCGGCGAGGTCAAGGTCCCCGAGGCCCTGCGCGAGCGGGCCTGGAGGCCGATCCAGCGCATGCTGGACCTTGGGCTTCCGTACAAGGAAAGCTTCGTCGGCTGCAAGTGCTGAACCCCTCATGAACCTGCGCCTGTCGCTCAAGGGGACCAGCTCCCTGCTCAAGGGGCATCCCTGGATCGCCGCCGACGCCCAGCTCAGCTACCGCACCCCGCCTCCGGCCGGCACCCTCATGAAGGTCCAGGACACCCAGGGCAATTTCCTGGGCTGGGCTCTGAGCGAGGGCCCGGGCCGCTTCCCCGCGTTCAGGGTGGCCAGCCGCCTGCGCCACTGCGAGCTCGGCGACGCCTGGTGGCAGGGCGTGGTCGAGCAGGCGCTGGGGCGGCGGCGCGCCGCAGGGGTGGATGAACGCGGACCCTGGCGGCTGCTCAACGGCGAGGCCGACGGCGTTCCGGGCCTGCTGTGCGACGCATGCGGGCCGCTGGCCTTTTTGAGCGTGTCTTCCGAGGCCGTGGCGGGCTTTGTCCCGCTCATTGAAAAGGCCCTCATCGCCCAGACCCGGCTGCGCGGGCTGTGGAGGCGCTTCGCGGACCCGGCCGGAGCCTGGGGCCCCTGGCATCGCGCCCCCCTGGCGCCGCTGAGCCCGGCGCGCTTCGAGGCCGTCGAGGGGGGTCTGCGCGCCGCCCTGGATCTGGACAATGACGCCCGGGGGACGATCCCGCCCTGGCCCGTGGAACGCCGTTCCTGGCGGGCCTGGGCTGCAGCGGCCGGCCCGGGCCGGCGGGTGCTCGCGCTGGGCTCCGTCGACGGCGAAGCCGCCGCGGCAAGGGCGTCCGGGCCGGAGCGCCTCGAGGCCTTGGCCGACGGTTTCCTGGACGGGCTGGACGCGGCGCTGAAATGGCGGCCGCAGCGCCTGCTGGTCGACGTCCCCGCGGCGAGCGTCGAGCGATTCGGACGTTTTGACGCCGCCAAACACGGTCCGCGCCTGCTGCAGGCGCTGGCCCGCGCCGCAGACCCCTCGGCGGAACTGTTGCTGTGCAGCGAGCATCCCTCCCTGGCCGGTGCAGAGGCCTGGCAGGACGCCTGGGCCAAGGCCGAGGTGCCGGCGCGCCTGCTGCAGGTGCTGGGCCCCGGCCCGGACTGCCCGGACCTGCCCGGCTTCCCGGAAGGACGCCTGCGCAAGGCCTTCGTGTTCACGCTGGAGCCGGAGGCGCAAGCACCCGCCTGACTGGCCTTTTGCCCGGATCTCTGACAAAATATTTTACTTCGTCTTTTCGAACCCGCGCTCCCCCGGTCCATGGGCAACCCAGACGCCACCTTCGCCTCCAAGGAAGGCAGAATCAAGTTCTGCCAGGATTGCCTCGACATGGGCTATCTGGACCTCGCCGTCCGGGAGCTGATGAAGGGCCTCAACCTTTTTCCGGACGACCCGGACCTGTACTTCTTTCTGGGCGTCGCCCACGACGAGGCCGGCCAGCGCGAGCGCGCCATCGAGTACTACCGGCAATGCCTCGAGATCCAGCCCGGCCACAGCGAGGCCCGCTGCAACCTGGGGGCGGCCCTGCACGCGCTGGGGCGCAAAGAGGAGGCCCGGGCCGCCTATGAGGAGGCGGTCCGCGGCAACGACCTGCTGCCGGAGGCCCATTTCAACCTGGGGACCCTCTACTTCGACCAGCACGAGTTCGCCCGCGCCGAGGCCGAGTTCCGGCGCGCGCTGCAGCTGCGCAGCGACGAGCCGCAGAGCCATTACTGGCTGGGCCTGACCCTGGCCCAGCTCAAGCGCACCGACGAGGCCCTGGACGCGCTGACCGCAGCCGTGGGAGCGGATCCCGCCTTTGCGGACGCCTACTTCAACCTGGGCGTGCTGCTGGACAACCAGGGGCGCAAGGACGAGGCCCTCGAGGCCTACCTCGCCTGCCTGGACCTGGATCCCCGCCACGACTGGGCCCAGCAGAACCTGGTCGCCGTCTACAGCGCCAAGGGCCAGATCAGGGAGGCGGTCGAGGCCGCCCGCGAATCCCTGCGGCGGGCCGAGGACGATCCCGAGCGCATGGTCACGCTGGGCACGCTCCTGGCCGAGACCGAGGACCAGGACCAGGCCGCCGAGTTGTTTCTGCGGGCCCTCGAGCTCAGCCCGGACTATTCCCGGGCCCACTTCCAGCTGGGGCAGCTTTTCCTCAAGCAGGGGCTGGAAAAAAAGGCGGCCAAGGAGTTCGACAGGGCCCTGGCCGGCGACCCGGACAGCGCCAAAGCCCGCTACAACCTGGGCGTGCTCTACGAGCGCCAGGGGCAGCAGGCGCTGGCCTTGGAGTCCTACCAGGCGGCCCTGGACGCCAAGCCCGATTTCGCCGAGGCCCGCTACAACCTGGCCCTGGCTCTGCACGAATCCGGGCAGGATCCCCTGGCCCGCGCCCAGCTCGAGCGCCTGAGGCTCGACGACCCGGCCATGGCCGGGGAACTGGAGGCCCTGCTCGGGCGCTGAACCCGGCCCCGCCGGGTTGCGTAGATACCTTTGTAGGCAGCGTTTTCCGGTGCCATGAACCCATTCCGCCATCTCATCGTCCATTTCAAGAAGGAGCGCAGCCTCTTCGCCATGGGGGTGGCGGCGCTCCTGACGGTGGACTTTGCCCAGCAGTTACTGCCGCAGCTGCTCAAGCTGGCCATCGACGAGCTGCAGAACGCCGGGCCAGGCCCCGCGGCCGCGCGCGCCGCCCTGGCCGGGGTGCTGCTGTGGGCCGGCCTGCAGCTGGCGGTGGTGGCCCTGCAGGGCGCCCTGCGCTGGGGCTGGCGCATGGGCTTCTTCGGCATGAGCCGCAAGGTGGAGTACGCCCTGCGCCGCCAGCTCTTCGAAAAGCTGCTGACGATGCACCCCGCCTTCTTCCGGAAGCTGCGCCTGGGCGACCTGCTCAGCCGCGCCATGAGCGACCTGGCGGCGGTGCGCGAGAGCCTGGGCTTCGGCTGGATGACCCTCATCGACGGCGTGACCATGGTCTGCTTCACCATCGTGTTCATGGTGCGGGCCAACGCGCTGCTGACGGCCCAGATCCTGGCGCCGATGCTGCTGATCCCGGTGCTGGTGGTCACCCTGGGACGCAAGGTGCGCGAAAACCAGCGGGCGGCCCAGGACCTGCTGGACGCGCTCAGCCAGGCCGCCACCGAGAGCTTCAGCGGGGCGCGGGTGATCCACGCCTACGCCCGCCAGGAATCGGAGATCGAGCGCTTCGGCCGGGCCTGCCTGGCCTACCGCGCCCGCAGCATGCGGCTTGTGGTGGTCGAGGCCGTCTACTGGCCCCTGCTCTGGGTCCTGGCCGGATCCAGCGAGCTGCTGCTGATGCACTACGGCGGCCTCCTGCTGGGCCTGCCGCCGGGCAAGGCCATGAGCGTGGGCGGCTTCGTGATGTTCCAGGCCTACCTGGCGCAGATCACCTGGCCGGTCATGGCCCTGGGCTTCTCGAGCAATTCCTACGTCAAGGGCCGCGTCAGCATCGGCCGCCTCAACGAGGTGTACGACGCCGAGCCGGCCGTCACCGGCCCGCTGCAGGCGGCGCCGGAGCCGTCCACCCGGCAGGACACGGTGCTGTCCTTCATCAACGTGCATGGCGGCTATGACGCGGCGCCGGACGTGCTCCGCGGGGTCAGCTTCACAGTGCGCCCGGGGGAATGGGTCGGACTGGCCAGCCGCCTTGGCGGAGGCAAGACCACCCTGCTGCGCCTGGCGCCCCGGCTCGAGGACGCCCGCCTGGGCGAAGTGCGCCTGTGGGGCCGGGACGTGCGCGCCTGGCCCCTGAAGGCCCTGCGCCGGCGCATCGCCCTGGTGGCCCAGGAGCCCTTCCTGTTCAGCGAGACCGTGCTCGAGAACATCACCTTCTCGTACGACGGCGACCCGCAGGACCGCTTCGCCGAGGCCGTGGAGGCCGCCCGCATCGCGGACCTGCATGAGATGGTGGCGGGGCTGCCCCAGGGCTACGCCACCCTGCTGGGCGAGAAGGGCGTCAACCTTTCGGGGGGCCAGAAGCAGCGCCTCGCCCTGGCGCGGGCCATCTTCGCCCGCCCGGACCTTCTGCTGCTGGACGACGCCTTCAGCGCGGTGGACACCGCCACCGAGGAGCGCATCGCCCCGGCCCTGCGCACGGCGCTGCCGGGCGTGGCCGTGCTCATGGTCAGCCACCGCGTGTCGACCCTGCGCCTGTGCGACCGGGTGGTCGTGCTTGAGGACGGCCGCGTGGCCGCCGACGGCACGCCCGACGAGCTGCTGCAGCAGGAGGGCTACTTCTTCGAGATGGCCCGCCGCGAGTTCCTGGCCCGCCGCGTCGGGCTGGAGACCTAGGTGCCCGGCGGGCACGAGCGCGGCGCCGGGGAGGACGAAGGCCCGGCCCTGGACTGGAGCCTGACCCGGCGTCTGCTGGGGCGCGCCCGGGCGCAATGGGCCGACCTGGGCCTGGCGGGCGTGCTGCTGCTGCTCATCAGCCTGGCCGAGCAGGCCAAGCCCTTTCTGGTGGGCGCCCTGGTGGACTACGCCATGGCGACCCGCGGCGGGCTGGAAGGCTCGATCGTCGGCCTCTACGCCGCCTGCGTGGGGGGCGTCTTCGTGCTGCAGTCCCTCGAGACCATCCAGACCCAGCGCCTTGGCCTGGACCAGACCCTGGGGCTGCGCCGGGACCTGTTCCGCAAGATCCACGCCCAGTCCCTGCGCTACTTCGACAAGAACCCCGTGGGCAGCCTGATGACCCGGGTGATCTACGACGTCGAGACCCTCAACGACTTCTTCACCGCCGGGGTCACCGCCGTGTTCCAGGACCTGTTCACGGTGGGGATCATCGCGGCCTTCCTGCTCCTGGGGGACTGGCGCCTGGGGGCGGTGTCCCTGGCCATGGTGCCGCTGCTGCTGTGGTCCACGGCCATCTTCAGGCGCGAGGCCCGGGCCAACTTCAGGCAGGTGCGCCGCAACAACGCGGCGCTGAACTCCTTTCTCACCGAGAACCTGGGCGGCATGGCCACGGTGCAGGTCTACAACCGCGAGGCCCGCAACGCCGCCAAGTTCGACACCGTCAACCGGGCCTCGCTGGACCTGCAGCTGCGCCAGGTGCGCATCAACGCCTTCTTCATGCCCCTGGTCGAGCTGCTGGGCGCCCTGAGCGTCGGCATGGTGCTGTGGTACGGAGGCCTGCGCCATTTCGGCAACGGGCTGTCGCTGGGCGTGGTGGTGTCCTCGGTCATGTACGCACAGCGGCTCTACGAGCCCCTGCGCGACCTCACCGACAAGTTCGGCATCTTCCAGAGCGCCATGGCCTCGGCGGAGCGGGTCTTCGCCCTGCTGGACCGCAGGGAGGACCTCGAGGACCCGGCCCAGCCCCTGTCCGCAGCCGGGCTGCGCGGCGACATCGAATTCAGGGACGTGGGCTTCAGCTACGAGCCCGGGCGCCCAGCGCTGAAGGGCGTGAGCTTTCGCCTTCGGGCGGGGGAGCGGGTGGCCGTGGTGGGACCCACGGGCTCGGGCAAGAGCAGCCTGGTGAACGTGCTGCTGCGCTTCTACCCCTACCAGGAGGGGATGGTCCTGCTCGACGGCCTGCCCTTGGAGAGCTACGCGCGCGCCGAGTTCCGGCGGCGCTTCGCCCTGGTGCCCCAGGACCCTTTCCTCTTCAGCGGCTCGCTGCTCGAGAATCTGCGCCTTTCGGACGCCTCGGTGCCCGAGGAGCGGGTGCGCTGGGCCTGCGGGCAGGTCGGCGCAGAGGCCTTCATCTCCCGGCTGCCGGGCGGCTACCACGCCGAGCTTGCGGAGGGCGGCTCGAACCTGTCGACCGGGCAGAAGCAGCTGCTGAGCTTCGCCCGGGCCCTGGTCTTCGACCCGGTCGTGCTGATCCTCGACGAAGCCACCGCCAGCGTGGACACGGCCACCGAAGCCGAGATCCAGGAGGCCCTGGCGGTGCTGCTCAAGGGCCGCAGCTCGCTGACCATCGCCCACCGTCTCAGCACCGTGCGCGACGCCGACCGCATCCTGGTCCTGCGCGACGGCAGGGTCGCCGAGCAGGGCAGCCATGCCGAGCTCATGGGCGTCGGCGGCCTCTACAAGAGCCTCATCGAACTCCAGTTCAAGGAGCAGGACTGACCATGGCCAAGATCCAGCGCAGCGACGTGCTCGTCCTCGGCTCAGGCATCGCCGGGCTGGCGACGGCCCTCAAGGCCGCCGAACACGGCCTGTCCGTGACCGTCCTGGCCAAGCGCAAGGCCGAGGAGACCAACACCAGCCACGCCCAGGGCGGCATCGCCAGCGTGCTGCGCGAGGACGACAGCTTCCTGAGCCACATCGACGACACCGTCAAGGCCGGGGCCGGCCTCTGCGACGCCTCGGTGGTGGAGGCCGTCGTCAAGGAGGGGCCCGAACGCATCGCCGACCTGGTGCGCTGGGGGGTGCGCTTCACCCGCAGCGGACCGTCCAAGGACTCGCCCTTCGACCTGACGCGGGAGGGCGGCCACTCCGCGCGCCGCATCCTGCACCGCGCCGACCTGACCGGGGCCGAGATCCAGCGCGCCCTGACGGCCCGGGCGCGGCGCCTGCCCAACATCGCCCTGCTGGAATGGCGCCAGGCCATCGACCTGATCACCGCGCGGGGCCAGGCCCTGGGGGCCTACGTCCTGGACACCGCCACCGGCGAGGTCGGCACCCACCTGGCCAAGGCCACGGTGCTGGCCACGGGCGGCTGGTCCAAGGTCTACCTCTACACGACCAACCCCGACGTGGCCTCCGGCGACGGCCTGGCGATGGCCTGGCGCGCCGGGGCCAGGGTCGCCAACCTCGAGTTCTGCCAGTTCCACCCCACCTGCCTCTACCACCCCGACGCCAAGCGCTTCCTCATCAGCGAGTCGGTCCGCGGCGAGGGAGGCATCCTGCGGGACCGCCGGGGCAAGGCCTTCATGGGGCGCTTCCACGCCCTCAAGGAGCTGGCGCCCCGGGACGTGGTGGCGCGCGCCATCGACTCGGTGCTCAAGGCCTCGGGCGACGAATGCGTCTACCTCGACGTCACCCACCTGCCGGCGGCCTGGCTGCGCAAGCGCTTCCCCCACATCCACTCCACCTGCATGCGCTTCGGCATCGACATGACCCGCCAGCCGATCCCGGTGGTGCCCGCGGCCCATTACCAGTGCGGGGGGGTGCAGGTGGACGCCATGGGGCGCAGCAGCGTCGGCCGCCTTTACGCCGTCGGCGAGGTCGCCTGCACCGGCCTGCACGGGGCCAACCGCCTGGCCAGCAACAGCCTGCTCGAAGCCCTGGTCTTCGCCCGGCGCGCCGCCGAGGACCTCGAGCTCGGCCTGAAGCCCCTGCCGGCCTGGTTCAAGGCCCCCCGCTGGGACAGCGGCAAGGCTCAGCCCCCGGACGAGGGCGTGGTGGTGACCCAGAACTGGGACGAGGTGCGGCGGCTGATGTGGAACTACGTGGGCATCGTGCGCACGGACAAGCGGCTCGAAAGGGCTCTGCGGCGGATCCGTCTGCTGCGCGCCGAGATAGGGCAGTATTACTGGGACTTCCTGGTCACGGGCGACCTGCTCGAGCTGCGCAACCTGGCCCTCGTCGCCGAGCTGACCGTGCGCTGCGCCCGGGCCCGGCGCGAGAGCCGCGGCCTGCACTACAACCTGGATTGCCCGGCCACGGACGACCGCCGCTGGCTGCGCCCCACAGTGCTGACGCCGCCGCGCAACCCCAAGGCCAGGCGGGCCTGATGGTCAACCTGGTGCGACTCCTGGCCATCGCCCTGGCCAGCCTTATGCGCCCGCGCCGGGGGGTGCTCGAGACCTCGGTCATCCGGCTGAGGGTCTGGCCCAACGACCTGGACCTGAACCTGCATATGAACAACGGCCGCTACCTCAGCCTCATGGACCTGGGCCGGGTGGACCTGATGTTCCATGGCGGGGTCGGCCTGTGGCTGAAGCGCGGGCGCCAGCCCCTGGTCGCAGCCTCTTTCTGCAGGCACTTCAAGCCCCTGGGCCTGTTCCAGTCCTTCGAGCTGCACACACGGGTGGTGGGCTGGGATGCGAAGTGGGTGTACTTCGAGCAGCGCTTCATGCGCCGGGGGACCCTGCACGCCCTGGGGGCGATCAAGGCCTTGGTGGCCGACCCGGGCCGGCTCGTGCCGACCCAGGAATTCCTGGCGGACCAGCTCCTGGACGGCGTCGAGGCCCCGGCCCTGCCGGACTGGGTGCGGGACTGGCTGAAGGCGGAGCGGGCCGCCATCGACGCCCTGAAGGCCGAGCGCGCGGCTGCCGGGGGGCAGGGGTGAGCCGGAGCCGGCCCTCGGTGCTGCTGCTCGACCTGGGCAACGTCACAGTGCGCCTGCGCTCCGAGGGGTTTTTCGGGCGCCTGCGCGCGGTGTGCGACCCTGCCCGCGTCGGCGAGGACCCAAGGCGCATCCTGCAGGACCCCTCCTTCGGGCACGCCGACTACGAACGCGGCCGCATCAGCGGCAGGGACCTGCACGCCCGGCTGCAGGCGCGCGCCGGCCTCAGCCTGGGGTACGAGGACTGGGTCGCGCTGTGGAACGACTTCTTCGAGCCCAACGCCCCCATGGAGGCCCTGGTCGCGGCCCTCAGGGGGCAGGTCCGCATCTGGGGCCTGAGCAACACCAATGCCGAGCACCTGGCGTTCCTGAGGCGGCAGTACCGCGTCCTGGACGCCTTCGAGGGCGTGACCGCCTCCCATGAGGCGGGCAGCGCCAAGCCTGAGCCGGCCATCTATCGCGCCGCCCTCGGGGCCCTGCACACGGACCCGGGGGAACTGCTGTACCTGGACGACGTGAAGCCCTATGTGGACGCCGCCGCGGAGCTCGGGATTCCGGGCTTCCACTACACCTTCAACGACGCGGCGCTGGTCCGGGCCCTCAGGGACCAGGGATTCACGCTCCCTGATACATTTTGATGCGAAAAAAAAGCCCTTTTTCGCCTCCATGGCCTAAAATCCTTGCCGTGATGAAGCCATTCCCCTCCCTGACCTCCTGCCTGGGCGTCCTGGCGCTGGCCCTGTCCGTGTCTCTGGCCGGCCCGGTGGCCGCGGCCGACCCTGCGGCCGCGCCTACCGCCAGCCCGGGCGCGGGGTCCAGCCCGAGCCCCAGTCCGACCCCCGTCGCTCCGTACCCGGCCTTTGTTGCGGCTACGGTTTCGGCCCTGCAGTCCGCCCTTGCCGACCAGTTGAAGCAGTCCGGCAAGCAGACCCTGTCGGTGGCCGCAGGCGGCTTCCGCGAGCTCAGCACCGGGGAACGTTCGCCCCTGTGCGAGCGCGTCGAAAAGGACCTTGAGACCCACCTCAGGGACGACACGCCCTTCGGCGTGCCCAGCGCCGCCGAGCTGCAGGAGGCCTGGATCAGCGTGGGCGGAAACAACGCCGACCTGACCCTGCCCGGGACGGTGCGCAAATTCGCCCGGCTTCTCAGCGTGGACATGGTGGCCAGCGGCGATTACCTGGTGCAGGGAGGCGGCGTCAGCATCACCGTCCGGCTGGTGGACCCTTCCAATGGTGGGCTGGTCTGGAGCCAGCTGACCGTCCTGCCCAAGTCCGCATTGCAGGGCTCGGATCTGGACACCTTCAGCGGCAGCGCCCCGCCGGGCTACGGGCAGCAGCCCACGGTGGACGCCCCTCAGATCCTGGTGACGCCGCTGAGCCCCAGCGCAGCGGCCGGACCCGTCTCCGGCTCTGCGGGGGCCCTGTCTCCTCCCGCCGGAGTCCAGGCCCCGCTCACGCCGCGCTCCTACGCGCCGCCGGCCGGGGTCAGGCTCGACAGCAACGTCCATGAGACCGAGTTCTCGATCTACCGGGCCAACCTGGGCGTGGGATACAAGCTGTTCGACCCTCAGAATGCGACCTTCAAGCGCCTCGCCGGGGACATCAGCGGCGGCTACATCAACCTGGACTGGGCGGACATCCTGCGGGTGGACTACGACGTGTGGTACAAGAGCAGCCTGCCGAGCCTGTTCTATCCCGTGTCCGACCTGCTGGGCATGGGGCTCTCCCTCAGCCTGACTCTGCCGGTGCGCCTCGGCCACCACTGGGTGGTCTATGGCGGCCTAGGCGGCCGCTTCGAGACCATCTACCTCAGCTCGCCGGTGATCCCGTCCCAGGACAGCGTGACCTTTGGCAACAACTCCTTCTTCTGGCTGGGCGGCGTCAAATGGCACCGCGGGGACTGGGGCCTGGAAGGGGCCCTGTCCTCGGATCTCTATGCTTCCTACGTGCCCTACCTGAGCGCCCGCATCGGGGCCTACTATGAGTACACCTTTGAATAGCCGCCTGCGCGCGCTCGCCGCCTGGGCCAGTCTGCTGCTGCTTCTGGGGCTGGGCCTCGCCGCCGCCGGCTGTTCGGACCACGGTCCGGTCAACCTCTTCGCGCCTGAGCTCTTCAACAAGAACGTGGGGGCCCCGGTCCTGGGCTTCGGCTCGGCGTCCAGCATCAGCTTCACCACCCAAGCCCCGGATGTCGCCACCCACGGCACCACCTGCGCCACCAACCTCAACTGCTTCAGCCAGTACGGCAGCTTCTTCGGGGTGGCGGTGACCCTGGTGAACACGGGCGGCGCGGGCACCTACGGGCCGGTCCAGGTGACCTTCTCCAGCAGCGATCCGCTGGCGGTCTTTTACGTGAACAATCCCGCGACCTCAAAGTACGCCACCGCTGTCAGCAGCTTCGGTTCGGGCAACGAGATCTTGGCGAATTCCCAGACCAGCGTCTCGCTGGAGCAGGGCTGGTCCGTCAACGGCTCGCTTTACTTCAACAGCACGGGGCTGAGCTTCCAGTTCTATTACGGCGACGCCAACCCCGCGGACTACGGCCAGAATCCCTACCGCGTGGTCACGGTCCCCATCACCATGGCGATCGCGGACGGCCTCGGCAACAACTGGACGAGCACCTTCGACATCTACGTGACCCAGGAATAGGCGCGGCGCACGCAGGCCAGGCGCGGAAAGGGCGGCCCCAGGGGGGCCGCCCTTTTTTCGTTCAGACGGGTTCCGGCGGCGTCCAGGGGCGCCCGAACAGGTCCCTCAGGCCGCCCTCCAGCCCCCCGTCGGCCACGGCGGCGTAGGCGCCGAAAGCGATGGCCTGGGGCGGTCCGGGCCAGCCGCAGGGCTCCGCCGCCCAGGCCCGCAAGGTCAGGGCCCGGGCCTCGCTGGTGGCCACCATGAAGGCTGTGCGGTCCGGGTGGCGGGCCGCCAGCCGCGCGAAGAGCTCCAGCGCGTGGCGCCGGCGGTAGGGCGCGCGCTCGAATTCCAGCAGGCCCTTCAGGGAGCTCCCGCCGTGGCGGTAGCTGAACAGGCCGTCCGGCACCCGGCCCTCCCGGCCCGGCGCCCAGCGCAGCAGGCGCAGCTGGTGGTCCGAGACCCAGGTCGTCCCGTCCGCGCCGCTTTCCTCGAGGCCCAGGCGCAGGTCCACCACCTGCAGGTCGTGGATCAGCGCCGGCCCCGGCTCGGCGCCGCGCCGCCCGCGGTCCCCGATCCACGCCTCGGGCAGAAGGCCGCAGTCCGCCAGCGCCTGGTTGCCGGCGCGGCAGGGGATGTGCAGCAGGCGTTCCCTCAGCCAGGGGCACCGGAGGGCCCCCAGCAGCCCTGAGCGGCGCAGGACGCCGAGCCTGCGCGCCGCCGCGGACGGGGAGCCCGGCCAGAAGGCCCGCGCCAGCTGGGCCGTGGTGACCCGGCGGCTTTGCCAGGTGAACAGGAGGGCCGCCAGGTCGCGGTCGTTAGGCTCAGGCGCCACGGGCGCGCCCCCGGCGCATGCGGGCCAGAGCCGCCTCGGCCAGGGGGGTCCTGGGGCCGGAGGCAGGGCCCTCCTCCAGCGCGCCGGCTGCGAGGACGAGCGGCCGGCGCGCAGGCCCGGCCGCCTGCGGCGCCCAAGGCTCCGCGTCCGCGGGCAGGGCCGACTCCGGCGCCGTGGACAGGCGGCCGCGGAACAGCTCCCGGCCCCAGGGGCGCTGCACCACCAGGAAGGCTTCGCCGACGGCCAGGTCCATCAGCGCGTCCGTGTCGAAGGCCGCGTCCCTGGCGCCCGAGGGGGCCAGGGTCCGCGGCCGCAAGGGCCCCCGCACCCCGCCCGCTTGCACCGCCAGGCCCCTTCGGAAGGCGCCCGCTCCGCCCCCGGACAGGCGGGCCAGGACCTCGGCCGAGTCCGCGCTGCCGATCCTGAGCAGGACCTTGTTGGACGTGTTCTCGAAGATCGCGTCGGCGATGGCCCGCCCGTGGCGGGCAAGGTCGCCCAGGCTCTGGTGGGCGAGGGTGATGCCCACGCGGGCCTCCCGGGCCTTGGCCACCAGGGCGCGCACCTCGGGGTAGACCAGGTCGGCGAACTCGTCGAGGTACAAAAAGGCCGGCGGGCCCGGCGAGGCGTAACGCCGGGTCATGTCCGCGTGCAGGGTCGTCAGCAGAAGGGTCCCCACGCGCCTGGACAGGGAAGGGTACTGGTCCGAGGCCAGGCCGGCGTAAAGGATGCCGCTGCGCCAGAGCACCTCGCCCAGGTCGATGGCCGGGCTCGCCGTGTTGAACAGGGGCGCCAGGGCTCCGCTGCACAGGGGCGTCAGGGCGTTGACCACGCCCTGCAGGCTGCGCGCGTATTCAAGGGGGGACTGGCGCAGGAGCAGGACGCGCCATTCCCGGGCCTCGCGGCTGGCCGGGGCCCTCAGGGCCAGGCGCCCCAGGGCCGCCTGGTCCATGGCCACCTGGCGCAGCTGGTCCGGCGTGGGGAGCTCGCCAAGGCTCCGGCACAGCGAAAAGAAGAGGTGAAAGAAGCCCAGCGCCGTGTCGCGGTAGAACGAAGTGGCGGTGGCGTCCTCGGCGTAGAGGGCGGCATGGACGCGCTCCGCCACCAGCAGGGGATCGTCCCCCAGAAAAGGGTTCCAGGTGCCTGAACAGGAGGGGTCGGCGAGGTCCAGGCAGCGCAGGTCCTGGGCACGCCCGCAGGCGCGCGCCCAGGCCGTGACCTGATTGCGCATGGCCCCCTTGGGGTCGATGACCAGGACCCCCGCGCCGCGGACGATGTCCTGATGGATCATCGGCAGCAGGCCGTGGTAGTTCTTGCCCGTGCCGGAGCTTCCCAGGATTTCGACGTGTTGAAAGCGGGCCTGCTCGGCGATCTGCACCCCTTCCGGCCCCGGGGTGAGGCGGATGGGGAAGGCGCCCAGGTCGAGCGGCCCCTGGTCGCGCTCCGGCTCCGGCCCTTTCAGGCCCAGAAGCGTGCGCGCGCCTCCGGCGGCGGCGCCCAGGGCCCCTGCGAGGGCCCCTGCCAAAGATGCTGCAACGACCCAGCGCATGCATCGGTGATATACCGGTTCAAAGCGTTTTTCTATGCCGTGGATCACGGCTATAATCCATGCGTGTCCGGGGTCCGGACGGATCCGGTTCCGTGCAAGGGGGCGCACATGCTTCTGGTTCGAATCCTGGCGGTCGCGGCCGCGCTTGCCTGGCCGGCGGGCCTGCTCGCCGATGGCCAGGCAGCCGAGGCGCCCGGGGACGGCGCTGATGCGGATTTCTGCTACAGGACCGGCCTGTCCCTGGAGCGCAAGGGCGACTTGGCCCAGGCTGCGCGCTGGCTGCAGTCGGCCCTCGCGGAGGACCCGACCCTGGAGCCCGCCCGCCTTGAGCTGGCGCATTGCTTTGCAGGATTGGGCTGGAAGGACGAGGCGCTCGACCAGCTGCGCGCCTACCTCGACAGCGGGGGGCCGGACGCATCGGCCGCCGCCCTGGCCTCAAGCCTGACCCGGGAGGGGGGCGCCCTGGGGGCCTTCGAGGCCCAGGGCGAGCCCGCGCCGCTTGAGGCGGCGGGTCCCTTCAGCCTCGGGCTTGAGCTCGGTTATGGCTGGGGCTTCAACAGCGGCAGCATCGGGCACCGCTACAACGCCAATGCCAACGCCAATTCCTTCGCCTACGCCTACGACATCGGCGAAGGCGCGGCGGCGGCCCTCGAGGCGGACTGGTCCTTCACGCCCTCGATCGCCCTGGGCCTGTCCGTCTCGCCCCTGCTCACCGGGCTCAGCGAGGCGGAAACCGTCAGCTACCCGACCCTCGGTACGTCCATCCGAGACAGCACCACCGCCACCCAGCAGGCCTATCCCCTGCTGCTGAAGCTGAGGGTGCGGTCCCGCCTGGGCCCCCGGGCGCGCATCAGCGCCTTCATCGGCGGCGGGGTCACCCTGGCGTCGCCCTACGTGGAGTCCTCCACGGACGTCGAGACCGCTCCGGCGGCGACGCTCACCTCAACGGTGCGCTACGAGGCGGACCAGACCCCGGGGATCGCGGCCGCCGGGGGCCTCGGACTTGAGCTGCTGCTGTCGGGCTCCTGCACCGCCTTCCTGCAGGCGAGCCTGACCCTGGCGCAGGTGTGGGCCAGCGGCGCCACCTACAGCGACAGCACCACCAATGCCGCCGGCCAGGTGGTCGGCAGGGCGGTCGACACAGACAGCTACAGCGCGTCGCCCCCCCGCACCCAGTCCGTGGATTCCACGAGCAGCACGGCCGTCTCCGGCGGCATCACCACCGTCACCACCACCTACGACAACGGGCCGACCCGGTACACGGACGCGGTTTCGACGAACGGGTCCGGCGCCGTGGTCGGCGAGAATTTCAGCGAGACCAACGTGCTTCCGGAGGCTTCCGCCTCGACCAGCTACCGCGTGCTAGCCGCGACCGTGGGCCTGCGTTGGGCCTTCTAGGCCGCGGCGGATCCCTGGCGCGTCCCTTCCTGCTGCCCCTCGCGGTGCTGGGGATCTGGCTGGCCTGCGCCCTCCCCAGCCTTGAGCGCAGCCGCCTGCAGGACGTGGACGAGCTGCTGTACGCCCGCTGGGCCCAGGCTGCGGCCCTGCAGGGGCGCTGGTGGCCGCTGCAGATGCAGGGCAGGGCTCTGTCCGAGAAGCCGCCCCTGCTGATCTGGATGGCCGGGGCCACGGCGCGCGCCGCCGGGCGCCCTTACGACGCCTGGCCTTACCGTGTGTGGACCTGCCTGGCCGCCGGCATGGCGCTGGCCGCGCTGGCGGCGCTGGGCCTGGCCGTGGGCGAGCCCGGCTCAGGGCTGCTGGCCGCGCTGGCGTTGGCCCTGCAGGGGGATTTCGTCTTCCACGCACGCTTCTTCACCATGGATGCGCCCTTTCTGGCCTGTGCCCTGGCCGCGCTGGCGTTCTCGGCGCGGGCGGCCGGAGGCGGGCGGCAGCGGCACTGGTGGCTGGCGGGCGCTTGCCTGGCCCTGGCGGTGTGGTTCAAGTCCTGGTTCGTCCTGGCCCTGGCTCCCGCCTGGGGCTGGGCCCTGTTCGCGGCGCTGCCCCGGGAACGCCGCGGCCGCGCGGCGCTGGCCCTGGCGCTTCCGCCGTTCGCGGCCCTGGGGCTGTGGCTCGCGCTTTATGTGGACTGGAACGGCTGGAGCTTCCTGGCCGAGGAGTGGGGCTTCAACCTCGCCGGCCGCGCCCTGGGCCGGGCCAATCAGGCCGACCCTGAGGGGCATGCGCTGTTCTACCTGAAGTGGGCGGCGCAGTCCGCTCCGGCGCTCCTGCCCTGGGCCTTGGCGACGCCCCTGGTCCTGGCGCCGCAGGCAGGCGCGTCCGCCCCGGCCGGCGGGGAGCGCGGGCTGTCCTTTTCCCGGCACTGGACCTGGGCCCTGTGCCTGTCCTGGTTGCTGGGCATGGCCCTGGTGCGGGCGGAGACCATCAATTACCCCCTGCCGCTCGAGGCCGGCCTCTGCCTTGGGCTTGGGCTGGAACTGTCCCGCCTGCGGCGGGATCCGGGCGCCTGGCTCTGCGCCTGGCTCTGCGCGGGGCTCCTGGCGCTGGGCCTCGCCGCCGCCTGGGGGCTGTGGGATCCGGCCTGGCCGCTTGCCCTGGGCGCCCTGCTCGCGCTGCTCGCCCTGGCGGCCCGCGCGCGCGGCCTGGGCGAGCCTCTGCGGTCCCCGCGGATCCCGGGCATCGGAGGGGGAACCGCGGGCCGCTGGGCCTGCGCGATTCTTGGGCTGCTGCTGGTGCTGCGGCTCGGCGGCCAGGCCTGGGGGCTGCTTGCCCGGCCGCTCGACGGCAACCGCCAGCTGGCGGGCCTGCTGCAGGCCCATCCCGCGCGCAGGGACGGCGAAACCCTGCTGGTGTTGGGTCCACCCACCCAGGCCGTCGACTTTTATGGAGCCTATGCGGTGCAGCGCTTGGCGGCGCTTCCGGCCGGCCGCCCGGCTGCGGCGACCCTGGTCGACACCCGCCAGGGCTGGATCTTTTACCCGCCTTGGGACGCGCCTGCCGGCCGCGGTCCCGGGCCCCAAACCAGGGAGACACCGTGAAGCGCCCCGAAGGATCCGCCGGCTGGCCCGGGCTTCGGCGTTGCGCCATCGCACTGGCCATGGCTCTGGGCGCCTGCCTGCCGCACGACGCGGGCGCCACAGGAGCCTACGTGTTCGGGGCCTTCGGAGGCCGGCAGGTCTCGAACCAGGACATGGAGGAGTTCTTTGCCCTGGGCGCCCAGCCCGGCCCCACCTTCATCCCCAGCTACCTCGGCGAGGCCGCGCTCACGGCGGGCTACCGCTTCAGCGATCCCTTTGCCGTGGAGCTGGGAGGCGCCACCAGCATGGGCCGGGAGGAGTCGAACCTGTATGCCTTCGGCAACCTGGACCTGCAGGTGCCGACCGGCAGCCTGTTTGGCCTCTCGGTCGCGCCGGTCTTCTGCTTCGACACCTACGGCAGCCCCACCTCTTCATGGCTGCACCAGGTCGGCCTGAGGCTCACCTGGGCCAAGGTGTCTGGGACCGAGAGCATCCAGTCCTCCGACGGGGTCTCGAGCAGCCAGGGCTTCTCGGGGTCGGCCTTCGGGTGGGGCCTGTTCTACCGGCTGGTGAACCTGTGGGCCCCCAGCAAGCTGAGCGTGGGCGCCGAGCTCGGCTGGGAATCCCTGAGGTTCAACGACCTCTCCGTCAGCGGCGCCACCGGTCCGTTCGCGGGCCAGCCCGGCGCCGCCCTGGAAAACCTCAACGGCGCGGCCGCCTTCATCGACGACAGCGGTCCCTACCTGCGCCTCGTGGTGGGCTGGGCCCAGGACTCGCGGCGCTACATGGGAGCGCGCAGCGCCGGTGGCGGCGTCCCGGCGGCCCCGGGAGCGGGGCCGGCCGGTCCCTGAGGCTCAGCGCCAGGCGCGGCAGCCGCAGGCAGGCAAAAGCGCCGCAGGTGCCGCCCGGGGGACCCGGGCGCATGAGGCAAGACAGGCGCCTGGAATAGGCGTATGCTCTCCGCCCCACCCTAGCAGGAGCGCCTGTGCTGAAAGCGGCCGTCAAGAAAGCAACCAGCGAAGAGATGACCAAGGAACTGAAGGAACGGGCCGCCCGCCTGCGGCTCATTGCCCAGCGCGCGAAGAAAAGCCGCCACAAATAAGGACTGTGACCAGTCTCACCAGGGCTGGAACGGTCAAGATTGATTCACGTCAGCGTATCTGGCGCCGCGCCCAAGGCCGCCGGGTGTAGGATGGTGTGTCGCCCTCGCCTGCAAGGAGTGGGTCATGCGCTGGAAAGCCCTGCTCGTGTCGCTGGCCGCCGGCCCCTGTCTGGTTGAGTCCTTCTGCCGTTTCCATTGGCACCAATCCATCCTGCTCGCCATTCCAGCGGCTTTTCATGACGACGGTTACCATGGCTATGGTCCGGTCTACGTTCTGGTGCTGCTCCTGTCCGGAATCATTCTCTCCGGCATCTTCGACGTCGCCACGATTGAGCCCGGCGTCAAAGGCGAGGCCAAGCAGGCCCTGAAGCAGGAAATCAAAGAGGACACGCTCCTGGCCTTGTCCGTTGTGGGTGAAGGCATGAAGGAGCTCGGCGAGCTCGTGGACGAAAAGATCGAGGCCAAGATCGGGCCGCTGTGACAACGCCGTGCGCTGCCAAGGCACTTGACCCATGGGACCCCTTTTTCTATTCTGTTGGCGCTTTGCGGGCCTGTCCCGCGCGGGTTTCGCCCTTCCGCCAGCATCCTCGGAGTCCTCCATGTTCCTGCTGATCCTGGCGGCTTTCGCCATTGCTCCGCTCTACGCTTTTTATCATGCGGGCCTGGCCCTCACCGGAAAAGCGGAAGCCGCCGCAAAGCAGCCGGTGGTGCGGCTTCTGCCGCTGGTTCCGCTTTTTGCCGTGATTCTGGCCGTGTACTGGACGGTTTATTCCATCATTTGGTACGGCTGGATTGTCACGCGTCTTGAGGTCCTCGAAGGGGCTTTTGGAGCGGCCGGGTTTCTGGTGATTCTGGCCGCTGCCTTGACTTCAGTGCATACTTCGGAAGAAGGAATCCAGCGCGCAGAGGGCAATTTGGCGGGCCTGCATGCGGCGGCCTTCAAGCTCGCTCTGGGCGCCGGCTTTCTGGTTGCTTTGACGCACCTCCTGTTTGTTCAGCCCAGGTAAGGATTTATTCCCTTCGAGTTTTGCCGTACGATACTTGAGCCGAATTCCAGCGGTCGCGAGCTGAAAAATGCATACAATTCAAGGATTTTCATTGACGCATTTTAGTTACTTTCCAGTTGTTGACTTGAGACGTCTTTGACCGCATATTCTTCGCCATTACTCAGCTGCCGGCAAATCAAGGTATTTCTATCCTTTGGGGGAACTGTGAATAAAGTATTGAGCGTGCTCTCCGTCCTGGCCTTGGTTGGTGCGGGCACTCTGTCCGCCGACCAGACGCCAACTGCTTCCACCCATTACGTGCTCGGGTCCGATGGTGTCATGACCCAGGCGGGGACCAACGTGACCGCGGCGAACGCCGGCCACTGGCTGCTCAACGTCGATGGCGAGTTTGGCGGAGCCGGGAACATCAGCTCGGACAGCGTCTTCGGTGGCGGAGCCGGAATCGAATACCTCTTCTCGCCGGTTGCCAGCACGGACTATGGCGTGGACCTGGACTACCTCGCGACCAGCGTGGGCAAGGAATCCGGCGGAACTTCCGACGGCGACATTCAGATCTCCGTGCGGGGCATTGAGAAGCTGAACGACATGATCAGCTTCTTCGTGCAGGCCGGCCTGGGCTACAACACGACGCCCAACATTGTGAATGCCCATTACCAGGGCTTCCTCGAGCCGGGCCTCCGCTTTGAGCTCATGCCGCGTCTGGGCATTGATGTGGGCGCGCGCTACGCGGAACTGTCGCCCAGGGACCACATGGTCGCCGAGTTCACCGGACGGATTGGCGTCAGCATTCCCCTGGACGGACCGTTCCCGGTGGGCATCGTCAAGTAACAGGTCCATCAGGTTAGGGTCCAGGAACCGGCCCGCCCCTCGCGGGGCCGGTTCTTTGCATTGAATGGGATCATGACTTTTGCCTCGTGTACCTGGCCCTTTCAACTTGCCGGGTTACTCTCCGTTGTCCTCGCGTTGCTGGCGGGCCAGGGCGCCATTGGCCTGGCCCTCAGGCTGGGTTGGGTAGACCGGCCGGGCCACCGCAAGACCCACCGGCGCCCGGTGCCTTATTTGGGCGGACCTGCGCTCCTGCTGGCACTGTGCGCGGGCGCCGGGGCCGCATCGTGGGGGGCATTGAAGTGCGGCCTGTCCGGCTTCAGTGTGGCCTCGCTGCTTGCCTGCATTCTGCCCGCCATTCTGGCAAGCCTGCTGGGCCTTTGGGACGACCTCGCCGACCTGCGGGCGCGCTACAAGATGTCCGGGCAGCTGGCCCTCGCGCTCGCGTTCAGCCTGTTCGCCTACCGATTCGTCGCCGTGCACATCCCTGGCTTCAAGGCGTTCGCCATGGGGACGGTGGAATCGGTGCTTGGGACGGCATTCTTCATCGTCGCCGTGGTCAACGGTTTCAACATGATCGACGGCTCCGACGGCCTGTGCCTGGGATCCAGCCTGGCGACGCTGAGCATCGTCGCGGCCGCAGCCCTGCTCCAGGGCCAGCCCCATCTGGCGATCCTGGCCGCGGCCGGGGCCGGTTCCTGCCTGGGCCTTCTGTTCTGGAATCAGGCGCCTGCGCGCATCTATTTGGGGGATTCCGGGTCCCAGGCTCTGGGCTTCCTCGTGGCCTGTTCCCTGGTGGCGTTGGGGCAGTCCGAACCGGGGCAGTTCGGCAGCGCGCTCGCCAGGGCGGACCTGCTCCAGCCCTACCATTACCAGTTCGTGGTGGCCTGCATCCTCGCCGGGGTGCCGGCGCTGGAGGTGCTGCTCACCGTGGTGCGCCGGCTTGCGCAGGGCGCCAGCCTGGCCCGCGGGGACCAGGGGCATTTCCACCACCGTCTCGCCCGCAACGGCGTCGGGCGCAGGGGCATCATGCTGGCGGCCGTGCTGGTGAACCTGTTGTGCGGCCTGATCGTGCTGGCCTTCATGGCGGACGAAAAGGGGCTGGCCGTCCTGCTGGCGATCCCCCTGACCCTGCTGCTGGGCCTCGGCCTGGACAAGATGGAATACTTCCGGTTCTTCGAGCGCAAGTGGCTCGATGACCGCCGGCCCTTTTTCACCGCGGCCACCCATTTCGCCGGCATGCAGGCGGCCAAGCTGAAGATGGCCCAGAACTGCGACGAGGTCCGCATGCTGATCGAGCAGGCCTGCCGGGAATTCGGCGTGCGCGGCTGCCGGCTCAGCCTGCGCGGCCGGGACGCCCAGCGCTGGTCCTGGAGCTGGACCGAGGAGGGCCATGAGCAGGCGCTGCACGGCTCCTGGTCGCGCGCGCGCATTCCCGGCACCATGAACCGGGTGTCGTGGTTCATGGACGCCGGACCGGGCAAGGACCCCGAACTGTCCATGAAGCTCCGGGTGATCACGTCGGAATTCATGAACCAGGCACTGGAACGCGTCTCGGAACTGGCAGCCCGGGAGGCCCAGGGCGCGGGGGCGGTTTCCGGCGTGCCGGATGAGAAGGGCGCCCATCACCGCTCCGGGCGCCGGCAGGCGCCGGGTCCGGACGAGGGGTTGCTGGTCGGCTTGGCCCACCTGATGCAGAGGCTTTAGGCAATGATTCCTGAAATCCCGCTTCGCGTATCCGCCGCGGCCCTGCGCCGCTTCCTGTGCTGGTTTCTGGCGCTGGCGCTGCCCTTCCAGGCGGCTCCGGTCCTGGCAGCCCAGGTCCTTCCCGACGGCGCCCGTCCGGCCCAGGGCTACCCTTCCTCCGATGCGTCGTCCACCGGAAGCCGGCCTGCGGGCGCTTCTGCGGCCGCGGATCCTGCCCCTGCCTTGGCCGTTCCCGGCGGGCCGGCGCTGGCGGCGGCGCCGAGCGCCCCAATGCCGGCCCAGCCCGCGCCGGCTCCTGCCGCGGCCAACGCCTATTCGCAGTACCCGCCCTTCCTCATCGGGCCCGGAGACCTGCTCAACGTCACGGTGTTCGGCGAGAAGGACCTTCCCAGCTCCTTTCTGGTGGACACGGGCGGAACCA
>Ga0302319_10005621_pt1 | contig 25131 bp, 22 predicted proteins | sample Bog_T0_2_FD_203319 | JGI IMG/M metagenome (GOLD analysis project Ga0302319, IMG submission 203319) | Peat permafrost microbial communities from Stordalen Mire near Abisko, Sweden - Bog_T0_2 | ecosystem: Environmental > Terrestrial > Soil > Wetlands > Peat | place: Sweden: Abisko, Stordalen Mire...
CGCTCCTTCAGGGTTTCCCCCATTGAGAAAAATTCTCGACTGCTGCCACCCGTAGGTGTCTGGACCGTGTCTCAGTTCCAGTGTGGCTGGTCGTCCTCTCAGACCAGCTACCCGTCATAGCCTTGGTAAGCCGTTACCTTACCAACTAGCTGATAGGCCGCGGGCTCATCAAGAAGCGCCAGGTTGCCCCGGCTTTGGTGTCATGAAGATTCCTTCACTAACCGCATGCGGTATTAATTCGCCTTTCGGCGAGCTATCCCCCACTTCTCGGCAGATTGCCCACGTGTTACGCACCCTTGCGCCACTGGACAACTTTAATATTGCTACCAAAGTTATCCCGTTCGACTTGCATGTCTTATCCACGCCGCCAGCGTTCGTTCTGAGCCAGAATCAAACTCTCCGTGAAAAGTTTGCGCTGATGCCGCTATAGCACCAGCAAAATCTGACCATTCTTGTCTGTGTGGTTAGGCGGTGAAACCGCCACACAGAGTTTGTCCGATCTTAAATAATTTGAAATCAAAGATTTGACGTATAACGCACAATTCAATTTTTGCTTTCGTCGTGTCCCGATTACTTCGGGACACATCAACCGTTCTGAATTTCAACCATTCGAAATTCCAGAATCAAACTTTCAAAGATCAATCGTTCTCTCAAACTTCCAGGCGACAAAAAAACCCAATCTCGCGCCGACCATCAAAGCGAACACCCAATACTGCGGTGTCTGTTTCAAAGTCGGGACAAAACTGAGTTTGAAGTCCCGGAAATTATCTAAGAACCACTTCGATTTCTCGAAGCCCCGTTTCTTGCGGGGAGGTAAACCTAGCGGATTTTCTGAACCGGTCAACGATTTTTTTCAATTATTTTTCGTTTACCGATCCGGCTTTCTCGCCCGGCTCCCCACCGGTTTTCGCGGTGGGACGTGGAAAGTAGCAAACAGACGCCATACCGCAATAACTTTTTTCAAAAATATATCCGATTGTCCGGGAACCCGCATAAACACTGGCTCTGCGGGCCACTCTTTTTTTGAAAAAGTTTCGGCGCAGCCTATTTATTCCCCCGTTTTTCCGAATAAATCCTGCGTTTTACTCCCGGGATCGCGCGCCAGATTAAATTCCGCCACCATCCCGTCTAGCTGCGCCCGCGAAAATTGCTTTTTAACCTTCGCGATCTCCCCCTGCGCAATCTCGTCGCAACGCTCGTTTACAGGATGCCCCGAGTGCCCGCGCACCCACGACCAGCGCACTGTGTGCTTCGCTGCGAGCATGTCCAGCCGCCGCCATAGATCCTCGTTCTTCACGGGTTTCTTCTGGCTGGAAAGCCACCCTTTTGCCTTCCAGCCGGCCACCCATTTCGTAATGCCATTGCGCAAATATTCCGAATCCGTGAAAAACTCGATTTTACACTGTTGCGTCAGTGCCTCCAGGGCGGAAATCGCCGCCTGCAGCTCCATGCGGTTGTTCGTGGTGGCCGGTTCCCCTCCGCCGATCTCCTTCACCCGGCCATCGCAGTTGAGAACCGCGGCCCATCCCCCGGGGCCCGGATTCCCCTCGCATCCCCCATCAGTGTGTATCGTGATCTCTTTCATGAAAACGCTTGTAAAACAATCTCACGCTACTTCCGGCTCCTGGGCGCCCGGAAGCATCCCGGCGCATGGTCGTTCACCATCCCGACCGCCTGCATGAATGCGTAGCAAATCGTAGTGCCGACAAACTTGAATCCCCGCCGTTTCAGTTCCTTGCTCATGGCATCCGATATCTCTGTGCTCGCCACCGGTTCCCCACCCACTTTCTTCCGCACGGCGATCATCGGCTTGCCTCCCACGAACTGCCAGATGAATTTGTCGAAACTCCCGAACTCCTCTTGCGCCACGAGAAACGCCTTCGCATTTTCAATCGCAGCAGCCACCTTCAACCGGTTGCGAATAATCCCGGGGTCGGCCATCAACGCCTTTTGCTTCCGTTCATCGTAGCGCGCAATTTTCTTCGCGTCGAAAAGGTCAAATGCCTTCCGATATCCCTCACGCCGTTTCAACACCGTCAACCAGCTTAACCCGGCCTGCGCCCCTTCGAGGATCAACATCTCAAAAAGCGTCCGGTCGTCATGCAACGGCACACCCCACTCCTCATCGTGGTAGTGGATGTATTCGTCGTCACTCAGGCACCAGGAACAGCGTGTTTTTTCTTTCATGCGGATCTTCTATTTTCAGAATCAATCCGCCAATCCTACGCTCAACGGCAATGCCGCCGCAATTCTTGAAAACATCAATGCATCTGCAATGCGCCAATCAGTTCCTTGAGCGGCACTGTGGCAATGCACGACATGGAATCCGATATCGCGTACGGGATCACCAGTTCACCCCGATTCAACATCGCCCCGCATGTATAAACCACATTCGGCACATACCCTTCCCTCTCCGCTTCTGCAGGGCTGATCAGCGGGTCTTTAAGGTGCCCGATAATCCGCGTGGGATCGTTCAAATCGAGCAGGATCGCCCCTATGCAATAGCGCCGCATCGCCCCCACGCCATGCGTTATCACGAGCCAGCCCGCCTCGGTCTCTATGGGCGAACCGCAATTGCCGATCTTCACAAATTCCCACGGCTGGGTCGGACGCAACAGGGTGACAGGATCATTCCAAAAGTGGGGATTATCAGAGAACATAATGAAAAGATTCTCGTCATCCTGCCGCGAAATCATTGCACAGCGGCCATTGATCCGGCGCGGAAACAAAGCCATCCCTTTGTTCTGCACCGCACGCCCATTAAGGGTACGTACACGAAAATGCAGAAAGTTCTCTGTTTCAATGAGTTGCGGAAGAATCACATGCCCATTGTAGGCCGTGTAGGTGGCATAATAGGTGATCTTTCCGTCGTCATCCACAAACCGTACAAACCTCGCATCCTCGATGCCATTGCTCTCATTCGCAGACATCGGGAAAATGATACGTTCACTCAAGGTAACCTTCGGCGAAAAGCTCACTTCGTAATTCGATTCTGCCAGCCACCGCACGCATTCGAGCGTCCGGACCTCCTCATGCGTCTTCCTCCGCATCCGGCGGTTTAGCTGCGCAACGCTCTTGTCCAGGTCCGCAAGGCTGAACGTCTCGCCCAATTGCTCCAGAATCGAATCGACATGGGCATTGTCGAACCCCATCTCGTGCAGCTTGAAAGTAAACGAATTTTTGTCGTAGGTGGGATTCGGCACAGTATCCGGCGCCACCACGTGTCGCGAAGGCTTATCAACCGTTATCAACCCTCCGGCATCAATCACCCCGGACCGGAACGTGATCGATGAAATGTGCCCCTCGCCCACCGCCCGCAGGCTCAGGATGAAGCGCAACGCCCCCTCTGGCAGTCCGCTCTGGTCGGGATCAGGCACTATCGAGGGATTGAACAGCGCAGCAGACTCCAGCGAATACTCTCCTGTGAAAAGCGCGCCGATAAAAAGCTGCCGCACCTTGGAAAGCGGCTTTCCCGTGAAAATATGCGGTTTCACCCTCGCATAGTGCCGCATCAAAATACTCTCAAGGTCGAGATGCCGCTCCTTGAAATCGCGCGTGATCACCGCATATTCCGTTGCGGTTTCCTCCTCGGTAAGCGAAAGCGCCCGCCCGATGATGTTGACAATGCGTTGCGGATCGCTCGACATGAACAAACGCAACAGCACCCGCCTGCTGTCCGGCACGATCTTGTCCACGCGCCTTGTGAGAGTAATATCTGGATTCATGGCAATGGCTATGCTGCGGTTTGGGTTCCGATTACCGGGATGATGCTCTGGGCGAGATTCAATTCCGCCAGGGAAAGATAAAACGCCAGGCTCGATTCCGCGCCCTGGTTCTGGTTTACGCGGTCGGAGTGCAAGGCATCGCAGCACCCGCCGGTCGTGGAATCGTAAAGCGGAAGGCCGAGATCGTTGTATCCCAGGAACCACTCAAACGCGCGCTGCGCCTCACGGGACCAGAAAGCGTCGTTCGTTATCCGGAAAGCTTCCAGACAGGCGGATAACATCGACTGCGCCTCCACCGGTTGCTGGTCATACCGGGCCTTCTTTCCCCCTTTTTTGTAAAAACCGTTCGAGCCGATCGGGCTGTGGCACCCCCCTTCCGATGTCTGTATTTTCACGAGCCATTTCAAGGATGTGAGCCCGATCTTCAAAATCTCCGGGTGCGAGGTCCAGTACCCCGTAAGAATCAACGCATGCGACAGCTTCGCGTTGTCGTAAGTCGCCACGGGCTCGAACCACTGCCATTCCGGCGTGGCGTTGTGCTTGTAGTGCGCGACCAGCTTTCCCGCGAGCATTTCGCGCGTGGTATTCACCATCCGGTCGCCCGCAAACGCCCGCAAATATTCGTGAATTGCGATAAGCACAAACGCCCAGGCGCGCGGCGAAGTAAACTCCAGCACCGCAGGCAGCGCCTTCTCAAAAAGCAGCCCGCAGAGGTTGCGATAATTTTGATTTTGCGAGCGCCCGATCGCGGTGCCCAACGCCCATAGCGCCCGGCTGTGGCTGTCCTCCGAACCACTCTCCTCCAGCCATTGGCGGCTGTAGCTCATGAAATTCCGGAACCGCCCGGTCTCCTGGTTGAACGCGTCCCACAGGAACGCCAGGCTGCTCGTCGCGAGCGGATCGATCTTCTCCGCAAGCTTGCCACCCAGTTCCTCCAGCAGCACCGTGAGGATGAACGCGCGGGCATTGTCATCCGTGCAGTAGCCTTCCTTGTAGTTCGGCACGTTGAAGATCGCATGCTGCAGGATGCCCGTGGAATCGCTGAGACTCCACAAATGATCCAGCTTGAACGGCGGCAATTGGTAAGGCCGGTTCTCCAGTGTCTGCTTGGCGAATGCCTTGCGCGGCAGGAATGTCCGGCCCGCCCGCGCTTTCGTGAAACTCTCCACGTAGCGTTTCGCAACGGCCGGCCAGGTCATTTCGCGTCCCAGCAGATAGGCGTGTTTTCGCATCGCATTGCATTGCGCCGGATTGTCCAGCAGCCTCATCACCGCTTCGGCGATCGCTCCTGAGTTGGAAAACGGCACGAGGATTCCCCGGTCTTCCGCGAGCAATTCCTGAGCATACCAGTAAGGAGTCGAGATCACCGCCTTGCCCGCGCCAAATGTGTAGGCGAGCGTCCCCGAGGTGATCTGTGCTTCGTTCAGGTAAGGCGTCAGATAAATATCCGCCGCGCCGATGAATTCCTTCAATTCATCAATTGTGACGAACCGGTTGTAAAAAATCACGTTCCGCTTCACCCCTTTCGCCTCCGCCAGGCGTTCGAGCCCGATGCGGTACGATTCCCCTTCGTGCTGGATCAATGCGGGATGCGTCGCCCCGAGGACGATATAAACCACATCCGGGTGCTTCTCCAGGATCGCAGGCAGCGCCTCGATCACATGCTCAATACCCTTGCTCCGCCCCATCAGGCCAAACGTCAGCAATACCTTCTTCCCCTCCACACCAAATTGGTCCTTGTAGAAATTGGGATCGATGAAAGGAATGTCCGGGATCCCGTGCGGGATGACGTCTATTTTGTCCTCCGGCACATTGTAAATTTCGCGCAAAAATTCGTGCCCCCGCTCCGCCATCACCACCAGCCTGTCGGAAAGCTGCGTTAATTGCTCCATCACCCGCCGCTGTGCCTCGTTCGGGTCTTTCAACACCGTATGCAGCGTCGTGACGATCGGCATGTTCAAGTCGCGCAAAAGCGTGAGCACATGGTTGCCCGATTTTCCTCCATAGATGCCAAACTCATGCTGCACGCATGCCACCTCGACATTGTTGATGTTCAGAAAATCCGCCGCGCGCCGGTAGGAGTCAATCTCCTCCTGCTCGATCTCAAACCGCACCCGTGGGGAATAGGCATAGCCGCCGGGCCGGTCGTTCACCGCGCCTACAAAACATTGTTCATTGGGAATGATCGAAGCAATCGCCTCGCACAAGTCCGCAGTAAAAGTCGCGATACCGCACTGGCGCGGGATGTAGTCCCCCACGAATGCGATGCGGTGAAGATCGGTTTTATCCATTATTTTTTAATATTTCTGCTACAGCTTTCCCATTGCCTCATGGAATCGTCTTTCACCATCTCTCTGCGTGTCTCGCATGGCGCTTTCCGGTTCCATGATCGGCCCCGGATTCCACGGCGAAAACAAATCACTCAGCAAAAGTAACACACTATTTCGACCGGCGGGGATTTATTACCGAAGCGCTTCCGGTTTTAAAAAACCTTGAACTTTGAACCTTAAACTTTGAACCTCAATGCGTATGCGCTACGTACTCTCCCTGGATGCCGGCACTACAAGCGTTCGCGCCATTGTTTTTGATCACGGCGGACACGTCCGCGCCACTGCGCAAAAGGAAATCCGCCAGATTTTTCCGCAGCCGGGCTGGGTCGAGCACGACCCTGCGGAGATCTGGTTTTCGCAGCTCGCCGTCGCTGCCGAGTCCCTCGCCCGCATGCGTATCAAGGCAAAGGATGTCGTCGCAGTCGGCATCACCAATCAGCGCGAGACGGCCGTCGTGTGGGACCGCGAAACCGGCGAGCCCGTTTGCAACGCCATCGTTTGGCAGGACCGCCGCACGGCGGGCATGTGCGATCAACTCCGCGCGGCCGGCCACGACAAATTGATCCAGCGCCGCACCGGCCTCGTGATCGATGCCTATTTCTCCGCGACAAAAATCGCATGGATTCTCGACCATATCCCCGGCGCCCGCAAAAAAGCCGAGGCCGGCCGCCTCGCCTTCGGCACCGTCGATACATGGCTCATCTGGAAACTCACCGGCGGCAAAAAAGTCCACGTTACCGAGCCCGGCAACGCCTCGCGTACGATGCTCTACAACATCCGCACCGGCGCATGGGACAAGGACCTCCTGAAGCTTTTCCGCATCCCCGCAAGCATGCTGCCGCAGGTCCGTTCCTCCAGCGAAATCTACGGCGAAATCAACGCCGCATCCGCCCTCGACCATATCCCCATCGCGGGCGCAGCCGGCGACCAGCAGGCCGCGCTTTTCGGACAGATGTGCGTGAAGCCCGGCCTCGCAAAGAACACCTACGGTACCGGTTGTTTCCTCCTGCAGAATATCGGCACGAAACCCATCGCCTCGAAACAACGCCTGCTCACGACAGTCGCATGGCAGATCGGCAAGAAACGTGAGTTCGCGCTTGAGGGCGGCGTCTTCATTGGCGGCGCAGTCGTACAATGGCTGCGCGACGGCCTGCAACTCGTCCGCACCGCTCAGGAAGCCGATTTCCTCGCCGCTTCCGTGCCGGATAGCGGTGGCGTATTCCTCGTCCCTGCTTTCGCCGGCCTCGGCGCACCGCATTGGGATGCCTACGCGCGCGGCTCCATCTTGGGCATCACGCGCGGCACCAGCGCCGCGCACATTTGCCGCGCCGCTCTCGAGGGCATCGCATTCCAGGTCGCCGATCTCCTCGACGCCATGGAGGCCGATACCGGCAAACGCCTCCACGAATTGCGTGTCGATGGCGGCGCAGCCCGCAGCGAACCCCTCATGCAGATCCAAGCCGACATCCTCGGCATCCCCGTGGTGCGCCCCGCCGTCACCGAAACCACCGCGCTCGGCGCAGCATGCCTGGCCGGACTCGCCGTCGGCTTTTGGAAGAGCATCGATAGCCTTTCCACCCATTGGCGCGTGGAAAAAATATTCAAACCCCGCATGCCCCGCGCAAAAGCCGCCGAACTCCGCTCCCGCTGGAACAAAGCCCTCGACCGCTCAAAAGCCTGGGAACCCGCACAAAGAAAACCTTCTCATGCCAATAAACCCTGACCCTCATTCAATGTTCGATGTTGGAACTCGACTCTTGGAGAGGCCGAGGGGCGAGGGCGGCAATTGGACGTTGGAAGTTCGATCCCCCCTCTCTCCCCTTGGTGCCTTTGTGTCTTGGTGGTAAAATTCCACTTCCTATGAACCGCCCCGACATGCTCCAAACCGCCACCGCCCGCGCCACCCCGTGGGACATCATCATCGTCGGCGGGGGCGCCACCGGCGTCGGCGTCGCGATCGATGCCGCCACGCGCGATTACTCCGTCCTCCTCCTCGAGCAGCACGACTTCGGCAAAGGCACCTCCAGCCGCAGCACAAAGCTCGTCCACGGCGGCGTCCGCTACCTCGAACAGGGCAACGTCCCGCTCGTCATGGAAGCCCTCAAGGAGCGCGGCATCATGCGTCGCAATGCCCCGCATCTCGTGAGCGAACTCCCCTTCATCGTCCCGAGCTACTCCTGGTGGGAAGGCCCCTTCTACGGCATCGGCCTCAAACTCTACCAGATGCTCTCCGGCAAATACGGCTTCGGCCAGTCAAGCCTCATCTCCCGCGAGGAAACGCTCGCGCGCCTCCCGAATGTGAACCAGGACGGCTTGAAAGGCGGCGTCGTTTATTTCGACGGGCAGTTCGACGACACCCGCCTCCTCATCAACATGGTCGCCACCGCCGCGGAGCACGGCGCGACGCTGCTTAACTACGCAAAAGTCACCCGCCTCGACAAAAGCGCGGACGGCCTCGTCGAGGGCGTGCAATTCCAGGACGCAGAAACCGGCGACACTTTCACCGCCCGCGCAAAAGTCATCATCAACGCCACCGGCCCCTTCACCGATTCCGTGCGCCATCTCGCCGAGCCTGATGCCGTGCCGATGATCTCCCCCAGCCAGGGCGCGCACCTCGTTCTCGATAAATCATTCCTCCCCGGCGACACCGCGATCATGGTGCCGCACACCAGCGATGGCCGCGTCATGTTCGCCATCCCGTGGCACGGCCACACCCTCGTCGGTACCACCGACACCCCCATCACGCAGACCTCCCTCGAGCCCGTCCCCATGGAGCAGGAAATCGATTTCATGCTCGAAACCGCCGCGCTCTACCTCGAGAAAAAACCCACCCGCGCCGACATCCTCAGCGCCTTCGCCGGCATCCGCCCGCTCGTCAAAGCCGGCGATGGCAAGAACACCGCCGCCCTCTCCCGCGACCACACCATCCACATCGACCAGACCGGACTCCTCAGCGTCACCGGCGGCAAATGGACCACCTACCGCAACATGGCGCAGGATTGCGTGAACCACGCCGCCACCCTCGGAGACCTCCCCGATAACGAGTGCGTCACCAAGACCCTCCACATCCATGGCTACCACGAGGATGCCGCAAAATTCGGCCCCCTCTCCTTCTACGGCGCAGACGCCGAAACCATCCAAAAAATCGCCGCTGAAGACCCATCCCTCGCCAAACCCCTCGACGCCGCGCTCCCCTACACCGGAGCCGAAGTCATCTGGTCAGCCCGCAACGAAATGGCCCGCACCGTCGAGGATATCCTCTCCCGCCGCACCCGCGCATTATTTCTGAACGCCCGCGCCGCCATCCGCATGGCCCCCCGAGTCGCCGAGCTATTGGCAAAGGAACTCAACCGCGACACCGCATGGCAATCCGCCCAAATCCAGAAATTCAACGAAACCGCCGCCGGCTACGTGGTTAATCACTAGGGCCTTCCTATTCGGACTTCTGGCTTCGTCATTCTTTCGTCATTAGTCATTCGGATTTCGTCATTATCAGTTGATTTCCCTCTCGCAAAATCCTGCACTTTCATGCACAATTTACACTGATGCATCGGAATATCCTCACCCTCATCACTGTATTTACGGCCTTCCTGCTCGCCCCCGTCATCCAAGCAGGCGTCAAAGTCGTGCCCCCCGTATTTCCTCCCCGTCACACTGTAATCGGTGCCATCAGCGCCGACTCCATCACCGTCACCACATTCAACGGCTCAAAGACCTACAAAATCGGCAAATACACCACCATCTCCTTCATGGGCAAAACGGTGACCACAAACGACTTGAAAGTGGGCATGAAAGTTACCGTCAACTTCGGCGGCGACCCCACCACCGTGGCCTCCATCAACGCCTCCAACCCTCCCATCGATCCCTCGCCCACGCCCGACAACGTCATGCATTGAAAGCGTTTGCCACCCCGCCCCATGGCGCATACCTTGCCCTCATGATCAAGTTGCAGCAAAACCAGGTTTACAAAAAGGGCGACGAATATATCCGCATCGTCCAGCTCGAGCGGTTGGAAGTGCAATACAAGGCGATCACCAACCTCCTCGCGGGCGACGGCGAGCATCACCACGTCAGCAAAAAAGAATTCTGCCGCCTGATCAAGGGCGCCACCCTCCTCACCCAGGCCGAGGTCAAGGAAATCTGGCTCACCACCGTCCCGCGCTTGTAGCGGTAACGCTCGATAATTCCTATGGGAGCTGATTCAGTTTACTTTTATTATGGAGTGAGACGGACGATTGCTCCAAGCGATGAAGAGCAGATCCGGCAGTTAGAAGATGACAGCCATCCAATTTACAATCTGGCTTTCGACCATAAATTGCATGTGGCGTGGGGATGTTTAACGGATGGTGCTGACTACTTTATGCTTGTCGGTCACGAAATCGGACGCTTTGGCATTGAGGGCGTGCATGAGCGGTGCCTAAACGAAGTGCTTTTTGCTGAGATTGTTGAAAAAACCAAAGTAAGATTGAAAGCCGCCGACATCAACGAGCCATCCGCATTTTATGTTCAGTTACAGGCACAATACTAACGTGGTGGTGCTGTTCAAAAAAATTTGAAATCCCTCCTCTCTTCTTTGTGCTCTATGTGCTCTTTGTGGTTAAAAAAGTAGCAAGCCCCTTCTATTGAAACCCCTCGTCACCCTCGCAGAAACGCAAACTCCCGACGGCTCCCGCCTCACCCTCCACGAGCACGACGGCGACATCCTCCTGAAACTCAATGGCCGGCAGCTCATGAGCAGTGCCGCCACGCGCTCTGAAACCCGTCTCGCTGAAATCGCCTGCAAATTCCATCCGCCCATCGCGCAACCCCGCATCCTCATCGGCGGCCTCGGCCTCGGCTACACACTCCGCCGCGTCCTTGAGCTGGCCAACCCCGCCGCCATCGTGCATGTGGCCGAATACATCCCCGAAGTCGTCGCATGGAACCGCGACCTCCTCGGCCCCGAAAACAAAGCCGCGCTCGAAGATCCCCGCGTCGCAATCCTCGTCGATGACGTTTTCAAGGTGATCAAACACTCCGACACCCCGCTCGACCGCTACGACGCCATCCTCCTCGACGTGGACAACGGCCCCGTTGCAATGGTCGCCTCCGGAAACAGCCGCCTGTACGACCGCCGCGGCATCGCATCCATCGCCCGCGCCTTGCGCCCCCGCGGCCGCGCCGCCATCTGGTCAGCCGATCAGGATGATCCTTTTTCCGCGCGCCTCGTGCAGGAGGGCTTCATAGTCACCCCATTCGACGCCAAGCCCCACGCCCGCGCCAAACGCGCCGCCCACCGCATCTACTTAGCGCAGCTTCGCTAGGACACGGAGTGCTGTAGAGTCCGCCGTCCCCGGCAGATATGCGTGTGGCCCGGAACGAACCTCGCCTACTTCCCCTCCGGCTCTTCCTTCACAGGCTTAGCCACCGGCCCCTTGAATTGTTTCACAGGCATGAACTTCGAAGGCAGCCAGCTCGGTGTGCTCTTCGCCCCATCGGGAGCGGGTTGTCTGCCGCCCGGGGTCCGCGGATGGGCACTCTTCATTCGTTTTTGCATGCCATTAACCTAACGCGAGAAATCCCGGATAGCCACCATGGAATTAGCGGCAGTTATTTCTTATATGCATGCCCATTTTCATAGTGAGCGAGGTTGGTCGATTGCGGGATGCAATGTGCTCATGGTGCATCGTCATCCAAATCCTCCAATCGCTGCATCGCGTCCTCAAGAGACCTTTCTTCAGACAATACGTTTCCATTGTCGTCGCACACAAAAATGCCTCTTTGAACCTTTGGATCATCAGGATCGGGCAGCCATACAAACTTGCCCTTATTGTCCAACACATAGACAACCTCTTTGCCGTCTCTACCGTGCGTTGATATTCTGGGCAGTATCTTTAAATTGTCTTCATGGATTTCGATCTCGTCTCCGTCGCACGGGCCTCCATGAAGCGTCATTCTTTTGATCTTCTCATTCATTAAGTGCCTCAAATAGTCTATAAGAATATCAAGGATTCAACCACTTCTCGAAGGCTGCATCCAGCCGTTCCAGCATATCCCCTTCATCTCCCAACAAACGCGCACCCTTCGGCTCAAGTTGGACGGTGAGTTTTTTGGTCTCTCTAGGCATTAGTTCGATTTCTCTATCCCGTCTCCATTCCTTGGCAAATACAAGTCTGGCAGGTAATTCAAAGGTCGGGTGAACTATGGCAAAGTTTTGTTTAGCTCCAGGGAGGTTTCTCACTGTTGCAATACCGTGGGCATCGGTAGTCGCTTGAAAATCTATCAATTCCGACTGTCTGGCTTCCATGAGTTTGCGATATTCGTCCTTGTTCATGGTCAGATACTCCTCAGAGCGAAATGAGCGATTACCTACAAGATTAGTTCCAAATGCGAATTCTTCATTTGGGAAAAACATTATTTGCGCTCCTTTAATGGGATTCCCATGCTGATCGGTCACCAACACTTCGCATGTTGCTGTTGGCTCCATAGTCACTTCTGCATGCGTTATCGAACCATCCAACGCAAATGACTGTGGATTACGAAGGCGTTTGTGCCGATCATCAATGTTTGTTGGGTTCTTTGATACGAACCCATCACACAATGCGATTACATTGAGCATTCCCTCTGGAAGCGACCCAAATACAAAACTGCCGTCCGATGCAACCGGCCTCCATGTCATCCACACTGGTTGTCCTTCCAGGCCTATTGTCGCCACGACCCGGCCATTTGTAACGGGACGGGGAACAGAGGCGTCCAATTTGCCTTCTACCCGGATTCCTTTTTTCAGCTTGAGATTAACAGTTTCAGCCCTTCCTTTCTCAATATTGATATGAACAATATCGCTAAAATATATGCTTCCGTCTTTTCCAAAATGAATCACGCGCAGTGAATAAGGCCCTGCTCCCAATTGGTGTGTTGTCGAGCTTCCGTTTGCATTGACATTCCACGACTCACGCCCGAATCCAAGGTTGTTTGAATCTGTAATCTGCGGCGAGACCTTTGGCAGCAAATCCTCCGGTTTATCCAAATAGCCGGAGACCGTTAACGTCGCACCTTTTTTAAGAACGATTGGCTTTTCTCCCCCCGTCACAGCGTAGTTTTGCGACTCGTAAGGGCAATAATTAGGATGGTCGACTTCGAAACCAATCCAGACTGTTTCCAGCTTTTCCATGACATATTTCGGATACGTCACTGTCACCACTCCATCAGCGTCGGAAACTGGTGACACTAATGGATGCGGCAGGCCAAAGGAGCTTCCTGGACTTTGTGCTGTCCTCAGACAGTCCAGTGTTACGGTGGCTCCCTGAACAGGTTTTCCATCTTCATCAACAAGATGGATTGTCATTTTCTCCAATATCCCGTCAGCTTTGCAAGAGAAAGCAAAGCAATGCAGCACGGCAAATATTGAGAATCGGCGCATATGTGTTTCAGTGAAACCTCATTTCATCGTGTTCCGTCTACCCATATCAGACATGGCGCACATTCACACCACGAAATTCACGAGTCGGCAGAGGCATCTCACCCCCTGAAAAAGGTAATCGCGGTCCACCCCATCAAAAGCAGCCGGATTTCGTACAGCAGTTTTTGAATCTGCGCGTTGATCGCACGTCGCATTCTCAACGACCGTTCCGAAAAGCCAAAAATCGAGCTTGAACTGATAAATTACACAGGTATAAAAATAAACTAAAATTTATCTTGCATTCCTGCAGCAATTTTGCAATATTGAAGCAATAGGGCAAGTCTGTCTCCAAAATCCCAACGTTAGCGCATCGATGAGAGCGGCGTGGAACTCCGGCAGTTCGCCATTAATTTGAGCCGGCGGCAACTGGATGAAAGTTCGGGCGCCGGAAATGCCGCCCTACGCGCGCTTATCCGACCATATCCGGGTTAATCCGGCCAAATCCGGGTAAAAACTTCTATGAAACTCACCAATCACAGAGAAACTTTGAACATGGAACTGGAAACTGGCACCCCATAGGCGCTTATCCCACCCAATCCCGGATTATCCCACTCAATCCCACTCTACAAAAACATAGAACCAGGAATTTTGAACTTCAAAAATCGTCAAGCCGCGTCAAGCCCTGTCAAGGCGCACCAGAGTAAAAACGGGCCTCTTTACTTCCTAAATTCTAAATTCCACTTCCTAAATTCCTCACCCAATCCACTCCACGCTCCCATCCTCAAGTCTATAAACCCCTCCCACGACCTTCACCTTCCCCTCCTCCACAAATTGACTGATCACCGGCGTCGCATTCTTCAAATGCTCCACATTCAACATCACATTCTTGCGGATCGCATTGACGAGCAGATCCCCAGGCTGGCCGATCACGTCCTGCACCGCAGGGGTGATCTTCTTCATCATCGCAGGCAGATGCCCCGGCAGCTTCGCCCCGTCCTTCACGGTCTTGATCGCCGCGTCCACCGCTCCGCATTTCTCGTGGCCCAGCACGACGAGCAGCGGCGTCCCGAGAAACTGCACCGCGTATTCGAAACTCGCGATCACATCCTCGTTCGTGAAATTCCCCGCCACCCTCACCACGAACAAATCCCCGCGACCCGTGTCAAAGGCGTACTCCGGCGCGATTCGCGAATCCGCGCAGCTCAATATCCCGGCGTACGGATTCTGCCCGCCCGCAAGCGCAGCCCGCTCCGCGGCAAAATCGTGCCGCTTCATCACCCCCTGGATGTAGCGTTGGTTCCCCTGGTTCAACCGGTGCAACGCCTCGTCCGGCGTGAGCTCATTCTGCGGCTTCGGCTTCACATCGCTCGCCGCAAAGAGCGAGCGCGACACCGCCGCGCCGAGGGCCGCCGCGCCGCTGAACTTCAGAAAATTGCGCCGCGAACAAGCGGGCAGGTGGATTGCTTCAAGATTGCCGCATTTTGTGCACATGGTTCAGTTCCTTCCGCTTGCAGGTTTTGGCTGACTGGTTTAAACGGTGTAACCGGCGATTTGACCGCTGGTAACCGTGGGGGAAACACTTGCAGTAATCCCAAAGAGCAGGCAAAAGTGCAAGCACACTCTTGGATGCCGGCGCCAAGCCGGAAAATTTTATGCTGAGATTCACCAGCCAATACGGAAAATTTTTCCAATGCCTCCTCCTCGGCCTGGTGCTGCTTCTGGGGAATACCCCCCGCGCATCCGCAGCCGCTATCGCAGCCGAAACCGGTGCCACGGCATTTCCAAAACCAGTCGGTAGTTACGCCGATGACGCGATTCCCGGCATCGGGGAAAAATTGGCCCAGCGCATCAAAAGCGAACCCTTCAACCTCATCGCCTCGCTCATTTTTCTCTGCGCCATCGTCCACACCTTTCTCGCATCGCGGTTCATGGCCATTTCCCATCGCTTCCAGCATAAATTCGAGGCCCTCGCGCTCGACAAATCCCCAGGCCACGCTTCCGCCGTCACCCTGGACAAACTGGAATTCCGCGCAAATCTGTTTCATTTCCTTGGCGAGGTGGAGGCCGTCTTCGGCATCTGGCTCATCCCTCTCGCCATCGCCATCGTTTTCACACACGGCTGGTCCGCGATGGTGCTTTACATCTCGGGAGTCAGTTTCGCAGAGCCCGTTTTCGTCGTGGTGATCATGGCCATCGCATCGACGCGCCCGGTGCTGCAACTTGCCGAGCAATGCCTTGCAAAATTCGCCTCGCTCGGCGGCGGCGGCACCTCCGCATGGTGGTTTTCCATTCTCACCGTCGGCCCGCTCCTCGGCTCTCTCATTACCGAGCCCGCCGCGATCACGATCTGTGCCCTGCTGCTCCTGCGCCGCTTTTACGCGCTCCAGCCCGGCTTCACCCTCCGCTACGCCACGCTCGGCCTTCTCTTCGTGAATATCTCCGTGGGCGGCACGCTCACCCATTTCGCCGCTCCTCCCGTGGTCATGGTCGCGCATACGTGGAATTGGGGTTTCGTCTTCATGCTCACGCATTTCGGCTGGAAGGCGGTCGTCGGGATCCTCGTGGCAAATACCCTCTGCTTCCTCAAGTTCCGTGGTGAAATGGCCGCGCTGGCCCCCCTCAAGGAATCTGCCGGCGCCGCCGAACGCTCCATCCCGCTCCAGGTCACTCTCACGCATCTTGCATTCATCGCATGGACAGTCCTCGTGGCGCATTACCCCGCGCTGGTCGTGCTGGGATTCCTCTTCTTCCTCGCCTACGTCCAGGCCACCGGTCGCCACCAGCAGGAGATTTCGCTGCGCAGCCCGATGCTGGTCGGTTTCTTCCTCGCAGCTCTCGTGATCCATGGCGGCTGCCAGCAATGGTGGATCGCTCCCGTGCTGGGCAGCCTGCCGCGATGGCCCCTCATGCTCGGCTCCATGGCTCTGACCTCCGTCAACGACAACGCCGCGATCACTTTCCTCGCCTCTCTCGTGCCCAATCTCTCCGACGCTCTGAAATACGCGGTCGTCGTCGGTGCCGTGGCGGGCGGCGGTCTCACGGTCATCGCAAATGCCCCCAATCCCGCCGGCCAGTCCATCCTTCAATCGCAGTTCGGTGACGAAGGTATCTCCCCCCTTAAATTGTTCCTCGCCGCATTGTTCCCCACTGCCATCATGGCCGCCGCCTTCATGCTCCTGCCATAACCCAAAAAATCCATGAAACCAGAACCCCACATTTTTTCCTCCGCTCGCACCCGCGCAACTCTTTCATTCAATATTGGACGTTGGACGTTGGAAGTTCCTCCCCCTTCCCGGCAACTGATTACTGATTACTGATTACTGATTACTGATTACTGGTCACTGGTCACTGGTCACTGATTCCAAATAATCGCAGACGCCAGCCTATGAACACGTCACTGCCCCCCAAGGATGTTAGCAGGAATTACTTCGTCAGCTTTTGTGCTGAAGTCGAATCTGGCCACGATCCAATCCGTCGTAAACCGGTAACAATCAAAGAACATCCATGCCACCCCTTTTTCATACTTCACCGCCACGTACACCCGCCGTGTCGAGGGAGTCAGCTTCACGATCCGCAGCAGTTCATAGCCGGCTATGGTCCCGCGGCTGGATTCCGCCTGCCTGATTTTTTCCGTTACCTGGTCCTTGTCCCCAGCCTCAAAAGGCGAGCCCTTCATCCACGCATCCACTCCCGGCAACACTCCGAATTTTTGATACGCTTCAAAACCTTTGGCCACGATATCCGGTATCCCCGCGTCATCCGCATGACAGATCGCGACCAGCCCCAAAACGATGGTAAGAGTTCGAATAAAACGCTTCATAAAAATACCCTCCACGAAAAACCCCGGCAATCCCATTTAAGCGCATCTATCACCGCCACGCAACAAACCGGCACTTCTACATCTCTTCTTCCCTCCCATCGAATAACTTGCTAAACCCATTTCCGAGCATTGCACAAAAGTGCACATTCTCTGTAAACTTCCCCCTTTATGAAACTACGCATCATCCTCATGGTTGCCTCGCTCCTCCTCAGTCTGGGCATCGGCCTGAATCTCCGCCGCACTGGAAACGAAGCCGCCTCCTCCGCCAAAACCGGCGTTAAAAAAATCCGCATCGGCCTTAGTCTCGACACCTTGAAGGAAGCCCGCTGGCAGATGGATCGCGATCTCTTCCTCGCTGCCGCCGCGAAGAACGGCGCCGAAGTCTTCGTCCAGTCCGCCAATAGCAACGACACGAAGCAGACGCAGGATGTCCAGAGCCTCATCAGCCGTGGCGTCGATGTGCTGGTGATCGTCCCGCACGATGGAAAAGCCATGGGCCAGGTCGTGGACGAAGCGGCGGCAAACAACATCCCTGTCATCTCATACGACCGCCTGACCACCAACACCAAAAATCTCGACCTCTACATCTCCTTCGACAACGTGAAAGTCGGCGAAGCGCAGGCCGGCTTCCTCGTGGACACGCTCCTCAAGGGCAAGGACAAAATCCGCATTGTGAGAATCTACGGCTCACCCACCGACAACAATGCGAAGCTCTTCAAGCAAGGTCAGGACAACATCCTCGACCCGCTCATCAAGGCCGGGAAAGTCGAAGTCATTCACGAGGATTGGGCGGCCGACTGGCGTCCCGAGGCGGCAAAACAGATCACGAATGCCGCCATCACCCGCAACGGTTCCAATTTCGACGCAATCCTTGTTTCGAATGACGGCACCGCCGGCGGCGCAATCCAGGCGCTCTCCGAGGAGGGCCTCGCCGGAAAAATCGTGGTCACCGGCCAGGATGCCGATCTCCCGGCTCTGCAACGCATCGTCGCAGGCACGCAGGCGATGACCATTTACAAACCCGTCAGCGAGCTGGCTACCAAAGCCGCCGAGGTTGCGGTGAAGATGGCGCGCGGTCGCCCCGTCATCGCGCAATCGGAAGTGGACAATGGCAGCGGCGAGGTCCCAGCCATCCTCCTCAAGGTCAGCGTGGTGACGAAGGACAATATCAAGGACACCATCATCAAGGACGGCTTCCACAGCGAATCCGAAATCTACGGCAATGCCAGCACGCCCGCCCCGGACCATGCCCAGTAACCCCATACTCGAGACACGCCTTCTCACGAAGCGCTTCCCGGGCGTCACCGCTTTGAGCGATGTCACCTTTGACCTTCGCTCCGGCGAGGTCCACGGGCTTTGCGGCGAGAATGGCGCGGGAAAATCAACCCTCATCAAGACGCTCTCCGGCATCCATCCGCACGGAAGCTACGAGGGCGGCATTTTCGTCGATGGCGCCGAGGCCCACCTCAGGAGTATAGCGGATGCCCAGGCCGCCGGCATTGCCGTGATCTACCAGGAGCTTGCGCTCGTGAATAACCTCACCGTCGCGGAAAATATATTCCTCGGAAACGAACCCACGCGCCTCGGCCTCATCGACTGGGACAAGGTTTACACCGATGCCGCAAACCTTCTGAAACGCTTCAAGCTCAACATCGATCCCGCCGCCCGCGTGGGCGATCTCGGCACCGGCCTCCAGCAGCTCGTGGAGATTGTGAAGGCACTCACGAAAAAAAGCCGCATCCTCATCCTCGATGAACCCACCGCCGCGCTCACCGAAGCGGAGGTGGAGGTCCTGCTACAAATCATCCGCGGCCTTCGCGCCGATGGCATCTCCGCGATCTATATCTCGCACAAGCTCGATGAAATTTTTGCGATTACCGACCGCATCACTGTCCTGCTCGACGGCAAATCGATCGTCACCCTCGACACCGAGCAGACAAATAGCGGCGAGGTGATCCGTCACATGGTTGGGCGCCCCATCGAGGATCTTTTTCCAAGGCGTCGATCCAAGCCAGGTGAAACATTGTTGTCCGTCAAAAATCTCACCGTCGCAAACGGGGAAGGCCATACCATTCTTCACGACATCAGCTTCGAGGTGCGCGCAGGCGAGGTGTTCGGGATCGGCGGCCTCATGGGCTCCGGGCGCTCCGAGACGCTCATGCACATTTTCGGTGCATGGGGCGACCGCCTCGGCGGGGAGGTCTTGCTTGCTGGAAATTCTACTCGAAACCAGACACCGCGCAGCGCGATCAACAACGGCCTCGTCATGGTCACCGAGGATCGCAAACGCTACGGGCTCAATCTCGATAAAAGCATCGGTTTCAATCTCTCGCTCTCTTCCCTCGGCGAGATCAGCCACGGCTTCATCGATCAAAATGCCGAGGTCACCCGCAACCGCGAAATGTTCGGCAGTCTCCGGGTCAAGGCCCCTTCCCTCGAAACCACCGTCGGCACGCTCTCGGGCGGCAACCAGCAAAAGGTGGTCATCGGCAAGGCGTTGCTGACCAATCCCGACGTCGTGTTCCTCGATGAGCCGACACGCGGCATCGATGTCGGCGCGAAGTTGGAGGTCTATGAGTTCATCAACCGCCTCACCGCCGAAGGCAAGGCCGTGGTGCTCGTCTCCAGCGAGCTCCCTGAGCTCATGGGCATGAGCGACCGCATCCTCATGCTCGCCGAGGGCCACGTCGGTGGCCTATTCACGCGCGAGGAAGCCACGCAGGAGCGCCTGCTCGCCGCAGCCATCAAATTTCACAAAGACCCCCTCACTGTATGAAATCCTCCAAAATCAATGTCCGCGATTTTTCGCTCTTCATCGCCATCGTGCTGGTCTGGGTGTTTTTCAGTTGGCAGATCCCCGATTTCGTCAGCGCGCGGAATCTCAGCATGCTCTCCATCGAGCTTTCCACCACTGCGGTGGCTTCCCTCGGTATGCTGCTCATCATCCTGCTGGGGCACATCGACCTCTCGGTCGGCTCCGCCATCGGTCTCACGGGTGGAATCGCCAGCGTGCTGATTTTCCAGCACCAATGGTCCGCCCCCGCCGCCATGCTCGTGGCCCTGCTCGTCGGGATCACGCTCTACACGCTCATGGGGTTCATCATCGCGAAGGAACGCATCCCCGCTTTCATCATCACGCTTGGCGGTCTGCTGATCTTCAAGGGCGTGTTCTGGAAAGTGATCGGCAACCAGACCATCCCCGTGAAAGCCGGTGAAAATGCCAACCTCCTCAGCATCCTCACCACCTACTATCTGCCGGCATGGGCGGGCTATGCATTGGTCGCCCTCATCATCGTGGCGCTCGTGATCGCACGCATCCGCAGCAGGGCAAAGCGCCGCGGCTACGGCTTCGAGGTGGAAAGCGGCGAGCTGGTATTCTCAAAGCTCTTCGTCACCAGTCAGGCGCTCATTCTCGCTGTCATTGTGCTGGGCCGGTTCCGCGGTGTGCCGCTCAGTCTCACCGTGCTCGGGGCCGTGGCATTCATCATCTGGGTCATTACGAATCACACCCGTTTCGGCCGCTATCTCTACGCCATCGGCGGTAATGAGGAGGCGGCGGTCATCAGCGGCGTCCCGGTCATGGCCGTCACCATCGGCGCATTCATCATCGCCGGAATCACCGCGACAATCACCGGCTTTATGCAAACCGCCTACAGCGGCGCATCGACCACCACCACCGGCGAACTCATGGAACTCGACGCCATTGCCTCCTGCGTCATCGGCGGCACCGCCCTCGCGGGCGGTCGCGGCACCGTCGCAGGCGTCCTCGCCGGGGCATTCCTCATCGACAGCCTCATGAACGGCATGACCCTCATGGCCGTCTCCCCCGAGATGAAATTCGTCACCCGCGGCCTCGTCCTCACCCTCGCCGTCTGGATGGACGTCCGCCTCTCCCGCCGCGCCTCGTGAACAATCCAAGCCCGAAAAACTCATGACGGATTCAAATAACAACGAGTCACACATTGTAAAATTCCGGCGCAACCAGAGGGCGAATCCGCGCGCGCAAGCGCTCCGGGAAGCGCCAGCTTCCCAACTGTAGGGGAAGGTGCTACCTTCCCCAGTCCCAAATCAGCATCTATTCCACAGCCTTCGCGCAGTCTTGATACGCCTGCTTCAACTCGCCCGCAACATCACTCCCCGGCAGAAATTCATGCCCGATGAATCCCTGATATCCGGTTTCTACAATCGCTTCGTAAATCGGAGGATAATTGATCTCCTGCGACACACCCGGAAAACCCCTCCCGGGATTCCCTGCGGTGTGATAATGCGCAAAGTACGCGTGATCCTTCTGGATGGTGCGGATGATGTCCCCTTCCATGATCTGCATGTGATAAATATCGTAGAGCAACTTCACCGCAGGTGAACCCGTCTGCCGGCACACCTCGATTCCCCACGCCGTACTGTCACATTGATAACCAACGTGATCCACCTTGCTGTTGAGCAACTCGATCGCAAGAATCACCCCTGCATCCGCCGCAACGGGCGCGATACGGGCAAGCGTCTCCGCACTCTGCTTCGCTCCTTCTTCATCCGTCTGTTCATGGCGATTCCCGGAAAAACAGATGAGCACCGGGATCTTCCATTTTTCCGCTTTTGCAATGCTGGTGCGCAGTTCCGTCTCGATTCGCGCGGCGTTTTCGCGGCGGTTCAGCCCGTCGTCAATTGACGCATGTCCCATTACCGCGGCGACTGTCAATCCGTGCCGGACCACGTCGCCCCACAAGGCCTCCGGAACAAGGTCCACGCCCTCGTAACCGATCTTCGCTGCGGTCGCCAGCAACTCATCCGTTGCAAGGCCGCGATTCTCATAACACCACCAAGATAATGACTGACGCAAATGACTCATAACTTCTCCGTTTAATGGTTGGCCCACTCAAACACAATGCCCATCGTCGTCGCACGGCTCTTGTTCGCCACGGCGTAAGCCTCGGCGCAATCCGCCGGCTTGAACACATGCGAATTCAGCCCCTCCAGCGAAAACCGCCCGCTTGCAGCAAGGTTGAAGAAAAGCTTTGTGATCGTGGATTCATTCCACTCGTCGGTATTATGACCATCATGCGCACCCACGATCGTGAGCCCGCGCGTGATCACATCCGAGGTCAGCACCTGCTGCGCAGGCCGTCCCGTGTCACCCATGATCACCACCTTGCCGTAAGTGGCAGCCAGCCCGAGCGCCGCGGAAAAAACAGCGGCATTGCCCGTGGAGTCGATAATCACTCTCGGCAACTTTCCGTCCCCGGCCTTGAGCACAGCATCCCTCGCCTGGTCAATAGGCAGCGTAATTGTCTCGGTGGCGCCACCTGCCTTCGCAAGCTCCATCCGGTCCGGCACGGTATCCACTACGATGATGGACGCCACGCCCGAAGCCCGCGCCCATCGCACCGACATCTGTCCGATTGGCCCCGCGCCAATCACCAGCACGCTGTCCCCGAGCTGATAGCCTGCAACGTGCGCCCCGTGGAAAGTGATCTTCGTCAGGGCAAACCAGACTGCCTGCTCAAACGGCAGCCCTTCCGGAATCAAATAGCAACTTTTTGCCTCAACCCGCGCATGCGAACGATGCCCCGCGCGGAATCCCACCCGGTCCCCGGCCTTAAGCGCGGAAACTTCATTCCCCACTGCCTCGACAGTGCCCACCGAGGAGTAGCCCGGATAAAATGGATACTTCACCCAGTTGTCCCAATGTGTGCCCGGATCAAAAAGCCGGTTGAACACAATATTCTCGGTTCCCGTGCTCATCAGGGAACAATGCGTTTTCACAATCACCTCGCCCTTGCCGGGAGCGCCGACGTCAAAAGGCTCAATCACGACCTCCTGCTTGCCGGTGAAAACGATGCGTCTGGAATTGTGTGGTTCAGGAGTGGACATGTCCCGAGCAAACACCACACACGCTCCATTCTCCATTCAAATAAATGGCGATTATTGGTGTTTTTCGGCTATCGGCGGACACATCGCTCCGGTAGAACCCAATTCCTGCTGGAGTTGCCGGTTCGTGGCGCTTATAAATATCGGCGTATGTCCTCCATCACCCCATGGCTCCGGTTTCTTGAAAATCAAACCGCTGCCAGACGCCCCATGTCCTTCCTCTGCGGCATGCGGCATTCGATGAAAAAGGGGGACTATTGCAACTTCCACTCCCACCGCGGCATCGAGATTGTCTATCATCCATTCGGCAGTGGCGTCACCCGCACCGGCCAGAACTCCCACATCCCGTTTGAGGAAGGTAGCGTCGTCATCTATCCGGCGGGCGCGCCCCACGACCAGGCGATGGATGCCAATGGGGAGGATCTCTGCATTCAGGTCGCGGCGTCCGGCAGCAAGGAACGTCTCCCCGACAAATGCCTCTACATCCCCGGCATAAACAAACAATCCGTCATCGAGGATATCCGCCTCCTCGCCGTAACCCGCACAAAATTGGCCCCTGCCAGCCAGGCCATCTGCAACCTGCGGGCCACCGCCACGTTGCTCGAGTTGATCCAGCTTGCGGAGGCGAAATTACAGGGCGACCAGGCCAGCCTCGCCAGCAGGCACGTCCTCAAGGCCCGGCAATACATCCAGGAGCATTTTCCGGAGATCACCTCCCTGCGGCAGATCGCCGAAAACGTCGGCGTCGGCCACGACCACCTGCGGCATCTCTTCAAGTCAATCTCCGGCAAAAGTCTAATCCGCCACCTGAACGAAGTCCGCATCGATCGCGCGAAGGTCCTCCTCACGCATTCCAACCTCCCGATGAAACAGATCGCCACCATGTGCGGTTTCAAGGACGAATACTATTTCTCCGCCGTTTTCCGCAAATTCACCGCCACCGCCCCGGGCGCATATAGGAACAAAATGGGCGGGTGGAAAGACTCCGTGCGCGAGCGTGAACCGGGCTGACCAGCGTCAGCCGCGCTTTCTCTTTACTTCCCAAGCCCGGAAATGAAATCCTTCATCTCCGCCGTTTTGCCCTGGAAGGCCACCATGAAGCAGGTGTCCGCATCCGCGCGGATCGCCACGGCCCATGGCCCCTGCTCGAAATATTTCCATTGGTCCGGCGGGTCGATCTTCACCCCAAGTTCATCGGAGTGGAAAATGTAGAAGAGCGAGTTGTGGTTCTCCAGGGCGATCTGCGCCACGGAGTAACCCTCCTGCTGGAATACGCGGCACCCCACGGTCTTCATATGGGCGAACTCCGGCAACATCCGGAAATTTTTGTAATCGTTGAGGGCAAACCAGTCCTCCAGCATCCCGGCCTCGGTAACTTTTGGCTCGAGTTCGATACCGGTCATCTCCTCGGTCTTGTCGATCATCTCCTCCGCGGTATCACGCCCGGGAAAATCCTCCATCCAGGCCATGCCGAAATAAATCAGCACCCCGATCACTACCAGCAATGCAAGCGCCCCCGCAAGAAACGGCGGCGTCATCAACACACTCCACTGGAAACCCTTTTGGAGGTTCTCCACTTTATCGTCGATCTTGGTTAGAAATTGCTCGTCGGGGGTGATTGAGCGGATGATTTCCGCCTGGCGGTCGTCAAACTCGATCTGCATCGCAAGAGTCGCCTTCGCCTCCGGTGAGGCCTCGATGACGCGCAACGCTTTTTGCATTTGCGGATCCTGCAATCCGGGATTGCCGGGCCGGTAATATCTTAAAAGTGACTGGGCCGTTTTCAGATTCATGATGGCACCCCTTGTTCCGCGGTTCCTGACGCGGCCTGCTGCATTGCCTCCATCCCCCGCAGTTGCGAACGGGCGGCCTCTGCGGCATCGGAGAGCTCCTCGACGGTCATTTGAAGGATCTGGGTGATTTCCTGCGTGGAAAAGTGGTTGAGATAGAGTAGCGCCAGCGCGCTGCGCCCAGGTTCTGCGATTTTGCAAAATCGTTCCGCCAGCGCAACTG
>Ga0302319_10005624_pt1 | contig 25117 bp, 19 predicted proteins | sample Bog_T0_2_FD_203319 | JGI IMG/M metagenome (GOLD analysis project Ga0302319, IMG submission 203319) | Peat permafrost microbial communities from Stordalen Mire near Abisko, Sweden - Bog_T0_2 | ecosystem: Environmental > Terrestrial > Soil > Wetlands > Peat | place: Sweden: Abisko, Stordalen Mire...
CGCCGCAATCCGGCCGAGTCGTGCGGCACGTTTGCAACCTCTCCCCGCAAGCGGGGAGAGGTCGCATCGCCGAGGCGAAGCGGAGCTTCGCCAGGGCGATCCGGGTGAGGGGGAGTTTCAGCAAGCGAACCGCGCATGTTTTCAGGCATTTCGTCAGCCACGGTGTGGCACGGCCGAGTCGATCGCCTCGGCACCGCGCCTGCTGAAGCTCCCCCACCCGAAATTCGCTGGCGCGAATTTCGACCTCTCCCCGCAAGCGGGGCGACGTGTACGGCGCGCGATCTCCAGCCTCCGTTCCGCCTTCGGGCAGGCGAGCGAACAAGGAACGCAGCAGAGAAAGCCGCAATCCAGACAGCAACTCAAGGCTTGCGATAGGATTGGGAGTTCGAAATCGCTGAACTAGCGAACATGTCTGACGCAGGCGCCGGTCGTGCGACCTTCATTCTGATCCATGGGGCATGGCAGGGGGCGTGGGCCTGGGAGACCATTGTTCCGCGTCTGCAGGCGCTGGGTCACGACGCCATCGCGGTTGATCTGCCGGGAAACGGTCACCATCCGCTGCCGCCGGCCGACGTCAATCTCGCGCGCTATGCCGACCATGTCGCTGACATCATCGACGCCACGACAGGTCCGATCGTCATGGTCGGACACAGCATGGGCGGCACGGTAGCGGCCCAGGCCTGCGAACGGCGGCCGCAAAGAATTGCGCTGGTGATCTTCCTCGCGGCGTTCATGCTGCCGGACGGTTTGTCGATCATGGAGTTCTACGACCAGCATCTCGAGCCCTGGATGCGCGGAGCGCATGCCCGCGTCAGCTATGACGAGGCCGGCCTGCTGTCGCTCATCGATCCGGCTTCCGCGGTCGAGGTGTTCTACCACAAGGCGGATCCCGCGCTGGCGGAAGCTGCGGCGCGCCGCTTGACGCCGCAGCCCGAAGGCGGCCGCCGCTCAAGGCTGCAACTAACCGATGCGAATTTTGGCGCGGTGCCGCGGGTCTATATCGAGGCGCAGTCCGATCGCTCGGTGCATCTTCCCTTGCAGCGTAAGATGCAGGCGATGTCGCCATGCCTTGCGGTGTACGCGCTGGACAGCGATCATGCGCCGCAGCTCTCCGACCCCGATGGATTGGTCCGGCTGTTCATGACCGCAGTGGCAGAACATGCGCGTGCGCTGCCATGACGATCGCCCGCGTTCGCGGCGGGCACGCGCCTTGCATGGCCGGTTTCGTTGACAAGCCACTGACATCCCGCCATCCTCCTCCTTCCTTGAATCTCCTCCGGGCGACCTGAAGCACAGCGATGAAGCCTTCGATTTTTGGTTACAAGGCGCCTGCGACGATCGACGAAGCCATTGGTATCCTGAGCAGCGACGCCGACGCCGTCGTGCTCGCTGGCGGTCAGACCTTGCTGCCGGCGATGAATTTCCGTGCCGCCAATCCGTCTCTGCTGGTTGACATCCAGCATGTCGAGGGCCTGCGCGGCATTGCGGTTGGTGAACACGGCATCGTCGTCAAGGCGATGACGCGGCATCGGGAGCTCGAACTCGACGCCGATGTGCTGCGGGTCAATCCCTTGATCGCGCAGGCCATGCAGCATGTCGCGCATATTCCGATCCGCCACCGCGGCACCGTCGTCGGCAGCCTGTGTCACGCCGATCCGTCGGCCGAGATGCCGCTCATTCTGGTGCTGCTCGGCGGCTCGGTGATCGCGCAGGGGCCCGCGGGCCGCCGCGAGATCGCCGCCGAGGATTTTTTCCAATCCTTCCTGACCACCGCGCGGCGCCATGATGAACTGATTGTCGAGGCGCGATTTCCGACGCTTGCCCCTGGCATGGGCTGGGCCTTCGACGAAGTAACGCGGCGGCACGGCGACTATGCGGTGGTCGGTGTCGGTTGCGTGCTCGGGCGCGACGGCGAGGGCCTTGCCTCCGGCGTGCGGCTCGCGGCCTGCGGCATCGCCGACCGGCCGGTGCGGCTGAAGGCGGCCGAGGCGATCCTGAACGGCACCGCGCTCGATACGGCCGTGCTCGACGCCGCGGTGGCGGCGTCGATGTCCGCGGTGACGCAGCCCGACGACATCACCGTCTCGGCGAGCTACCGGCGCCGCGCGCTCGGCACCTTGATACGCAGAATGGTCGCGGTCGCCGCCGGCCGCGCCGAGATACGGACGGTGCAATGACGCGAAAGATGAGGCCCGCGATCGCCGATCGCTCCGATGACGAGACGGTCGAGGTGGCGCTGACCGTCAATGGCGAGAGCGTGTCGCGCCGCGTCAGCGTGCGGATGCTGCTGAGCGATTTCCTGCGCCATGAACTCGGCCTGACCGGAACCCATGTCGGATGCGAGCATGGCGTGTGCGGCTGTTGCACGGTGCTGATCGACGGCAAGCCTGGCCGCTCCTGCCTGACATTGGCCGTGCAGGCCAACGGCTATGCCATCCGCACCATCGAATCGGTGGCCTCAGCCGACGGCACGCTGCATCCGGTGCAGCAGGCGTTCAAGGAATGCCACGGCCTGCAATGCGGCTACTGTACGCCGGGCATGGTGATGAACATCGTCGGGCGTTTTGAGGAGTCGCAGCCGCTCGATCTCAGTGATGACGGCATTCGCGACCTGTTGTCCGGCAATCTCTGCCGCTGCACCGGCTATCTCAACATCATCGCCGCGGTGCGTCGCGCCGCCGAGCTAATGGGACGAAACTGAGGCGGGGAAACCATGTCAACGCGCACCTTCGGAGCGCGCATCGAGCGCAATGTCGATCCCAAGCTGTTGCGCGGCGAGGGCGTGTTCGTCGACGACATCCCGCTGCCGCAGGCGCTGCATGCGGCCTTCCTGCGCAGTTCACACGCCAGGGCGCGGATAAGCCGCATCGATGTGGCCGCGGCCAGGCGGCATCCCGGCGTGGTCGAGATCTACACCTGCGACGATATCGGCGCGCTCGATGTCGAGATGCCGCTGCTGATTCCGCATCCCTGCATGACCAACCCGCAGACCCAGCGTCCGCTGGCGCGCGGCGACGTCTATTATGTCGGGCAGACCATCGCCATGGTGGTGGCGGTCGACCGCTATACCGCCGAGGATGCCGCGGCGCTGATCGAGATCGACTACGAGCCGTTGCCGGTCGAGTTGGATCTGGCGCAGGCGCTGCGCGACGGCGCGCCGCTGGTGCATGCCAACGTCCCCAACAATCTGGCCGCGCATTTCGTGCAGACCAGCGGCACGCCGGACGAGGCCTTCGCCGCGGCCGAGCATGTCACTGCGATAACTGTGCAGGTCGACCGTTCGACGGCGGCGCCGATGGAATGCCGGGCGGTCGCTGCGCGCTTTGATGCGATATCGGGCGAACTCACGGTGTGGGACGGCACCCAGGCGCCGATCTCGGTGCGCGGCGGGCTGGCTTCGGTGTTCGAGCTCGACGAGGACAAGGTTCGCGTCATCGCGCCCGATGTCGGCGGCGGCTTTGGCCAGAAGGTGCTGTTGTTCTATCCCGATGAGCTGTTGGTGCCGATGGCGGCGATGCAGCTCGGGCGGCCGGTCAAATATATCGAGGACCGCCGCGAGAATTTCATCGGCTCCTCGCAGGAGCGCACCCAGATCCACCGCATCGAATTGGCGGCGCTGAAGACCGGCGAGGTCATCGGCCTGCGCGATGTCTTCCTGCACGACACCGGCGCCTTCATCCCCTATGGCATCGCGGTCGCCCAGGTCGCCTCGACGTCGATCGCCGGTCCCTACCGGATCCCCAATATCTTCGTCGAGTTCAAGGCGGTCTACACGCCGACCGTGCAGGTCACGCCCTATCGCGGCTGCGGCCGGCCGCAGGCCTGTTTCGCGATCGAACGCGCCATGGATCAGCTCGCCGACGAGCTCGGACTCGACCGGTTCGAGATCCGGCGGCGCAATCTGATCAGCGAAAGCCAGTTTCCCTATGAGCGGGAAGGGCTGCTGTTTGCCGACGGCCTCAAGGTGACGCTCGACAGCGGCCAATATCTCAAGGCGCTCGGCATGGCTGCGACCGAGCTCGGCGCCGCCGATTTCGCCGCCTTGCAGGCCAAGGCGCTGTCCGAGGGCCGCTATATCGGGCTGGGGCTTGCCTGCTATGTCGAGGGCACCGGGCTGGGGCCGTATGAGGGCGGCCATGTCAAGATTCATCCGATCACCGGCAAGGTCTATGTCAACACCGGGCTCAGCACCCAGGGCCAGGGCCATGACACGGTGTTTGCGCAGATCGTCGCCGATCAGCTTGGCGTGAGCCCTTCTGACGTCATCGTGGTGGAGGGCGACACCAAGGCGTTCGATTGGGGGGTCGCGACCTTTGCCAGCCGCGCCGCCGTGGTCAGCGGCAACGCCATCCACAAGACCGCGATCACCGTGCGCAACAAGGTGCTGCAGGCCGCCGCCAACATGCTCGATGTCGATATCGCCGACATCGAGCTGCGCGATTCGGCTGCCTGGGTCAAAGGCTCGAACCGCTTCGTGCCGCTGGCGGCGATTGCGACCGCGAGTAATCCGCTGCGCTATGCCTTCAACAAGGCCGCGCAGGCGGCGACCCAGTTCGCGCCGGCGAGCAAGCATGATGGACCGCCTCTGGCGGAAGGCGAAGCCCCTGGCCTGGAGGCCACCGACTATTACAGCCCGTCGATGTCGACCTGGGCCTATGGCGTTCACGCCGCCATCGTCGAGGTCGATCCCGGCCTGTGCACGGTCAAGATCAGGAAATATGTCTGCATCCATGATTGCGGCAACATGATCAATCCGATGATCGTCGAGGGCCAGGTGATGGGCGGCATCGCCCAGGGCATCGGCGGTGCGCTTTATGAACATCTCGACTATCAGGCCGACGGCAACCTCGCCAATGCCAGCCTGGCGGATTTCCTGGTGCCTTACGCCACCGAAATCCCTGATGTCTCGATCCTGCATCTGGAGACGCCGTCGCCGCTCAATCCGCTCGGCGTCAAGGGCGTCGGCGAGGCCGGCTGCATCGCCGTCGGCGCGGTGATCGCCTCCGGCGTCGAGGACGCGCTGCGGCCGCTCGGCGCGGCCAAGTTCCGCCAGCTGCCGCTGTCGCCCAGCATGATCGCGAGCGCGCTGGAGCAGGCGGGTCACTGAGACGGCAATAGCCCCAGTTGAGTGGCCGTTCCCGGCTCTTCATTCCATAAAGAAACCCCCGGGTCGGACTGTGCGGCGTCGAGCGAAGTCTGGTCGTCGAGGGCGATGTAGGTCCGCCCGGCCTATCTGCAAAAGACCCGCAAAAGGGCCCCGTCGTGGCGAGGAGCCCTTCGCGACGAAGCCATCCAGCTCCCTTTGTCGCGTCAAGCTGGATTGCTTCGCCCAAGAGGGCTAAAAAGAAACAACGGATTAAATGATTGATTTTGCTTTAAGGAAGGTGCCGCAGGTTCTTCACCTCTCCCGAAGGGTCCCGAAGGGAGAGGTCGGCGCGAAGCGCCGGCTGAGGGCTTACGGTCCATCGATGAAGCGAAACCCCTCACCCGGATCGCTAAAGCGATCCGACCTCTCCCTGCGGGAGAGGTGCACACCGCCCGTTTCATTCGGGCGGGTCGGGCGAAGCCCGGTGCTAAACTCGCAATGACGGATGATAATTGGAACTGCGAAGCTCAGAGAACACCCGTTGCCGGATTATTTTTTGAGCAATTTTGTACGAAATCGATAGTTGCTCCTTCGGCAACCGGCTTTCGATCGGCGGGTTCCGCGCGAAATTTATTCTTGTCATATCATGGGCTTGGATTATCCTTATACCAACGTAGATCGGAGCGGTGGTTGAACATTCCATCCATGGCGGAGATTGGATTGCGATCATGAACTTATCGCGCAGAGGCTTCATCAAATTGACCGGAGCCGCGCTGGCGACGTCCAGCCTGGGGGCCCTCGGGTTTCAGCACGACGGCGAGGCGCTGGCCGCCGCTATTCGTCCGTTCAAGTTGACGGCGACGACAGAGACCCGCAACACCTGCACCTATTGCTCGGTGGCGTGCGGCATCCTGATCTACAGCCGTGGCGACCGCGCGAAAAACGCGCGATCGCAGATCATCCATATCGAAGGCGATCCGGATCATCCGGTCAATCGCGGCACGCTGTGCCCGAAGGGATCGGCGCTGCTCGACATCGTTCAGGCGCCGACGCGGCTGAAGGCGCCGAGATATCGGGCTGCTGGAAGCGGCGAGTTCAAGGAGGTCAGCTGGGATTTTGCCATCGACCGGATTGCCCGGCTGATCAAGGATGATCGGGACAAGAATTTCATCGCCAGGAACGCGGCTGGCACCACCGTCAATCGATGGACCACCACCGGCATGCTGGCGGCCTCGGCCTCATCGAGCGAAACCGCCTATCTGACCTGGAAGGTGGCGCGCTCGCTCGGCATGGTGGTGTTCGACAACCAGGCGCGCGTCTGACACGGACCGACGGTGGCCAGTCTGGCCCCAACATTCGGTCGCGGAGCGATGACCAACACCTGGCAGGACATCAAGAATGCCAATGTGGTTCTCGTCATGGGCGGCAACGCCGCCGAAGCGCATCCCTGCGGCTTCAAATGGGTGATCGAGGCCAAGATCGAGAACGCGGCCAAGCTGGTCGTGGTCGATCCGCGCTTCACGCGAACTGCGTCGGTCGCCGACGTCTATGCGCCGATCCGGCCGGGAACCGACATTGCGTTCCTCAATGGGGTGATCCGTTATCTCCTGCAAAAGGACGCCATCCAGCACGACTATGTTCGCGCCTATACCAATGCCGGCCTGATCGTCAAAGACGGGTTCGAGTTCAAGGATGGGCTGTTCAGCGGCTACAGCGAAGAAGGTCGCCATTATGACAAGTCGACCTGGGACTATGAATTCGACGATAAGGGCTTTGCCAAGGTCGACAACAGCTGGCAGGACCCGCGCTGTGTGATCAATCTGCTGCGTCAGCACGTCGATCGCTACACACCCGAAATGGTGTCCCGGATCTGCGGCACCCCGCAGGATAAATATCTGCAGATCTGCGAATTGTTCGCCTCGACGGCGGCGCCCGACAAGGCGTTGACGAGCCTGTTCGCGCTCGGCTGGACCCAGCATTCGGTCGGCGCGCAGAACATCCGGACCATGGCCATCATCCAGCTATTGCTCGGCAATATCGGCGTCGCCGGCGGCGGGATGAATGCCTTGCGTGGTCATTCCAATATTCAGGGTCTGACCGATGTCGGCCTGTTGTCCAACCAGCTGCCGGGCTATCTCTCGATCGCCAGCGATCAGGAAACCACCTTCGATCGCTACATGGAGAGCCGCCAGTTCAAGCCGCTGCTTCCCGGTCAGACCAGCTATTGGCAGAACTATCGCAAGTTCTTTGTCAGTTTCCAGAAGGCGGTCTATGGCGAAGCGGCGCGGGCGGAGAATGATTGGGCCTATGACTGGCTGCCCAAGCTCGACGTCCCGCTCTATGACATCATCCGCGCCTTCGAGATGATGTCGAATGGCGAGATGAACGGCTATATCTGCCAGGGCTTCAACCCGATGCAGGCATTCCCGGACCGCGGCAAGACCCGGCGGGCGCTGGGCAAATTGAAATTCCTCGTCACCATGGATCCGTTGGATACCGAGACCTCACGGTTCTGGGAGGATTTCGGCCCGCAGAATCCGTCCGATGCCTCGAGCGTCAAGACCGAAGTGTTCCAGCTGCCGACCACCTGCTTTGCCGAGGAAAACGGCTCGCTGGTCAATTCCACCCGCTGGCTGCAGTGGCACTGGAAGGCGGCCGAGGCGCCGGGCGAGGCGAAATCGGATATCTGGATCATGAGCCGGATCTTCCATCGCCTGCGCGAGCTCTATCGCAGCGAAGGCGGCGCTTTCCCCGACCCGATCCTCAATCTGACCTGGGACTATACCAACCCGACCGACCCGGATCCGGAAGAACTGGCCAAGGACATGAATGGCCGGGCCCTGGCCGACCTCAAGGACTCAAGCGGCGCGGTCACGGTTCGCGCCGGCAAATTGCTCGATGGCTTCGCCCAACTCCGCGATGACGGCACCACCGCGTCGGGCTGCTGGATTTTCACCGGCAGTTATACCGAACAGGGCAACCAGATGATGCGGCGGGACGCCACTGACCCGCGCGAGCAGGGCCTGGCGCCTAACTGGGCCTGGGCCTGGCCAGCCAACCGGCGGATTCTCTACAACCGGGCCAGTGCCGATCCGGCCGGCAAAGCGTGGAATCCGCAAAAGCCGATCATCGAGTGGAACGGCACGCAATGGGCCGGCATCGACGTGCCGGATTACGGCCCGACGGTGAAACCCGCTGATTCGGTCGGGCCCTTCATCATGAACGCCGAAGGCCTCGGCCGGCTGTTTGCCCGCGACACCATGGCGGAAGGTCCATTCCCGGAGCATTACGAGCCGTTCGAATCGCCGTCCGAAAACCTGCTGCACCCGAAGGTCCAGACCAATCCGGCGGCGCGCATCTTCGCAAGCGACCAGAAAGCGCTGGGAACGCGGGCGGACTTCCCCTATGTCGCGACCACCTATCGGCTGACCGAGCATTTCCACTACTGGACCAAGCACGCGCTGATCAACGCGATCCTGCAGCCGGAAGAGTTTGTCGAGATCGGTGAAGTGCTGGCCAAGGAGAAAGGCATCGACCAGGGCAGCTGGGTGCGGGTCTGGTCGAAGCGGGGCACGGTCGTCTGCAAGGCCTATGTGACCAAGCGGATCGGTCCGATGCTGGTCGACGGCAAGCCAACCCATGTGATCGGCGTCCCCCTGCACTGGGGTTTTACCGGGCAGGCCCGCAAAGGCTATGGCGCCAACACGCTGACGCCCGCCGTCGGCGACGCCAATACCCAGACGCCCGAGTTCAAGGCCTTCCTGGTCAATGTCGAGCGCAGCAACGGCCCGGTGGCCTGAAGGAGCAGCAATGGCCGATCTGCAGTCCCAGGACTATATCAGGCGCTCGGCGTCGACCTTGACGCCGCCATCGGTGCGCAATCACGACCAGGAAGTCGCCAAGCTGATCGATGTCAGCCGCTGCATCGGCTGCAAGGCCTGCCAGTCGGCCTGCATGGAATGGAACAACCTGCGGCCTGAGATCGGGCATTTCGAGGGCGCTTACGATAACCCCGCCGATCTCGGACCGAGCGTATGGACCTTGATGCGGTTCACCGAGCACGAGAACGAAGAGAAAAATCTCGAATGGCTGATCCGCAAGGACGGCTGCATGCATTGCGAGGACCCCGGTTGCCTCAAGGCCTGTCCGGCGCCCGGCGCCATCGTGCAATATGCCAACGGCATCGTCGACTTCGTCAGCGAGAATTGCATCGGCTGCGGCTATTGCGTGAAGGGCTGCCCGTTCGATATTCCCAGGGTCAATCCGGTCGATCACAAATCCTACAAATGCACGCTGTGCTCCGACCGCGTCGGCGTCGGGCTGGAGCCGGCCTGTGTCAAGGCCTGCCCGACCGGCGCCATCATGTTCGGCTCGAAAGCCGACATGACCGACTGGGGCGGCGAGCGCGTCGAGGAACTGAAATCGCGCGGTTTCGCGAACGCGGGCCTGTATGATCCGCAGGGCGTCGGCGGCACCCATGTGATGTATGTGCTGCATCATGCCGATAAGCCCTCGCTCTATGCCGGGCTGCCCGAAAATCCGCGGATCAGCAGTTTTGTCGGCCTGTGGAAGGGCATCGCCAAGCCGCTCGGGCTGGCCGCGATCGGGTTCACGGCGCTGGCCGGCTTCTTCCACTGGATCGTCGCCGGGCCCAACGAAGTACAGCCCGAAGACGATTTGGAAGCCGATCATCTGCTGCACGGCCACGATGATGGCACGCCAGGCTTCGACGATCACAGGGACGCGGCCGAATGAGCTATCCTGCGGGAACCATTGTTCGCAACAACACGGCGGCGCGGATCAATCACTGGATCACCGGCGGCTGCTTCACGCTGCTGGTGCTGTCGGGCCTGTCGATGTTCCACCCGATGCTGTTCTTTCTGTCGGAACTGTTTGGCGGCGGCCAGTGGACGCGGGCGGTGCACCCCTGGTTCGGCGTCCTGCTGACGGTCAGCTATGCCGGCCTGATCGTGCAGTTCTGGCGCGACAATCTGTGGAGCTGGGACGACATCGCCTGGATGGCCAAGATCGACCGCGTGCTGCTCAATGAGGAGGAAGGCGTTCCAGAGGTGGCGCGCTTCAATGCCGGGCAGAAATTCGTGTTCTGGTCGATGGCACTGCTGGTGCCGGTGCTGTTTTTCACCGGCCTTGGGATCTGGGAGGTTTATTTTGCGGCCTTCACCAGCATCGAACAGCAGCGGATCGCGGTGCTGATCCACAGCCTGGCTGCGGTCGCGGCGATCATGATCTGGATCGTCCATGTCTATGCGGCGATCTGGGTTCAGGGCTCGGTGAAGGCGATGACACAAGGCTATGTCACCCCCGGCTGGGCGTGGCGGCATCACCGGAAATGGCTGCGCAGGCTGGCAGCGACCGGCTCGAATCCGCCGGCGCCTGGCGCCGGCACCGAGCTCCGGCGCTGATGAGGATGGCGTGAGACAGGGCGAGATCGGCTCGCAAGGCAAATGGAAAGGCAGTGCAACGGGCGGCGTCAAGGCGCCCGAGGCCATCTTGCTGCCGGACCCGAACTCCCGCTTTGCCGCCACGGCATCGCGACTGCAGGCGCTCGCAGCGGGCCATCCGATGGCCGGGTGGCTTTCCTTCATGGCACAGCTGGCGCAGGCCCAGCACGTTGCCGCGACGGCGTTGCCGCTACCCTCAAGCCCCGACGCGTCGCTGGTCGCGCGATGCGTCGAGGCCCGCATGCCGCCTTTGGCCGCCGATGGCCACCGCCGCGACCCGCTGTGGCGCGATGCTTTGCGCGTCCTGCTCGAGCGCTGCGATTCCGGTGTGATACCGCCGCAGGCGCAGGCGGTGATCGCCGACTTGCGAGCCCGCGATGCAGAAGCGATGGAGCGCGCGGCCGACCGGTTCCTGCATGGCGAGGTCGAGCCTGCCGATGCCGGCGCGCTGCTCTATGTCGCCGCGGCGCTGCAGGTCTATTTCACAAAGGCGGCCGCGGCATTGCGCGTCACCGATCTGCGCTTGTTGCCGCAGCGGGGGCTTTGCCCCTGCTGCGGTTCGACACCGGTTGCGGGCCTGGTCACCGCGACCGGTCAAACCCCCGGCGTGCGTTATCTGCAGTGCTCGCTTTGCTCAACCCAGTGGAATCATGTTCGCGCGGTCTGCATCACCTGCGGCGGTTCGCGGGCGATTGGGCTGGAGGGGATCGAAGGCGATGCCGGCATCGTCAGGGCCGAAACCTGCGGCGACTGCCACACCTATTCCAAAGTGATCTATCAGGCCGAGGACATGGGCGCGGACCCCTCCGCTGACGACCTTGCCTCGATCGGACTCGACGTCCTGCTGGCCGGGGCGGACTGGGCGCGCCATGCGCCCAACCCGCTGTTGCTGGTCGGTTAGGAATAGCCTTCGACGTTGCAGCCCCCGGCATCAGTCGATCACGCATTTGTAAGGGAATACCGACCTCGGCGCATCCGGCCTGAGCGTGTAGTGTCGTTTGAGTTTTGCTTTGGATTAAAGGTGTCGGATGGATATGCAGGCGCTTCGCCTGACCGATCTCGCCCATGGCGGCGGTTGCGGCTGCAAGCTGGCTCCATCGGTGTTGCAGCAACTGCTCGCCGAGCAGCCTGCCGCCATGCCGTATGCGCAACTGCTGGTCGGCACCGAAACCGGCGATGACGCGGCGGTCTGGCAGATCGATGACCAGCACTGCATCATCGCCACCACCGACTTCTTCACCCCCGTGGTCGACGACCCCTTCGATTTCGGCCGGATCGCCGCGGCCAATGCCCTGTCGGATGTCTATGCCATGGGCGGCAAGCCGATCATGGCGCTGGCCATCCTCGGAATGCCGCTCGGCAAGCTGCCGGTGGAGACCGTGCGCCAGATTTTAGCGGGCGGCGCCTCGATCTGTGCTGAGGCGGCGATCCCGGTCGCTGGCGGACATTCCATCGACAGCGCCGAACCGATCTATGGCCTGGCCGTGATCGGGCTATGCAGCCCCGCACAGATCCGTCGCAATGCCGGCGCGCGGCCGGGCGACGCGCTGATCCTGACCAAGGCGATCGGCATCGGGATCTATTCGGCGGCCTTCAAGAAGCGCGCGCTGTCGGATGACGCCTATGCGGAGATGATTGCCTCGACCACCCTGTTGAATCGGATCGGCAACGTGCTCGCGCAAGACGACGACGTCCACGCCATCACCGATGTCACCGGCTTCGGCCTGCTCGGTCACGGCCTCGAACTGGCGCGGGGCTCCGGCGTCGAGGTCATCATCGAGCAGCAGCTTATTCCGTTGCTGGCGCAGGCGAGTTCACTGGCGCAAGCAGGTTACATCACCGGCGCGTCAGGGCGAAACTGGGACAGCTATGGCGATCAGGTCAGGCTGCCCGAAGGTCTGGCCAACTGGCGCCGCGCGCTGCTGACCGACCCGCAGACCTCGGGAGGCCTGCTGGTGTCGTGCAAGGCAGAACGGGCGGAGGATATCCGCGCGATGATCGAGGCCGCCGGCTATCCGCGGGCCAGCATCATCGGCACCGTCAGTGCAGGCGCGCCCGGCCTGCGGATTATAGCGTAAGACTCGTCCCAGGGTCGCCCTACAAAAGATCTACGTTATGCTGTGAGGTCGGTCCATCGGTCTGAACAAAACTGCGCGAGCCGGAGAAGCTGCGTCAAGCTCGCATAGGCTTCTACCTCAACAATTGTTGTCGCCATTCCGTGTGCGGCGTCGTCGCGCCAATAGTGTAGAACTTGCAAAGCCGCCTCGAACGTTCGCACTATCGAGCCAGTGAGACCCGTCACAACCATTTTGGTGACGCGGCCCCGTCCACCGGCGCTCGCATATTCCTTCAAAACCTTGCTTTCGTCACCATCCTTCGTGATCGCGACGGCAAGTAAGATCGATTCTGCGGCGGCTCCTGCCATGACACACGCAGCCAAATAGTTGCCAGTGCGATGGCAGTATAGCTTCATCGGCGCGTTGAGAGAAGCCGGCACCATATTTGGGTGCGAACGCCGCGAAGATCTCGGACATACGACTCGGGTCGCCGCTCACCCTGCGGAGGGAATCTGCGAGCCACGCCGTTCCAAAAGCGGTTATTGAGTATCCGTCGCCGCTGAAATTGCCGCTGCCGATTGAGCCTTGTCCCATTGCAGCATGTAGACCTGGGCGAAGTACGCCGATGCGGCACAACTCCCATGCGGCGTCATAAAATGGCAAAACGTGCTGTTCGGCGATTGCGCTCGGGTCTATCCGCGTTGCCCAATACTGTCGTGCGATAGAGACTATCCAAATATCGTTGCCGTAGGTGCTGCTGCGAACGGAATTTCCGTAGGGACCTGCTGCCGTGAGAAGGATAGCCGCGACTTGGGCACAATGTTCAACCAAGATATCAAAGGCCTCATCGAATCGCATTGTTAACCCTCGTCGCCATCGGTCGGTCGATTGGAAAATGTATCAGCAGGCAACTCGCCGCGAGCAATGGGCCCAGGCAAAGGCGCAGCCTGGATCATCGTTCTCATAAATTCCGCTCCGAACCAATGTCATGCTTTGATCTCGCTGCGGCCTCACCGTCTGCGTAGCCAAGCACGTAAGAGGTCTCGAACGATTGACGACCTGCAGTTCCAAAGAAACATGCTGCTCCAAGCAAAAAACCGACGTCATACCAGCGCCCGCTATTTGGGAATGCGTACACTCGTACATCCCAGAATAAGCTACCAATTAGCGAAAATAACGAAAGGAAGCCATGCAGAATCCCCATCAGGAAGCCCGGCGGCTCGAATGCTTCTGGCGTCGGTTGAGTAGCGCAGGCTGACAACGCGAGAGCGTAAACGAATACGCCAAGAAGTGAAGTCTTCCCTTTCATAAACCCTCCCGCATCGAGAGCCACAACGCATTTTACGCGAATTTTAGACCCGTGAGATAATACTGGTGAGCGCGGCGGCGGCGGTCTATTTAACAACAGCCATTTCCGATGTCGTCCAATTGCCCGTCCAATTGAGACGTACTGAATAAACGCTAGTATCGGCGTTGTCGTCGCCCTTCAAGGCAATCTCAAAAACAAAAAACCCGGGTCTAAATACACCGATTGAGTCGATGGGCCAATTTTCGCGCTCTGTCGCCACAATAACTTGATTGCTGTCCGTGATGCGGCAAATTTGAAGAAACCTCAGTATACCATTGATCAGATCAACGGTAAATGTTTCCGGCATGTCGGCCCAAAACAATTTCACGGGACCAATGTTCGGAAATTGGTCCGTTGAGACCAGCCAGCCTTCGCATACTCGCAACTTCCGCGCCGTCATGTTGTCAACTTGTAACCGAAAGCAAATGGAATGAGACCCATCAACAAACGTGACGTCTGCCCGGCAATTTGGGATGCTTCGATCATATTTCAGATGTAGCTTTTGATGGCGCTCGCGATACCGCTCCCGAATCATATCAATCTGCAAAGATACCCATATGATGTATGCGAATGTTGCCGAACCAGCTGCCAACAAATAGGGCACGGGGATTTGGCGCTGCCAACCGACAATGACTCCCCAAATTGCGGCTGCAGGTCCCCAAAGAAAAATTGCCGCGGTCGGCGAGACAGCGAAGTGCCATGCTGTGTTGATCGTGCCTGCGATTCAAATGAAATTAGACACGCGCTGGACCCATTTTGGCATGTCAGAGACCTGGTTTTTTTTGGAATTCTAGCCAAAAAGTGGGGCTATCGGTAGGTTTTTACGATTGGTATTGGCCGTGACCGCTCGGGATCGCCCAAGCGGCGGATGTGCCGGGCTGCCGCAGACGAAGGTCAGCAGAGGAAAGGCCTCTGCTACCGACGCAAGATCAAGTTACGCCGGGACGGCAGGCGGCGGCGGAAATCTTCATGTTGACCGGCGAAGGCGGCTGAGGTCCGACGCCTCTCAAATCAGACTACACGATAGCGCTTTATTGATCGTCGTACAGTGAACTGTCTTAATGTTAGGATCAGCCGCATAACGCGGATGCGCGGAGACGAAGGCGCGCTGAGAGTGGATCAAAACTGTCTGCCGGGTGGAGAGGGATAACGCCACCGAGATAGCCGCATCTAAGACTTGCTGAGTTACTTCGGCTCGGTCTTCAAGTTCTTGTTGGTGTTGAGCCAATAGCGAGCTTTTTAAGCTCTGAACTAACTGCGCAGCTTCAACCTTTGCCCGCGTTCTCATCGCGGAAAGTCGTTGGTTAATGTGTCCAAAAGACGGCTTGGTGGTCACAACGTCATTTATAATATCGGTTATTTCCGACTGATTATTTACGAAGTACTGCTGATAATCGGGGCTGATTTGCCCCATCGCCTCCATGACTGGTACGGCACAGACTTGAAATTCTGCATACCAGCGCAGGCTTGTGGCAATTTCGTTGTCAGTTATCCTCTCAGGATCGTTCATTTGGAGCACCGAAGGCATTGTTCCGGCAGGGTCACTTCCTTTTGCAACCGCTATTTTATTGTAAAGAAAAGAATATTCTGGGTTGCTCTCGATTGGAGCAAGGCACGCTTTGAAGGTTTCTTGGGTGTCCTTCGCAGTGACTAAAAAGTGGCGTGCTTCAAGCTGCGCCTGGGTAGCGCAGCCGGTCATCCAGAAGGTCGATATGATCGCAGCCAGCCGCCGCATAACCTCGGCCCCAACTCGTCAAAATAGCGCGCTTTAATTAAGCGCTCCTCAAATTATATTATCGCATTATCCCATGGATAGAACTGAAAGTGAAATGGTATCCGGAGAAATGAAGGCTAAAGCAGAGGGGGCGACCACAAGAGCGGCCTTGCGCTTGCGATCGCCCCTCGGCGCTGGGGCGCCTGCCACGGCAGCGCCCTGGCAGCGCTCGGTTGTGGCCCGCTTAGCCGGGTTGACGTGGGGCCAGGGCTTGCGGCATCAGGCCGATTTTGGTTGTGCTGCTGGCTTTCGTGGCCCCAACGTTTGCCCCGGAATCGAACAAAAAACGTCCTAAATCGCGTCAGATGCTCAGGCAGCTTGAAAAATTTATCACTCTGATATTATTATAGAAACTGGTATAAAGAAATCTTAGGTGCATAGGGGCTAGACGTCCTTAACCGATCGCACGGTGCCGAAAAATTTTGTCTAGCCAGTGCGCGTATCAAATCGTCTCGATCTTCAGCCGCAAACCTTGTGCGTTGAAGAACTCGCTGTGTTTCAGGATCGAGCGGTCGCCTTGCAGATGCCGCGTCAGCGCGGCCAAGCGCTGACCGGCGGTGGCATCGTCGACCAGGCCCGATCGGTCGGCCTGGAAGAACGCCGCGGCGGTCCACGGCACCTTGGCGCCGGACAACAAATTCACCATATCCGCCCAGCGGGTCTCGTCGCCGATGACGTGCAGATAGGATGACGCCAGCAGCGCCACCGAACTCTCGCCGATCTCGGCCAGCACGATCAGCAGGGTAAATGAGCCGACCTGCGCGAAGGTCTCGACCAGCCAGTCATCGAAATCGGTGGTGCATGGCGGTGTCATTGAGGGCTCGCGTTTGGTATGGAATTGGCGGAAGAGAGCGGGAGTCGAACCCACCTGAGACAGGCTCGCTGCCTCACTCGGATTTGAAGTCCGAACGTCCCACCAGGGACGATTCTCTCCCAGAGTTTTGATCGGAGATCATCTCCTTCGACCCTTGCACCAGCGGTCCGAACAAGTCCAGGCGATGCCTGTTGACCCTACGCAAATCCTCCCGCTTCAAGGTGAGGCCATGGCGGTCCAAGAACTCCAGGATCTGGATCGCAACCTTGCGGCCGTTGTCGAGCCGATCGCGAATCTGCGCGGCGGTAAAGACCCCATCCTTGGCGTGAGCTGCGACATCGGCCGTGATGGCGACCATCTCGTTGACCGTTTCGCGCAGGAAGAAATGATCATGCGCCACTTCGTCGGCCCAACCCAGACGCCCGACCAGTTTGAGCAGCCGCCGGACGTCGCGCTCCGGCATGGCGGTGAGGCTGGCAATATCGCGGACCCGCGGCGGCCGGAATCGCGCCTCGCCGCCCATTAGCGGCGCCATCGCCTGCCAGGCCGCCAGATCCTTCGGCGCCAGCTGAACCGTGTGGCTCGGAAGCCGGACAAAGCCCCCATCTTGAACAATCTGATGGCTCACGGCCAGTTTCTGCAGGGCGGCTGCGAATTCCGGCGGCGCCAAACGCGGCTCCGACATCAGGCGCAGTGTTTCGCGACCGATGCCCTGCAAATCCGGGTTCTCGGCATGGAAGGCGGCGAGCCGTTCGAGCAGCGCAGACGTCAACATCGCCCAGCGCTGCGGCGCGAGGGCGGTCTGACCTTCCCCGGCTGGCAGGACAACAAAGCGTAGGGTCGCGGCGATGTCGTCGGTGACCGCGACCGGCAGCGCGCGGTCGCGGGCAAAACCGGCAAAATCCCAGGCAAAGGGCGGCGTCGCCAACAGCGCGGCGAAGGCAGCCTTCGGATCGGCGATCGCCTGGGCTACGCGCTGCGCGCAGCGTTCCGGCGTGCGCCGTTTCCGCTGTGGCGGACGCAGATCGATGAACTGGCCGCCGCCCAGGGTTCGTTGCGCCGACACGTCGCGGATCACGTAGCGATCCGCGACCGCGGCGGCGATCGGCCGGTCGAGCACCAGTTGCACATCTGCGGTCTCGCCCGGTTGAATGGGCTGATCGCCCAACAGCACGATATGCGCGCCGGCCTCGGCGGCGGCATGATGCAGGCGGGTCGGCAGCCATTGCCGGACCGGCTTGGTTTCGCCTGGGAGCAAATGAAGCCGGGCATCGATCCGGTCGGTTGGCGCATGCAGATCCGGATCAAGCACCACGTCGCCGCGGTGAATGGTGTCCTTGACGATCCGATCGCCCGCCAGGTTGAGCGCACAGCGATCTCCGGCCTGTCCGCGATCGGCAGGCCTGTTCTGGCTGTGCAGTGAACGGACTCGCGCCGACAAGCCCGACGGACTGATCTTGACGCGGTCGCCGACCTGGATCGTACCGGATAGCACGGTGCCCGTCACGACAACGCCGATACCCGCCAGCGTAAACACGCGATCGACGGCCAGGCGAAAACGCGAAAGCGCGGCATGATCGCCCAATGCGCTCGCGGCCATTTCCAATCGCGCCCGCAGGGTATCGATACCGCGCCCGGTGCGCGCCGAGACTGGCAGAATTTCAGCGCTCGCAAGCGGCGTTGCGGCCGTCATCTGCCTGATCTGTCCGGTCACCTCGACCAGTCGTTCGGGCGCGACGAGATCGGATTTGGTCAGCGCGATCAGTCCGCGGCGTATCCCGAGCAGGCCAACGATCGCGAGATGTTCCAGGGTCTGCGGCTTGATTCCGTCATCGGCGGCGACCACCAGCAACACCAGATCGATGCCGCTGGCGCCGGCCAGCATGGTATGAACGAAGCGCTCGTGGCCGGGCACGTCGACAAAGCCGAGGGTCTTGCCGCCCGCGATCGGCAGATAGGCAAAACCCAGATCGATGGTGATGCCGCGCGCCTTTTCTTCCTTGAGCCGATCGCCATCAATGCCGGTCAAGGCCTTGATCAGCGCCGTCTTGCCATGGTCGATATGACCGGCGGTGCCGATAATCATCGGTCAGCTTTGTCCCTGGTCGGATCGCGCCAGCGCATCGACGTCCAGCTCGGAAAGCACCGCCGTGAATTCGTCTTCGCCCTCGAGACAGCGCAGATCCAGGATCAATCCGCCGTCGGCGCTACGCCCGATCACCGGCCGGCGGAGGCCGCGCAAGGCCTCGGCAAGCCGCTCCAGCGCGCCGCCGCCGGCGCGCGGCCGTATCACCAATCCGGCGCTGGCGATGGTTTCAAGCGGCAACGCGCCGGAACCAATCTGGCTTTTACAGTTGTAAAGCTCAACGCTGTAGATGGCACCGAGCAAGGTTGCCAGGATCGGCTGTAGTCGGTTGGCCTGGGCCGCGATGTCGGCTTGGCGGCGCGCCAGCGAACGCAGCGTCGGCAGGCGGGCGGCGAGACGATCCGGATCGCGATATAGTTTGAGCGTCGCCTCGATCGCCGCGAGCCTTATTTTATCGACCCGCAGCGCCCGTTTCATCGGATTGCGATTGATCTCTGAGATCAACGACTTCCGGCCGACAATGAAGCCGGCCTGGGGGCCGCCCAGCAGCTTGTCGCCGGAGAATGTCACGAGCCCGGCGCCCGCAGCCACGGCTTCCCGAACCGTCGGTTCCTTTTGCAGCCCGAATCGAGCGAGGTCGATGAGGGTGCCGGACCCGAGGTCGTTGAGCAGCGGCACCCCTTTCTCAGCGCCGATCGCGGCCAATTCGGTCGCGCCGACGTCGGCGGTAAAACCCTGGATTTTGTAGTTCGAGGTGTGAACCTTGAGGATGATACCGGTCTGGGCGCTGAGCGCTGATCGATAATCCCCGGCGTGGGTTCGATTGGTGGTGCCGACTTCGATCATCCGGGTGCCGGCCCGCGCCATGATGTCCGGCATGCGGAACGCGCCGCCGATCTCGATCAACTCGCCACGCGACACGATCGCCTCGCGTCCCAGCGCCAGGGTGTTGAGACACAGCAGCACCGCGGCGGCATTGTTGTTGACCACGGTCGCATCCTCGGCGCCGGTCAGTTCGCACAACAGCCCGCGGACATGATCATCGCGCTCGCCACGCTTGCCGGTCGAAAGATCGAATTCGAGGGCGACCGCGTCACGCATCGCCGCAGTCGCCGCTTCGATCGCGGCCTCGGCCAGGATGGCGCGGCCGAGATTGGTGTGCAGGATGGTGCCGGTCAGGTTGAACAGCGGCCGCAGGCAAGAGCGGTCACGCTCGCCGAGCTGCGCCAGCGCCTCGCGCGCGAGCTGATCCGCGTCAGCAACTGGAGCGCCGGTCCTGATCGCGGCCCTGGCGCTGTCGACGGCGAGGCGCACCGCCGCGGTGGCGGCGGCGCGGCCGAATTTCTCGATCAGTTCGGCGGCAGGCCGGGTGCTCAGGATCGCCGTGACCGAGGGCAGGGCGCGTAACCGCGGCGACGGAGCCGTTGGATCTTGGTACATCAACGTATCACTGGATCCCATTGCAAGTCTGATGGATTTATAGCGTTTTGGGCAGTCTCGCCCGTTAAAAGTGATAGTATAGGTTTAACCCCCGGAACCAAATTCGGGAACCGGGTTTTGCGCAACCCTGAGGGCGATCGATGAGCAGCCGGCGTGGATAAGACGTTTCGCGCAATTGATCGGCAGGCGTGGCGCCAAGACCGGGTCAGCAATGGTAGCCGCAGCTTGGCCGAGGAGACCGCGCTGGCGCTGACCTATAATGGCGGAACCTATGCCGTCATGATGGGGACTCCCGGTGATCTCGAGGACTTTGCGATTGGCTTCAGCCTCAACGCAGGAATCATTCAGAGCGTTGATGGCGTCGAGTCATTGGATATCGTGCATCTCGAAGATGGTGTCGACCTGCGGATCTGGCTGCCGCCTGTCCAGGCCGCCAAGCTGGGGCAGCGCCGCCGCAATATGGCTGGGCCGACCGGCTGCGGACTGTGCGGTGTCGATTCGATCGCGGAGGCGCTGGTTGCGCCCGCAACCGTTGGATGCGGCCGCTGCTTTTCGCCCGAGCAGATCGTAGCTGCGATGCATAGTATTCAGGCGCTGCAGACCATCAATGTCGCGACTCGCGCGGTGCATGCCGCGGCGTTTTGGACCCCTGAACATGGCATCGTCGCGTTGCGCGAGGACGTCGGTCGGCACAATGCCTTGGACAAGCTTACCGGCGCGCTGGCCCGCGGTCACGTTGCAGCTGTTGATGGCATGGTGCTGCTGACCAGCCGGGTGTCCATCGAAATGGTGCAGAAGGTTGCTTCGATCGGCGCCCCGGTCATGGTCGCGATTTCGGCGCCGACCACGCTCGCGGTGCGCACGGCGGAGGCCGCCGGCATCACGCTCGCTGCGATCGCGCGCGACGACGGGTTTGAAGTCTTCACCCATCCGCATCGGATCGCAGCCGGGGCGTAGGCGGGATCAGCCAACAGCCAACCCGCGCCGATCCATCGCGCTGTGACCAGGCAAACCCCAGTCTGACTGTGCGGCCTACCGCCGTTCCTCGCGGACATGCGGCTGCCCCAGCGCGCCGGGCTCGCGCGAGCTGCCGCGATCCTTGGCGCCGACCCAGATCATCACCGCGATGGTCGCGAGGTAGGGCGTCATCAGCATCAGGTATTGCGGCACCCGGATGCCGGCGGCGGCGATATGCGGGATCAGCGCCTCGATGCAGCCGAACAACAGCGCGCCCCACATCGCCGGCCAGGGCGCCCAGCGCGCGAACACCACCAGCGCCACCGCGATCCAGCCGCGGCCGCCGACCATGCCGGTCACCCATAATTTGACATTGACCACCGAGATATAGCCGCCGGCGAGACCGATCAGCGACGAGCCGGCGACGATCGCCACGACGCGGTGCAGCGCGACGCTGATGCCGGCGGCATCGGAGGCCGCGGGGTTTTCGCCGACGGCCCGCAGCCGCAGCCCCGGCATGGTCCTGAACAGCACCAGATTGACCACGAAGAAGATCAGGATGGTGAGATAGACCACGGGATCCTGCATGAAGAGAATCCGGCCGATCACCGGAATCTCGGACAGCGGCCAGATCCGCAAATCGGCAAGCCCGGTCAATTGCTTGTTCTGCCAATGCGCCAGCGTGCCGATCAGGCCGGTGAGGCCCTGGCAGAAGAACACCATCGACAGGCCGGCGATCACCTGATTGATCCGCAGCACCACGACCAGCACGGCGAACAACAGCGAGACCAGGCTTGCGGCGATCATCGCGACCAGGAGGGCTACCGCGGGATGGCCGCCGAGCATCAGGCAGCTTCCGGCGCCTGCCAGCGCGCCGATCAGCATCAGGCCTTCGGCGGTCAGGTTCAACACGCCGGATCGTTCCGAGATGATCAGGCCCAGGGCGGCCAGCGCGTAGGGCACCGCGGTCACCGGGACATTGGCGATCCAGTTGATCAGAAAATCGCCCATCGCTCAGCGTATCCAGCGAATGCGATGCCGGATCAGGAATTCCGACGAGGCCACCGCCATCACGATGATCGCCTCGATCATCTGCACCATCGTGAACGGGATCTGGTAGAATACCTGCAGCGTCTGCCCGGTGATGAACAGCACCGCGATCAGAAAGCCGACCACCGGCACCACAATCGGATCGTTGCGCGACAGGAAGGCGATCAGCACACCGGAAAACACATAGCCATTGGCAAAGGACTGGGTGAGGCGACCCTCCTGGCTGGCGATATTGACAAAACCGGCAAGCCCCGCGCAGGCGCCGGAGGCGGCGATGATCCACACCGTCAATGCCTGCAGCGGAACGCCGGCGATCTTGGCCATCCGCGGATTGGCGCTGACGAAGCGTGTGTAGAACCCGATCCGGCTGAGATGCATCAGCCAGCCGGCCACCAGCACGCCGGCGATGGCGACCAGGAGGCCGCTGTTGACGCCATGGCCGATGTCCGTCAGGCGCTCGAACGGACGGAACGGCGTCGATTGCGGAAACGCGGTCTTGGCATCCTGCCAGGCGCCATAGAGCAGATGGAACAGGAAGTTGATGGCGACATAGTTCAACAGCAGCGTGGCGATGATCTCATTGACCCTGAACCTGATCTTGAGAAACAGGGTCAGCAGCACCCAGAGCGCGCCACCAATGGCCGCCGCCGATCCCATCAATACCAGCCGCACCGAAGCCGGGCCGATATCATCAATCGAGATCGCCGAGGCAAAGATGCCGCCGAAGATCATCTGGCCTTCCAGGCCGAGATTCCAGAAGCCGATCCGGAATGCGAGGCTGGCGCCGAGACCGACCAGGATCAGCGGCGCGGCCTGAACCAGGACGCCGCGCAGGCTTTCCGCGGTCATGACGCCCGCCAGTTCGCTGGCCAGGGTCAGCGGCGCAATGCCGGCGGCGGCGAGGATCGCCACCGAGATCGCCAGTCCGACCAGCAGCGAACCACCGACGAACACCGCCTGTTTCCAGGGCGATAAATCCTGCCGCACGTCGAGCGTGAGGCGGCCCAGCCCGCGCGACGCCTTCACTGGCGAAGTGAGTTCCGGGCTGGCCGGCTGGCTCGAAACATCATCCATGATCGACCATAGCACGGCCGATGGCCTGGCGGTCGGCGGGCCGGTCGAATTCACCGACAATGACGCCCTTGGTCATGACGCCGATCCGGTCCGACAGGCTGAGAATCTCGTCGAGGTCCTCGCTGATCAGCACAATGGCGGCGCCGCGTTCGCGCGCCGCAATCAGGCGCTCATGCACCGCCGCACAGGCCCGCGCATCCAGTCCCCGGCTTGGGCTGTGTGCCACCACGACATTGGGATGGCGGCTGAATTCGCGGGCGATCACCAGCTTCTGGGCGTTGCCGCCCGACAGCAGGGAGGCCTTCTGGTTGACGCTGCGGACGCCCTGCACGTCGTACTCCTTGATCGCGGTGCTGGCCTCGCGCCGCATCGCCGCGCGATTGGCCAGCGCCACGCCGCCATAGCGGCCCGAGCGGATATGGGCCACGGCAAAATTGTCGGCGAGCGACAGGCTGCCCGCCAGCGCGAACGCATAACGGTCCGCCGGGATCGCGGCAATCGCGGCCTCGCGGCGCTTGGCGTCGCCGGCGCGGCTGATGTCGCCTGTCGTGTCGACCCAGATTTCACCGGATGCCGGCGTGATGGCGCCGATCAGCGCTTCCGCCAGCTCGGCCTGGCCGTTGCCGCTGACGCCGGCGATGCCGTAGATCTCGCCGGCCCGGACATAAAAGCTTGTCTTGTTGAGCATGACGCGGCCGTCGCCGCGCGCATAGCGCAGCGCGCCGACATTGAGCCGCGTCGGGCCGCCCTGATGCGGCGTGCGCGCCGGCAGCGGCACGGTCTGACCGACCGTCAGCTCGGTCAGTTGATCGGTCGTGGCCGAGCGCGGATCGAGGCTGGCGACGGTCTTGCCGCCGCGCATGATGGTGACCACGTCGGCGTAGCGTTTGACTTCCTGCAGCTTGTGCGTCACCAGCACCACCGCGGTTCCGGACCGCGCCAGCCGCCGCACGATTTCGAGCAGGCCTTCCGCTTCCGCATCGGTCAGAACCGCGGTCGGCTCATCCAGGATCAGGATGTTGACCCCGCCGACCAGCACCTTGATGATCTCGACCTGCTGCTGTTCGGCCACCGTCAGGGCGTCGACCTGGCGGTCGGGATCGATGTCGAATTTGAGTTCGTTGGCCTGCTTCCTGATCGCCGCGCGGATGTCCTTGATGCCGGAAGAAAAATGCGGCCGCCGGTTGGCCAGCAGGACGTTCTCGGCGATGCTGAACGGTTTCACCAGCTTGAAATGCTGATGAACCATGCCGATGCCATGCGACCGTGCATCGGCCGGGCCGCTCAGCGAACAGGCCAGGCCACCGACTTTTATCGATCCCGCGTCCGGTGCGTAGAGGCCGGCGGCGACATTCATCAGCGAGGATTTGCCGGCGCCGTTCTCGCCCAGCAGCGCATGCACCTGACCGGCCTGGCTCTCGAAGGACGCGCCCTCGAGAGCCAAAACCCCGTCAAAGGATTTGCGGATATTGGCGAGTTGCAGCGCTGGGACCATGGGCTGAAGACGCCGATCGCCAATAATGGAACAGGCTATTTCTGGGCAATCACCCCCGGAACATACCAGTCCATTTTCCATAGACCACCATCATCCAGCGATTTGTCGGCGGCGACCCGCTCGACGCCGCCGGTGTCCTTGATCGGCCCGGCGAAGATCTGCTTGCCGGCAATGATGGCGTCGCGCTCGGCCATCACCTTGTCGACGACATCCTTCGGCACGACGCTGTTGCAGCAGGCGATATCGGTACCGCCATCCTTGATGCCGGGGAACGCGCCATAGGGGCTCGGCTCCCAATTGCCGGCTGAGACCTTCTTCAGCTCGGGCGTCAGGAAGTGATCCCAGGTCCAGGCCGAGGAGCACAGCGTTGCTTTGGGTGCGAATTCGCGCAGGTCGCGGTGATGGCCGGTGCCGTAGATGCCGCGTTCCTGGGCTACGATCTGCGGCGTCGGCGTATCGACTCGGTCGACGTCA
>Ga0302319_10005627_pt1 | contig 25113 bp, 24 predicted proteins | sample Bog_T0_2_FD_203319 | JGI IMG/M metagenome (GOLD analysis project Ga0302319, IMG submission 203319) | Peat permafrost microbial communities from Stordalen Mire near Abisko, Sweden - Bog_T0_2 | ecosystem: Environmental > Terrestrial > Soil > Wetlands > Peat | place: Sweden: Abisko, Stordalen Mire...
GATCGAAAGGCTCCTTACGTGGAAAGTTCAAACGCGCCGGATGGGACAATGGCTACCTCTACCGGCTACTGGAGCTATTTTGAAATGCAATTGCCCTGGGGCTGACGGAGATTCGGCGCTCGACCTGCTGCTGTGCGTGGTAGAAAGGTAGGTTGCAGCGGAAGCGATAATTGACTATGCAAAATGCCGTCAAGGTGTTGATTGTGGAAGACGAGCCCCACGCGCTGACTGGGCTTGCGGAGCTGATTACCGGCTGGGGATATAGCGCCGAGACCGCGCGGGATGGCGTGGAAGGCTGGGAGAAGGCGCAGGCGTGGAATCCGGCTATCGTAATTACCGACCTGAAGATGCCGCGGCTGGACGGCATTGGCCTGTTGACCAAACTGGCCGAGGAAGGTTCGGGGCTGAACGCCAACCTGGCCGTGGTGGTGCTTACCGCGCTGGGCTCGATCCAACTGGCCGTGGAAGCGATGAAGCTGGGCGCTTACGACTTTTTGCAAAAGCCGGTTGACGCTACGCGGCTGAGAACCATCCTGGCCAACGCCACACGGCAGCGCGAAACCGAAATTGAGCTGGAAGTGGCGCGGCGGCGGCTGCGGGAGACCGGGGTTCTGGGCGCGCTGGTGGGCAACTCGCGGTCCATGCGGGAGATTTTCGGGCTGATTGAGCAGATTGCTCCATCGAATGTGTCGGTGCTGATTACCGGGGAGAGCGGCACCGGCAAGGAACTGGTGGCGCGTACCCTGCACGACCTGAGCCCGCGCAAGCCGCGGCCGTTTGTGGCGGTGAACTGCGCGGCGATTCCGGAGACGCTGATTGAGAGCGAGCTCTTTGGGCACGAGAAGGGCGCATTCACGGGCGCGGCAGAGCGGCGGGCGGGCTGCTTCGAACTGGCCTCGGGAGGCACTTTGCTGCTGGACGAGATCGGCGAGATGCCGGTGGCCACGCAGGCCAAGCTGCTGCGGGTGCTGGAGGAGCGGAAGTTTCGCCGGCTGGGCGCACGCGCCGAGCAGGACGCGGATGTGCGGGTGCTGGCCGCAACCAACCGCGACCCCAGCCAGGCGGTGGCGCAAGGGCACCTGAGAGCCGATCTGTATTACCGGCTCAATGTCTTCAACATTGCCATGCCGCCGCTGCGGGAACACATGGACGATTTGCCGGCGATGGCCGAAGCCATGTTGGGAGAGATGAACCGGAAACACGGCAAGAAGGTCTCCGGCATCGCCCCTTCCATTCTCGACCGGATGATGGCCTACGATTGGCCTGGGAACGCTCGCGAACTGCGCAATACGGTGGAGCGGGCAGTGATTCTTTGCCAGGACGGCGCACCTCTGGATGCCGGGCACCTGAGTCCGAGCTTCGGAAAATCGAAAGCGGCTTCAGCGCAAATGACAGACGCAAGCCTGGTGCCGGTGTATGTGGGATCGACCGTGGACGAGGCCGAGCGGCTGTTGATTCTGCACACGCTGGAAGCTTGCGGGCAAAACAAGACGCGCGCCGCCGAGATTCTTGGGGTGAGCCTGAAGACGCTGCACAACAAACTCAAGGAGTATTTCCGCACCGGCGAGGAGTAATCTGGCTACAACCCAACGATGCGCCTGAAGACCAAACTCGTTTTGGCCATCGCGACCCTGGTGTTTCTCATCTCCGGGACGCTGTCGCTGGTGTATGTAACCCAGTTGCTGCACCTGGCCGTGCGGCAGTCGTTTGAAAACAACCGGATGGTTGCGAACCAGATTCGGTTTGCCCTGCAGAATGCGCTGGAGACCGGCCTGAAGGACCAGAAAGTCGATCCGTTCAATCCGGCCCAGTTGCGCTCTCTTGCGGCAAAGGCCGTGCGCGACAATGCGGCGCTGCAGGCAGTGGTCGACTCGGTCAATCGGTATTCGCTCACGGTATACGACATCAACATCGGCGACCGGCAATCGAGCACGCTGCTGAGCACCGATCCTGAGAACGAAGACAAGCCCATTCCGATTCGGCCCAACCTGAGCCAGCTTCTCGACGCCAATCCCATTCAGTTGATGACCATCGTTTTTGGTCCGCCGAGGGTGTTTGACGTGGTGGTGCCGCTGGACCGCAACGGCGAGCTTTTTGCCACTGTGCATGTGGGCGTGCGGACCACACTGCTGCTGGCCGTTTACAAGCCCTGGCTTGAAGAGGCGCTAACGCTGATGGGCATTGCGCTGATCGCGGCGCTGGTTACGGCCTTTGTGCTCGGCGACCGCGCGCTGCGGCCAATGGAAGAGATCAGCATGCAGCTCGACTACTGGACGGCGGCGAGTATGGAGGCAGAGGAGGAACACGCTCCCAAGCAGGAATTGTCGGCATTGGTCTCGAACAAAATCGAGATTATCGGCCAGCGGATGCGAAATGTGGAAGAGGTCTTCAGTGCCTTGAAGGAGAACCTCGACCAGATTCTGGGAAACCTGCAGGACGGAATCCTGCTGTTCACCGGCGACGGACGCGCGGTGCTGGTTTCTGAAGCGGCACGGAGATTTCTGACGGTTGACCGGGACAGCATCCTGGGGCTGCATGCGCGGGAGATCTTCGATCGCTCCACGGTGCTGGGCCAGGCGCTGCGCGAGGCCTTCGACGGGGGAGTCACCCTGGTTCAAGAGGAGATTCTGACTGAGACCGGGAGGCGGATACAGGCTTCGCTGGACTTCATCCACGACGACAACACGCGCCAGGGGCTCGGCGCTTTGGTGACTTTGCACGATCTGGAATCGGCCGAAGAAATTGAGTCGGAACTTGAGCTCTCACGGCGCATGGCGGCTATCGGCAGGCTCACATCCGGCGTTGCCCACGAGGTGAAAAACCCGATCAACGCCATCGTCGTGCATATTGAACTGCTGAAGACCAAGCTGGTCGGCGCCAGCGCGGGGGCGGTTCGGCATCTGGAGGTAATCGACGCGGAGATTCACCGCCTCGACCGTGTGGTGCAAATGCTGGTGGACTTCTCCCGCCCGGTGGAACTGCAGCTACGCGAACAGGATCTGCGCTCAATTATCGGCGAAGTGCTAGCCCTGGCCGCCGATGAGCTTTCAACTCGCAAAATCAAACTGATCAGCCACATGCCGGACAAGCCGCTGGTGGCAAACGTGGATGCCGACCTGCTGAAGCAGGCTACGCTCAACGTAATTCAGAACGGGGCCCAGTCCATGCCCGGAGGGGGCACGTTGGAGGTGGCTCTTGAAGAAGACCTCGAATCCGTGCGCGTGACGGGCAACCACAGGATTGTTCGCGAAGGCGCGCCAAGGCTGCCCATTTCGTCTCTTGGGGCGAGATTTGCCGTCCTGCGTGTCACCGATCAGGGGGTCGGCATTCCCGACGACATCCGGGAAAAAATCTTCGATCTCTATTTCACGACCAAAGTTGGCGGCAGCGGCATCGGATTGGCGATGACTTATCGAATTCTTCAGTTGCACCACGGCAGCATCGAAGTACAATCTAAAGTAGGCCGTGGCACGGAATTCCGGCTACGAATTCCGCTAGCCGCCATGGAATGGGGACGCCGGCATCTTCAGCTGGCGAGTATACAAGACGAGAAGGGGATTGCGGGATGAGAATGCCTGCCAGAATAGCTGCGTGGCTGCTGCCGCTTTTGCTGGCGGGGTGCGTCCACAAATCCGATACCTCGCTGACTCAGTCTCTTGCTCCGCCCATCGAGGACGCCCCGCTTCCCAAGCCTTCGAATGCGCCCGCCAACCTGCCTCCTCCGGTTATCACAGTGCCTCAGGCGCCCGTGCCGGTCGCCACCGCTCCGCCGCAGGCGCCGCCAAAGCCACCTGTCAAGCACAAGAAGCCGCCCAAGAAAGACACCGAGCAGGCTGCAGCGACCCCCGAAAACCCCGAAGTCAGCGCCATCGGGCAGCTTTCCACTGGGGCGGCATACGACTTGCGCCGACAGACCATGAGCTCGATTGATACCACTGAGCACGGACTGAGCGGCATTACCCGTACGCTCAGCGACCCGGAGCAGAAGACCGCTGCGCTAATCCGAGAAGATCTGAAGCAGGCTCGGGCGGCGCTCGACTCCGGCGATGTGGACGGGGCGCGCACGCTGGTGGTCAAGGCTAAGGTGCTGCTGGCGGAGCTTCGTCAGTAGGGATTAGGGAGTAGGAAATAGTTGTAAGTTGTCCCGGGTCGCGCAAGTTGCTTTCCGCAGATATTTGTAAAGAACTATAGTGACGCAGGTCCTTCGGCTCCGCTCAGGATGACAGATATGAATAAAAAACTATACAAGTGATGGTACTGGTCTCCCGTCCCTCGACCCCTAGTCCCTAGTCCCTGAGTCTCTATCTTTCGCCCCAGCTTAGCTTGTTGCGCAGCGCTTCAAAGAAGCTGCTTTCGCTCATTCGCACCAGCTTCACCGTGTGGTGCGAGCGGCGGCAGCGCACCTCGTCGCCGCGATTCAGTTCGACGGCCTGCTGGCCATCCACGGTGAGCAGCGCCTGGTTGGGAACCCCCTCAACCCGCACCGTGAGCGACGCGTCGCCGCGCACTACGATGGGCCGCAGCGTTAGCAGATGTGGGCAGATCGGCGTGACCACCATGGCGTCCACATCGGGCGTGAGGATAGGGCCATTGGCGGCCAGTGTGTATGCCGTGGAGCCTGTGGGGGTGGAGACGATGACGCCGTCGGCGCGGAACCGGGCCACCAGTTTGCCTTCCAGTTCCACGGCAAAGTCGCCCATGCGGGCAATGTCGCCCTTTGAAACCACCACATCGTTCAGCGCGTCGTAGCGGGACATGGGCGCGGCTTCTCGCCACAACTCGGCGTGCAGCATGGCGCGCTCATCAAGGCTGTGGCAATCGCTGCACCAGCCATCCAGCGTGGAGTAGAGGTCGGCCAGGCGCACCTCGGTCAGGAATCCCAGGTAGCCGAGATTCACGCTGAGGATGGGAGTGCCGGTGGCCGCAAATGCCCGGGCAACCGAAAGCAGGGTGCCGTCGCCGCCCAGCACAATCACGAGGCCTGGCGCCAGTAAAGGCAGGTCCGCCCGATCGACAGCGGGCGCAGCAGAGGTGTACTTGCCACCTTCCAGATCGAGCAGCGGCTCGTAGCCGCGCTGGCGCAGCCATTCGATCAAATCCGGCAGCAACCGGGTCAGCTCTTCCTTCTGCGGCTTGCAAACAATCCCGACACGAACCATGCAGTCCAGTGTACCGGAGCGCCTGCGGTGGGGTTGACGGCGCTTGCGCGGCGGGTTTTAGTTTCCGGGTCGCCGGTGATCCAGGCACAACGCGACGGCTGCGCCAAGAGTTTGCTTATGAAAATGAGGCAACGTTATTTCAGATGAGCACCGTTCAGCTTTCCGGAGGTCCTTGAGGAAATGACCGTTAGCGCCCTATGGTACATGCCAAAGTAAAAAATAGGAGCGCTCAGCGCGGTCGTCGCGACGAGGCTAACCACAGCGTCTACCGTGTTCATTAAGCGAAGCTCAACGCCCGAATAAAACACCGCCAATCCGATTGCAAAACCAAATAGTGCCACGCCCAGGCCCCATCCGCGTGCCACCCGCTTCGGCGAAGCGCCCTCGTCCTCCCATCTTCTCAGCCACCAGATCAGCGGCGCCAGTATCGCCCACGGCACCGCAAATGCGAGATAGGGACCTGCGAGATCACGCGCCGTTTTCCTGAGAATCCAGGTGGCCAGGAGAAACGGCCCGGACTCCAACACGAGGTAAATGCCGAGGCTCCAGAACAGCCATATCCGAATGCTCTCCCGCGATCTTGATATGGAAAATCTCATTACTCCTCCAACCTGCGCCGCATTTTCTACCCAACTATACTCGGCAGGATGCGCATAGGCGACTCATCCTCTGCTCGGACGCAGGGTCCCGGTTGGATCGTCGACAACTCGGACATTACGCCACTCCTCGCCGCTAGATCCCACCCGCTTCGCATACAACAGAAACTCCTTGTTCCCTTCCATCCCGGTAATCGGCGATGGAATCGTCTCCAACACTTCCCAGCCCAGCCCACGCACACAATCCGCCACTCGATCGATGGCCAGTTGGTGCGCCTCGGGATCGCGGACGATTCCGCCCTTGCCCACATTCCCGCGGCCTGCTTCAAACTGCGGCTTCACCAGGATGACCGCTTCCGTCAGCCCCGGCGCCGCGGCGAATACCGGCCCCAGCAAAAGCGTGGCCGAGATGAACGATACGTCCATTACCAGCAGCGTTAGCGGGGGCGCGTCGCGGCCTTCTTCCAGCGCGCCGGGGGCAAGGTTGCGCGCGTTGGTCCGCTCAAGCAGCCGGACCCGAGAGTCGTTGCGCAGCTTCATGGCTATTTGGCCGAAGCCGGTATCGACAGCCGTTACATGCGCTGCGCCGTGCTGAAGGAGGCAATCGGTAAAGCCTCCCGTCGATGCGCCCACATCGAGGCATGCGCGGGCGGCGACCGTTATGGGCCAGTGGTCGAGCGCACCCGCGAGCTTGAGGCCGCCGCGGCTGACATAGGGCGGGTCGTCGCCAAGCAGCCTTATGGGCGAGTCCTCGTGCACCATGGTGCCTGGCTTGTCCACCTTCTGTTCCTTGACCAGCACCCGGCCGGCAAGAATCATGGCGCGCGCCCGTTCGCGGCTGGGGACCAGACCGTGCTCCACGAGCAGAACATCTACGCGCATTTTTGTGGGAGCCGCGGTCAATTTCGCACCTGCACATACCTGAATCTACGGCACGGGGTTGGGTGGGGGCGAGATAGTTCGCTTGGTGGTTGGTCATTCCAAGGATCGCGGCGCTCTTGCCTGCAGACCGAACCGGTTCGTCAGCTGCCCTTCGCGGGCGTTGTAGTCTTCATCTTTGGCACGCCGTGCACGTGGCAATCCGCGCACTTTACCCAATGGATGTTGTGCTTGCTGGCCGCGCTTGCGAACGTCGTATCCATCTTCTCCACGTCGAGCCCGCAGTTGGACATTTGCGGGTGACAGGTTTTGCACGAGGCTCGCGCGTTTTGATTGTGCCCGCTGTGGCAGGAGAAGCAGCTCAGCCCTTCATGTACACCCATCGGCGTGCGATCGTCGCCGGAGCCAACCTGCGCGCCCCATTGGTTTGCCGAGGCCGCAGTCCCCGTCTCAAGACGGCGAGGAGCATGGCATTCGTAGCAAAGCGCGGACCTTGGATCAGGGCTCATGGTGATTGCGCGCGCGCCATCGTGCAACTGAGGAATGGTGAGCGACGCGGCGGCAATATGCTCGCGCTCGCGGCGGTCGAAAAAGGCCAGCGAATCGTGGACCGCTGCGCCGGCAACTGAAATGCGCTCGGGAGGCCTGGTTTCCAGCGCGCCTTCGCGGTGAATCCAGTGGCAGGCCTGGCACGGAATCGCCGGCTGATCCGCAATGGCAGGCCGAACCAGATGCCACGGGCCTTTTGTGTCGAGAGGCTGAACAAGATCACGAATGGAGCCATCGAAATGCATTCCGTGGCAACGCAGGCAATCTTCCATCAGGTGCTGTTTGCTGTTTTGCGCGGAGTTCAAAAAGATCTGGCTATAGGTGACGCCGTGCGGCCCCGCGTGCCAGGTGGCGGATTCCTGCTGGTGGCAATTCGCGCATTTCGCAGTCATCTCCAGCACGTCCACGTCGCGCAGCCTTATCTCCTCTGGCCACTTGCCGGTGAGATGCACGCGGATGTGCCGCAGCTTGGTAGCGAGGCTCGCCTCATGGCAATCCATGCACTGGGCGTCGCGATGCCTCGATCCGTGTATCTGGCCCACAAGCTGGGCCATTTCATGGCAGCTTGCGCAGCCCTGGCCCTGCTGCGACGTGTAGTAGGCCGACGCGCCATAAACTCCGGCAACGATGATGAGCGCCACAAACCCGGCCGCCATGGAGGCGAACTTCAACCATCGCTTCATGAACGGAATCCCGTACCCTTCCAATTGCGAATCAGCGCCTCAGAAGCAAGGTAGGCGACGGCCATGATGGTAAGCACCGGATTGAAGCCTCCGTTGGTTACATGCACGCTGGAGTCGATGACAAACACATTGTCGATGTCGTGGATCTGGCAGTTGCGATTGACCACCGAAGCCTGCGGATCGTTGCCCATGCGGCAGGTGCCGGCCTGGTGCTGGCTGGCCGAAACAAGTTGCGGCTTGCCAGCCATCAACGACGTGCTCACGGCCCCAGCCTCTTTCAGCCACGCCTCCGCGCGCCTTGCCTGCACTTCACCAATTTCAAACGTGTGCGGGTGTACATTGCCGGAGAAGCGCACCACCGGCAATCCCCACTTGTCGCGCACCGATTCGTCCACGGTCATGCGGCCCTCGACGGTGGGAATCTGCTGGGTTGGCCCCATGATGACGATGGTGCGCTTGTGAAAATCGCGCATCGCCTGCTTGTGTCCGGCTCCCCAGCTGGGGGTGTTCGCGGGCAGCCGGTCAACCATGTGAATGGGCAGGCGGATAAACTCGTTGGCCAGCATTCCGCCGCCACACAAGCCGGGAGTGCCGTGGTTGTAATCGCTGATGGCAATGCTGGCGCCGGGCCCCACGTCGTCGTAGGTTTCGAAGTCGAAGAAGCCCACCGCTCCCGTGTAGTGGTGGCCTTGCAGATTTCTGCCCACCTGGTCGTAGCGATTTCCCAGCCCATTGGGGAACTGCCTGCTTTTGGAATTCAGCAGCAGCCGCGCGGATTCGGTGGCGCAGCCTGAGACGACGACAATATCGGAAAGCTGTTCCTGGAGGTGACCGTGCAAGTCAAAGTAGGAAACGCCGCGCGCCCGGCCTCGTTCGTCGGTTAGGATTTCTTTGGCCATGCATTCGGTGCGCAGTTCGCAGTTCCCCGTATTCAGGGCGGTTGGGATTACGGTGTTTTGCGAGCCGTTTTTTGCGTCCACTTCGCAGGCGAATCCGACGCACCAGCGGCAGCGCATGCACGGGCCGCGTCCGTTGTAGGGCACACTGTTGCGGGCCATTGGAATGTGAAAGGGATGAAGCCCCAGGCGCTTCGCCGCCGGCTCCAGAATTCCAAACTCGCGATTCGGCGGCAAGGGCGGCATGGGCAGAGCGCGCCGGCGGAACCCATGGAACGGCGTTCCGGAATAGTCGCCTGAGATCCCGATCTCATACTCGGCCTTTTCATAGAAAGGCTCGAGATCGTCGTAGGAGATGGGCCAGTCTTCCAGCGAGCTTCCCTGGGGCGCGCCATAGGTCGAGCGCATCCTGAAGTCCTGCGGCAAATAGCGCCAGGCCTGCGCTCCGTAGCTCAGTGATCCCCCACCCACGCAGGCGGCGTTGTTCTGATAGGCTCCTTCGCTGGGCAATGCAATGTGCGGCACGCCCTGCAAGTCGACCCAGACGCGGGGATTGCCATCATCCTCCGGCCCGAAGGCGTTGCCCAGCACGGTGGTGCGCTGGTTGCGCAAATCGTCTTTGCGGCAATCGTTTGCGGTGTACCACTTGCCCCGCTCCAGCAGCACAACGCTGAGGCCCGCGGTCGACAGTTGCTTGGCGACAATGCCGCCCGCCGCGCCCGCGCCAACTACAACCGCATTCACCCGCTTCATGAGCCTGGCTTTCTGGTGAGGTCGTACTTCGCGCGTCCCAGCACGGGCGGATCGGCCAGGCCGAGCATGCGCCAGCTCACGCCGTCGCGATTTCCCCCATGGCGCGGAGAACCGTAGTAGCCTTCCATGGTGTGGGTGAGCACCAGATTGAAGAACTGTCGATCGTGCCGCTCGATTTCGGTCACTGCCTGCAACTGCTGCCGCGGGTCCAGCGAATCGAGTTCCTTGCCGAAACGCGTCATGCTCAACGTATGCGCCCGCTCAAGCCCCTCCCGGTAAGCGTCCTGACGACGCCGGTAGTGGCGGGTCAGTTGACGATCGATGTAGGTGAGCACTCCTGCTTGCGAGGCGCTGGGGAAATCGTCCGCGGGGATGATTTGATCGCAGATCGCTTTCAGCGTCCGCGCCTGTGCATCGCTGAGGAAGTCCCAGTCTCCCTGGTTGCGTGCGGCGCACCCGACGGCCAAAGCGGCGCTTCCCAAGGCGCCGGCCGCCGCAAATTGCCGCCGCGTCACACGGGCGGCAAGCCTGCTCGATTGCATCGGCAACTCCTATGCTGTCCCCTCAGCCCGAAGCTTAGGGCAGATTGATTGGACCGTTCGTCCATGCTCGGCGGACCTTGGTACGCCGGTCTGTGTTGCGAATCACAGCTCGCGACTGCGGTGCTCAGCTCTAAAGAGATGGTGGAAATAAGTCAGGAAGTGCGCACCTGGCACTCGACCGTGGGTGCGGTTAAATGCGTAAACTGCGATGACAAAACAACCGCGTAGCGTACGCATATACGCGTACTCAAACGCGTGACAAAAAGTGCAAAGTGACATGAAATAAGGCCATTTTTGACGCTAAAAGTGCGCAAATTGACATGTTTTCTGCGTACAGAATTGTACGTGTACACGTTTACATAATGAGGAAAGTGCTAGCACTGGTATCAATGTCGCGATGCAATAGACCTGGGGGTGACGGGCTTCTGGGAAACCGGAAACCGGCGGTTGAGGGTTGAGTTTTCCCAGGTCCCCGAAGGCGAAGGACCTGGGGCACCCACTTCTCTTGGGATGGTCAGACCTTGGGCACACGAAATTGCTTGCGGCGGGTGGGTTAGGGCAGCGTTTGGCAGACCTTTAGCGCTGTCTGCGAGCCTGTGGGCGCTGGTTCCGCGCCGGGCGGCAGGTAGCAGGGCTGGCCCCAGCCGGGCACGCGGCTTCTGACGTTGACGTTTCCTGAAGCCCCATTCTGCGTACTCACCCTTACATCGACGATATTGCCCTCGACAAGAATCGTGGTGTCCACAACATCCAGATCGGTGCGCAGGATGGTGAGAAACGGGCTGTCGGGCGAGGCCGCGTAAACCTTGCCATAGACCGAATTCTGGGTGGAAACAACGGTGCGGGGATGGCCATTGACCGGCAATGTCTTTTCTACCGTGTGGCTGCTCAAATTCACGATAGTCGAAGTCTGATCGGTCTGGTTCGCGGTGTAGGCGCGGCTGCCGTCGTAGAGGACCGTGACGCTGGCGGGGTTGTTGCCGACAGGAACGGTGTAGGTGGTTCCGAAGGTGGGGCTGTCGTTGCCGTACTCGTCCACGCTGACATCGATGATGCTGATCGCATTGCCCACATAGTCGGCTACCACCAGTTGGCTGGTTGCCGTGTTGTACTCGGCATACACCGGGCCGGCGGTCGTGGGAACATCGTGGTTGGCATCCTGTGCCAGGCCGGCGGTTGTTGAAAGCGGCAGGCTGGGATGGGTGAAATAGGTCTGCCCAGCCTGGTTTACGCAACCGGTTGGCGGCGGGCATTGGTCATCGAGGGTATTGTCCTGCGCGTTGATCACCGAGATGGTGTCGTCTCCGCGGTTGAGCACGAAGACCCGGCGCAGATCGGGACTCTCGACGGCGAACACGGGACACTTGCCGAGGGTAATCGGGGTATCGGCCGCAAAGCTTCCTACTTCAATTCCGGTGGCCAAACCGTTGGGCTGTGTGGCGGGTGAGGTGTTGCACTCCATGCCGGTTGCACCCGGAATGTTCTGGCTGATGACAAAGTCGCGCTGCCCGGAAGTCGGCGAGCCCACAATCAGCACTGGAGTCTGCGCCACGGGAATGGAGAGCTTGAACGTCTCAGGACTTCCGGCGAAATAATCCGCAAGACTGCCATCGAGATCGGCGGCCCAGAGCCCAACCGCAGGCGCAAACAGGTTGACGGGCTGCGCTGTGCTTGGCAGCGTGGAATAGGTAACCTGCTTGGCCTGCAGCGAAGGGGAAATGGGGAAATTGCTCATGGTTCCGTCGCTGTTGATGGTGTAGCCGTTTGCGCCGTATTCATCGATGGTGAATGTATTGGGGCCGGGACCGATGGGCGCAATGGCCAGGACCCCGTCGCCCGAGTAGTCAATGATGGTGGCGATGCCCGGCGTGGTGGGCGACGGGGCAGAGACCACGATGGCATAGGACGAGGGCTGCGGGGCAGGCCCGCTGTTGTTGATGGGGGTAACCACCGGCCGGTAAGCGCTGCCGCAACCTGCAATCAAGACCACAGCCAACGAGACCGGGCCCGCCTGAACCAACCGCGCGCGCGCCTGGCCTGAATTCATTAAAAAAAGCCTCATTCAGTTCTTTCCTGCTTACCAAGTGATTGTAAATCAGGCAGCCGAGGGTTAGACGCGGCGGGAGCGGAGAGGGAATCTCGCCGTGGAAGTCGCTGGCTGATTCGGTGAAAGGCCCGGGCCTGAAGGCCTTTTCGATTCGCTTCGATTTCAGGGGGTTAAAACCCCCTGCTCCCTCCGGATTCTCCGATCTACAGCTGTAGTACTAGACCGGCGGCCGCTCAGTGGCCGGCGACCTCAACAATCGTGCTGTCGGGTTGGTTCCAGGCTGGGGCTCCTTCGTGGGTGAGCTTTTGAGCCGCTTCGTCCCAGTGGAGATGTGTGATTGCACCGGCACCGCTTTCATACGCGTAGGTCTTGCCGTCGTCAGAGAACAGCGTAAAGCTGGCATCGGCCCCCGGATACACGCGAACCTTGGCAATCGCCTGGGATTCGTGGGTGCTTTCGACCGGCGCGCCCAGCGGGAGAATGGAACCCGCGCGGACAAAAAGCGGAATGGTGTCGATGGGCGCATGAACCGTAATCGTCTGGCCTCCCTTTACCCGCTCGCTTGTCCAGTAGTTGTACCAGTCTGCGCCGGCGGGCAAATAGACATGGCGGCTGGTTGCTCCCTGCTGTGTAACCGGCGCAACCAGGAAGGCCGGCCCGAACATATACTCGTCGCGCAGATCAGCCACCCTGGGGTCGTTGGGGAAATCGAGCGGCAGAGCGCGTAGGAAGGGCGCGCCGGTGAGCCAGGTCTGGTATCCGAGCGAGTAAATGTAAGGCATCAACTTGTAGCGCAGCCGGAGATACTTCTCCAGAATGGGCTCAGCCTGCTTGCCGTAGGACCAAACCTCGTTTGCAACCCGGCTGCCGTGGGCGCGCATGATGGGCAGAAACGTGGCGTACTGAAACCAGCGCGTGTAGAGCTCAGGGTAGTCGTCGTAGCCGCCCACGTTGGCGCGCGCGTCGGATGGGTCGAGCAGGGGCGGATGGGCCGGATGGTGCTCGGCGGGCAGATATTGCCAGCCGCCGGTGTCGTTTGACCAGTAAGTGAGCCCCGAAGCGGCGAAGTCGAGGCCGGTGGGAATCTGCCGCCGGAGCGTGTCCCAGGTGGGATAAATGTCCGACGACCAGAAGATTGCCCCGTTGCGCTGCGCGCCGGTGAATGCGTCGCGAGAGAGAATCAGCGCGCGCCGTTCCGGCTGGTCCTTGCGAAAGCCGTCGTAGAGCGCCGCGGTGTGGAACAGGGGGTAGACGTTGAAGAACTGCGTTCCCGGACCGATGTGATAGTAGGACCCGTTGGGAGGCAAGTCCGGCTCGGTTTCGTCGGCCCAGAGGGAGTCGAATCCCAGGCTGATGATGTTGTCGTGAATCGTCTTCCAATACCATGCGGCCGCCTCGGGATTGGTGGTGTCGATGTCCGAGCCGGCGCGGTCGTAGGGCTGCCCGTCGATGGGCGTGCCGTCGGCCAGGTGAATGAGCCAGCCTTTTTGGCGCAGTTCCGCATAGAAGCGGTCTTCGGGAACGAAGCGCGGCCACACGCTGATCATGGTCTCAAAGCCCATTGCGTGAAGCTGCTTGTTCATCTCGACCGGATCGGGCCAGAACTTCGGATCCATGTCCATCTGGCCCATTTTTGTGTAATAGAACCAGTCCACCACCATCACATCCGCCGGCAGATGGCGGTCGCGGTATCCCTGCGCAACGTCGAGCACTTCCTTCTGGCTTGCGTAGCGCTGCTTGCACTGGATGTACCCATACGCAGCTTTGGGCAGCATGTGCGTGGGCCCGGTTAGCAGCTTGTAGCCGGCATAGATTTCGTCGGCAGTTTGGCCTGCGATCACAAAGAACGAAACCCGGTCGCCCACCTCAGAGACCCAGCGAGTCTGCTCGTTGAAGCCGGGCTCAATGGTGGTCTTCGAGGGGTTATCCCACAGCAGCCCGTAGCCCTTGTTGGTGACCAGAAAAGGGACGCAGAAGCTGGGCGCAGCCGGAGCGGTGTAGTCGGCCCAGCAACGCACCGGGTGACCGCGATGGTCGAGGAAGCCCTCGTGGTTCTGGCCCAGGCCGTAGTAGTGCTCGTCGTCGGGCGAAACAAACGTTGCGCCGACGATGTAGAAGGGCGGGTCGCTGGGCCGGCGGTCGTCACCAATGCTGGCCGTGCCGTCTTTGTGATTGGGCACCGATTGGGACCAGCCGGTCATCTCCAGCAACTTCTTGCCTTCCGGTGTCCACAGCGTAATGTGCGCGCCCGGCGTGGAGCCATTGAAATACTTGGCGATGTCGATCTCCGACTGCATGGGCGGATGCGCGGGGGGCAGGTCCTTGTCCACCGTGGCCACAATTCGCCCCGAATGGTACACGTTGGCTTGCGCAGTCTCGGATGCGATCCAGCCTTCAGCGGCGGCCTCTCCGATGATTCCATACCCCGGCCCAGCCAGCGCCGGATCGTGCTTCAGGCTCAGCGTGACGCGGAGAATGTTGGGCGCATACGGCTCCAGCACAATGGTCTCTCCCTTGCGGTCGAGTTCCAGGCGCTGGCCGGGTGTTTGTGCTGCGACTACGGCTGAAGAAACCAGAATTCCGGCAAGAAATGCATTGCGGGGAGAAAACCTTTTCATTGAGAACTCCATTCAGCCCGCGAACGGGGAGAAAAATTGCTGCGCCAATGAGTGTAAATCGCTTCACCGGCACTGTCCCGTGCAAATCGGCCTCGAAGGCGTTTTCGCTCCCCGGTCGCGCGATACGATGGAGTGTGGCGAAAGCAAAGCTGATTTGGCAATCGAAGCTGGTGTTGCTGCTGGTGCTGCCCTTTGCCGGCGCGGGAGTGGTGCTGCAGGCTCACTGGTGGGCTACGCAGGTGGCTGAAGTTACCGTTTGGGCGCTGGGCTTGAGCCTGCTGCTGGGCATCGTAGTGCTGTGGCTGCGCGCTGCCACGCCGGCAGCCGCCTTTACCGGGGCGGTCATTACCGCCAGCCTCATGTTTTCCACGTCGATTTTTCCTTACCAGCCCTGGCGCACCGCCCTTTTACCGGTGCTGGCGGTCTCAGTGCTCGCGTATGTTGCCACACGGCTGGGGCGGGCAAAAAAGGAGCTTCTTGGAACGGCCGAGAAGCGCCACGGGCGGTCGGCAGCGCAGGTGGCAGCCAACCTGGGAGTGGCGGCGCTTGTCTCCGACGGCTTTGTGCAGTCGTGGTTGAGCGATACGCACTGGTTCACCCGGGCTGGCATCGTGCCCATGCCCCTGTTTGCCGTGGGTCTGGCGGCGCTGGCCGAGGCTGCCGCGGACACGGTGTCCTCGGAGATCGGGCAGGTTCTGGGGGGGCGTCCGCGCATGATTACGACTCTGCGCGTGGTCGATCCAGGAATCGACGGCGCCATCAGTGTGGCCGGAACACTGGCCGGTGTGGCCGCCGCGGCAATCGTCGCCCTGGCTGGAACGCTGGCGCTCAGCGGCGGTTATGGGATGTTCTGGGTAAGCGGGGCCGGGGCAATCTTCGGCCTGCTTTTCGACAGCCTGCTGGGAGCGACTCTGGAGCGCCGTGGCTGGCTCAACAACGATGCGGTGAACTTTTTGTCGACGGCTGGGGCGGCGGGGTTTGCGGTGGGGGTGTTGGCTGTTCTGCCGCATTCGTGAGTGGGTTAGGCCCCTGTCTTCCGCCTTTTCGCTACAAGAAGGTCGCTATGGAATGGGCGCCAATCCTTGGTTGATCCGCCGCCCCGAGCCAAGTTCATCCATGCTACGATCACATGGAGAACGGTCATGCAATTGACCGTCGGCTGGTGCCTGGCCAATCGATGCGCGGCTATGTTCTTACGCCTCTTGCGAAGAAAAGGAGGGTGAAAAGGTGGCAACACTAGAATGGTCCCAATGCCCCGCAGTGGAGAGCATTCCCGGCAAGGTTAGCGGCGCATGGTTGCTGCGGGGAACCCGAACCCCTGTGAAAGTCTTGTTTGAAAACCTCGAAGCCGGGATGAGCATTGAAGAAGTGATCGAACAGTTTCCGGTGACCCGTGAGCAGATAGACAGCCTTATGGCGTTTGTTGCGCGTTCTCTCGACAAGGCCCCCACGTATCGGTAAGTAGATCGAGGCCGGAATGCTGATCCTCTTCGATAACGGTACGCCGCGCGGTCTTGCCCATCTTCTTACCGGCCACTCCGTCGAGGAGGCGCGTGCGCGCGGATGGGAGGAACTCGCAAATGGCGAGTTGATTGACGCGGCAGAGCAAGGCGGCTTCGACCTGATGGTCACCACGGACAAGAACATCCGCTATCAGCAGAACCTGACGGCTCGCAGAATAGCCCTCGTGGTGCTTGAGCACTCACAATGGCCCATGGTGAAGCTCGTTGCGGAGAAAATCCTTGCAGCCGTCAACGCGGCGCTACCCGGCAGCTACGCGGAAGTAGACGTGCCGTTCAAGAAGTAAGGCCCGAAGTTGCTTTGAGAGGCTTGCCCGCGCCATGCCTCCCGAAGGGTTACGCGGACAGTCGCCGAGCGAAGCCGACTAGCTGTACTCAATGCAGATGCATTCGCCAAAGCGTGTAGCTGAGTATCTCGTGGGCGATACGCTCGCCCTGCTGCGACCCTCCCTCGACGGCTACGCGGGGGCGCGGCGACGTTAGCACATCGAGGCCGTCTGCCGCGCAGATTTCGTGAATCCTGAAAAGATGGGTTCCGTCGCTGACGATTACCAGCCGATGCAAGCCGTTGGTACGGGCGATGACGGCAATGCGGCGCGCCGAGTCCTCGGTATTACGGCTTTCGGTTTCGGCAATGATGGCATCTTCGGGAACGCCCATGCCCTCGAGGTACTCCTGCCCCACTGCCCCTTCGGTGTATTGGTCGCCGCCGCTTCCGCCCAGCGTGACAATCAGCGGCGCGACGCCGCGATGGTAGAGCTCCAGCGCATGATCGAGCCGGGCGCGATAAACCGGCGAAGGCTTGCCGTCGTACTCCGCCGCGCCAAAAACGCCGATCGCGTCCGCATGGACCACCTGGGCAACCTGATCGTGGGCGGCATAGCGCTCGATTTGCACATAGACCCAGCGGCACCAGCCCGCCAACCCCACCGCCAGCGCCAGCAAGGCCGCAAGCGTCACGCGCAGGGCAACATTGCGGCGTTTTGGCTTGGCTCGGCGCTTCATGGGAACCTTTCGGAGACAGGGACTAAGGGACTAAGGGACTGAGGGGCTAGGCTCCAGCCTAAAGTCCCTCGCTGCCAATTCTTGCTCTCCGCTCCAATAATGCTGCACGCCCACGACGAGCTTGCTCTTCCCTAGTCCCTCAGTCCCTTAGTCCCTAGTCCCTGACCTTTCACCGCTGCAATACCATGACAATCTCATGAGTGGGAATGGCGCCCTCGCGCAGAATCTCCCAGCGGCCGGGACCCAGCGAGAGATCGACAATGGTGGTGGGCTGCGAGTGGCCGGTCGGGCCGCCATCGATGATCAGCGGGATGCGGTCGCCGATCTGGTCGCGAACGCAAGCCGCGTGGGTGCATTCCTGCGCTCCCTGCAGGTTGGCCGAGGTCGCGGTAATCGGCAGGCCGAACCGCTCCACAACAGCCCGCGGAATCGCCGCATCGGGCACGCGCAGCGCTACGTTCCCGGTATTCGCTGTGGAGCGCAGCGGCAGCTTGGTTCCCGCACGCACAATAACCGTGAGAGGACCCGGCCAGAAACGCTCCGCGAGCTTGTCCAGCAACGGGTCAGTATCGCGCGCCAACTCGTAGGCCTGGGCCAGCCCGGAGATCAACAGCGACAGCGGCTTGTGCTTCTGGCGGGTCTTGATTTTGTAAATCTGCTCCACCGCGTGCAGGTTTACGGGATCCACAGCCAGTCCGTAAAACGTATCGGTGGGCAGGGCAACCACATCGCCCTTACGCAGGCAGGAGACGATGTAATCGATCCGGTCCGGTTGAGGTTCATCGGGATGGACGCGCAAAATCTCCGCGGACAAGAAGCTCTACCTCGGTTCCCGAATTGCAAATGCCGTAAAGAGGGAAGCTATCACAGCACCAGCTTTGGTGCAAGTCGAGCCACTTTGCCGCCTGCCGCAGCCGGGCACGCAACTGGGCACGAAACTGGGCACGCATCTGGGCACGCATCTGGGCAAAACGGCATAGAATCGGCTAAGCGAAAGCCGGTTCGCTTATCATGCCTGTTCGCATTGTACAGAGTAAGCAGAATGCCCGCCTCAAGGAACTTCGCCGGGCGCTGGCCAACCCCGGCCGCGTTCTCGGCGGCGAGCCCGGTTTGGTCGGAATTGAGGGCCCGAATCTGCTCGAAGAGGCCCTGCGCGCCGGCTTGCGAATCGATTGCGTCTTCGTGGCCGAGGACGCCGAGCGCTTACTCGATTCCCTGCTCCTGCCGCCGGAAACCGAGATCCTGCTTGTGCCCAAAGCCGTTTTGGACTCGGCGCTGGCCACCGAGACGCCACAGCCCATCGCAGCCCTGGTTAAGACACCCGATTGGACCTGGGCTCACCTGCTTGGCGGTCAGCGCAACCCGGCCCCGCTCGTCCTCGTCCTCGCCGGCCTCCAGGATCCCGGCAACCTGGGCACCATTCTGCGTTCGGCTGAAGCCTTTGGAGCCCATGGCATTCTCACGCTCCCCGGAACTGTCAGCGCCTGGAACTCCAAAGCCGTCCGTGCCTCTGCCGGCAGCGTCTTCCGCCTCCCGTTGCTCGCCGCCAGCGCAGTCAACTCCATCGACCGTCTGCGTGAGGCGGGACTGAGAATCTTCACCACGACTGCCGGCGCGGCCGAGCCTGCAGACCTAGTGGACTTGACCGGCCCGGTTGCGCTGCTCATAGGCAATGAAGGCAACGGCGTTCCCAAGCCACTCTCCGCCATGGCCGACGGCGCGCTCACCATTCCGTGTCCCGGCCCGGTTGAAAGCCTGAACGCCGCCGTCGCCGCCAGCGTGCTGCTCTACGAGGCATCGCGACAGCGGTCTCTTCGCACTGGTGGCCCCACGAGCCTGCGAGGAGATGGGCGATGAGTCTCTTCGATGGCGAACCTGAAGGATTCAAGGGCACGCTCCGCACCGCTCCGCTAGCCGAACGCATGCGCCCGCGAACGCTGGAGGAGTACAGCGGACAGGAGCATCTGCTCGGCCCCGGCAAGCCGCTCCGGGTGCAGATTGAGCGCGACGGACAGGGCACTGGTGAACTGGGGTCCATGATCCTGTGGGGTCCGCCCGGCGTGGGCAAGACCACGCTTGCCAAAATCATCGCGGAAACCACCCAAGCCAGCTTCATCGAGTTCTCGGCCGTGATGAGCGGCATCAAGGAGATCAAGCAGGTGATGACGGAGGCGGCGCGGGCCTCGCAGATGCACTCCCGAACCATCCTCTTCATCGATGAGATTCACCGCTTCAACAAGGCCCAGCAGGACGCATTCCTGCCCTATGTGGAGCGCGGGACCATCCGGCTGATCGGCGCAACCACGGAGAATCCCTCGTTCGAGATCATCTCCGCACTGCTGTCGCGATGCCGCGTCTACGTGCTGGAGCCGCTTAGCGAAGAGCGCATCACCGTGCTTCTGCGCCGCGCTCTTGAGGACCGGGAACGCGGCCTTGGAGCAATGGAACTGACCGCCGACGACGAAGCGCTTCAGTTGATCGCCAGCTATTCCAGCGGGGATTGCCGCAGCGCGTACAACACCCTCGAAGTGGCCGCGCAACTGGCGCTGGAACCGAGTTTGGCTGGTTCGAAACACATCGACCGCGCAGTGGCCGTGGAAGCCGTGCAGCAGCGTGTGCTGATGTACGACAAATCCGGCGAAGAGCACTACAACCTGATCTCCGCGCTGCACAAGAGCGTCCGCAACTCGGACCCCGACGCTGCGCTCTATTGGTTGGCGAGGATGTTCGCCGCCGGCGAGGAGCCGCTTTATCTGGCGCGGCGCGTTGTGCGTATGGCGGTCGAGGACATTGGGCTGGCTGCTCCGGAAGCTTTGAATCTGTGTCTCAGCGCCAAGGAAGCCATCGACTTCCTCGGCAGCCCGGAAGGCGACCTGGCGCTGGCCGAAGCAGTCGTCTACCTTTGCCTGGCTCCCAAATCGAACTCGGTGTATACGGCCTATGGAGCGGTGCAAGCGGAGATTGAGCACACTCGGCAAGAGCCGGTGCCGCTGCATCTGCGCAACGCGCCGACGAAGCTGATGAAAGAACTGGATTACGGCAAGCGCTACCTCTACGCGCACGATGAAGAAGGCAAGGTTGCCGACATGGATTGCCTGCCGGATTCGTTGAAGGGGCGGAGCTATTACCGGCCTACGCAGGAGGGGCGGGAGAAGGTGCTGGCGCACCGGATGGGAGAGATTCGGAAGATACGCGAAGGCAAACACCTCAAAGGCTGAGCGCATCCGGCTTCCAGCTGCAGAAGCTTCGGTTACGCACTGGCAACGGGGCGCATAGACCTTGCATCGAATCGTGCAAGTCCCTTCAAACCCCGGGATGAAAGGAAAATCAATGCCCTTGCTGAGGAAATCCTGCTTGTGCTTGTTGGGCGCCGTACTGGCCGCCTCTGTTTTGACCACCGGCTGCCAGTCGGCGCAGCCGGCGCAGACCGCCAGCCAACCGGCGCAGGACGAGACCGTGATTTACAACAAGTGGGAAGTCGAAACCCATCGCGACCACAAGGAAATTGCACAGCGTCCCCCGGCGGAGCAAAAAGAGTACCAAGACTGGCGCCAGAAGCAACCCGACCACCACTAGCCTGGTGCCGTCGGGTACTTCTTCCGGAACCGGGGATAGCGCGAAATTCAACAGGACCGCGCGATCCCCGCTTGAACTCAGTCTTCCCTTGTATCCTTGTTCCCCTTCTTCGCGTCTCCGGTCTCTTTCGTCTCATCCAGACCGGTCGAGTCGGCTGTGGTGACCGTCCCCAACGAGTCGTTCACCATGAGTTCATCGACTCCTTCCACTTTTTTCGCAAGTCCACCGTGCGGTGCCTGGGTCGGCTTTATCTTGTCACTCATGTCTGTTCCTCTGCCGATAAGATGCCGAAGACGAGTGTGACGTACGTGTGGCGGACCTTTTCACTTCATCCCTAATTCACTTTGCGATTGGACGCTGCCGCGCTCGCCTGGGCTGCACTCTTCGGCAGCTTGCTCAGCGCATCCGTAACAATCCCCGGCGTAAGCGCCTCTGGCAATAGCTGCGGCTCGCTCTGGCCGGGAACATAAAGCGCATAGGCCGGGACACCGCTTCGGCCGAGCGCCGTCAATGCCTGAGTGATGGCATCGTCGCCGCGTGTCCAATCGGCCTTGAGCAGGGCCACGTTCGCGTCTTTAAAGGCCTGCTGCACCTGTGGTTGATCGAGCGCCACGCGCTCATTGACCTGGCAGCTCAGGCACCAACTCGCGGTAAAGTCCACAAAGACCGGGCGGCCCTGCGCCTGGTAGCGGCTCACAGCGTCGGCCGACCACGGCTCCCAGGCGCTATGGGTTTGTGACGTGGATGAACTCTCCGGCGCAGCCTCAAGCTGCTTCGGCGCGGCCACGCTCACGGCAATCACTGCGAGCACGATCAGCGCCGCAACTATAGTTGCCCAGCGCTTCGCTGGCCAACGACCCAGAAACCACCCCGCAATAGCCAGAAGAAGCAGGCTGCATAGAAGAGACACCAGAAGACCGGAGCCGTAAGCGCGGGTCAGCGCCCACGCCAGCCAGATGACCGTGCAAAAGATGGGCACGGAAACTGCCTGGCGCAGCACTTCCATCCATGCGCCTGGCCTGGGCAGCAACCGCGTCCATGCCGGTTGCAGCGTCAGCGCCACATAGGGCGCAGCCAGCCCCAGAGCCAGCGCCGTAAACACCGCGAAGGTGACTGCGGGCGACTGCGCGAGCGCATAGCCGATGGCCGCTCCCATGAAAGGCGCGGTGCATGGCGTGGCCACCACTACTGCTAGAACTCCGGTGAAGAAACTGCCCGAGTAGCCCTGCTTCTGGGCAAGCGAGCCGCCGGCGCTGGTGAGCGTCAATCCAATTTCGAATTGGCCTGCCAGCGAGAGGCCGAGGAAGAACAAGAGTCCTGCAATGAGCGCCAAAAATACAGGAGACTGGAACTGGAATCCCCAGCCCAGCGTCGCGCCCGCCGCCCGCAACCCCAGCAGCATGGCTACGAGCGCCCAGAACGAAATCAGGATTCCCGCCGCGTACACAAACCCATGCGCGCGCAGGTTGTGCAGTTCCTTATGGCCGGTGTGCACCAGAGCCAGCCCTTTCAGGAACAACACCGGAAACACGCACGGCATCAGGTTCAGCAGCAGGCCGCCAAGAAACGCGAGACCGGCGGTCCGAGCCAGAAGCGCCCAGGAGAGACCGCCCGCCGCAACTGTTCCTGGGATCGCGGCAATGTCATAGGCTCGCCCGCCGGATAGCTCGAGGACCCCATTTAATTGAGCTGGATTCGCGGTCAGGTTTGCGTCCTTCTTTAACTGCAGGATGAAGCCTGTCGGCGTGGGCGTCAGCTTTTGCGGCGCTGGATTGTCGAGGATGTCCTGATCGGCGGGGAAAAACTCCGCGGTGGATTCACGGTGGCCGGTGTCGACTTCGAGACGGAAGCCTGTTGGTGTGGGTTGGAAGATGGCTTTTGCGGATGCAGAAAGCGGCTTGGGCAGGTGGCCAATCAAGCGGTTGAAAATGTTGCGGTCCGAAACCAACTGCACAACTTCAACTGGTGCACTTGGCACAGCGCGCTCAACTTCAAGTTCTGCCTTGCCTGGGATGCAGACTTCCCTGCAGACCAGCCAATCAACCTTAGCGTGGAGAACAACAGGACCCGGCTTTGCTGTCTTCGCCACTTCAAGGGTCAGCGGAAAAAGAACCTCGTCCTCGTAGCCGAAGTCCATCAGCGGTCCCAGCGGCAACCGCTTCGGCGCAGGAAATTGCAAAGGGCCAGCAGTAATCCCTTGTGGCATGGTCCACTTGATATGCGGCGGCTCGCCCGAGTCACCCGCGTTCTCCCAATAAATGTGCCAGCCTTGCTCCAGTTTGAAGTAAAGCCCTGCATCCGCGCCTTCGCCAGGATTGAGCGACCCCGCGGGCACAACCAGTTGCACATGCAAATGCGACGCATCGGCAGAACTGGACGCGGTCTGCGCCGGTAACCCCAATGCAGGGGAGAGTAACAAGGCGAGAATAAGGCGGGGAAGACGCATCGCAGTGAAAAGCTGACTCCTGTTGATTGGACTCGCTGCGGCAAGCGATAGTTACATTCAGTTTTGCTCTCGTGTGGGGAGTCTGAAGTTCACCGAAGAGCAACCGCAGATTCTTCGACTCACCACCCCCGAACTGAAAGTCGTTCGGGGCCCCGTTCGCTCAGAATGACAGCCAGTTCAGTGTTGCGTATTTCAGACTCGGGACACTCTTCGCCGAGCATGCAAATCTGGCCGCGCTGCGTGCTCCCTGAAGATGCATTCGTTTTGCACACACTTCACTCCAGCAGCGCGGGCGCGGGCTACAGCTTCTTCGTGGATCACATCGTCCTGGAGCCACAGGTACGGAATGTGCAATCGAATTACATCGTCCACAATCGGCGGCACATTCTCAGAGGCGCGAAACACATCCACCAGGTCGATGCCTGCGCCCGTTGCTTCGCGCGCTGCAGCCTGCGCTGATTCCAAATCGGGATGGGACTTCAATCCGAGGACCTCGTCGATTGCCGGGTTCACTGGAATCACCGTGTAGCCGTGCGCCGCCAGATAGCGGCCGATGTTGTGGCTGGCGCGCCAGGTCTTGTCGCTCATGCCTACCACGGCGATGGTCTTCGCCGTGCGGAGCATTTCATCGATGATCTCGGGATCGTCGCTCATAGTTGTCAGTTGTCAGTGGTTAGTGGTTAGTCTGCAAACTACACGTCGAGGTCGTCATCCACTTCTGCTACTACCGCCGTTCCGCGGCGCTTGGCCAGTAGGTAGCCGCGCAGGAATGGCTCTAGATAGCCATCCAGCACCTTGTCGACGTCACCTACTTCCACCTTGGTGCGGTGGTCCTTGGCGATGCGGTACGGCTGCAACACATACGACCGAATCTGCGAACCGAAGTTGATCTCCAGCTTTGAGTCTTCCAGCTTCTTGCTTACTGCGCGCTTCTTTTCCAGTTCATATTCATAGAGGCGCGAGCGCAACATCTTCATTGCCTTCTCGCGGTTCTTGTGCTGTGAGCGCTCGTTCTGGCATTGCACTACGATCCCGGTGGGGAGATGTGTCATGCGCACGGCGGAGTCCGTGGTGTTGACATGCTGGCCGCCCTTGCCGCCGGAGCGGTAGGTATCGATCCGCAGGTCCTCCACTTTCAAATCCACGTGGATGGTGTCGTCGATCTCCGGTGAAACATAGACCGAAGCAAACGAGGTGTGGCGGCGCTTGGCCTGGTCGAAGGGCGAAATGCGCACCAGCCGATGGACGCCGCTCTCGCCGGCCAGTTGCCCGAAAGCATACTCGCCGGTAATGGTGAAGGTGGCTGATTTGATGCCCGCCTCTTCGCCGTCCTGATAGTCGTTCATCTCGGTTTTGAAGCCCTGCTGCTCGGCCCAACGCAGGTACATGCGCATAAGCATTTCAGCCCAGTCCTGGCTCTCGGTGCCGCCGGCTCCGGGGTGAACAGTAACGATGGCGTTGAGCGGATCGGCCTCGCCGTTGAGCATGGTGCGGGCTTCAAGCTCTTCGTTAAAAGTGGCCAGGGCCTTGATGTCGCGTTCCAGATCGGCGAGCACGTCTTCACCCTCGCGAGCCAGTTCGATATAGGCCTCGATATCGCTGGAGCGGCGCACCAGTTCCTCGTCGTCGGCGACCATGATTTCCATGCGCTTCTTTTCGCGCATGAGCGGTTTGGTGGCGTTTGGATTGGACCAGAGAGCCGGGTCGGCCAGCTTGGTTTCTATTTCGGAAAGTTCCCTGCGGATGCGAGCCGGGTCAAAGATACTCCCGCAGGTCGCGGACTTGGTCGCGCACGGGAGCATATGCGAATTCGAGATCGTTCAACGATGACATATTTTGCTCTT
>Ga0302319_10005628_pt1 | contig 25107 bp, 19 predicted proteins | sample Bog_T0_2_FD_203319 | JGI IMG/M metagenome (GOLD analysis project Ga0302319, IMG submission 203319) | Peat permafrost microbial communities from Stordalen Mire near Abisko, Sweden - Bog_T0_2 | ecosystem: Environmental > Terrestrial > Soil > Wetlands > Peat | place: Sweden: Abisko, Stordalen Mire...
TCCGGCCCCAGTGCCGCCGGCATCCCGCCGATCAGCATCAGCGGTGGCTTCCAACGTTTGGGTTCGGCACCTTGGCGTCCGCAATACCAGGTCGCTCAAGTTTGGCAATTGATCGACACGCTCAGCTGGTTGAAAGGCAATCACAGCGTCAAGCTCGGCTACGAACACAGGCACTCTAGCAATAACTTCCAGGACATTCGTTCCCCGCAAGGCGAGATCACCGTCACAGGTATCTACACATCTGCCTCGGGCGGCTTCGGCGTGCCCGACTTCCTCCTCGGCGATGTCGACAATGTGCGCTTTACCACGCCCACTGTCGTTCATAACTACCAGATCGCCCACAACTTCTTTGCCCAAGACACTTGGCGCACTACTTCAAAGCTCACCATCAATTACGGAATTCGCTACGAATTGTTCTCGCCGCTTCTCAATCATCAGAACGCTCTGGCGAACTTCACCGCAGCAAACGGTGGTGGCTTTGTCACAGCTACTTCGGGCGATTGGGCTGCACGCGCGCTGGTCAACCCGGATAAAAACGACTTTGCTCCCCGTGTTGGCGCAAGTTATCAGCTCGCCCCGAAACTGGTATTCCGCAGTGGCTACGGCATCTTCTATCAACACAGTGTCCGCATTGGCAGTGAGAGCGTCCTCGGACTCAATCCCCCATTCGTCATTGATGGCGCGCTTTCACAATCCGCCGGCACCTCCACTCCCATCTTCCGTTTTCAAAACGGCTTCCCGGCAAGTTTGTTCACTCCCGCCTTGGTCGATCTGACTCGTTTGCAAGTCCGCGCCCAGGACCCCAACCAAAAAACCGGCTATGTTCATCAGGTAAGTTTCGGACCGCAATACGAGTTCGCGCCTAACCTCGTCCTCGACCTCTCCTATGTCGGCAATTTCGGCCGTAACATGAACCGCCTCCGGAATGCCAATCAGGGCCAAGTCACCGGCTTCGATTCAACCGGCTCTCCCACCGTGTTGTTCCCCTATGCCAACCTGAACACCAACATCAATACTTTCACGGGCAATCACGCCTTCTTGGAACTTGCCACCAACGACGGCAATACCGATTACAACGGCCTGCTCGTCTCCCTGAAAAAACGCTATAGCAAAGGGTTCGGCTTCGGGATCAGTTACACCTGGAGCAAAAATTTCTCAGATTTTGTCGACAACCTTACCGGTGGCTCGACTCCGCAAAATGCCTATGCCTACAATCTCGAGCGCGGGTTTTCTCCCTTCGATGTTGCACACCGCTTTGTCGCGAATTACACTTACGAACTTCCTATCGGCAAGGGCCATTCCGTCTTAGGGGCCGGCGGTTGGGCCAGCCGCGCCGTCGGAGGCTGGCAAACCAACGCCGTCGTTACGCTGGAAACCGGTACGCCCTTCACCGTCACGGCTGCCGACACAAGTCGCACCGGCGGCAATCACGCCTCCCGCGCGAATTGCATTGGCGATCCCTACAACGGCGCCACCGACGATCGTTCTAAATACGTCAACGGCGGCCCTGGCTTCTTCCTGAACCCTGCAGCCTTCGCGGCTCCGGCGATCGGCCACTTTGGCTCGTGCGCACCTCGCATGTTCCACGGGCCCGGCGTGCAGGACGTTGATTTCAGCCTCTTCAAGAGCTTCCAACTGACGGAAAAATCCAGTCTCGAGTTTCGTAGTGAATTTTTCAATCTTTTCAATCACGCTAATTTCCAAAACCCGAATTCCAGCTTTGACCCCTCTTCTCTTGGTTCTTTCGGACGCACCTTCGCCACCATTACAGATCCGCGCGAAATACAATTTGGCTTGAAGCTTTACTTCTAGGCCGGTCAAATTCATGCGCATCTATCTCACTCCGTTGGTCTGCGTGGCTCTCCTCGCCGCGCAGACTCCATACTCCACCTCTCTTTCTCCCGCTCTCACTCCCAATGACATCCCTGCTAATCGCGGTGCCGCAGGCGTCTGGCAGAGTCTCAAGAAACTCCATACCCGCGCCAGTCTCATCATGATCACGGCGCACCCCGATGACGAAGATGGCGGGATGCTCACCTATGAAAGCCGCGGCGTCGGAGCGCGTGTCGCCCTCCTCACCCTCAATCGGGGTGAGGGTGGCGCAAACGTGATGTCCGCCGACTACTTCGACGCCCTCGGTCTTGTTCGCACGCAGGAACTTCTCAAAGCCGATCAATACTACGGCGTCGAGCAATACTGGACGCGCGTCGTGGATTACGGCTTCTCCAAAACCAAAGCCGAATCTATCAGCCGCTGGACCCATGACCGCGTCCTCTCCGACGTTGTCCGCGTTATACGCACGGTTCGTCCGCTTGTCGTCACCTCTGTCTTTGTCGGCGGCCCCTCCGATGGTCATGGCAACCATCAAACCGCCGGCGCCATGGCTCAGGAGGCGTTTGCCGCCGCGGCCGACCCCAACGTCTTTCCAGATCAGATCCGCGCTGGTCTCCGCCCTTGGAAGCCTCTGAAAGGTTACGTCCGCACGCCTTTCCGCGCCAACAACAGCGATCCATTTCCCGTCAATGTCGAAATCCCCGAAGGCTCCTATGATCCCTTGCTCGGCGCAAGCTATGTTCAGCTTTCGCGTGAAGGTCTCGGCTTTCAAAAATCTCAAAATGGCGGGCCCAGCATTCCCGCCCCTGGTGCGCATACCGCTTCGTATCATCGCTTTTCTTCTCTTGTCGCCGCTAACGATCACGAACAAAGCTTCTTTGACGGCATTGACACCTCGCTCATGGGACTAGCCTCCCTCGCGCCTGAAGAACAATTCCTCAAGGCAGGCTTGCAAGAAATCAACACCTCTGTCGATCAAGCCACCGGCGCTTTCAACGCCGCTCATCCCGAACTCGTCGCACCTTACCTCACCACCGGACTTAAGGCAACTATCGATCTCATTCAGCAAAACGATCGCAGCGCTCTCTCTGCCCAGGCCAAGTACGAGATCCGACACGAACTCGAAATCAAGCACGCACAGTTCAACAACGCCATTATCCAAGCCCTCGGCCTTTCTGTCACCGCCACTGTGGCCGCTGCGCAGGAACCCGATCCTTTATTTGCGATGTTCATGGGTGATCCGGAAACGTTTCGCGTCGCCATTCCCGGCCAAACCTTCGCCGTCAAAATCCGCCTTGCCAATCAGAGCGACTTCCCCGTCACACTCGTCTCAACCAGCCTCGACGAACGGACCACTCCCTACGGGCAAGAACTTCGAACCGCCAAGCCAGTAGATGTCAAGACCTCCATTACGGTCTCTCCAGACACCCCGTATACACGTGCCTATTTCTTCCGCTCCAATATCGAGCAATCCTATTACGACATCTCTGACGAACGCTTTCTCAACCTTCCCACGACTCCATACCCATATGCCGCCCGCGCCGATTTCTTGTACCAGGGCGTCGCACTCTCAGCCAGTTCCGTTGTCGAAACGGTCAAACGCGAAAACGGGTCCGGCAGCGTCTTGGAGCCCCTCGTCGTTGGCCCTGCCATCAGCGTAGCCATCGAGCCGCGCTCTGGCGTCATTCCTCTAACTACCCAATCGTTTGCCGTAAACGTTGCGCTCCACAGCAACGTCAAGGGTCCAGCCGCTGGCACCGTCAAGCTCGATTTGCCGCCGAGTTGGACGTCGCAGCCCATGAGCGCGCCCTTTTCCCTCAACGCCGACGGCGAAGACAGATCCCTCACCTTCACGGTCCACCCAACCCATCTCACGGAACAATCTTTCAACATCTCAGCAATCGCCGAATACAACGGCAAACAGTACCGCGAGGGCTATACGCTCGCTGGCTACCCGGGCTTACGCTCGTCTTATCTGTACAAACCCGCCGTCTATCGCACCAGCGGTGTGAACGTCGCTGTCGCTCCCAACCTTAAGGTCGCTTACATCATGGGCAGTGGCGATGAGGTTCCCTCTTCCCTGGAACACCTCGGCATCAAGCCCCTCTTGCTCGCCCCCAGCGACATAGCCACAGGCAATCTCGCGCAGTACGATGTCATCCTCCTGGGCGTGCGCAGTTATGCCGCCCGTCCCGAACTCAGTTCCTATAACGCGCGCCTCCTCGAATACGTTCAGCAAGGCGGGGTCGTGATCGTGCAATACAACACTCCGGAATTCGACAAGAACTTCGGACCCTATCCCTACACCATGGGTCGCGATCCCGAAGAAGTCACCGACGAAGCCTCCAAGGTGGACATCCTCCTCCCCGATCACCCCCTCTTTCAATGGCCTAACAAGATCGCGCCAAGCGATTTTGAAGGCTGGGTTGAAGAACGCGGCTCGAAGTGGATGCAGTCCTGGGACTCGCGTTATCAAGCGCTTCTCGAAACCCACGACCAAGGCCAACCCCCGCAAACGGGAGGCCTGCTCTACACTAAGTACGGCAAAGGCATCTGGATCTACAACGCATACGCCTTCTATCGCCAACTCCCTGAGGGCGTCCCCGGCGCATACCGGCAATTCGCCAACTTCTTGAGCCTTCCCAAAAACCCGCAACGTTAACGCACGATCACCTGGAAGGCCTTGACTGCTTCTTGCCGGCGGGCTTCGTCCTCTGATTCGCGCTGCACCGCTGCTTGATACTGCGACATCTCTCCTTTAGCCAATGCGGTCAAACCCAGGTGGTGATACACCCGCGCCAATCGGTAGAGATTCGGCGGAATTCCATCCAGCTTCACGCACGCCTCCATTTCTTTGCGTGCTGCTGCCCACTTCTGTTGATGTTCGAAGGCTTTGCCCGCCTCGCACCGCGCCACTGCGCCCTGGGCACGCAATAACGTGGCCAGCGCTTCCGAGTCACGCTGCTCGTTACGCAATTTGAGCGCCGCGCACACCACCGCGTCCCTCTTACACAGCGCTTCCATAACGTCTATATCTGCGGGATTCGCTCCTGCTAGCGTAATCTGTTTCAGATATTGAAACGCCGGTTCAAACCTGTGATCGATCTCAAGTGCGCTCAACAAGGCCCCGTTGGCTTTTGCTGAATCGTTCACCGCATAATAGGAGACACCCAGCAGCGCACGCAGTTTGGCTGATTTGGGAAACAATGGTACTGCCTGCTCAAGCACAACAATAGCCGGCTGAAATGTCGCGTGCCGCACCAGTTCTACTGCCAGCGCTACCCGATATTGCTCAACAATGGGAGACAGTTCCACTGCTTTTTGATACGCCCGGGCGGCATCTACGTACTGCTGCCGCTTTTCCTGAATATCACCTACGGTAGCCGCGCCTGCCGCCGATTCAACTGTTTCAGCATGTCCTAGCGCCTTGTCTAATCGCCCGGCCTGTAACTCCGCTACCGCAGTTGCCAGCAAAAGCCCCGAATCTTGGGGTGAGAGAGCCAGCGCGGCGGCCATCTCATCTGCGGCGTTTTCATATTCCTTCAACCCGGACGCAATCGCCGCCCTTAGGCGGTGAAACGCAATCTTTTCCCGCGCATCCTCCGGCTCGGCCATCCCCGCCATCGCTTGCCGCGCTTCTCGATACTGTTTTGCCCGCACCAGATCCACCGGCGATTGAACCGCTGCCGCAAAACTGAGCACAACAATCAGTAAGTACCTCATTCGCCCTGCAGTTCCTCTTCTCCTCGAGCAGTCACCCGCATCTTACTTCCTGCAGCCACAATCTGACCATCTTGCCATCCAATATCATCCGAATCTAGTCGCAGTCTCTGCTCGCAATCAATGGTTCGAGTGGCGTTCTTCTTTCGAGTGGCGTTTATTCTCAAGAAGAACGATTTAGAATCTCAAGCCGTCACAGGCATGCAAGGACAACTTGACTCATTTTGTTTCGGCGCCTATCAGGAACTGCAACAAGCCGGTAATGAATGCCTCAGGATTTTCCTCCGCAATCCAGTGCGCAGCGTTTGGAACACAGAGACCGTTGACGTTGTTCGCCACTTCCCACATCATCTCCTCAACTCGGGGCCCCGTGTTGCTGATCGAACCGAATACAGCCAGAACAGGAATTGCGAGTTTTCCATTCCGCTTGAGGGCGTCGCGATTGAAAAACGCCGTTCCCCGCTGCAACTGGCACACACCATCATCCTCGGCTGAGACTTGGAATTTCCCCGCTGTCTCGCTGCGGCGTTTGCAGCCAGAGCAATTGACATCCGCCGCGGTCGCGAACCCTCAACTAACAAAAGAAGAAAGCAGATCCACATTCGCATGAGCAACACTAAAAGACAACCGGTTAGCCAAAATCAGAGCAACGAACAACAACACCATCAACTATCGCAGCAACAAAAGACTCGCCTCGAGCATGGCCCGATTAAGGGCGCACGAAAGGCCACCGCCCCCCACGACGTCGCAGAGTATCACGATCATGAGCGCATCGAAACGCGTCTGACTCGTTAACTTTCAGCAGCCTTCCGCTAGCTGTAGCCGCCTCTTCTTGTTAGAGAATGCGCGCCAACGACAAAGAACGCCAAAAACTTCTAAGGAACACTATTTCTCGCCCAATGTTGCCAATAACTTGCGGAGCCCTTTTAGCGCTCCCTTGCGGTCGCGGCTCGGCCAGAGGCTGTCGTCGCGGCAACGAATCGTGTTCCTTTCCCGTTGGTCCCACATCGGCGGGCCATCGACTCTTGAGCAGCAGCGATCCTGTCATCCCTGACAACGCTGCTGCTCCACTTTGGTTCTTTTACGCACCGCAAACACCCGATTTATATCGAATAATCCAGGGCCTCGTTGGAAAGTTCGCTCAGAAGTTGATCAAGCCGCCGACTTGGGTCGGGCAGAATGTCCGTCTTCATTACTTTAGCCGGCACTCCTGCCACCGTAGCGTACGGCTCAACTGAACGTAGGACGACCGAGCCAGCCGCGATGCGGGCATATGAACCGATTTCAATATTACCGAGGATCTTGGCACCTGCTCCAATCATCACGCCCAAACGTATCTTTGGATGACGGTCACCCGTCTCCTTGCCTGTCCCGCCCAGCGTCACATTCTGAAGCAACGAGACGTCGTCGCCAATCTCCGTCGTCTCTCCCACCACCAATCCCGTAGCGTGGTCCAGGAAGATTCCACGGCCGAATTGCGCGGCGGGATGAATGTCTGTCTGAAACACATCCGATGCTCGACTCTGCAAATACAACGCGAAATCCCGTTCGCCGTTAGCCCATAGCCAATGCGCCAAACGATGCGTTTGGATTGCGTGAAATCCTTTGAAGTAGAGAAGCGGTTCGATGAGTCGCTCACAGGCCGGGTCTCGTTCCATCACCGCCAAAATATCGGCCAGCAATGTCTTGCCAAGCTCGGGCTCAGCGGAGATCGCACGATCAAAGGCCCCGATGAGTGCCGGCAATCCGAGGACATCGTTCTTGAGCCGAAAAGCGATGCGATAGAAAGCCGCAGCTTCGAAAGACGGCTGATCAAGGATCGAGTCCACAAAGAGCCGACCAAGCACGGGCGCGCGCTCGTAAGCCTCGGCAGCTTCAAGCCGCATCTGAGACCAGAGTTCGTCCCGGGCAGCTGGCTGCTGGCCGGCAAAACGTCTCGCTGCGGCGGTGATCACGGTGACGCGGGCTAGTGTCGATCGCAGCATGTAGAACCGTTTTCGAACTCGTGCTACATCATGCTAACAAAATCTCTATCGGGAAAGTCGACAAAGTTTACTGAACGCTATCAATTTACTCAAATCCTCTCCTCACGGCTCATCAAGCCGCTTGGAGAGGATTCTTCACTCATTCCTAGCGCAGAGCCACGGTCGCAGCGCCCGGCAAATCCTGCGCGGTTGTTTGCACCGGACTCTCTTTGAGCAAGCGTTCGATCGTCGAGACAAACTCATCTTTCAATTCCGCGTGATAGATGCCGCTAGCTCCTCCCGCGAATCCCGAGTAAGTCCCTTTGACACGGCCATCACGCCCAATGAAAAAGGTTGCCGGCCAGGTATTAAGATTCACCGCCTGCGGCACCTTCGCCCACATTTCATCCGGCGTTCCGGCAATCAAGTATGTATAGGGCACTCCATATTGCTTGACGAAAGCGTTTACACGAGTCAGTGACTTCTCCTGGTCGGCTTCTTCAAAGTCAAGCGCCACAATGTCGAGTCCCTTGCTGTGGTACTGCTTGTACAGTTCGATAAGGTAGCGAGCCTCGTCATGGCAGTTGGGGCACCAAGTGCCAGTCACAATCGCCAGAACCACTTTGCCCTTAAAACGGGGATCGTCGTTTGTCACAAGGTTGCCGTGAATATCCGGAAAGCTATACGCAAATACTTCTTTGGGATCTCTCACGGTTGTATGAGTCGAATAGTTAGCTGGCTCAGGCAGGCCTTTGGCACGCGCCACTTCCGGCCGGTACGCGGTCAGCGTGATCACCTCGTTATAGGGAAACGCGTATGCCTCCACGCGGAGCGTTCCATCCTTTTGCGGGGTAATTTCGACAGCCGCCGGGCGTGATCCGTCGAAGTGGCTGGCCACGAACTTGCCGTCTTGCCAACCGCCCGTCAGAGCCCCAGTGTCGCCATCGACACGCAGAATCGACGCGGAAATGTCACCTCCCTTTTGTTTGACAATCAGCCGCCAAGACTTTTCCCCCTTCGACGTCTCGTAAGGAACCTCCCACACGCCATCAATCGAAGGCGCACTAGCCGAGGCACCCGTTTGGGCCGTTGCCACGTAGCGCTTCGCATGGAACGCACTCGTGTAATCGTGAACCGGTCCCGAGTTCTCCCCCGGAGTAATGTTAATCGGGCTCCGGTAAGTCAGAATCAGTTGACCATCCAGTTCACCGTCCTTCACATCGGCCTTGATGCTGGTCAGATAGTGTAGAAAATTTAGCTCCACTTTCCCGTTCTCAATCCGTGCGCTGGATGTGGTTTCAAAATCCTCGGAACCGTTGTACAGCTTGCCGACGACTTTGTTGTCCTTGATGGCGATATCAAGGCGGAAGGGAACGTTGTAGTCACCCACCTTGAGAGTGGCCGCCCAACGCCCGCTGAGATCGTTCGTCCCTTGAACAGACGCCCCGTTTACCAAGCCAGGCAAGCCGCCGAGTGCAACGGCAACGGTAACGGCAGCGACGATACTCCGAAATTCCCAAGTAACGCTTTGTTTCATATTTCTTCCTCTTTGCTGTGTCGTGAGTTGAATGGTTTAAACGCGCCTAGTAAATGCGCGCTTCCTTTATCGTTCGAGCGCTGGCGTTTCAGTCTATTGTATGAATTCATACTATACTAGATAGACAAACTAGGGAATACCTTTTTGTACTGTCCTGCAGAAATATCCTCGCTTGGTTAATGCAAAGGAGAACAAAGTTTGAAACACCCCACCGCACAGCGCCACACAACACTGATTCGCGCAGCTCTCGCCACCGTTCTGATTGCCGCCCTGCCGGCATTGGCGCAGTCCCAAGCCATCAACGGATCCATTCGCGGTCGCGTGGCCGACCAGACCGATACACCGGTTGCTCAGGCAACAGTCAAGATAGAAAATGCGCAGACCGGCCTCTCAAAATCAACCGACACAGCCGAAGACGGCTACTACGTGTTCCCGAATCTCTCACTCGGTTCCTATACGGTCATAGTTCAAAAAGAAGGCTTCAACACACAACGCCACGATAGTGTAGTTCTCGATGCGGGCACGGAAGCCACCATCAACGCGCAACTGACAGTTGGCACGGTGACAACCTCCATCGAAGTCAGCGGCGGTGCGCCCATCGTCGATCCTGCGCGAGTCAGTACCGGCCGAACCATCGGCCATGAAGAGACGGATAATCTCCCGCTCACCTCGCGCAATCCCTATAACTTCATCCTCTTCCAGCCTGGCGTCAGCGGCCACCCCAATCCGGAACTGGGTATCCCACGCCTCCTCAACACCAACGGTCTGCCCGACCGCGTCAGCTATCAGCTCGACGGCGCCGTGGATACCGAAACCGACCGTTATGGCCTGCGCTTGTTTGCCATCGCCGACAGTTACGTGAGCGAAGTGCAAACCGTATCGAATAGTTTTGCGCCCGAGTTTGGCAAGACCGCTGGCGATATCTACAATGTCATCAGCGGATCGGGCACAAACCAGTTTCACGGCGATGTGACCTATATCGGACGCCCTCTCGATCTGGTAGCGCGGCCCATTCTCGCCACGCCCACAACCCTGCTTCCCGTGGCCAATGACTTCGCCGCCAATGCAAGTGGCACCATCATCAAGGACAAACTGTTTTTCTTTGCCTCTTACGAGCACGTCAAACGCAGCGTCCCGGCTCCCATCACCATCACTCCCGCGAATGCGGCCCTCATTGGAATCCCATCCAATCTCCTAACCAATCCTCCCGCTGTAGAGCACGCACAGTGGGTTGACGGCCGGCTCGATTGGGTCATCACACCAAAGCACCAGTTCTTCGTACGCTACAACTATTTCCGCAATCAATATCCGTTCAACTCCAATGTGGGAGGCCTCAATGCGCTCAGCGTGGCGGCAGATTTTCGAGACCGTGCACACGTAGCAGGTGCGCAACTGCTGTCCAGTTTTTCTCCCACCATACTGAATGAACTCCGCTTCGGCTGGCCGTATCGCAACGAACAACATGTAGCGGACCCGCTTACCGGAACCGGCCCCGAGATCAGCATCAGCGGCATTGCGAACTTCGGCGGCAGCAACTCCGTCGCCGATCGCTTCCAGGAAAAGGTGCCTAACTTGAACGACAATTTCACCGTCGTCAAAGGCGCGCACACGTTTAAAGCCGGCTTTGGATTTCAGCAAAACCTCGATGTGCAGGCAGCCGATGTCTACACGCAGTACACCTTCCCTACAATCGCCGCGTACCTCTCGGCGCTATCGGGTGCGAACCCCTACTCTTATTCGACATTCGCCGCCAGCGTCGGCCAGCCCGGGGCTTGGTACCACTCGTTCTTCTGGAACTTCTTCGCACAAGACAGCTGGCAGATCACTTCGAAACTGCTCGTCATCGGCGGCATCCGCTATGACAAGTTCTCCGGCCCGTCCGGCGATCCCAACTACCAGCTTGCGTCTTCCCGGCACTTCCGTTCGCCCAGCGGTGATTTCGCGCCGCGCCTCGGCATCGCTTGGTCCATTGATTCCAAGACCGTTCTTCGCGTCAATTCCGGCATCTTTTACGAAGCGCCTCCCACCAACCTCTGGTACAACGCGCTTTACAACGACGGTGGTTCCAGTTCCTACATAGCATCGCTTACGCCCAAAACCCCCGGTGCTCCAGCTTTTCCAACCGCAATCGTCAACGGGTCGCTCCCACGCGCGGCACAAACCCTCTACACCATTACGCCGAACTTCAAAGATGGCTATGCCATCAATTCCAGCTTTCAACTCACCCGCCAACTCTCTCAGAACAGCGCGCTCACCGTCGGCTACGCAGGCTCCAGCGGCCGCAACCTGGAGTATCTTCGCAACATCAATCTCATCAACCCAATCGTCTATCTAGCCGACGGGCGTCCAGTCTTTGGTGCGGCCAGCGCAGCCACGCGGGCCAATCCGCTCTATAACAATATTGCCCTGCAAGACATTGGCAACAACAGTTCCTATAACGCGCTCATCGTGAACTATCAGCACCGGTTCGCACAGGGCCTGCTCGCCAATGCGTCGTACACTTGGTCTCACTCGATCGACGATGCTCCGCCGGCAAACACCTATGATCAAGGATCTTCCTTCATCTCCGACCCCACCGATCGAAACCGCGATCGAGGGAACAGTTCCATCAACCGCCCACAGGCCTTCACGCTGAGCACTGTCTGGTCCCCCATCTCGAAGATCGACAATCGCACGTTGCGCTATCTGGCCAATAACAATCAGTTCACAATTCTGGCGAATGTCTCTTCAGGCGACGAGCAGACCATCACTGCGAATAGCGTCTTGAATGGTGATACACTCGCTACCTCGCGCCCACTCTACGTCGGCCGTAACACTGTCACAACGCCGAACGTTTACCAGTTCGATGTTCGTTACACACGCGCTTTCCTCAAACTTTGGGAACGTTTCCAACCGAAGTTCTTTCTCGAAGCAAACAACGTTTTCAATCATCCGAACATCACAACCATCAACACCACCGCGAAAGTCGCAGCCGTCACCGGAGCCATCACCACCGAACCTACCTTCGCTCCTGTATCGACACTGCTCGAAGGCCGCATCGTGCAAATGGGAGCGAGGCTCGACTGGTAGCTGTCTTCGAAACCATAAAGAACCTAGGTCAAACATGTACCACTATCAACCTTTGGCTGCATTGGAAGAATTGAAAGAAGAAGCGCTTCTACCCAATCCCGTTCACATCCGCGACATGATCGTTCGAACCTGGCTCTCTCCTGAGAGTGCACTGGAACTCAATCACAAATTTCAGAAGTACCTCCATGCTTTTGGCGAAACACAAGATCTCGCCAAAGACTTGCTCTTGCAACTTGCCGATCACCCTCGCAAGGACAGTCTGTAAACTACGATTCAAAAAGGAAGAAGAGAAGATGTGCGATATCTACAAACAGAATGCTGACAACCTTCGCATAGAACCAAATGAGCGGATCGTGAGAAACAGCGAAGTCGATCAGCAATGGGCCGGCTGGCTTGCGCCGGCCCGCCGTTCTTTCTTATTCGGCGTGGGCGCTGCCGCCATCGGCCTAACGCTCGGCGAATCAGCCGACGCCGCAGGGCCAGCTGAGTCTGCTCCTGCACCTTCCGGTCCCGCTGCTGCCTTCGCCGAACTGAATGGCCCCATCAAGCCCTATGTTTCAGCCGATACCGGTGTCAGTGAATGGGGCTATGACAGGTTGCCAGATGTGCGCGGGACTTCATGATGCGGAACTCGGAAATGTCCATGCGTATGTGTGACATGTGCTCCGAAATGTGCACCAAGTGCGCCACAATGTACGAATCGATGGCAAAAGGCGACGCCATGATGACGGATTGCGCCATGACTTGCCGCCAATGCGCTATGCTGTGCGGCCAGATGGCGACGGTCAAAGCGGCATAAATCTTTAGACGACCACATTTTCACTAGTCACACTGCGGCGGACGATCTTCACTTCCGGATCGTAGGCGAGGTCTCCGCCTTCCATTTCAGAGCTTGAGGACAAATCGACGTCCATTTGTAGGCGAAATTCCCTTAGGGCCCGGCCGAATCGCGTTTCTTCCCTATGTAATTGCAAACCCTCGGCTAAGCGTTCTTGCGTCACTACTTTGCCGGAAATCCCAGATCGCTGGGGTGCTTGCGCAGGTGTCCGTTGGCGCAAATAGGAATCGACGAAGATGACTATTCCGGGCTTTACGTTTGCCGTTTGAAGTCGCTTTATTCTCGCCCTTCGATTTTGTCCGTGCCATAATCTCCTGATTTAGATCGAGTATAGGGGACTCGATCTTTATGTCAACGGCAGACCTTCTTCCCGCCATGCCTTAACTCCACCAGCGATATCCGTTGCACGCCAGAGTCCGAGTTCCTGCAGAGCAGCGGCCGCGAGGCTCGAAGTGTAGCCCTCGGAGCAAAACACAATGATCTCAAGATCGTACCTAGTCGCGACCGGCAGCCGCGCGCTAGATGTTGGATCAAAGCGCCACTCGAGTACGTTGCGGTCGATGACCAGAGCGCCAGGAATAGATCCTTCCAGCGCACGTTGACTGGCAGGACGAATATCAACGAGCACCGCTTTGTTCTTCGCTACGGCATCATAGGCTTCGCTGGGAGATAACCGCAGGATGCGCGCTCGAGCTGTCGCCAACACTTGATCAATACTTAGCGCACCATTCCGACCCAGAGGTTGATGAATCTCGGACTCGCGAGCCTTTATCGCTTGTCGAACCAAGCGATCGCCCTCGAGCTCATACCGGTTCATCTCCGTGAGTGGCGGCGAATAAGCATGAATGCTGATAGACGGCGCGTTCGAGACATTGCTGACATCATGCGCATAATCAGGTCCGAAAGCGCAGAAATCTCCGGCAGATATAACACGGTTCGGCTCACCTGGACGATGCTCTTCGAGAGTTCCCGTGGTTACGAAGAATGCTCCCGAGGACGCGCCGTGATCATGGAAGCCGGTAGATTGCCCTGGCATCCAACTGATCAGCCACACATCATACTCAGACGCGTGATAAAGGGGCGCATACCATCGCCGATCCGCTCGCAGACGTACCCGATCCAACCAGTTAACCGACGACGCAAACTCCTGGACGATGCCAACGAGTGCTCGAGAGCCAGAAACTTTACCAGGTTTTGTGCTAATCGCCGAGTTATTTTGTGTACTTACAGGCATAGCCGATCCTTACATGCTCATTGTATACTATGCTGATAGACTTTCGGATGATTCACGCTTTTATGAGAATGAAATCGCAAATCAGTCGTAGATTGCTGCTGAGGGACATACTTACGGCGACCTCCTTGAGTACAGCGCTAGCCTCTTCTGTCTCAGCCGAGGCCAACGATATCCATTCCATTGCCGAAGAAGCTTATATCTGGGGGCTACCGCTTTGGCTCCAGGAGAAATACCTACATCGCTCCCGCCAAAGCAACACACCGTTGAACCGATTCTCCCTTTCCTCTCAGCTCGCGAGGCCGGAAGATCGTAACGTCGGTCCGAACGTCGATACGCTTTACGGCTATGCCTGGCTGGACTTGGAGACAGAGCCACTGGTTCTCTCTGTGCCAGACACAAACGATCGCTACTACTGCATACGGTTCATCGACGCATATTCAAATTCATTCGATTACGTGGGGCGCCGTGTCACGGGTACGAAAGAATGCCGGTATGCTATCGCGGGCCCGGGCTGGCACGGGCATCTGCCCGCCGGAATTGTACGTCTGAACGCTCCAACCAAACGAGTCTTAGCGTTGGCGAGAACGCTGGTCCATGGAGAAGCCGACCTCACGAATGCGCGGGCGGTCCAGGAGAAATTTACACTCACACCGCTGAACTCACTTGAAAAGCCTGCTCAGCCGTCGCTCAGTGTGGTCTCTGCAATCGGCGTGTTTCCGTTCCTGCATCCGGGGGGGCAGGGCGCTAAATATCTAGATGACTTAGGGCAGTATCTCCGGGCAGACCCACCGCCTCGCCGTGAGAATGCCCCATTAGAGCGCTTTGCGGACGCAAAGATTGGGCCGCGCTTTACGCCCTCCAACTCGGCTCAGCATGCGCTATTTACGGACGCGGTGGCGGTGGCGGACGATCAAGTCAAGGCAGCTGATTATCGATCCACAGTAAATGGTTGGAAGGTGAATTATGGAGTGACTCCGTTCATTGCCGATCGTTTGCAGCGTGCGGCTGCCAACCGTTTAGGCCCGGGCGTGCATGTCGCCGAAGAGGCGCTGTATTTCGGTGCGACTGCGGATTCGAAAAGCATGCCACTCACGGGAGGATCGCGATACCGCATCCGGTTTGCGCCGGGCCAGCTTCCTCCCGTTAACGCTTTTTGGTCGCTAATCCTGTACGGCGCTGACTTCTTCCTACATAGCAATTCCCTCAACCGCTATTCCATCAGCGACCGCACAGAGGCACTCTTTCATCAGCCAGATGGATCACTCGAGATCTTCCTGCAGCACCACAAGCCCGACCACGGAGCCAGCAATTGGCTACCCGCACCCGACGGAAATTTCCAACTTGTGTTGCGCACCTACCAGCCGAAGCCACGGGTTTTGAGGCGGGAGTGGAAGCCGCCTTTGATCGAAGCCATTTCGTAAGCGCAGCGCTGGATGCCTGAAGAGTTCAAGGAAGGAAGTTGCCCACCAATGATCATGAGCAATAAATCTAAAAAGAGTATTTTGAGCACCATTACCATCAGCGTGTCGCTCGCCGGAATGTTCGCGACGACGTTGCAACCGTTGAACGCGCAGGCTACACATATTTCGCAAGACTGGGCGCAAAAGCCGGCACCTTTCGACAATGGGGATTCCCTGCGCGATTTTGAGGTGCGCCTGCGTTCCGCGCTCTTCCTGCTGAAAGCCCAGCCCGAGATGAACGAACCGCTGAAGCTCACGGGCACGGTCACCGCGATCAGCAGGACCGGCATTCGCCGTCTGCGCCTCCGCAACTTTCAACTGCTGAGCGATGGCGGGCGCGAAACCGGCGAGTTCAATCTCGGCGCTGGCTCATGGCCCAGCGTGGTCGGGGCGCTGGGCAGCGCATTAACCGGTGACTATTTAGTACAGGCTGCGATCAAAGACATTCCCATCGACGACCTCGAGCTGATTTTCACCAGCAAGCCTGGCACCGCGCCGTCGCAGACCACTGGCACCCAAGTGACATATCCCCGAAACCTCAACTACATCGTCTTCATTCAGTCTCCGGCCACCGATGCGCAGCTCGAGGATTTGCGGAAAACGGTCGAGCGCGTCTCACCGGTATTCCACTTAGTGACCCACGGTCAGAAGATGGATCACGGCAAACTCTACTACACTCAAACTCCACTGAAGCGCGAGGGCAAGACTCTCGACGGATTGCGTGAATTCCTAGCGGATAAATATGCCAGCACGCAAGGCGCGACTCCGATCGAAGGGCCCAGCCCGAAGCAGTCCCCCGACGATTGGAGACAGCCGCTACGCGCTCACATCAAGGTCGAAGGCAGCACCGGTATCCGAAATGTTCGAACGGATATTAGTAACTTCCAGGTCATCCACGACTATCCGCGTTATCTGGGAGGCCACAATCTCGGCCCGGTGCCTGAGGAAGACATTCTCGGCCGCATGATCACGTGTCTGACGCACATCTATGAAATCGAGGCATCCAAGCGGCAGATCAAACTGGACGGTCTGGAGTTGAAGGTGGAAGGCACGCTGACGAGCCGCCTCGGCAATATCGACAATCCGCCGATCTATAAGGACGTCGCCTATAGCGTCTACATCTCCTCACCTGAGACAAAGGAGACGGTCGAGGAGTTGCAGAAGGCGGTCGAAGCAACGTGTCCGATTTATAACATGCTCAAGGATTCACAGCCGATAAAGGGCACGATCGTCCGCGGACTCTACACAGAGGAAAAAGAAAGAGCCGCGAGCCCGAGTTCATGAACTAATGCCTGAAGAGTTTGGTCAACGTCGTTCAAATGTGCGCGCCAGACGGTTGCCCGCGAACTGAAACGTTTGCACTATGATGATGAGCACGGCCACCGTGCTGATCATGACGTCGGGCCGGAATCTTTGATAACCGTAGCGGATGGCCAAATCTCCCAGTCCCCCGCCGCCCACGGCGCCAGCCATAGCGGAGTAGCTGATGAGAGTAAGGCTCATGATGGTGACGGCGCGGATCAAAGCCGGCAGACCTTCCGGCAGGTAAACCTTCCAAATAATCTGCCAAGGTGTCGCGCCCAGCGTCACCGCCGCTTCAATCACTCCACCATCCACTTCCAGCAGCGCGGTTTCAATGAGCCGCGCCACGTAAGGAATCGCCCCCACCACGAGCGGCACGATCGCAGCGTCGGTTCCAATCGAGGTACCGACAACAAATCGCGTGAAAGGGACAATCGCGACAAGCAGGATGATGAACGGAATGCTGCGCGCCATGTTGGTGATTGTTTCCAAGAATCGGTTGAGCCACTTTGCGGCTAGAATTCCGTTCGGGCGTGTGAGCACCAGCAACAAACCAAGCGCCAGTCCCCCACACGCGCTGAACAGCGCGGCGACAGCCACCATATAGAGCGTTTCGAGTGTGGATTGCCAGAGCAGCGAAGTGAGTTCATTCATGTAAAGTTCGCGCTTCCTGAAATTGTCCGGCCAACAGGCGTTTCGCCGCAGCACTGACGGGTCTCGTCATTAACTCTTCCACCGTTTCTTCTTCTACAACGCGGCCGGCATCCAGCACGGCCACCCGATCACAGATCGCGCGCACGGCACCCAATTCATGGGTAATCAGAAGAATGGTCACGCCAAATTCCTTGCGCACGCGGCCCAAAAGATCCAGAACCGAGGCGGTTGTCTCAGTATCCAACGCGGACGTGGGTTCATCGGCAAGCAGGACAGAAGGATTCAGCGACAGAGCGCGGGCAATGGCCACCCGCTGTCGCTGGCCTCCGGACAATTGCGAAGCATACTGGCTGGCTTTCTCTTCCAGACCAACCCAGTCCAGCAGTTCGGCCACGCGTTCGCGTATGCGGGGTTTCGCTATTCCGGACAACTCAAGCGGCAAAGCTATGTTCGCCGCAGCAGTGCGGGAGCGCAGCAAATTCAACTGCTGAAAAATGACACCCAACTTGCGGCGCGCTGCGCGCAGTTCAGCCCCGTCCAGATGGGCCAGATCTAAACCATCAATCAGGATGCGCCCGTCGTCCGGTTTTTCCAGTGCGCAAATGCAGCGCAACAGCGTGCTCTTTCCAGCGCCGCTGATGCCGATGACTCCCTGGATGCAGCGGCGCTCCACTGTCAGATCAACGCCCGACAACGCTTCCACGAACGCATCGTTGTGCCAGTAGCGTTTTCGTAGCGATTCTATTTCCGATTGCGCTCAAAACGCGGGAACCACCGAACCTTTGTATTTTGTTTCAATGAACGCCCGAATCTGAGGCGAGTTCAGCGCGGCTGCTACCGCCAGGATTCGCGGATCCTTTTCATGGCCCGCATTCACGGCCAGCACGTTGACGTAGGGCGAGGAAGCATTCTCGCGGAACAGCGAATCTTTCACAGGGTTCAGCCCGGCAGGCAATGCATAGTTGGTGTTCACCGCCGCAATGTCGGTATCGGGAAGGGCACGAACCACTTGAGCCGATTCCAGTTCCCGAATCTGCAAGTGATGCGGATTGGCGTCGATATCGCGCGGGGTCAGCTGCGCTATCTCACCCGGTTTGAGAGTGAGCAAACCAGCCGCCTGCAAAAGCAAGAGGGACCGGCCCGCGTTGACTGGATCATTCGGGATCGTGACGATAGCGTTGTCGGCCAAAGCTTGTAAAGAGCGGGTGCGTCCGGCATAGAGTGCCAGAGGAGCAATGAAGACCTTGGTTACCGCAACAAAGTGGGTACCGTGGTCGCGGTTAAACTGCTCCAGGTACGGGATGTGCTGATAGAAGTTCGCATCGAGGTCGCCCGAAGCCAGCGCCATGTTGGGCTGAATATAGTCGTTGAAATTGACGATCTGGAGGGAGATACCCTCGGCGCGGAGCGGTGCCACTAGCTGCTCCAGGATTTCGCCATGCGGTACCGGGCTGACTCCAATTCGTAAGACGTTAGTGTCGCGGCGGCTGCAGGCGGCGGAACCAAGAAACAGCAGCCCGGCTGCCAGCAAAATGCGAAGTTGAGTCATCAAGTCGTCCAGAATATGAGCCGAGAAGGTCGGGCTACTGTCGCGTGAGAAAGTCAGCGATACTCTCCAATTCTAACGAGCTATAAACAACGCTATTGCTCCCATGGACATTGAGCGACGGGCAGGGTGTCTCCGATAAAACAATCCGCTTTCGGATGGTCCTCAATACCGGTGGACCAGCGCCGCCCAAATCATAAACGCGAAGATATTGGGAATCAGCAGCCGCTTTGACTCCGCAAAACTCTTCACCGCCGGCGAGACGAATACGAATGTTGGATCCACTAGCAGGTTGGGCAGTGATCTTAGCGAGTAAAGCCCGGGCTGGGACCGGCTGGAAGCTTTTGAACGGCGCGGCGACCGCGGCGCCGGCGCCGCTCACTCGGTGGCAAACGCTGCAGTTGCGATCCCGCATCAGATCGAAGAAAAGAGACTTTCCTGGCGAGTCCGTCGGAGCCGTGGATGGGATTGCTTGGACTCTTTCTCCTTCGGCTCCAGGCTGTTCTTTGGAAATGCTGAGAATGTAGCTGACAACCGAAGCAATTTTCTCTTCTGAAATTCTGCCTTGCCAGGCAGGCATGGAAGAGCCTGGGATGCCTTGTTCAATGGTTTTGTAGAGATAGCTCTTTGCCCATACGCGACCGCGCAGACGAGGTCCGCGTCCCGCCCTTCCATCCAAGCCATGACAATAACCAACGGCGCAGGATGCATTGAAGAGCTGCTTTCCTTGGATGGCTTCTGCGGACTGTGCGGAGAGAATCGATTGTCCGAACAGCCCACATGCCGCAAGAAAGAAAGTGAATCCGAACTTGTTCATGGCAGCGTTAGTCGGGGAGGGCGAACACGAACAGAGTCGCGCCAGCCGGAAAATCCTCAGTTTCGGGCCAAATTTGAGGCATAGCGCCCGCCACAGCGGAGCCCCAACCGGTGGGAACGGCAATGTATTGCCGGCCGTTCACGGCAAAGGCGACTGGTGAACCTCGATTTCCCGAACCAGTAGAAAAGCTCCAGAGCTTCTCGCCCGTGAGCGCATCAAGGGCAAAGAAATGGCCTTCCGGATCTCCGGAGAAGATCAGACTACCAGCCGTGGCGAGCGTCGATGCCAGCAGCGGATACTTCGAGCGGTAAGTCCACTGCCGTTTCCCGCTGACGGGATCATACGCGTCGAGGTGTCCACCGGCTTCTGCGTTGGGCGGCCTCTTCATCTCATAGCCGCCACCGAACAAAGGTGCGCCTTGAACCGGAGCCTCATCGCGTGCAGTGATGACGTCGCAATACTCCATCGCGGGCGTATAAAGGAGTCCCGTTTGCGGACTGAAGGAAGCGTGGTTCCAACTGCGGCTGCCGCTCACGCTGGGGCAAATCAGTGTGGGTTTATCTTTAACTGGTTCGTTGCGTCCCAGCAGGCTTCCCTTACTGTCTATGCCGCTGATCCAGTTTACGTTTTCGCCGAAGCGCCAAGCTGCAATGAACTGGCCAGTCACGCGGTCGAGCACCCAGGCGTAGCCGCCCTTGTTCGGATGAACAAGGAGCTTGCGGGAAACGCCGTCAATCACTTTGTCGATCAGAATACATTCATAGGCGCTATCCCAGTCCCAAACGTCGTGCGGGATTTCCTGATATTGCCACTTGAGAGTTCCAGTGTCGGCGTCCAAGGCCACTACACAGTCAGTGTAAAGGTTCGAGCCTTGGCGGGCGCCACCGTACAGGTCAGCAGCCGGATTGCCAATTCCCCAATAGATAAGATTCAATTCGGGATCAAATGAGCCGGTCAGCCAAGTGGCGCCGCCGCCGTTTTTCCAACTGCCGGATTGCCACGTTTCGTTGCCGCTCTCGTGGGGACCGGGAATGGTCCAGAAGCGCCAGGCGCGCCGCCCGGTGTTGACGTAAAACGCGTTGATATAACCGCGGTGGGCAGAATCTCCACCGGTGACACCCACTAGAACTTTGTCTTTCACCACCAGTGGAGCACCTGTAATGTTGCAGCCGCACTGCCTCATATCCTCGATGTCTACGTTCCATACTTCCTGGCCCGTGCGGCTATTGAGGGCGACCAGATGATTGTCCAGAGTCCCCATGAAAATCAGGCCCGCACCTATTGCGACACCTCGGTTTACCGGGCCGTAGATCAGTCCAAGCGTCTTGGGCAGCGCGTAATAGTAATGCCAAATTTCCTCGCCCGTGGCTGCGTTAAGGGCAAACACACGGTTGCCGGGAGAGGTGATGTACATGATCCCGTCCGCCACCAGCGGCGTGCAAGAAAAGCCGCCTTCTGATTTGCCAGTTTGAAAAGCCCAAACCGGAACCAGCTTGCGCACATTGTCACGGTTAATCTCGTTGAGCGCGCTATAGCGCCAAGCGTTATAGCTCCCGCCATAGGTGAGCCAGTTCTGAGGCTCGGCCGCTGCATGGATCAACCTTTCAGATGTCATGTCAGTCGAAGCGCAGAATGCCGTCACAGCCAGCAGGAAGACCGAGGTGTGGCGCGCGAATTTCTTTGTCATGGGATCAAGTGACACCATTCTAATTGATTCTCTACTAGACCGATAAAGAACGCCATGATAACTTTCGTCTAAAATCAAAACATGGCCACGAAGGTTTCTGCTCCGATCAAGCTCACCAAGACGCCCGAACCGCCGGTCTTCAAGACTATTTCGGAAGAGCGGTTGCATCGAAAGCAGCGCCTTGCGTCGGCGTTCCGGATTTTCGGCAAATTTGGCTTCAGCGAAGGTGTAGCGGGGCACATTACGGCGCGCGATCCCGAGTTGGAAGACCACTTTTGGGTGAATCCGTTCGGGATGCACTTTTCGCACATACGGGTTTCGGACCTAGTGCTAGTTAACGAACATGGTGAGGTAGTAGAAGGAGATCGGCCTATTAATGAAGCCGCATTTGCGATTCACTCGCGAATACACATGGCGCGGCCGGATGTGGTAGCCGCCGCGCACGCGCACTCCATTTACGGCAAGACCTGGTCTTCGCTCGGCCGGCTTCTGGATCCGCTCACACAAGATTCATGCGCGTTTTACGACGATCATGGGTTGTTCGACGACTACACAGGCGTTGTTTACGACGTTTCTGAGGGTGACCGGATAGGTGCTGCGCTAGGTAACCATAAGGCTGTGATCCTTCAAAATCATGGCTTGCTGACAGTGGGACAGACGGTGGACGAGGCGGCATGGTTCTTCATCTCCATGGAGCGCTGCTGTCAGTCGCAGCTTATGGCAGAAGCGGTGGGGAAGCCGAAGTTGATCTCACCGGAAAGCGCGCTCACGGCACAGAAACAGGTGGGCGCTCCGAACGTGGGTTGGTTTCAATATCAGCCGCTTTGGGATGTGATCACGCGGGAACAGCCCGATTTGTTTGATTAAGCACTTTTACGTAGGTCGTATAGGGCCGCTCTCCCAAAGACGTAAACGGCAGCATGGTCACGCTTCCGCTAGACGAACGGACCTGCCATTCCGACTGTCCGACGCGTTTCGCCGCCAGCAGTTGTTCGCGCGTCAGTTCAGGTACGGGATCGTTCTGCTGCGCCTTTGCCGCCATCAGCACGAGGGGGCCTCGAAGCAATGCGACGGTGTCGATGTGCCGGGCATCAATCGACTCCAGCCTCATCTTTAGCGGGAGCTCTAATTCGACGCGGTCGCCGGTCTTCCATTGGCGCCGTATGGCTGCGAACTCTCCGGGCCTTGCAAGCCCGCTCTGCCGCATCCCATTCACTAAAACGGAAGCCCCTTCTGACCAGGCCGGAATGCGGAAGTTGAGGGTCAACTGCGCAGGTTTGGAACTTGTCACGCTGAACTTCACCTGATCTTCGTAGGGGTAGTGTCCCTCCTGCGTCAACGATAGAGTCACGCCGTTCTCGGTCCAGCGAACTGTGGATGGGATGTAGAGAATGACGTACAACGCCTGTGGGCCGCGCAAATATGTATTGATGCGGTAGTCAGTTGCTACTTGCGGCAGCGTGCCCGCACAGCAGGCCCAGCGCGCTCGTTTGTAAACTCTCCTGGCGTTGAAGTTATAGTCGGAATAGTAGAAGTTTTCGCCGTTTTCGTGAAGCGGCTTTGCGCCGAGCACGGTGTTATACATGACGCGCTCTATGCTGTCGCCGTAGCGGGCATCACGCGTTGCGCGTAACAGATATCGAGTCAGCTTGAAATGCGCATACGAACCGCAGGGAGTTTCGAAGCTCGCGTGAGTCTTTGTGAGGCTGGCATACACGTCATCACTTCCGGGCGCGCGCAATAACTCGTCCGGCCCCCATCCACCTGTCACGAAGCTCTGTTCCTGTAGCATGACAAACGCATTGCGGGCGGCGCGTAGATGCTTCTCACTGCGCGCGACAAGGTAAGCCATCATGGCGGAACTGAGCGAATTCACATAGCTATAGGCGTGTCTGCCGTTAAACACATTCTCGTTGCGTGAGAGTGGATCGAACCAAGTCTTGTCATCCAGATACTGTAATCCCAGGTCGTAATACCGCTGGCCGACGCCGCGCTCATATGCCAAGAATAGATTTTCGGGCATCGTATACGATTCATCCCAGTTCCACGATTGGTCATTCTTATCTTTATCCGCCCGCCACGGCATATCATGCTCTACCGCATGCCCCGGCAAGTGCGGCAAAGCCGTGTTTGTAGTCTGCTCCAGAATGGAAAGGGCCAGCGGGTCTTTCACGTAAGTATGCGAATCGATCAATCCCAACAGCAGTTTGTCGTATATGTAGGCAGGAAAGCGGCTGTTTTCGTAGAAATCGGACGTAATGGTTTGTGCGTAAAGCCGATTCAGCCGCATCACTTTGGCGCGTGTCGCCTCGTCTCCAGTGATGGCATAAGCGCGTGCCAACGCCGAGACCCATTGCCCAAATGGGCAGGCGGGCGCAAACCCGTCATCAAAGTTCTTCCGGTAGTTGTAATCAGGATCGTAACGGTACCATCCCCCCAGATCCTCACCCGGCGCAGGCATTCCAGACATTTGTCGAAATGGTTTCAGCAAACTGTCCTCGCTCAAAGCCATCAGGACCTCGTGGGTCTCTTTGAATTGCGATTCGTGCAGATCACTAGCTACGGATACATCCGCGTAGCCGAACTCCGCCAGTGGAGCCGCCGCGGTGTCAGCTGGGGCCAGGCCATTAAACCGGCCGCCTTTCGTTGCCATCACCGCCGCAGCCAGGGGACCGATCTCAAGAAATCCTCTGCGTGAAAACTGTGCCATTCGTTTGAGCTCCTACGTAATCTGAGTCCAGCCTCGGGAGGACATCACTTCGTGATGGCTCATTGTAACGGAGTTTTTCTTCCTGCAAAATTCCGATGTAGTTTGATAGTGAAAAACTTGATCGCATTCCGGCTATGCTCTTCCGACCGCCGCTATCTTGGCATCTTTCACATCTCTCACCGCTTCGTTCCGCAGCCGCAGCGCGGCAGTCATGGCGAATTGAGATCTTACCGCTACTTCACCGACTCAAGCTTGGGGAGCGCGTGCCGCGCGTCAGCGAATTGTTGAGGGTCTCGTTGTTTGACTACAAGGCACATGCGCAGTCGGATCACGGAAGTGATCTGCAGCCGTTCTCGTAGACTATGGTGACACCCGCTATTCGAACGCGAGGCTTCCCAGGTACCGCGTTGGGAGAGGTTTGATTGGTACATGAGGAACGCGAGTTCTCCTGTTCCAACTAGCGCAATATGCTCTTAATCGTGAGAGACCCATACGAGCAGTCGCCTGTACGTCGGTTCCATTTCTCGCGCATCAAACCAGAGCGACGAAAGAGTCGATCGATGCGGTCGGCGTCTCCTCCGCACCAAAAGGCGAGAATGCGGCACAATGCTAAATCCGCTCGACTGTGATCGTTTTCATAGTCCGAGGTTTCACCAGCCCACAATCGTTTAAAGCGGTCGCCGTTGCGGGCGCTCGCGGCACGCACAATCAGTTCATCATCCGATAGGGGTGTCCT
>Ga0302319_10005629_pt1 | contig 25099 bp, 20 predicted proteins | sample Bog_T0_2_FD_203319 | JGI IMG/M metagenome (GOLD analysis project Ga0302319, IMG submission 203319) | Peat permafrost microbial communities from Stordalen Mire near Abisko, Sweden - Bog_T0_2 | ecosystem: Environmental > Terrestrial > Soil > Wetlands > Peat | place: Sweden: Abisko, Stordalen Mire...
TGTTATTATTCTCATCCGTTCCCAGGATGTTATTTTGTTTTTGGAACTGAGCTAATCTCTGCTCTGCCTGGGCTGCATTGCTTTTTAGTTCCTCCATCTGCTTCGAAAGCCATTGTGAAACCTGCACTGCGCCCTGGTACTTGACATCGAAATTGCGCTGCAAGTATGCATCTACGATGGCGTTTACCGTATCCGACGCAAGCTTTGGATTGGTGTTCTGAAAACGGATCTCAATCACTCTTGTTTTGGGCAAGACCTCCAGCTTCTCGGCATCGTGGAATTTCAGCAGCAGCTTTTCCCGCGACAGTGGATCCATATTGACCGGATCGATCGCGTTCACCTTCGCCATTAATGACTTGCCCGCGAACTCTTCCCGGTGCCCGAGGTCGAGGTTCTTTATCACCTGCATGGACACGGGAGCGCACTGCAAGATCGTGAGTTCGGTCTGCAACCGCCCGCCTTCGCTGTCGGAGTCCGCAAGCTTCTGCGAAACCAGGTCCTCCAGTCCAAGACTTCCCTGCTGGCTGGAATCAACCCTTATTTGCGCAACGCTTTCATACACCGGCTTTTTCAGGAAGGTGTACAGCACTACGATCAGAAGAATTGCGCCCGCAAACAACGACGCAGCGACCCTTCGCTTCCAGATCTTGGCCCAAATCTCCCCGAGAGATACTTCGGCAGGACGGAATCCCGGGGGCAAGGCGAGCAAGTGGGATGTCCGCCCCATGGGCGGAATTCTGGTAATTCGTGCTTCAGGTTTGTTTTGCATCCGTCTGAAAACTCCTTCCGACAACTGCGGGTTCGACAACGGCAGATTTCTGTGGAGCTTTGAGAGTTCGTTTCTGCCTAGTGGTTACTGAAGCTGGCGGCATGCGCGGCATAGATAATGTTGCCGGCGGTAAACAAGGCAACCGGGGCGATCCACCATCTGGTGCCGCTTCGCTTGAGTCGATAGCTTATATACGTGACCCCAAGACTCGCAGGGATGCCTACTGCATACAGAGTGCCTCGGCTGCGTATGGCGGAAGGCACGGCTTGGCAAGCGCTGGGCCGGCAATTCCCAATCTCCGCTGCGTTCGCGATCGTTGAGCCAAGGAGCGCTCCATTCGCAATCCAGAACGTTCCGCCAGCCGAAGTATCGATCGGCGACAGAATAGGTCGTGCCGCAGCTGCTGGCGGGGGAGGGGGTGCTTCCTGGGCCGACCCCTGCGCAACCGCACTTGGAGCGTCCGGCAGCGACGGCTCGAGGTTCGCGGCTAGCGGCGTTGATACAATCTCTGGGGTCTTGCCGGCGCTCACGGCGGATGGCACGCTCGGTTGGCTCGAGTTCCTCAGCGAGATCTGGGCTGCGGCCACGCTCGTTCCACTCAACGCCAGTGCAACTACCCACAAAGCAGCTTTCGCCGTCTGTAATTTCATATATAGGAGTCTCCTTCTTCGCTTCGATTTTCGGCAGTAGTTCTCACGCCGACAGGGGCATGCACGGCGAACACGATTCCAACTCGTCAGCTTCGACATGCACAGCGATGCTCTTCTGAATCATTTCCACGGTGAGTACAACGGTCAGGCTTCCATAAGTGCGGACAACAACGCCTGCCATGCCTGCGAGAGCTCCCGACCGAATTCGTACCCGATTGCCCGCCTTCACATAAGGAAACGGATGAGCTTGCCGACCCAGTAACCCGGCACGGAGAGTTTCAATTTCGGCATCGGGCAGGGGAGCGAATGAGCGCCCGTTACCGACGATGGAATAGACCATCGGCACTCCCAGCACTCTGGCGCTCTCGGTTGGCTTGATTCGCGCGAAGACGTATCCGGCAAAAAGCGGCAGTTCGACTTTCACCGTGGTGCGGTTCTTCCACCGCTTGGTGACGCCGTACAGCGGCAAGAAAGTCTCAATCTCCTTCATCTGGAGATGTTGCGCGACGCGTTTCTCGTGATTTGAGGCGGTATAGACCGCAAACCAACTGGGTATTCCGTCTGAGATGGGTAAGGTTGTCATGGGTAAGTGGGATTCTTTTTGTTGGGCTGTAAGGCTGGACAAATTCTTTCGGTCTTCGGAATTCAGTGCCGGAGCAGAGTCAGGGCTTCGCCATCCCGGCTTAGCAGGCTACTTTCTAAGTTTGCGATGGCAGTCGCTGCGACGCGGAACGACCGACTAGCGTACAAATTGACTGCGGCCCTGGGATTATGAGGGGGAGGGCTGGTCATGCATGTCTATTAACGTGCTAGACATTCACTGAGGGGATATTACGGTAATCCGGTTACGGAATGATGACGTTTCCGTTAAGTTTCCGTTAATCTTCCAACCGTGTTCGGGTCGTTGAGCAACGGGTTGTTCCAGAGGATGCCGCGGTCGACAGCCAAGCTGAGACGAGCTTCCTCGCTCAGATTACAACTTGCGATGTCCCCGGCCTGCCTGGAAACGAAGCAGTGCGGCGACAAGCGCATCAATTTCCTCACAGGTGTTGTAGAAGGCGAGCGACGGCCGGACTGAGCTTTCCACTCCCATGCGGCGCAGAATGGGTTGAGCGCAGTGGTGGCCGGATCGCACGGCGATGCCTTCCTGGTTGAGCGCGACTCCAACATCTTCCGTGCGAACTTCATCGAGAACGAAAGACATCACGCTTGCCTTTTCGCGCGCTGTTCCGATCAACCGCAAGCCGGGCACCGTGAGCAGTCTCGCCGTACCGTAATTCAAAAGCTCATGCTCGTAGGCGGCGATGTTTTCCATCCCGATTCCGCTGACGTAATCGAGCGCAGCTCCCAGTCCAACGGCATCGGCAATGTTGCCGGTGCCAGCCTCGAACCGTGCGGGCGCCGGCTGGTATGTAGTTTTTTCGAACGTGACGTCGGCAATCATGTTTCCGCCACCCTGCCACGGCGGCATGGTGTCGAGCACGTCGAGCTTGCCGAAAATTACGCCGATTCCCGTGGGCCCAAAAACTTTGTGCCCAGAGAAGACGTAGAAGTCGCAATCGAGAGCCTGCACATCCACAGGCATGTGGGAAACGGCTTGTGCGCCGTCAACCACCACGCGAGCGCCGTAGCGGTGCGCGATCTCGACCATCTCGCGCGCCGGCGTGATGGTTCCAAGCGCGTTCGATACCTGGCTCAACGACACGATTTTCGTGCGCGGACCAAGCAGCCTTTCGTACTCTTCGAGAATGATTTCCCCGCGATCGTTGACAGGCGCCACGCGCAAGCGTGCGCCCTTTTCCAAACAAAGCATCTGCCAGGGGACAATATTGGCGTGATGTTCGAGCCAGGTAATGACGACTTCATCGCCTTCGCGAACATTGCGTCGTCCCCAAGTCTGGGCAATCAGGTTGATGCCTTCCGTGGCGCCACGCACGAAAATGATTTCGCGGGTAGTTGACGCATTCAGAAAGCGGCGAGTCTTCTCTCTCGCGCTTTCGTAAGCGTCGGTGGCACGTGCCGCGAGTTCGTGAGCGGCGCGATGGATATTGGAGTTTTCATGCCGGTAAAAATCCGAGATACGATCGATCACCGCATTCGGCTTCTGCGTAGTAGCAGCGTTGTCGAGCCAAATCAGCGGACGGCCGTGCACCCGCTCTTCAAGAATGGGAAAGTCGCGGCGGATCAACTTGGCATCCAGCGGACGTTTTGCGACTCCCAAGTCTTCGGGCACGACGTCGGGCCGAAATTCGTACGCTCCATGGGGAGCCGCCGCAGTGGCTTCGGCAGCGGTCTGCGTTCCCTTGTGAGGCACTGCGGTCTCAGGGCCGACATCGCCTAACGCAGGAACACCCAGGCCGGGAACACTCGGATGCGGAATTGCTTTACGCAGGTCCGCTTCCGAGGATGGTGGCGCCGAGGTGGAAGAAGGGAATGCTGGAACGCCGGGAGCGGATTGCGCTCCGGGCACTCCCGGAAAAGAGAACAATTCACTCAAGGACGGAAGCGATGTTGCCGCACCTGGATATATTGCTCTTTCTGGATCGGCAGATGAGGCCGGTGAGCTCGTGGACTCTACGCCACGCAGTTCGGGCGTGGTCATTCCCGGAACTGCGGGTGTGACTGCCTTCACATCGTGCGGCTGACTCGCGCCAGAATCGGTTGACCGGGGGTAAATCGTCTTGGCAGGCTCGGCAAAAGTTCCGGACGAGCCAGATGTGCCAGTCGATGGCACGCCACTCATCTCAGGCGATTTGGTTGCGGGCACTGTCGGTGCAATTGCTTTCACATCGTGCGGCTGAGCCAAGCCAGTAGCGGTTGTCATGGTAACGTCCGGCGGCGCGGCCGAGGGCGACGTTGGTGGCGCCGGAACGTTGGGTATGGTTTCAATGCCGGAAACATTGGGCATTGCCGGTACGCGTGGAAAAGAGAACAACTCGTTAATCGGCGGCAACAATGACCCAGCCGCCGGAGATGTTCCTTTTTCGCCTTCCACAGAATAAGGAGCAGAACCGGGCTTTGTTGGAACGCTTCCGGGAGATTGAGGAAGCGTGCTCATATCCGCGCCGCCGGGCGGAGACGTTGGCGGTGAGCTGAGCATGGTTGGCATACCAGGAAATGAAAAAAGTTCGTTTGCTGTCGGCAGCTTGGGAGCAACCGATAGAGGCGAACTGTTTCCCTCCGCAAAGAATCCTGGAGGCGAGCCCGCAACCGGCGGCAGCGGCGCAGTTCCCGGAGTTCCAGGAACAAGCGTCATCGAGCCCGCCAGGGATGCGGCAATCGCACGTAGATCGGACTCCGTCAGCGGTCCGGGTGGTGTCGACGGAGCCGAACCAGGAACACTAGGAACGGATTCGAACAACGATGTGCGTTGAGCCGGAAGCATCTCCTCCGTAAACATCACGGTAGGAATTTCCTCCGATTCGAGCTCCGGCGAAGCAGCGTATTCCTCTACGCTGTCTCCGTTCGCGAGATCCTTGGGCATGGCGAGAAAGAACTCGTTCGCCAGCCTCTCGAGTGTCTCGGGATCAGGCAAAGGCATACTGCCGAAAGGGTAATAGCGCGCCCCTTCGGCATTCGCTTTCGACTTTGATCCGCTCGATTTGGGTCTGCTCGCTCCGTTGCTCGCCCCGTTACCGTTATTTGTACTCGTAGTATTTGTCGACATGGACGTTCTCCAGTACCCCGAGTGCGTCTTGCGTCAGGACGACGATAGAGCAGTATAGAGAGATCAGATACGACGCGATCGCTTTGTGGTTGATGCCCATGAAGCGAACCGACAAGCTCGGAGACACTTCTCCGGGAAGTCCGGGCTGGAAGAGGCCGATCACGCCTTGCTTCTTCTCGCCAGTGCGCAGCAGAAGGATGTCTGTGGTTTCGGCTTTTACGGCCAGCTTGGGGCACGGCACGATCGGAATTCCGCGCCAGGTCATGAAGGGCGAACCGAACATGGTCACCGTCGGCGGAGGAACGCCGCGCCGCGTGCACTCGCGCCCAAAAGCAGCAATCGCCCGCGGATGCGCCAAAAAGAAGCTCGGCTCTTTCCATACTTTCGAAATGAGTTCGTCGAGATCGTCTGGAGTGGGAGCGCCGCTGCGGCTCTTCACTTTCATCTCCGGCGCCACATTGTTGAGCAGGCCGTACTCGTTATTGTTGATGAGAGCCAGTTCCTGGCGCTCTTTCACTTTTTCAATCATCAACCGCAGTTGCTCGCGGATCTGATCGTGCGGGCTGCGGTACAAGTCAGAAATGCGCGTTTGCACGTCCAAAACGCTGGTTACGGCATTCAATGCGTATTCGCGAGGCTTCTCGTCGTAATCCACATAAATTTCGGGCAAATCGATTTCGTCGTCCGGCGCACACTCAATGGTGCGGGTTCCAGGACGGGTAGGTTTGACTTTGTTCAGCCGGTAAATGCCGGCTTCGACCGGTACCCAGGAAAGGAACGTGATCAGCCAGCGCGGCGTGATCGCCTCCATCATCGGCACGGTTTTGGTAACGGTAGCGAGCTGCCGAGCCTGTTGCTCTGTCAGCGTATGACGGACTTCTGCTGTCGCCATGTGATTAGCTCCTTAGCGTAGGGGGATCGAGATTGTAAGAATCCGCGCGAGCGGACTGCTTTGCACAGGGATTGTCTTCACGAGTAGAGAGTTTTCTCCCATTCGTTCCTGGGAAATATCGGCTGCATCAGCCAGAAAACTTTGAGGCCAATTATCGGGGTGCGATCAGTATACAGCACCGCAAGGCTTCGTTGTCTGTGATTAAACTCACTCCGCGGAGGTTGAGCCCTAACCATCCGGATGCCACCGGCTGTCATCGCCATTCCGGTACCGCATCATTCGAACTATCAGACGACCTCACCCATCGAAACAATCGAACTTCACAAGCGAGATTAGAAAAAGATTGCATTTTTACTTTTGTACACTTTGTCTATTGAAATACTAGATATTATTCGCTACAGTATGGCAGCCTTGGATTGTGGCTCCGGCTGTCGGGGTGAGCCGCGAAACGAGGCGCCTGCCGATTCACATCGGCAGGCTTTTTTTGTCGCTGGAAACTCTCGCTTTGCGACGCGGCCACTCGCTCGGGAAGAAGCGCGCCGTCGTCTAAATTCCAGGAACGCTATGCGCTTTCCGCAACCGCATACGCCTTGTAGAACATTTTCTTCGCCCGTGATCGAATTTCATCCAGTTGCGACTCGATTCTTCGTAATTCGGAATCGAGCTCGTTAAAAGTCGTGCAGCGCGCGGTCATGAACGCTTCCGGCTCAACGGCGTAATTTCCCGACTCGCTTCTCAGAGACACGCAGGCTGAAGGCTGTCCAGTTCCCTGCTCGTCATCCAGATACAAAAGCTCGATCCTACCCACGTTGGACGAGCCGTTCCCATCGGTCCCATGTTCAAGCACAAATGGCCGCGGAGTCGGGCCAGCTTGATTTTTCTCCTCAACCATTCCCGCGCTCGCCTCAGTCCCGCTCGCAGAAGGACGTTCCGCCACCTTGCGAATCAGAAACGGCGAATGGTCATTTCCATCACTGGACCATTCCAGCCTGGAGTCCGAATGATTCGGCTTGCAGGTAACGTCGTAAACCTCGCCCGTAGGGCTGGTGATTTCGAACCTGCCGCTCTTGCCGCGCAAAGCCAGTCCCACATCGTAGGTGGCAATGGTCTCATTAATCCGCATGACGATTCTCCTCATCGCAGAGAATAATTAATTCTCAGAGAATCGCGCAGCGAGCCCAGACCCCGCAAGTAGTAATCCTGATTCCAAGAGTGCGGTGAGGTTTTAGAAATCGCTCGGGTGGGTTTGAGAGACCGGTGCGATGTTTTTAGAGACGCTCGCGTACTAATAAGGATGCAGGGAGGGCCCAGCCTGCCGCAGGTGCCAGCTGAGAAATGTGGAGAATAAAAAACCAGCGGTAGCGCGGCTATTCCTAGGCCACGCCAACAGCCATAGCTTCCGCTTTGTAAAACTTCTTCCTGGCCCGGGCGCGAATCTCTTCCAGTTCCGCGTGCAGTCGTCTGATTTCGGCGTCAAGTTCCACGAAATTCAGGCAAGGACGCGTGATCAAGCCGTCCACTTCGGCACTCCCATCAGCTACTCGCATGTCTCCCTTCAGGCATATGGCGGCGGAGGGCAGATCAGTTAATGGGTCCCTGTCCAGGTAAACGAGGTCAAGACTCGAGGTCTCCATAAACCCATTATAAGAAGAAAGTCTCTAGTTTGCAATTTCTTGCACACTGGAATTTCTGAATCGATCAGTGCTGATTTTTCGTTTTGCGCATCTGCCCTGTCGGATCGAGAATAAGGATGGCTAGGCGCCGGCAGCAGCCGCATGAGTCTTGTAGAATTTTTTCTTCGCGCGGGCACGAACTTCGTCGAGTTCCGCGTGCAGCCTTCGGATCTCGGCATCCAGCTCGATAAAATTTAAACAGTGCGCCGTCACTAAGCGGTCGGCTTTAACGCCGGCGTAATCCTGCTGGCCTGCCGACTTCAAATAAATACACGCGGAAGGCTGCTGGGTTCGCGGATCGCACTCTAGATAGACAAAGTCGAGACTCGAGGTTTCGATCATGCGGCGATTATCCCACGATCATTCTCGCCGCACATTATCAAACTAGGAACTGGAAGGCACTTCGGTCACTTCTCTCCAATGCAACCGAAACTCATCAAGCTGCGGAATGCAAGCCCGCGCCTGTTTCCCCACGGATTAGCTTATGCTCCATCTGCTCGCGAGCGGCCAGCAGTAGAGTGGCCAGATGTGCAGCCTGCACCCGAATCTCAGGCACCGCCGTGCTTTCCCACAAACCGCCTTTGCGTGATGGGCCCAGCGAGTAGAGAAAATCCGAGGGCTCGCCGCGGCCGTCAATCAGCGCGCCATCTTCAGCAGTGTCGAGGCCCAGAAAAAGAGGATCGGGACGAACCGCTTTCTGCCGCAACAGATTGGTGAGCAGCGGATTTTCTATCCTGCGGCAATCCGCCTCTGGGCCAGTGCAGTTAATCACGCGAGCCACTCGCAGCGACTTGATCTCTCCGGTACTGCGGTCACAGTAAGTTACACCCACTCCGTCAACATCTTCGCTGTAGGCCGTGATCCTTCCGGCATGCGTTTCGACCTGGCCATTTTGTATTTGCGTAGCTAGTGGAACCCCGATTTCCGGCGCAACGCGGTGGCGATGCACTTCCCAGTAAGGCCGGACGTGACGCAGAAATCTGCGCCGCTCCGCGCCCGGTAGAGCCCGCCAGATTGCTTGCGTGAAAGGACGAAGTGAGTCGATCACCGCACGCCAGCCGCTGCCCGAGTTTTCCGCGACTTCTACGTGAGCTCGAATCAGTCGCAAGAGTCCTCGAACGGTCCTGGGCGAGTTCTCGTCCCAGAACGGCGTCCAAATCGCAGTCGCTTTATGGTTTTGCGGCAACAGGCCTCGGCGTGAAAGAAGATGAATCGTCCCTCTGAATCCCCGCGCCCGCAAAGCGATGGCAACATCCACACTCGTCAGCCCGGATCCAACCAGCAGAACGCTCTGGTCTTTCTCTGAATATTGCTCCAGCTCTCGAGCTTCCTCTTGATCCTGATCACGGCAAATATCTTCCAAGGCACCCGCCGCCCATGGATCTGAGACATAACGCTGGCTGTGCGGAGTCTTTCCCGGCAAGCGTGGATCGCCCGGAGGAAAATTTCCCAGAGCAAGCACCACTTTGTCGGCAATCACAGTTTCGCCGGCGCGCAACTTGATCTCCACTGTCCCGCCCGAGCGACCCACAGATACGGCCTCATCTTGCACGCGCTCAAATCGGCCAGGATGGCGTTCGACTTCCCGCTGCAGAACGAACCCGACATACCGCCCGTAAACCTGGCGCGGAAGAAAGTCGCCGGGCTTCACATTGACGTCATGGTTCAGCCGCGCCCAGCGCAGAAAGTGCTCCGGATCATCAGGATAAGCCGTCATGTTCTTCGCCGGAACATTCAGCAGGTGTTGCCCGCAGGGCGTACCGTACGCTACCCCTCTGCCTACGCGCGCGCCTCTTTCCACCAGCACAACCGAGGTGTTTCCAGGTGACTGGCGCAGCATTTGCGCCGCCAATGCCGTTCCGGCGAACCCTCCGCCGATAATGGCGACCGTGAAGTTAGAAATTTCGTCTTGCCCGGTTCGATTCATTCCGCAGTCCCTTTTACTGCACAATGTCTATTACAACAATAGACAAAATGGTATACTAGGGACGATTGCATGGGAATGCCACTTTGGTGGTGTTTTCGGGCAGTCTCGAAGCCACCGGATATCCCCCCGCGGAGGTGAACGCCGTGATCCTTTTCATCGAAAAAACGTGGTTCCTGTGGTGGATGCTCGCGATCATCCTCGCGCTGCGCTGGTTCCATCTGTCGACCCGCGCAAAGATGGAGGCTCCCGACGCGGTAACCAGCGAAGAAAAAGAGCAGGAAGCCTATATCCTTTCCTGGCGGATTCTCCACAAAACGCAAGTCATTTCTTTGTTTGAGACCAAGTCCTAGCGCAGGAGCCCTAGGTACCGTTTTCAAAATTACGCCGTAGACTTCGGCTCCAACATTGTCTTGCTGAAGATGCAGCTTGAAAGTCAATCTGCCTTCGCCAACTCATCGGTCGGTAATCGCTTTGTGTTCCCTAATGCCCACCCGAAACCGGACTGCCGGTGAGCCATCCAGAGAAAAACCAGCACAGTGACCGACTTCGCCGCTGAGCAGTCCGTTCTCTGCAGTCCGGTTTGTCGAGGACGAATCGCGAAATACGGGCATGTTTCGCGCATTTCCCGGTAAGGTGCTGCGGAATTTCTCTGCAGTCCAGACTGCGTGGCCGGAGCGGAGTGAATTCGAACCCTCGGTACAGGTCTGAAAACCTGCAAGAGCCGACGTTTGCGTAACTTGCAGGCCGTGCAGCGCTTAACCAGAGAATCAACGGGCAGTGACTGGCCGCTAGGTCGATTGAGAACGGTCCATCTTTTCGACCTCTCATTAAGGCGAACGGCATACGATAGTGTGGCTGAAAGTGGTCGCCTTCGTTGCCTTGGAAAGCGGCCGACATTGGGTGCGCAATGACTACTTGCTTGCCGCGCAGTCCAAAAGCGAAAAATCTCTCCGCAGGGCGTGCTCGAGAAAAGACAAATAAACCGGGGTTTCGGAAAATTCCTACCTATGCTTTGTGAGGCAACTTCCTCCTTTGCCAACTCCCAAGGCTTGATCGACTTGCTCATTTCACAGACGTAAGATTCGCACCAGCGATCGGCCAAACCCGTCTCGCATTAGCCCATTGTCGAGAGGCGATGCCGATTTACTGCACCACCAACGTCAAGATCGTCGAATGTGCTGTTCCACCACTCGTCGCCGTCGCGGTTAGCGTGTAACTTTGCGATTGCGGCGACTGGGAAGATATGCTATGGCTCGATCCACCACCGCAAGCGTTCAGCCCAATCAAAGCCGTAAGGCTGACTAGCAGCGCAAAGGCGAGCATCCCGGAGCTGGCGAGTCGACCTCGCAAGAATCGCATGCGCCGCCGCCCGGCCAGCGGAAGCAACAGCAATCCCAGCAACATCGGCTCCCACCTCCGGCCCGTCTCTGGCCCATACAACTTCGCCGCCATGGGCGCATGCACGGTCAGCGTCAAGGGAGTACTGCCACCTGACGCTGCGAGCGTCGCCGGACTGAAGCTGTACGTTGCTCCCGCCGGCAAACCGGTTAGCACGAAGCTGACCGTGCCCGGAAATGCAGTGTACAAAGGCGCGGCCACCAGTTGGTAATTCGCCGCCCCGCCCGTGCTCACCGTCTGAGTGGACGGCGCCCCCGCAGCCAGAGCGAACGTAAAGTCCTGTGGAGCCACCGCCACGCTGACCACGCTACTTGAAGACGATGTGAAGTTTGTGTCTCCGCCGTAAACCGCAGTGATCGAGTGGGTTGCACCCGCGCCTAGGGTCGTGGTATCCACGGCTACGCCGCTGCTCAGTGCAATCGTGGCCAGAGCCGTCGTCCCGTCAAAAAACTGCACGTTCGAGGTCGGAGTTCCCGCAGTGGACGCCACCGTAGCCGTGAGCGTCACCGTTTGTCCGGGATGGATGGAAGTAATACTCGCGCCAAGACTGGTGCCGGTTCCCGCCTTCGAGATGATTCCTGGCCCCGACGCAATCGTCGGCAGCACATAGTTCGCAAAATTAGTCGAGCCGTTCGCGGTGAAGTTCGACGAACTCAACGAGGCCGTAACCGTCTGCGCGCCCGCCGTCGCGGCCGCATAAGTTCCCGTCGTCTGGGTGATGATCGCTCCGTCCGAGCCGGCAAAGCCCGTAAGCGTAAAATTCGTCGCGTTCAACGTGGCCGTAGTGGTCCCGTCATACACTTTGGTCGGAGTTCCCGCAATGCTTGCCGACAACAGCGTTGCAATCACCGACTGGCTCACCGCGGTCGCGGAACTCCCAGTAAAGTCGGGCGAACCCGGCGAGTAGACCCCAGAGATAATGTGCGTTCCAACCCCGAGCGTGCTGAAGAAGTAGGTGGCCGTGCCGCTGCCGTTCAATTCCACCGCCCCGCCCACCGGAGTTCCATCCGCGCTGAACTGTACTGTCCCCGCCGGCACGGCTCTGCCACTTGTCGGAGCCACCGTCACCGTCGCGCTCCCTTGTCCGTACTGGGATGGATTCTGTGACGAATTGATAGTCGCTGTGGTGCTCGCGACAATTCCTGTTCCAGAGGCGCTAACCGTTTGCGTCGATCCGTTTATCCCCAGAGCGTCGTCCGTCAACACCACGCTCCCGCTTACTGCCCCTAAGCTTGTGGGAGCAAAATCCAGCACATAGGTGCATTCCGCTCCGGCGGTCAGCGTCTGCGCAGAACCCGAGGAGGTAAGTTGCGGACAACTCGAGGAGGCGTCCACGGAAAACGCGCCGGACTGGCTGGGATTGCTGCCCAAGCCGGGCGCTGGAATGTTCAAGTTTATGTTCCCGATATTCGAGACGGTCACCGTCTGTGTGGTCGTCGCACCGTACGCTGTGTTCGCTGCGGTCAACTGCGACTGGCCGACGTTTACCATGCGAACCACATTGTCGCCCGCGTCCACAATATAGAGATTGCCCAGGCCGTCGAGAGCAACATCGGTGGGGATGCCCAGTTCCGCGCTGGTTGCGGCGCCGCCATCCCCCAGGTAGCCTACGATTCCGTTGCCCGCTACTGTCGCGATCATCCCAGTTCCCGCGTTTACCTCGCGCACGGCCTCATTCGAAGCATCCGCGATATAAAGGTTGCCCGCGGCATCGGCGGCGATTCCAAACGGGCCATTCAGTTCAGCGCTGGTCGCTAATCCGCCATCTCCAGAATATCCCGCGGTTCCATTGCCCGCCACCGTCGTAATCACGCCGGTCGCCACGGTCACCTTGCGAATGACGCTCCCCCCCGATTCTGCGATGTAGAAATTGCCTACGCTGTCGAAGGCGAGGCCGGCTGGGCTCCGAAGTTCCGCACTGGAAGCCAGACCGCCATCTCCGGCGTCCCCCGCAGTTCCGTTTCCTGCTACTGTCGAAATCAAGCTGGTTGAGATGGCCACTTTGCGGATGACGTTGTTGTTCATGTCAGCGATGTAGAAGTTGCCGGCGCTGTCTACGGAAACGTAGGCCGGGCCGCACAATTGGCCGCTGGTGGCGGGGCCGCCATCGCCCGCATAGCCGCAGGTGCCGTTGCCGGCCACTGTGGTGATTACGCCCGTCGCAGTGGTTATTTTTCGAATCACATTGTTGCCTTCGTCGGCAATGTAAACGTTGCCTGCGCTGTCGACGGCTACTCCTTCGGGAAGATTCAATTGAGCGCTAGCGGACGGGCCGCCATCGCCGGTGTAACCAGCGGCCCCGGTGCCCGCGATGGTCGTGATAATTCCAGTCGAGGCCGTCACCTTGCGCACCACATTGTTGTTGTGATCGGCGATATAGAAGTCGCCAGAGCTGGCGACGGCGAGCCGGTTTGGAGCGCCCAACTGCGCGCTGGTCGCCGCGCCTCCGTTTCCGAGGTACCCGTACGTCCCCTTACCCGCCACGGTCGAGATCACTCCCGGCGTCAGCGCCACCAGGGCCGCGTTTCCCGTTCCGCTCAATCCGAAATTGATGTTGCCGCCGGCAGCGGCAACCTGTAGTGGTACGTTGCGCTGTCCCGGATAGGCGGGCGTGAAAGTGACCGGCACAACGCAGACAGCGCCGCTTGCGTTCGTTGTCGAGCCGTTGACCGCACATCCGGTAATGGTCCCGACCGTAAATTCCTGCTTGCCGGCCTGCGACTGGGGCGCGGTAATACTGGCGATAGTTTCGCTGGCAGTGGTCTGCAGAAAGAAATTCTGCACCAGGCCCGCACCGCCGCTTGGGGCCGCGGAGAAGCTGCTGTTCAGCTGCACTTTGCGGATCACATTGTTGCCCGCATCGGCGATATAGAGATTGCCGACGCTGCTGATCGCGGCATCGGCGGCATTGCGCAGCTCAGCAAATGCAGCGGGGCCGTTATCCCCGCTATAGCCGGCGGTGTCATTGCCGGCAACCGTCGAAATGTTGCCCGTGCCGGGGTTCACCATGCGAACTACATTGTTGAGGGAATCTGCGATGTAGACGGTGCCCGCGTTATCCAGACCGATCCCGGTAGGATATTGCAACTCGGCGGCAGTGGCCGCGCCCCCGTCGCCGGCGTAGCCGGCGGTCCCGTTGCCCGCCAAAGTAGAAATCATGCCCCCAGTATTCACCTTGCGCACGCGGTTGTTGCCGGAATCTGCGATGTAGAGGTAGCCGACCGCGTCCACGGCCACGCTGGTGGGGTTGTTAAGTTCGGCGCTCGTAGCCGCAGTGCCATCCCCCGCATAGCCCGCAATGCCATTGCCGGCAACCGTGGTGATGATGCTGGTAACGGCGTTCACCTCGCGGATCCGGTTGTTCATCCCGTCCGCGATGTATAGGTCGCCCGCGCTGTCGAGGGCAACGTAACTGGGTTGGTTCAATTCAGCGCTGGTGGCTGCGCCACCATCCCCGGCATAGCCCGCGGTTCCATTCCCGGCCACCGTGGTAATCACTCCCGTCGTGGCCGTCACCATGCGGATGACGTTGTTAAGTTGGTCGGCAATATAGAGGTTGCCCGCGGCGTCCACGGCAACGCCGCTGGGACTGTGCAGTTCGGCGCTGGTGGCTGCGCTGCCGTCCCCCAGGTAACCGGCGGTCCCGTTGCCAGCTATTGTGGAGATCACACCAGTCGAGAAAACTACCTCACGAACCACGTTGTTTCCGGTATCCGCAATGTATAGGTTTCCCAGGCTATCTACAGCAACGCGGGTCTCGCCATTCAACAGCGCGCCGGTGGCCGCCGAGCCGTCCCCGCCGTAGCCGGGCGTGCCATTTCCGGCCACCGTCGATATTGCGGGCAGTAATTGCATCTGTCCGCTCGCCAACCCGTTGGCCGTCACTAGAAGAACCACCAGCCCGCATGCATATCCGATAGTTGTGATGGACCAAATGAAAGACTTTAAACGGTGGGATATCTGCTCTTGTAGGGCGCGCCTTTCTCTGAGTATCAGCCTGCGCGTCATCGAACCCAGACGGAGGACGGCCTGGATCAGTTGGCCCAAGCGCATACCGGCAAGGGACTGGTGAAATTTGAACTGGACGCTTGAGGTTTCCCCCGCGGGCCGGCATCCGCTCTGCGAGCGGATGCCTGATGGAACCTGCTCCAAGGACATCAAATACAGCGCCAAAGCTTGTTTAGTGTCGGTCACGAGTGAGAAACCCCCAACCGACTGTGGCTCGCACGAAAGCGTTTGACAACGGTACAGAAGTGCTCGTTCCTCTGTCAAAAAAGTAATTGTTCGAATTTAGTGCGTGGGGATTAACGTTCGACAGCAAGGGAAACCTTTACGGCACCACACTCTATGGAGGGATGTACGGCGGCGCGTGAGGCACCTTCGGATGCGGCGCAGTATTTGAGTTGACGCCTTCAGTCGCCGCATGGCACGAGCACGTACTGCACCTGTTCGCGGCAGGCAACGATGGCTATAATCCGCAGGCTCCCGTAGTTGTAGATTCCGCAGGCGACGTATGGGGCACGGGCCGCCACGGCGGCATTGGAGGGTCGGCATCGTATTTGAAATCAAACAGTAGTTTTCCAAGCGAGATCAATAATCCAGTTCATCGGGACTAATCACAGGGGGCGCCGGCGTCCCGTCCGTCTCCGGAAGTTTTCTGCTGTTTCCAGGCGCCGGCAAAAATCAACTCGCTATAGCCGAATGCGCGACTCTTGATCGCATTGCATTCGCCTAAAGGAGTCCATGAAACCGGACCGTGAAATGTCCTCCAGAGAAAAGTTCGTAAACGGCCCTCCGCGAAGTATCTAAGCTGATTTCGAAGATGCCGACAGAAGTCAACTCGCTATGCCCGAATCCCTGGCCTCTGATCGCATTGCATTCGCCTGCTGTCCTCCGTGAAACCGGACTGTCTATGTGCCCTCCGGAGAAAAGCCAGCTCAGCGACCGCGTTCACTGGTGGGCAGTCCGTTCTCTCCAGTCCGGTTTGTCGGGAGGAATCGCGAAATGCGGGCATGTTTCGCGTATTTCGGGATAAAGGAAGACGAAATTTCTCTGCAGTTCAGACTGCGTGGCGGAGGCAAGGATTCGAACCCTCGGTACAACTCATTGAGCCGGTAAAGCCCGACGTGTGCGTAGGTTACAGGGGATGGGGCGCTTGGAGAATTCTCCGCGACTGCGCGCTCGCCGCCCAGTCATACTAAACAGTGCGGCTTCATGTTGAGCTGAAGAGGCGAACGCGTGGCGATGGTGTGGCTGAAAGTGGTCACCTTCGGAGTCCCCCAAGCGGCCCAATCCCGTTGGCGCATGACTGCGAACCTAGCGGCCAGTCATGAATCGAAAACATTCTCCGCGGAAAATGTTCCAAGAATGCGAGGAGTTCCCTCTATTTTCCGAGGTACTCCCCACAAGGGCGTCTTCAATTCTTGGTAAGCGTAGACGTGAATGTGCACAACTCGATGTGCCCGCTCGTGGCGAACGCATTCTGACCGACCGCGCTGTCGTCAGTAAAAACAATTTTCATGCTCCGTTTATCGCTGCCGATTTCGACTGACACCGTCTTCCAATCAGAACCCCAGCGGCGCTCCCAATTTATTTCCCCTGAATCAAGGATAGTGCCCCTAATCGTCGGCTTCGCATCTCTGGTAGCGTTCGTGGTCAAATAGCCCTCTATAACTGAGTCGGACTTCGAAAAGTCTAAACGGACATCGGCATGCCGGACTTCGTGTCCCTTATGATCAGTCTTGGAGAAATGTCCGCTCCAGGCTCCCAATACCACGAGATAATCATTTTTCTTCTGGGTTTGTTTCTCCACTTCTTGCTTATCCAGCCATCCCTTGTTCTTGAGTTCCCCCAACAACTGCTGTAAACTCGGGTCGCTGCTGTCCGCTGCGCCGTCAGCCAGGAGCCTCTGCCCCGCTTTGTAGCCTTCCATCGGCTCATTCAGACTGATTGCCAACTGCACGCGAAATTGCCAGAGCAGCATCTGTTCCGGATGTTTCTGCAGAAACACATCGCTCTGGTCCATGAACTGCTTCAGAAGCTTGGTCTGCTCTGCCAGTTCGGTGGTCTGTTGTGCCTGCCGTGCCAGGACGATGAGGGCGTTGTAATCGACTTTATCCATGCCAGTGAGTTGTTCTGGATTCGTATTCGCCGCAGGTTGAGCAGGCTTGCTGCTCGTTGGAGCTGCGCTGGTGGAACCGCCGGGCACAAGCAGTTTCTCGATGAGCGCCTTAGCCTTGATCAGCCGCTGGTCGTCGGGATACGCAATCAATAAGCCATTCGTCAACTGTTGCGCTTCCGTGTATTTGCCGGCGTGGACGAGGTCGGAGATCTTCCTGGTGGCTTCGTCGGGTGCTTGACCGGCTTGTGCTGGCTTGGCATCAGCGGGCGATGGGGTCGTTGATTGGGCAAGAAGCGGGACGCGCACAGTAAGGGCGAGCAATCCGGCGAGAATAAGCAATCTTGGATTCTTTGACATAAAACCCTCCCGAAAGTGATTTGGTGAAGCGTAAGCAGTTCAATCCTTGGCTCTTGGTGTGATGCCCTCGGTGGTTGAGCAGGAGAGCAATGTGAGAATTCGAGAGGATCAATATCAGAAGTCCTGTCATAACTGATTACCAACCGTTGACGATATTGACGCTGCTAATAGTCTTACCGGCTTTATTGACGACATACGCGTTGACCGTACAGGGCACAAAAAAGTTGGATTTGCTGGTAAGCATCGCGGTTCGACTGGTTGTGTATGTCCCGTTAGTGGCGTCTCCCGGTTTGATCGTAATCATTCCTACGGCGCCGCCATCGAGGCGGCATGTCTTAGGCGAGGCATTTTCCAAGCGTATGTTCACCGGTTCCTTCAAGTCACCAAGTCGACTGACTGTGAGAGTCAACACCGCATGAAAAAACCAATGGAAACCTTTTGTCCATTCTCCGTACACCAGTCCGAGTCCAAGATTCTGAAGCCGACGGTATTCTTCTGCGTCGTCCATGCCCTGCCTGTCCAGCCACCTCTTGTTCCTGAGTTGTGCAAGCAGGTTCTGTAAGACTGGGTCGCTACTGTCTGCTGCGCCCCCAGCGAGAAGTTTCTGCCCTGCTTCATACCCCAACACTGGCTCGTTCAGGCTGATCGCAGAGATTACGCGAAATTGCCAGAGCAGCGTTAGGTCCGGATGCCTCTGCAAGAATGGGGCGCTCTGATCCATGAACTGCTGCAACAGCTTCTTCTGCTCATCCAGGTCAGTGGTTTGCTGTGCCTGCTTCGCCAAAACAATCAGAGCGTTGTAATCCACCTTGTCCATGCCCGTGAGCTGCTCGGCATTCGCGTCTGCCGCAGGTTCAGTGCGTTGGCTGGCAGGGGTCGCACCAGCTGAGCCGCCCGGCGCGAGCATTTTCTCGATAAGCGCTTTGGCCTTGATCAGCCGCTGATCGTCAGGATACGCAATCAGCAAGCCTGCCACTAACTTCTGCGCATCGGCATATTTTCCAGCGTGCACCAGATCGGTGATCTTCCTTGCCATATCGTCCGGCGCTTGGCCGGCGGGCGCAGCTGTTGCATTAGTAACATCGGGTGCCGTTTGCGCATGCAGCGGCGAGACACAAATCGGAGCAAACAGCAAGCAGGCAACCGTGAATCGTAAGAGGTTTTTCATCGTCTTCACCCATTAATTCGTAGCGTAGTGGAGATTCGTCGTGCCGTTAGGTATTTCCAGCCTTGGTATACACCAGAGTCACCGTATCATTCATGGGGTTCGGGCTTGTTTCGCTTGTGTCCTGCGAAGGAATAACCATCGTCATCGTTTGTTTATCGTTGTCGATTACGCATGAAATGACTGGAACAAATCCCGATGGATAAAATGTCGTGCCCGGCTTGATTTTCCATCCAATGGCAGTGTGATAGCTAATGAGGTAGCTTCCGCCTCCGGTCGGCCAATAATATTGCTCCCAACGTATTTCCCCTGAGCCAAGGATAGTGCCTCTTATATTCGGTCTTGCGCTTTTTTCCCCATTAGCTCTGACTTCATAGCCTTCGATGGCTGAGCCAGAGATGGAAAACTCTTCACTTGTTCCGTGACCTTTTCTAATCACTGCTCCAAAATTAGCCGGCCACACACCACGCGCATGCCAGGAGACAGACCAGGACACTTTCCATGATCCAAGTATCCAATCGTATTTGGCATGCTTCTCCGCCGTCTGCCTGTCCAGCCATCCCTTGTTCTTGAGCTCCCCCAGCAACTGCTGTAAATTCGGGTCGTTGCTGTCTGCTGCGCCTGCAGCCATAAGCTTCTGGCCCGCTTCAAATCCTGCTTTCGGCTCATTCAGGCTGATTGCCAACTGCCCGCGAAACTGCCAGAGGAGCATCTGGTCCGGATGTTTCTGCAGGAACACATCGCTCTGGTCCATGAATTGCTTCCGAAGCTTGGTCTGTTCAGCCAGATCGGTGGTTTGCTGCGCCTGCCGCGCCAGAACGAGGAGGGCGCTGTAATCCACCTTATCCATGCCAGTGAGTTGTTCTGGATTCGTGTTCGCCGCAGGTTGAGCAGGCGGGTTGTTCGTTGGAGCTGAGCTGGTTGAACCGCCGGGTGCGAGAAGTTTCTCGATGAGCGCCTTGGCCTTGATCAGCCGCTGATCGTCGGGATAGGCTACGAGCAAACCTGTCGTCAGCTTTTGCGCTTCCGCATAACTTCCGGTGTGGACCAGTTCGGTAATTTTCTTTGTCGCGTCGTCTGGGGCCTGACCGGAAGGCGCTGTGCTTGCCGCAGTATTGGTAGCCGGAGGTGCAGCCGTCGCCGTTTGCGCACAGACCGGCTGAACAGAGCTCCAGACAAGAAACGACACGAGAACGAAGAATGTTGGCGGCTTTGTCATATCTCTCCTATCGGTTTGGCGATGGCGGCTCGGCGACACCGACACCACTGAGTTTTGTTCCGGGAACGGTCTGCTGTGACGGTTTGGGTTGGTAGTTGACTCTCGCTTTATAGGCCGTCATGGCGTGGCAATCGAGCGTCGGCATTCCGTCGCCACAGGAAAACGTCCGGACCGTAAGACGCGGACTGGTCTCGTTGATAATTCTGGTGATGGTCGGCGGTTTGAACAAAGCCAAAGTACTCAATGCGGCCGCGTCAATGAGGCCGCCGCCAGCTAGCAATGAAATGGGCGGGACAGGATCGCTGCGGTTGATGTATATCTGGACCGATTTCACCCGTCCGGAGCGAACCATCTCATCCCACATCCTTAGACTCTCGATTGTGACCTGTGGCCCGTAAAGCACAACATGGTCGGCTATCACGTCCTTGTTCTTGAGAGCGGCAAGGCAGATCATTGCGCCGTTGCTATGGCATGCCAGCTCATCGAACTGACGGTCTTTCAGCGAGTCGTAGGCTTTCTGTTCTTCGGCGGAAAACTTCCCGTTGCTTAACTCGTCGAAGATGACGCGCGTGCTCAAGTCTGTAATCGCGTCGGTTGAGGAGGCAATTCCGAGAACAAAGTTGTAACGTTTGAAATCGACGCCATCGGCATATGGATTGTTGGCCAGCTTCATTTGCTGGGCCATCATCGCCCGTTCTTTAGCGACCAGTTTGGGATCAGCACTCTGGGTGTTGTAACCGGTAATCCAGGTGGTGCCGCCGATGAGCGCGCTGCCGGATGGGCGGTACGTTCTTGGGGGTGGGGCGTCGTGGGCCTGTTGCTGACAGAAGGTCTTAATGACCGTTGCACCATCGGAGTCTTTGCTCTGTTGCTCGCCGACCTTGACGGTTCCCTCCGGACACTCCTGCGCCTGCGTCGAGAGGACGAATGCAGCCACGAGCATGGGCAGTGCTGCGAAGAGAACCTGCGCTTTGCGGAGAGTACCTTTCATGATGCAGAGCCCTCAATTCGAATTTGGAGATGGTACGGGGGGCGGCGGTGCCTGGTTCGGAGGCAGAATGACGGTCAAACGTTTGATGGTCGTCTGCTTGATCGTATCCTGCGTATCATTGGCGACGGCGATAATCCCCTGGTCCTTTTGCGCCTGCATCGTCAGATTTGAAATTGCAATCGTATTCTGCGGGGTGGGATTCTTCAGTAATGCCGCCATCTGATCATTTGCTGTTTTGAGATCGCTCTCAGCCCGAGTACGATCTGCAGCCGCTTGCTGATATTGCGGGTTGGCAGCCAGCGCCGTTGCAAGTCCGGGTGGTAGCGGCGGTGGAGGAGGGGCCTGGGCTGTGCCGGTTGGAACCGATATCGCCCCGACGTACTTCGCAGTTCCCTGGTCATAAACCTGCGAGAGATCTCCATTTGCCCCTGCGATTGCCGCTGCGCTTTTCAGGTGAGCCCCGGCGCTTGTAACAACCGGAGAACCTGGGTTCACCGGCTGTGTGGGCGGAGAGTTTGCCGGTGTCAGGTCCGTGGGATGCGCATTCGACGAACCGAAGAAGTTCGTGCCACTTCCTGGTGCCGTCTGGCCGCCATCACTTGCAGTACCGGAACCAGATGACGATGCCGCCGCATTTGGGTCGGCCACGGAGTCCTTCAAATCACTGGGAATATCTGACCCCTTGGGATTCTTAGAAGTGTCGTCCAACTGCTCCTGTTTTGCCGTGACCTGTTTCGCCATTTCCTGTTGGCACGCTACATCTGCTGCGGAGCCCCCTTCGACGGCGGCGCATTGCGCATTCAGGCTGTCAACTTTGCCCTGTGAGGGTGGCGACGAGGGTTGCTGCGGCGGGAATAGCTTGTCTATATCCTGAGCGCTCTGAACTTGCGGTACAGGAGTCGGCACATTACTTGAAAAAACACTGTCGAGTTGCCCTTTGAGCGCTTCCGGATCAGGCGCCGTCCCTGTCGAGTTCCGCAGGTCGACCACCGACGGGTCAGAACCGAGGTTTACGAGGTTCAGATTGCTGCCCGTGTTGCCTACAGTCTCCGGAGTCGTGCCCAATAGCTGGCCCAACGCGGTCCCGGTTCGTCCGGCCGTGGCAGTATTCTTTTGCGCTTGCTTCGCCATTTCCAGATTGCGAAGGATGTTTGCATCGTTGGGAGTAATGGCGAGAGCTTGCTCAAACTCATTGATCGCGCCGCCATAATTCCTCTGTTTGAAAAGGTAGATGCCACTGTTGTTGAGTTGCTGGGCGGCCAACTGCCTCTGTTGCACGGCGGGGTCTGGCGGCGGTGCGGGAGTACCCCAGAACCAATCGTGCACCGCCTGTTGCACATACGGCATAGCGGCTTGCGCAGCGCCTAGAGCCATTTTTTGCTGGGTGGTGAGGTTGCCCGAAGTGGCGGGCGCGGCGGGCGCGGTTGTTCTTGAACTCGTGGTGGAGCCGCCGCCAGAGCAACTGCAACTGATGCTGAGGCCCGAATGGAGATTGGCGTTTTGGACGTACGTAGTACAAGCTGCGTCCGATGCGAAGGTGCCGGGGACGGGTCTTGTCGACACCGGGCCACCACCATTTAGCGAGTAGCATGCACTCACACCAGAAGGACATGTGTAGGTGGCCGTGCAGGAAGACACCTGCGCGGCCGCAGGTTGCGTGATTTGCAAAGCGCTGAGCAACAAGGAAATGCTAACTCCCAGAATGCGCCACCGGAGATGGGGACGCATTGATCCCATAATCCAACACCCTAAGAGTAGACGCGAAGCATCGCCGCAATTTAGCTTGAAGACGGCCATCGTCATGTATTTCCTCCACTCAACTTCTTCGCCGATTGCATCCGCATGCAGGAAAGTAAGGTCAGCAACCAGTAATCGATCAAGTGTGGCAGAACACGTTGGCTGGCACACGGGTACGGAGGTAACGCCGGTGGCCGGGCAAGCTCTCGCCTCGAGGACGTCGTCGAGGTCCAGAAAACGGGGTTAATGGAAGCCCCGAACGAGGCTTCCAAGGTGCTGCCAAAAGTCAACTCACGACGGACGAATCCCCGGCTTGTGATCGCATTGCATTCGCCTTATGCCCTCCTCGAAACCGGACTGCGCGAATGCCCTCCGGAGAAAAGGCAGGACAGTGACGGCCTTCGCTGCTAAGCAGTGCATTCTCTGCAGTCCGGTTTGTCTGGGAATGATCGCGAAATACGGGCATCTTTCGCGTATTTCGAGGGAAAGGACAGCGGAATTTCTCTGCAGTCCAGACTGCGTGGCGGAGAGATTGGGATTCGAACTCTCGTTACCTTTTCGTATTCTGCACTTCGCTTGTTTAACAAAGGTGATCCATTCGACGTTCAGGCGACGATCTGCTTTTGGTACCGCCGCACTTCCCTGCCGCACTCTCTCCAACTGGTCCCGTCTCACTAGGCCCTCGCTGTCCCGAGTGAACAATTCCTCGCAGACCATGCACCTGCGCATGCCCTGCTCGGCTCTGAATACTTTCCCGCTTTGATCAGCGGTGCTTGTCCTAGCGCAGATCACGGCTCTCTTCATTCGCTCAGTGCCTCCCTCTACGCCATGGCTTGCATGTTCTCGGGCATCCTCTTCTATTACCTCGGACGGTCAACGGTGTCCCCACTCACAGTCTTCAAACCGCGCGGCAAAAACCGCCGGGAATTGGCATGCTTCTTGACCAAATATCTTGCTCCACAACAAGGCGTCATTTCGACCTGATTTGTACACTTTGGAGGAGTGATACATCCGCGCTTCTTGCTGAGACGGAGCCTGGAGATTGGTGTCCACCACCACCACAAGCAGTCCCGGCACACTGCTCGACGCTGGGGCCCGCCCGAGTCCTCTGCATGATTTCTCGGATCGTCAGTTTCCTGTTCCCCCAATCGCAATCTACATAGAATCGAGCAAAATCATCCAGAAAACCGGGCGTGAGCGAGCGGAGCAAAGGCAGTGACGAGGAAGAACGATGAGCCGGTCGATTCTGACTACGAGTCGTCGCTCGTCCGAGCCGGGGACAACTACTCCATTGAGGTACCGATGACCGAGGAACAGGAGCTACTCGCCTCGGTCTCAGCGGAAGACCACATTGATGTTTCAGTCTGTACTCTAGCGGACTATCGCAAATGGCTTCGCACGAATGATCTAATGGAATACGACGGTCGCACAGATGTGCGTGAATGTGAGCTATCCTTCGTGGCACCCTCGGATGGAAAGTATTGCTTGCTGCTGGTGAACCACGGTGACGAGGATGTTGATGTAACCATCGAGTATTCAGTGTAGGAGCCTTAAGCAATGGGACAATTCTCACCAACAACGCGAAAGGGCGACTGCGAAGAGATCGCCAATCTGTCAACCGCCTTCGGTCGGCGGCGGCGCAACTGGACTGACGTCCACGGCTCCGTCCCTGCCGCCCAAGTTGTGGATGCGTCCTGCGGCAACAAACACTGCATCACGCTGCAACACGCCTATCTCCGTCCCCGAGTAGAGCAACCGGGCAAATACCCCAAGATTGCCAAGCGCGTCCACAGGCTGAAGGTCGGTGAGCACTTCGACGTTCCGGGCGTCGGTACGGATGAGAGGAGCCGCAACCGATTTCGCTCCGGCTTGTATGCGGCTGTGCGGCTGGACAAGGTCTCAGCGCGCGGGCAGCCGGATGGGAGTGTGCGTGTTACGAAGGTCGGGGTGTGGCGCAGCGTTCTAGCCTGAAGGCGTGGGCGCGGGTCAGTGACTTGTTTCATATGATCAAGAAAGATGAGATCGCCTACTTGCTTCTGCGTGTGACATTCGGCGCGAACATTTTTCTCCACGGGTTCTCCCGGCTGGTCGGTGACCACGCTGCCTTTGCCTCTTACATGGACAAGCAGATGCACAACGCGCCCTTGCCGGGGTTCTTGGTACACTTCGTAGCCGTCGCCTTGCCGTGGTGCGAGGGAGCGGTTGGTCTGTTGAGGATCCTTGGGCTGTGGACATCCGTCGCACTGATCGCAAGCAGCCTTCTGATGCTCGCGTTACAGATCGGGACTTGCTTGGCTCAAAATTGGGATGTCGCCGGAGCGCAACTCATCTACGTGCTGCTGTACTTTATCTTGCTGACGTATAGCGAGAGGAATCGCTGGTCTATTGATCGGTGGTGGGAAGCGCATCGACGATAAGAACGGAGGATGCTCATTCCCACCGCTCCGAAGGTCGGGCGGAACGACCAGTGCCCGTGCGGCTCCGGGAAGAAGTACAAGAAACGCTGCGGCGGCCTTGCAGCGAATGCGTGATC
>Ga0302319_10005633_pt1 | contig 25094 bp, 25 predicted proteins | sample Bog_T0_2_FD_203319 | JGI IMG/M metagenome (GOLD analysis project Ga0302319, IMG submission 203319) | Peat permafrost microbial communities from Stordalen Mire near Abisko, Sweden - Bog_T0_2 | ecosystem: Environmental > Terrestrial > Soil > Wetlands > Peat | place: Sweden: Abisko, Stordalen Mire...
TCCAGCCCCACGGCGGGCGGCAGCGCCACGACCACCCCCACGCCCAGCACCACCCCCACGAACGGCCCCTACGCGGTCAGCCCCGCCCCAGTGCCCCTCAACGGCGCCGATGGTTACGCCATCCTGGCCGGCAGCGGCATCACCAACACCGGCAACAGCAGCGCCAGCGGTTATCTTGGCAGCTATCCCACCGCCAGCGAGACCGGGCTGGGGAGCATGGCCATGAGCTGCGGGGATCACGGGTCCGATTCATTCACCCAGACCGCCAAGAACGACCTGCTGACCGCCTACAACCTGGCGGCGGGCGCCGCCACCACGGCCATGGTCGGCACCGAGCTGGGGGGCAGCACCCTGCCCACGGGGGTCTACGCCACCGCAGCCGGGACGCTGGGCCTGACGGGCATCCTGAAGCTCGACGCCGGCGGCAACACCAACGCGGTCTTCATCTTCAAGGCCGCCAGCACGCTGACCACCGCGGTGGGCAGCTCGGTGGTGCTCATCAACGGGGCCCAGGCCAAGAACGTGTTCTGGGCCATCGGCAGTTCGGCCACGCTGGGCGGCAACACCGCCTTCGTCGGCACCATCCTGGCCTTCCAATCGATCACCCTGGTCACGGGCGCCAGCATCGACGGGCGCCTCCTGGCCGTCAACGGGGCGGTCACGATGGATACCGTCGCCATCAACACCGCCCCGGTCGCGGCGTCCCCCTGCGTGGTGGTGGGCACGCCCACGCCCACCCCCAACGGTTCGTTGACCGCGTCCCCCAGCCCCACGCCTGGGACCGCCACGCCCACGCCCACGCCCACCCCGTCGGCGGGAACGGGCACTCCTAGCGCCACCCCCAACGGCACGTCGACCGCCTCGCCGGCGGCGTCGCCGACCAACACGCCCGTCAGCAGCCCGACCGCCTCGCCGGGGGCCACGTTCACGGCCACCCCCACCCGCACCACGGTGATCCCCGCGGCCACGGCCACTCCCGGCGGCCCGGCCGTGATCGGAGGGGCCTACTTCTACCCCTCCCCGGCCAAGGGCAGCGCTGGCGCCACGGTCTACTATCTGTCCGGGCCTGGCAACGTGACCGTGAAGGTCTACAACCAGGCCGGGCGTTTGGTCGACACCATCCAGGAGTCCAAGGCCGGCGGCTGGCAGAGCTCCACGGTGACGGTCGGCGGCTTCGCCAACGGCGTGTACTACTACGTGGTCAAGGTCAGCTACGCTGCGGGCGGCACCGAGACCCAGTCGGCGGGCAAGTTCGTGGTGCTGCATTAAGGCGGGGAAGTGGGGCGCCCCTTGGGGGGCGCTCCACCCGGCCACCGGGCGGCGCGCGCTGTGGCGCCTGTGGCGGGCCTGGTGCGAGGCCCAGGCGGAGGTGCCGCTGCTGCGCTGGCTAGGCATCCTGGCGCTGGTGCTGACCCTGCTGGCGGCGGCCTTGGCCGCCACGGGGGCGGGCTCGGCGCTGGAGGCGGCCTTCGACGCCCTCACGGCGGTGATGTTCGCCCTGGTCATCTCGGCCATCCTGTACCTGCTCTTTGAGGTGCAGCGCCGGCACCGGGCGGACCGCCTTTTCAGCGGCCACCGGCTGGCGCGTTTCGTCCGGCGGCTGTCGCGCGAGGAGATCGGCGCCGACCATGCGGACGAGCAGCGCGACCCCCCTTACTTTGAGATGAGCATGGACGCCATTGAGCTCCTGATCAAACAGCACCAGGGCGCCAAGAAGGGCATGGAAGCGGTGGCCCAGAGCAGCGGCGCCGAGAAAAAACGGCTCTTCGAGGCCTTGCGGGCCGACCTGCTGGCGCATGACCACCTGGAAGAGGAGGTCTTTTACCCGTCGGTGCAAGCCTTCCCCAAAGCTGCGACGCTGGCTTTGAAGGACAAGGAGGCCCATGCCACCGTGGAAAAGGCCCTGGCCCGCCTGTCGGCCCTGTCGGTGGACGACGCCGCCTGGGCGCCGTTGTTCCGCTCCATGCAGGAGCGCCTCCTGAAGCATGTGGCGGAGGAGGAGGAGCACTTCTTCGTGCGCATCCGGCAACTGCTCAGCGCGGCCCAGATGGCCGAGCTGACCGTGAGGATGAAGGCCCCGGCCGTCCCGGCTGCGCGGGCCTAGTGATGCTGGCGGCCTTGGCCCTGGCCTTGTTGCTGGGGTCGGGAGGCCGCGCAGGGGCGGACGCCCCCGTGGAGGCCTTTGACGCCGCCGTGCTGAGGCTGGAGGGCGCCAAGGCGGGCTTCGCGCAGCGGCAGGATGGGCTCCTGCGCGGGCGCTACGACCTGGCCGACCGCCCGTCGGTGGCGCGGATGTCCGGCGGCAAGCCATTGCAGGGGGGCGTGCGCGTGCGCCTGCCCCAGGGCTGGACCTGGGAGCGCCTGGCCGCGCTGGCGCCCGACGAGGTGAGACGCCGCGGCCTTTGGCCGGGCGGCTTCCTGCCGCTGCCCCATCCCCACCACGAGGAGGGGGGCATGGTCTTCCCCCAGCCCTTGATCGACGAGACCCGGCGCCAGACGGGCCGCGACCTGACCCGCTTCGACCTGGACTTCGACCTGCCGCAGCACCTGCTGCCGGAATTCCCGCCCCCCATGTACCTGACCACCCGGCCCGACCTGGGCGACGTGTCCCAGGGGCGCCTGGTGACGCTGGACAACTACTACGCCCTGTTCGTGCCCATGCTCAACCCCAAGCAATTGGAGGGCTTGCGCCTGCTGGTGACCCCCTTCCCGCAGGCCCAGTTCAACAGCACCGACGAACGCCGCAGCCTGAAGCCCCACGAGGGGGTGGCCTGCTTCGACTGCCACGCCAACGGGCACACCGACGCGGCCACCCATCTCTCCGGCGACGTGCGGCCCAACGAGCACCGCCACCGCATCGACACCCCCACCCTGCGCGGCCTTTTCGCCCAGCAGCTCTTCGGCTCCCAGCGGGCCCTCCACAGCGTGGAGGACTTCACCGAGTTCGAGCAGCGGGGGGCCTACTTCGACGGCGATCCCGTCCAGGCCCAGAAGAAGGGCGTCAACATCCTGGAGCGGGGCAGCCAGGTGCATGCCATGGCCGAGTTCCAGGCCGTGCTGGACTTCCCCCCGGCGCCCAAGCTGGACGTGTTCGGCCGGCTGGACCCGGCCCGGGCCTCGGCGGCGGAGCTGCGGGGCCAGCGCCTTTTCTTCGGGCGGGCCCAGTGCATGGCCTGCCACGCCCCGCCCTACTACACCGACAACTCGTCCCATGACCTGAAGGCGGAGCGCTTCTACGCCCCCAGCCTGGTCAACGGGGTGGCGGAATCGTCCGACGGGCCGATCAAGACCTTCGCCCTCCGGGGCGTCAAGGATTCGCCGCCGTACCTGCACGACGGCCGCCTTTTGACGCTGGACGACACCGTGGAGTACTTCAACCTGGTGCTGGGCCTGCGGCTGGCCGCGGGGGAGAAGCGGGACCTGGTGGCGTTCTTGAGCGCACTTTAATGGAGAGCTGACCATGCCCCCAGGGGATGTGACCGTCGCGGAATACCTGCTGACGCGCCTGAAGCAAGTGGGCGTGGACCACCTCTTCGGCGTGCCCGGCGATTTCGCGCTGGGCTTCCTGAACCAGGCGATCAAGGGCCCGGTGCGCTTCGTGGGCACCTGCAACGAGCTGAACGCGGCCTATGCCGCCGACGGCTATGCCCGCGTCAAAGGGGTGGGCGCCTTCGTCACCACCTATTGCGTGGGCGAGCTCAGCGCCATCAACGGCGTGGCTGGCGCCTTCGCCGAGCGCGTGCCGGTGGTGGCCATCACGGGCTCGCCGGCCACCACGGCCTTCCGCGACCGGCCCCTGCTGCACCACACGCTGGGGGACTATCAGATCCCGCTGCGGCTTTACGAGAAGGTCACGGCGGCTTCCTGCCAGCTCGACAGCGCGGCGCTGGCCCCCGCAGAGATCGACCGGGTCCTGACGGCCTGCCTCATCCGCCAGCAGCCGGTCTACATCAGCCTGCCGGCCGACGTGGTCCTGCAGCGCTGCCCCGCGCCCGGGCCCTTCCCGTTCCCGGCGCCGCCGCTGACCGACGCCGCCGCGCTGGAGGAGGCCCTGAACGAGGCCGTGGGCATGCTCGAGAAGGCCAAGCTGCCGCTGGTGATCGGCGACGTGGACCTGGTGCGCTTCAAGCTGCATGACGAGTTCGCGGCGCTGCTGGCCAAGACGCACTATCCCTACACCACCATGATGCTGGGAAAGAGCCTGCTGTCGGAGCGCCATCCCCAGTTCATCGGCCTGTTCCAGGGCGACCGCAGCCGCGACTATGTGCGCCAGCGGGTGGCCAAGGCCGACTGCATCCTGCAGCTGGGGGCCCTGCTGACCGACTTCAATACCGGCGGCTTCAGCACCCATTTGGACGACGAGCGGGTCATCAACGCCAACGTCGGCACGGTCAAGATCAAGCACCACCGCTACGAGCGCGTGCACCTGCGGGCCTTCATCCAAGGGCTGACTCGGCGGCTGGCGGGCCGCGAGCCGGCCACGCTGGATATCGTCAGCGCGTCCGAAGGGTCGGGCCACCGGGCCACGCGGCCTTACCTGCCGGAGCCGGGCCAGGCCCTGACCGTGCAGCGCCTGTTCGACCGCCTCAGCCACTTCGTGCAGCCGGGGGCCCTGGTCGTCGCTGAGACCGGGGTGTCGCTGTTCAGCGCCGCCGAGATGCTGCTGCCCGACGGCGCCACCTTCATCGGCCAGGCCTTCTATGGCTCCATCGGCTACACGGTGGGCGCCACGCTGGGGGCTTGCCTGGCGGCGCCCCAGCGCCGGGCCCTGCTGTGCGTCGGCGACGGCGCCTTCCAGGTCACGGGGCAGGAGCTGTCGACCCTGATCCGCGAGCATGCTGACGCGGTGGTGATCCTGCTGAACAACGACGGCTACACCATTGAGCGGGCCATCTGCGACCATCCGTACAACGACCTGCAGCCGTGGGCCTACCATCAGCTGCCGGCGGTCTTCGGGGGCGGCTTGGGGCTGGACGTGCGCACCGAGGGCGAGCTGGAAGCGGCCTTGGCGCGGGCCGCGACCACGGCGGGCCTGGTCCTGATCGAGGCCCACACCGCCCGCATGGACTGCCCGGAGTCCCTGCGCAGCGCCGGCCGGTCCATGGCCAAGGTCAACCTGCTGGACTAACTCCGCCTCGGCTCAGGAGCATGGCATGGGTATGATGCGCGCATGGTGGAAGGCCCAGTTCGCGGTGCCGCTGGCCGGCTGGCTGGGCGTGGCGGCGGCGGCATCGGCGGCCCTGGTGGGCCTGCTGGCCTTGATGGAGGGCGGGCCCCTGCGGGCGGCTGCGCTGGACGCGGTGCTGGCCCTGCTCTTCGCCCTGGCGGTGTCGGCCATCCTGTACGTGCTCTTCGGCCTGCGCCGCCGCCACCGCGCCGGGGCCTTCGTGGGCGGGCGGCGGCTGTCGCAACGCATCCGCCAGCTGGCCCGCGAGGAGATCGGCGAGAACGAGGCGGCCAAGCTCAGCCTGGAGGACCGGCGCAGCCTGGCTGACCCGGCCCGCCAAGGGCAGGCCCATGTGATGCGCGACCGCGAGTTCTAGGGCCGACCCGGCCCGACCATCCCCACTTCAGGAGAGAGCATGGACGCCATTGAGATGCTGGTGAAGGACCACCAGGCCGCGAAAAGGGCCATGGAGGACGTGGCCCGGAGCTCGGGCGCGAAGAAGCGCTCGCTGTTCGACGCCTTCAAGCGGGACTTGGAGGCCCACGACCGCCTGGAAGAGCTGGTCTTCTACCCGGCCTTGAAAGCCATCCCCAAGGCGGCCGGCTTCGCCGAGAAGCATGCCGAAGCCCACGAGGGCATGGAGCAGGCCATGAGCCAGCTGGACGGGCTGCCGATGGACGACGTCGATTGGGCGCCGATCTTCCGCTCCATGCAGGACCACCTGTTGAAGCATGTGGTCGATGAGGAGTCCCATCTTTTCGCCAAGCTGCGCAAGCTGCTGAGCCCCCAGGAGCTGGACGCCCTGTCGGAGCGGATGCATGCCGCCATCCCGCCGCTGCCCTTGCCCGCATGAGCGGGAACGCGGCCGTTTGACGCGCAAGCCTCCGGTGAGCGCCGGAGGCTTTTTGCGTTGAGGCCCGGCTGGTCTAATATTGACGCGCGTCATCATCTGATAAAATCATCGCGGGGCCTTGGGTGGGGGAGCGCCGTGATGGGGTATAACAGGAACGCATCCCTACGCCCGAGGAGACCCATGAGCGCGACGCCGGACCCCCAACATGCCTTGACCCAGGCCCTGGCCTGGCGCTATGCCACCAAGCTGTTCGACCCCGATGCCAAGATCGATGAGGCCGACTGGTCGGTGCTGAAGGACAGCCTGCGCTGGGCGCCCTCCAGCTATGGGCTGCAGCCTTGGCGCTTCACCGTGGTCCAGGACATCGGCCTGCGGGCCCAGCTGCGCGAGGCCGCCTGGGGCCAGGCCCAGGTTACCGACTGCAGCCATTTCGTGGTGCTGACCAGCCTCAAGCAGCTGGATGCGGCCTTTGTCGAGCGCCACGTCGCACGCACCGCCGAGCAGCGCGGCATCCCCATGGAGAGCCTGGCGCGCTTCCGCGAAGTGGCCGCCAGCAACCTTTTGAACGGCCCGCGCTTCCAGACCATCGGCGAGTGGGGCCGGCGCCAGGCTTACATCGCCATGGGCTTCGTGCTGCTGGCCGCCGCCGAGCTGAAGGTGGACGCTTGCCCCATCGAGGGGATCGACCACGCCGCCTTCGACCATATCCTGGGCCTGGAGCAGGGCCCCTGGGCCACGGTGGCCACGGTGGCGCTGGGCTATCGCGCGGCGGGGGACAAGTACGCCGCCATCCCCAAGGTGCGCTTCGCCGAAGCGGACGTGTTCGACCTGCGCTGAGCCGGGAAAGGTTGGGCTTGCCCAGCGGCGCCTGCGGGATGTATAAGCAGAGCTAGGCCTTTCTGCCGGAGGTTCGGTGGCGCCACGCAGACCCCGGCCGGCCGCGCCGCGGGTGCGGCCGGCGCGGCTCGGTGACCTGGAAGCCATGGCGGCGCTGTTGGGCCACCTGTTCAGCCAGGAATCCGAGTTCCGCCCCGAGCCCGCCCTGCAGCGGCGCGGCCTGCGCCAGATCCTGCGGCGGCCGGGCCAGGGCCGTTTGCTGGTGGTCGAAGCCGGCGGCGAGGTGCTGGGCATGGTCAGCCTGCTGGCCGGGATCAGCACGGCCCTGGGGTCCAAGGTGGCGTGGCTCGAGGACCTGGTGGTCGCGCCCGGGCATCGCGGCCAAGGCCTGGGCAGGCTGCTGCTGCTGGCGGCCCTGGCCGAGGCCCGGCGTCGCGGCTGGCGGCGGGTGAGCCTGCTGACGGATGCCGACAACGCCCGGGCGCAAGCCCTTTACCGGAGCGAAGGATTCAAGCCCTCCCCCATGCGGACGATGCGCCGCTTGATCGAACGTTGAGTCCCACCCTCTGATCCGCACGATGCCGTGCAGCCGATGACGCCACAGAGGCCCCTTGAGGCCTGCCATGCCCTTATCATCGCCCTGCCCCTGTCCTCACACCTGCAACGTCCTCAACCTGGTCCATGACATCGCCGACGCGCTGGACGCGGGCGGCAGCCTGGAGCAGGCCCTGGCGCCCGCCTTGGAGCGCATGGCCCAGCACCTGTGCCTGGAGCGGGGGACGCTGACGCTGTTCCGCCGCGACCAGGGCGAGGTGCTGGTGGAGCTGGCCTACGGCCTTTCCCCGGAGCAGTTGGGCAAGGGCAAGTACCGCGTGGGCGAAGGCATCACCGGGCGGGTGGCGGCCACCGGCAAGCCGGTGCTGGTGCCCCGCGTCTGCGACGAGCCTGAATTCCTGAACCGCACGCTGGCCCGCGAGGACCTGCAGGGCCTCGCCTTCCTGTGCGTGCCGGTGCAGCGGCAGGGAAGGGTGGTGGGGACGCTTTCGGCCGACCGCCGCACCGGCGACCGCGCCGACCTGGCCGAGCACCTGCAGATCCTGGAGATCATCGCCGCCATGATCGCTGAGACGGTGGCCATCCACCTGTTGGAGCAGGAGAAGCTGGGCGAGGAGGGGGCCCGCCTGCGGGAGGATAACCAGCGCCTGCGGGCCGAGCTGGCCGAGCTGAGCAGCCCGGCTGCCATGGTGGGCAGCAACCCGGCCATGCGGCGGGTCTACGCGCTGATCGGCCGGGTGGCGGCGGGGCCCACCACCGTGCTGATCCTGGGCGAGAGCGGGGTGGGCAAGGAGCGCGTGGCCGACGCCTTGCACCAGGCCAGCGGCCGCCGCGGGCCGCTGGTCAAGTTCAACTGCGCCGCCCTGCCTGAGAACCTGGTCGAAAGCGAGCTGTTCGGCCACACCAAGGGGGCCTTCACCGGGGCGGTGGCCGACCGCAAGGGGCGTTTCGAGCAGGCCGATGGCGGCACCCTGTTCCTGGACGAGGTCGGCGAGCTGACGCTGGCGGTGCAGGCCAAACTGCTGCGGGTGCTGCAGGAGCGTGAGGTCGAGCCCGTGGGCGCCAGCGGGCCGGTGAAGGTGAACGTGCGCATCATCGCCGCCACCAACCGGGACATCGGCGCCATGATCAAGGAGGGCCGCTTCCGCGAGGACCTGTACTACCGCCTGGCCGTGTTCCCCATCGTGGTGCCGCCGCTGCGCACGCGTAAGAGCGACATCCCGGCGCTGGTCGACCATTTCGTGGGGCACTTCGCCAAGGAGCACCAGCGCAACGCGGTGCGCGTCTCCACCCCCGCCATCGACATGCTCATGCAGTACCACTGGCCCGGCAACGTGCGCGAGCTGGGCAACGTCATCGAACGGTCCGTGCTGATGTCCGAGGACGGGGTCCTGCGCAGCCACCACCTGCCGCCCACCCTGCAGACCGCCGGGGCCAGCGGGACCGCCCTGGCCGAGGGCATGGAGGCCGCCTTGGCGGCGCTGGAGCGCGAGTACATCGTGGAGGCCTTGAAGGCCGCCCAGGGCAACGCCGCCGCCGCCGCCCGCGAGCTGGGCCTCACGGAGCGGGTGCTGGGCCTGCGCTTGCGCAAGCATAAGATCCAGCTCAGGGCCTTCAAACAGGCTGCCTAGGGCCCCAAGCCACCGTTTGGAAGCCTTGGCAGGCCCCCTTCCTACCGGGATGTAGCCCGCCCCGCCTGACATCCTCCCAAAGCGCTTGCCCCCCAAAGCGTGCCCGCCCCAGCAGGGGTTGGCACGCTTTCTGCATTACAGGGGCTCAAGCGGGCGCCAAGCGCCCGGGACCCGAAGGGGCATCATGCGCGACCAGGAGGCACCAGTGAGGAAGATCGCCATTTACGGCAAGGGCGGCATCGGCAAGAGCACCACCACCCAGAACACCGTGGCTGGGCTGGCCGAGGTCGGCAAGAAGGTGATGGTGGTGGGCTGCGACCCCAAGGCCGACTCCACCCGCCTGCTCTTGAACGGCTTGAACCAGGACACCGTGCTCGACACCCTGCGCAATGAGGGCGAGGACGTGGCCTTGGACGACATACTGAAGCACGGCTTCGCCAACACCGACTGCGTGGAGTCGGGCGGCCCGGAGCCGGGCGTGGGATGCGCCGGCCGCGGCATCATCACCAGCATCAACCTGCTGGAGCAGCTGGGCGCCTTCAAGGATGAGAAGAAGCTGGACTACGTCTTCTACGACGTGCTGGGCGACGTGGTCTGCGGCGGCTTCGCCATGCCCATCCGCGAGGGCAAAGCCCAGGAGATCTACATCGTGGTGTCGGGCGAGATGATGGCCATGTACGCGGCCAACAACATCTGCAAGGGCATCGTCAAGTTCGCCGAGGCCGGCGGCGTGCGCCTGGGCGGCATCATCTGCAACAGCCGCAAGGTCGACAACGAGCAGGCCATGATCGAGGCCTTCGCCAAGAAGCTGGGCACCACCATGATCCACTTCGTGCCCCGCGACAACGTGGTGCAGCGCGCCGAGATCAACCGCAAGACCGTGATCGAGTACGAGCCCAAGGCTGGCCAGGCGGACGAGTACCGGACCCTGGCGATGAAGATCGACAAGAACACCAACTTCGTGATCCCCAAGCCCATGTCGGGCGACGAGCTGGAAGCCCTGCTGATCGAGTACGGCATCGCGGCCTGAGGCAACTAAAACTTGGAGCGCACCATGATCATGATCCGATCCATCATCCGCCCTGAAAAGGCCGACGCCGTCATGGCGGCCCTCATGGAGGCGGGCTTCCCGGCGGTCACCAAGATCAACGTGGTCGGCCGGGGCAAGCAGCGTGGCATCAAGATCGGCGACGTGACCTACGACGAGATACCGAAGGAGATGCTCATCACCGTCGTGCCGGAGAAGGACAAGGACTTCGTCATCAAGACCGTGCTGGACACCGCCCGCACCGGCGCCAACGGCAACTACGGCGACGGCAAGATCTTCGTCTCCCCGGTGGAGGAGTGCTACACCATCTCCTCGGGCGTGAAGGAGGCCGGCGCGGCGGCGCAGGCGGTGGGGAGCGCGTCATGAAGGAGCTGCTGGCCTTCGTCCGGGCCAACCGCATCGCGGCCAGCAAGGCGGCCCTGACGGCCGCAGGCGTGAGCTCCATGCACGCCAAGGAATGCCTGGGACGCGGCAAGGGGATGGTGGATTTCTCGGTGCTGAAGGGCGCCGAGCTGGGCTACGAGGAGGCCATCGCCCAGCTCGGCACCGGCCAGCGCCTGATCCCCAAGCGCATGGTCAGCTGCATACTGCCGGACAACCTGGTGCCCAAGGCGGTCGAGGCCCTCATCGCCGCCAACCGCACCGGCAAGGCCGGGGATGGAAAGATCTTTGTGCTGCCCGTGTCCGACGCCGTGCGGGTCCGCACCGGCGAATCCGGTGACACTGTGCTCGACGAGCTGTGAGGAGCGACCCATGACACCCGTCAGTCCCGAATCCGCCCTGGCCGCCTTGACCGAGGGCCTGCCCACCAAGGTGGCCCGCAAGCGCGCCAAGGCCCAGATGGTCAACCAAGTGGCCCCCGACGGCACGGTGCCCGAGATCGGCGTGAATGCCCGCACGATCCCCGGCATCCTGACCATGCGCGGCTGCACCTACGCGGGCTGCCGCGGCGTGGTGCTGGGCCCCACCCGCGACATCCTGCACATCGTGCATGGGCCCATCGGCTGCAGCTACTACGCCTGGCTGACGCGGCGCAACCAGACCCGGCCCGAGACCCTGGCGGACGTGAACTTCATGCCCTACGCGCTGTCGACGGACATGCAGGAGGAGAACATCGTCTTCGGCGGCGAGAAGAAGCTGCGCAAGGCCATCGAGGAGGCCATCGCCATCTTCAACCCCAAAGCCATCGGCATCTACGCCACCTGCCCGGTGGGCCTGATCGGCGACGACGTGCATTCGGTGGCCCGCGACGTGGAGGCCGCCCACCCCGGCATCAACGTGTTCGGATTCTCGTGCGAAGGCTACAAGGGCGTCAGCCAGTCGGCCGGCCACCATATCGCCAACAACAAGGTCTTCACCGACGTGGTGGGCCAGCTGCAGGGGCGCAAGCCGGGCAAGTTCGTGCTGAACCTGCTGGGCGAGTACAACATCGGGGGCGACAGCTTCGAGCTGGAGCGCATCTTCGAGAAGTGCGGCTTCACCATGCAGGCCTGCTTCTCGGGGAACTCGGTCTACGACGAGTTCGCCAGCGCCCACACGGCCGACCTGAACGTGGTCATGTGCCACCGCAGCATCAACTACATGGCCGAGATGATGGAGAAGAAGTACGGCATCCCCTGGTTCAAGGTCAATTTCATCGGCGCCCACAGCACGGCCAAGAGCCTGCGCAAGATGGCCGAGTTCTTCAACGACGCCGGCCTGAAGGCCCGGGTGGAGCAGGTGATCGCCGAGGAGCTGCCCAGCGTCGAGGCCGAGCGCCTGCTGGCCTACGAGCGCTGCAAGGGCAAGACGGCCATGCTCTTCGTGGGCGGCAGCCGCGCCCACCACTACCAGGACCTGTTCGGCGAGATGGGCATGCACACCCTGTCGGCCGGCTACGAGTTCGCCCACCGCGACGACTACGAGGGGCGCCGGGTGCTGCCCACCATCAAGGTCGACGCGGACAGCCGCAACATCGAGGAGCTGCACGTGGAGAAGGACGCCGACAAGTGGCGCGAGCTGAAGCAGAGCGCCCTGGACCGCGGCATGACCATGAACGACTACGTGGGCATGATGCCCGAGATGAAGGACGGCGCGCTGATCATCGACGACCTGAACCACCACGAGACCGAGGTCCTGCTGGAGATGTTCAAGCCCGACATCTTCTGCGCCGGCATCAAGGAGAAGTACGTGGTGCAGAAGCACGGGGTGCCCATGAAGCAGCTGCACAGCTACGACTACAGCGGGCCCTACGCCGGCTTCAAGGGGGCGGTGAACTTCTACAAGGAGATCGACCGCCTGGTGAACAGCAAGGTGTGGGGCCTGATGCAGGCGCCCTGGCAGAGGAATCCCGAGATCGCCGGCCGCTACGGCGTCGAATAGCGCCCGCCCTTAAGCCTTAGGAGAAAGCCATGTTGCTCCGACACACCACCGCCGAGCCCAAGGTCGAGCGCGAAGCGTTGACCATCAACCCCAGCAAGACCTGCCAGCCCATCGGGGCCATGTACGCGGCCTTGGGCGTCCACCGCTGCATGCCCCACAGCCACGGCAGCCAAGGCTGCTGCAGCTACCACCGCAGCGCCCTGACCCGCCACTACAAGGAGCCCGTGGTGGCCGGAAGCAGCAGCTTCACCGAGGGCAGCTCGGTCTTCGGCGGCCAGGCCAACCTGCTGGAGGCCATCACCAACCTGTTCAGCATCTACCATGCCGACGTGGTGGCGGTGCACACCACCTGCCTGTCGGAGACCATCGGCGACGACGTGCCTCAGATCGTCGCCAAAGCCATCGCCGAAGGCCGCATCCCGGCCGGCAAGCATGTGATCCACGCCAGCACGCCCAGCTACGCCGGCAGCCACATCACGGGCTACGCCAGCATGGTCAAGAGCATGGTGACCAGCTTCGCCAAGCGGACGGACAAGCGCTTGAACCAGGTGAACCTGATCCCGGGCTTCGTGGAGCCGTCGGACATGGCCGAGCTCAGGCGCATCGCCAACGCCCTGGGCGCCAAGACCGTGATGTTCCCCGACACCAGCGGGGTGCTCAACGCCCCCCAGACCGGGAAGTACGAGATGTACCCCAAGGGTGGCGCCACCGTGGCTGAGATGGTCAGCGCCGGCGACAGCCTGGGCTCGTTGGCGCTGGGGCCCCTGGCGGCCGGGTCGGCGGCGCGGCACCTGGAGGTGCAGTGCAAGGTCCCGGCCCAGGTGCTGGAGCTGCCCATCGGCCTGCGGGCCACCGACGCCTTCGTGGACGCCCTGCGGAACCTGTCGGGGACGGTGGTGCCGGAGGGGCTGATGGAGGAGCGCGGGCAGGTGATGGACTTCATCACGGACATGCACCAGTACTTCCACGGCAAGACCGCCGCCCTGGCGGGCGACCCCGACCAGCTGCTGCCCCTGGCCCAGTTCCTGCGGGACATCGACATCGAGGTGAAGTACGCGGTGACGGGCACGCCGGCGCCCAAGTGGGCCAAGCAAATGGCCGCGATCTGCGGCCCCAAGGCCAAGATCAAGGAGGGCGGCGGGGCGGACCTGTTCCAGCTGCACCAGTGGATCAAGCAGGAGAAGGTGGACCTGATCTTTGGCGGCACTTATTGCAAATACATCGCGCGCGACGAGGACATCCCCCTCTTGCGCTACGGGTTCCCCATCTACGACCGGGTGGGCCATCAATACTTCCCCAACGTGGGCTACCGCGGGGCCCTGCGCACGCTGGAGCGCATCCTGAACGCGCTGCTGGACCGTCAGGACCGCGACGCGGCCGAAGAGGGCTTTGAACTGGTGATGTAAGGGGGCTGTTGTGGACACCGCGGGGATCCTCGATGCCAGGCAAGCCAGCGTGGGGGTGGCCGGAGACGGCCCCCTGGCGCTGGCCTGCGAGAAGCCGTCGGTGGCCGGCTCGGTCAGCCAGCGGGCTTGCGTGTTCTGCGGATCAAGGGTGGTGCTCTACCCCGTGGCCGACGCCCTGCATCTGGTCCACGGCCCGGTGGGCTGCGCCGCCTACACCTGGGACATCCGCGGCTCGCTCTCCAGCGGGCCGCAGCTGCATCGCGAGTCCTTCTCCACCGACCTGCGGGAGATGGACGTGGTCTTCGGGGGCGAGAAGCGCCTGGCCGCGTCCCTGGACAAGCTGATCCCCCTGCACAAGCCCAAGGCCGCCTTCGTCTATGCCACCTGCTTGGTGGGGCTCATCGGCGACGACCTGGGCGCGGTCTGCCGCAAGGCCTCGGCCAAGTGGGGCATCCCCGTGGTGCCGGTGGCCAGCGAGGGCTTCAAGGGCAGCAAGAAGGACGGCTACAAGGCGGCCTGCGACTCGCTGATGCAGCTGGTGGGGACGCGGGCGCCGGCGCCGCTGGACCCGGCCCGCCCCCGCATCAACATCCTGGGCGAATTCAACATCGCCGGGGAAGCCTGGACCCTGCGCAGCTACTACGAGCGCATGGGGGTGGAGGTGGGCGCCATCTTCACCGGCGACGGCCGCATCGACGACATCTGCGGCGCCCACGGGGCCCAGTTGAACGTGGTGCAGTGCTCGGGGTCCATGACCCACCTGGCCAAGGCCATGGAGGCGAAGTACGGCATCCCCTACATCCGGGTCAGCTACTTCGGGTTGGAGGACACCGCCGAGGCGCTTTACGAGGTGGCCCGCAAGTTCGAGGCGGTGCCCGGGCTGCTTAAGCGGGCCCAGGCGGTGGTGCTGGACGAGGTCTCGCGGGTGCTGCCGGCCTTGGAGGGCTACCGGGCCGAGCTGAAGGGCCGCAAGGCGGCGCTGTAGGTGGGCGGTGCCTTCAAGGCCATCAGCCTGGTCAAGGCCCTGCGCATGCTGGGCATGGGCACGGTGCTGGCTGGCACCCAGACGGGCAACCCGGACGATTACGAGCGGCTGCGGCAGGTCTGCGACCCCGGCACCATCCTGGTGGACGACAGCAACCCGCTGGAGATGGCCAAGTTCCTGCGCCAGACCGGGGCGGATGTGTTCATCGGGGGCGTGAAAGAGCGCCCCCTCGCCTACAAATTGGGCATCGGATTCTGCGACCACAACCACGAGCGCAAGGAGCCGCTGGCCGGCTTCCATGGCATGGTCCACTTCGCCCGCGAAGTGCGGGCTTCGGTGATGAGCCCGGTGTGGAAGCTGGCGCGGAGGCCGCTGTGAAGGAGGCCGCCCCCGGCTCGTTGGAGCGCGTGATGCAGGACGCCGCCGGGGCCGCGGGCCCCGCGCCGGCCGTCCTGCCGCCCCGGGCGCCGCTGACCCAGGCGGTGGACCCCCGCGGCGAGCCCGCCGTGAACGCCTGCAAGCTATGCGCGCCCCTGGGCGCCAGCATCGCCTTCCGGGGCATCGAGGGGGGCATGGCGCTGCTGCATGGCTCGCAGGGCTGCGCCACCTACATCCGCCGCTACCTGATCAGCCATTTCCGCGAGCCGGTGGACATCGCCAGCAGCAATTTCAGCGAGGCGTCGGTGGTCCACGGCGGGGCCGCCAGCCTGCGCCTGGCCCTGAGCAACGTGCAGGCCAAGTACCAGCCCAGCGTGGTGGGCGTGGCCACCACCTGCCTGGCCGAGACCCTGGGCGAGGACCTGAAGGGGCAGCTGCTGCAGCGCGCCAAGCTGGACCCGGAAGGCGTGCCGGCCGTGCTGGTGCATACGCCCAGCTTCAAGGGCACCCACGCCGAAGGCTACCTGGCGGCGGTGCGGGCCATTGCCGAGCACTTCGCCGTCGAGGGGCCATCCACGGACAGCGTGAACCTTCTCCCCGGCCTCATCTCGCCGGAAGACCTGCGCCTGCTGAAGGGCCTGATGGCGTCCTTCGGCTTGGACTCGGTGCTGCTGCCGGACTACAGCGACACCCTGGATGGCGGCACCTGGGAGGATTACCAGCCCCTGTCGCCGGGTGGGACGCCTTTGGATCAACTGGCCAAGTTGGGCACCAGTTGGGCCAGCCTGGAGCTGGGCGCCACGCTGGGGCATCGGCCGACCGCCGCGGCTTATCTGGAGGAGCGCTTTGGCGTGGCGCGGCAGACCCTGCCGCTGCCCATCGGCGTCAGCGCCACGGACGCCTTCATCCGCTGCCTGGCCCAGCTGGCCGACCGTGAGATCCCCGAGGCCCTGAGGCTGGAGCGCGGGCGGCTGCTGGATGCTTACGCGGACGGCCACAAGTCCCTGTTCGGGCTCAGGGTCGGGGTCTACGGCGAGGAGGACCTGGCCTGCGGCCTGGCCGCCTGGCTAGCCGAGGTCGGCTGCACGCCGGTGCTGGTGGCGTCGGGCGGCGAGAGCGGCCGCCTGCAGGGCGCCCTGGAAAGCCAGATCGAAGGCTTCGACCGCCTGGGCTGCCGGGTCATGCAAGGCGCCGACTTCACGGCCATCAGGGAGGCCGCCCAGGCTCAGGGCGTGCAGCTGCTGATGGGCAACAGCAAGGGCTATCCCACGGCCAGGGCCTTGGGCTTGCCGCTCCTGCGGGCCGGTTTCCCGGTGCACGACCGCTTCGGCGGGGCCCGCCTCCTTCACCTGGGCTACGCCGGAGCCCTCCGCCTCTACGATTCGCTGGTGAATCTGGTGCTGGAACGCAAGCAGGCGTCCTCCAGCGTGGGGTACGGGTACCTTTAACGCCCACCACCTCTCAGGTCACGCCATGAACGCCAGCGAAAGCGCCGTCCTGCCCATCGCCGGCTCCTGCGGCGAGGGAGCCAAGCTCCACCCCTGCTTCGACGATGCGGCTCGCCACAAGTTCGCCCGCCTGCACCTGCCGGTGGCCCCCGCCTGCAACATGCAGTGCAACTTCTGCAACCGTAAGTACGATTGCGCCAACGAATCGCGCCCCGGCGTGACCAGCGTGCTCCTGACCCCCCAGCAAGCCAGCAGCTACGTCGACAAGGCCGTGATCAAGGTGCCGCGCCTCAGCGTGATCGGCATCGCCGGCCCCGGCGACCCTTTCGCCAACGCCGCCGTGACCATGGAGACCCTGCGGCTGGTGCGCGAGCGCCACGAGGGCCTGTTGCTGTGCGTGGCCAGCAACGGGCTGGAGCTGACGCCCCACGCCGCCGAGATGGGCCGCCTGAAGGTCAGCCACGTCACCGTGACGGTGAACGCGGTGAACCCCTTCATCGGCGCCCAGGTCTACGCCTGGATCCGCATCAACGGCCGGGCCGAGCGCGGGCCGGACGCGGCCGCCTACCTGTGGCAGCGCCAGCAAGAGGCCATCCAGGCCCTGAAGGACGCCGGCATCACGGTGAAGGTGAACACGGTCATCATCAAGGGCGTGAACGACGAGCACGTGGCCACCATCGCCCAGCGGGTGCGCGAGCTGGGCGCCGACGTGCTCAACCCCATCCCGCTGTACCCGGCCGAAGGGGCCGTGTTCACCGAGGCCCACGCGCCCGACACCCGCGACCTGATGCGGGTGAAGGTGCTGGCCGGCGACCACATCCCGCTCATGACCCATTGCGCCCGCTGCCGCGCCGATGCCGCCGGCTTCCTGGGCCGCGACGACCCCGGTTTGGCCGCCTTGCTTAAGGAGACCGCTGCGGCGGGCCAGGCCTCGGCGCCGGGCCCGGCGGTGGCCCTGACGCTGGAAGCCGCCAAGGCGGCCGAGGCGGTGGCCAAGGCGGCGGCCGAGCTGGCGCCGACGCCGCCGCCGGACCCGCCCCTGCCGCGGGTGCGTGTGGCCGCCGCCAGCATGGAAGGCCTGCTGGTCAACGACCTGCTGGGCAAGACCCGCCGCTTCCTGATCTACGAGATGAACGGCACCCAGGCCCAATTGGTGGGCGAGCGCCCGTCACCCCGGGCCGGCGCGGGCGGCGACCGTTGGGCCGCCATGGCTGACGTGCTCAGCGACTGCCACACGCTGCTGGTGGGCGAGGCCGGCGGCAAGCCCATCCAGGCCCTGGGCCAGCATGGCATCAAGGTGGAGGTGGTCGAAGGCCTGCTGCAGGCCGTGGTGCCCATCGCCCTGGAAGGCAAGGACCTGGGGCCCTACCGCCGCCAAGCCATGGCCTGCGGGGGCGGCTGCTCCTGCGGGGCCGGCGGCGGCGGCAAAAAAGCCAAGTTGAAGCCCGAGGAGGGCGGCGCCAGCGGCCCGGCGTTGAAGAAGGGCTGCCAATGCGGCGGCGGCGGCGGGGGCTGCGGATAGGGCCCGCCCCGTGCAAGCGACCATTCCAGCGATCACCTGACCTGAAGGAGCCACCATGAAAAAGCCCGAACACCACCTTTTAGTCTGCGCCAGCTTCCGCCTGGGCGGGGAAGCCCAAGGCGTCTGCCACAAGAAGGGCAGCGCCAGTCATCTTGGCTATCTCCAGAGTGAATTGGCCGACCGCGGCCTGGACCAGGTGACCGTGAGCGCCACCGGCTGCCTCAACGTCTGCGACCGCGGCCCGGCCATGATCGTATACCCGCAGGGCGACTGGTACGGCAACCTGGGCAGCACCGACGCCATTGACGCCGTGCTGGACGCCATTGAATCCGGCACGCCCTGCGAGAAGCACCTGCTGACCTAGCTCGTCTCCCCTCCCGGCGGCGGATGGCCGTTATCGCGGGCAGGCTCTTTCGACCTGGAGCTCGACTCCGGTGAGGGACGAAAGTCCTTCGTCGAAAAAGTGGATCCGCTTCGATCGTTTTACTTCAGGAGCGCATCATGAATCACGGACAGACATTCAACTTTCGAGGTCTTTCTTTGAAAGGGCCCCGTGGTCTTAAGGCGCTTGCGGTCGGCTGCGCGTGTTTCGGTTCCTTGTCCCTGCCGGGCTTTGCAAAAGCGGAAGCAGGGGACGTCACCATCCCCATGTCGGTTGGCGCGAATGTCTACACCTATCATGTCGCCACCGGCCAGCACAGCACCGCAGCGATCAATCCCGGGGACAAGGCTTCTCCCAATGGTTTGAACATCTCCGAATTCCCCGGCATCGGATATTTTCTGACGGACCGGATCCGGCTGGGCTTGAACCTTCAATTCACGGAATCCGTCACGCCTGAGCCCGGCAACAACCTGGATATCTTCGGTGTGCTCCCCCAATTCAACTACAAGTTTTGGGGGCCTTTGACCATCAGCGTGGTGCCGTCGTTCTATCCGGTTTATGACGGGGTCAGCCAGTTCCACTTCGCGGTCCAAGGGGTGCTGACCGCCGGTTATCCCCTTGGCGATGGTTTTACAGCGACCGCGGCCCTTGAAGTGCCGGTGTTCTTCAAGATCTCCGAAAAGACCAACGAGACGATCGGGATCACCCCGATCCTTGGGGTCGCCTACAAGATCTGAGGGGACCGGACATCCACCCAAGGAGGGAATGCCATGCGCGACATAAGCGTTCGCAACCAGATCCAAGGCAAGGTCGCCAAGCTCACCAGCGACAAAGTGCTGACCGAAGTGGTGGTGGAGACTTCGGTCGGTTACTTGGCCGCCGTCATCACCACCCGCAGCGTGAAGCAGATGAAGCTGAAGGCCGGCTCGCCGGTGCATTTCATGGTGAAGGCCACCGAGGCCTTCATCCTGCGCGACGGAGAGGAGGGCGGGTCATGAGGCGCATCCTTGGGTTGCTGGCGTTCTCGCTGTTGATGGCGGCCTGGTCCTTCAGCCTGCGGGCGGCGGAGGCGGGCCCCAAGCTGAAGGTCTTCGCGGCGGCCAGCCTGGCCGAGTCGCTGCAGGACATCGCCAAGCTCTATGCCAAGCAGGGTGGGGCTGAGGTGGCCTTTAATTTCGCGGCCTCGGGCACGCTGGTGCGGCAGATCCAGGAGGGCGCGCCGGCGGACCTGATCTTGAGCGCTGACGAGGCCCAGTTGGACAAGCTGGCCAAGGCCGGCCTGCTTGCGCCGGGCAGCCGGGCGGACCTGCTGAGCAACACGCTGGCGGTGGTGGTGGCCGCCGACAGCCCGTTGACCGTGACTTCGGCGGTGGACCTGGCGTCGCCCCAGCTGGGCAAAGTGGCCATCGGCGACCCGGCCTCGGTGCCGGCGGGCGCCTATGCCAAGGCCTGGCTTCAAGGGGCCAAGGCCTGGGACAAGATCATCGACAAGGCGGTGCCCTGTGACAGCGTGCGTGGCGTACTGGCGGCGGTGGAGTCCGGCAACGTGGACGCGGGCATCGTGTACCGCACCGATGCGCTGATCAGCAAAAAGGTGCGGGTGGCGTTGGACGTGCCCAGGGCGGAGGGCCCGCCTATCCGCTACCCTGTGGCCCAGTTGAAGGATGCGCCCGGGGGCGCCGAGGCGGGGCGCTTCCTGGGCTTCATCGAAGGCCCGGCGGCGGCGGGCGTGTTCAAGGCCCATGGCTTCCTGCTGTTGAGCGTGACAGCCGGGGCGCCCTGAGGCGGCCGTGGACCCCGAGGAGCTGCGGGCGCTGTGGTTCACGGTGGCTTGCGCGCTAGCGGGCGTGGGCCTGGTGGCCTTGCCGGCTTTCGGGCTGGCCTGGCTGCTGGCGCGGCGCGACTGGCCGGGCAAATCCCTGTTGGAGACGGCGGTGGCGCTGCCGCTGGTGCTGCCGCCGGTGGCCACGGGCCTGATCCTGCTGAAGCTGCTGGGCCGGCGCGGCTGGCTGGGCGGTTGGGCCCACGCCGCCTTCGGCTGGGACATCGCCTTCACCTGGCGGGCCGTGCCGGTGGCCCTGGGCGCGGCGGCCCTGCCCTTGATGGTGCGGTCGTTCCGGGTGGCCTTGGAGGGCGTGGACCCGCGCCTGGAGCAGGTGGCGCGCACCTTGGGCGGCGGCGAGCTGCGGGTGCTGCGGACCATCACCCTGCCGCTGGCGCAGCGGGGCCTGCTGGCCGGGCTGGTGCTGGGCTTCGCCCGGGCGCTGGGCGAATTCGGGGCCACCGTGGTGCTGGCGGGCAACATCCCCGGCGAGACCAGCACCCTGGCCCTGGCGCTGTACCGGGCCGTGGAGCTGGGCCGCGACGACCAAGCCCTGCGCCTGCTGCTGGTTTCGATCGTGCTGGCCTATGGGGCCTTGTGGATGTCAGAGCGGGCCTTAGGCTCGGGGAGGCGGCCGTGAAGCTCATGCTGGAAGGGGTCACGCTGGCCCAGGGCGCCTTCAAGGCGCGTTACGACCTGGCCCTGGAGGGGCCGGCGGTGGCCTTGTTCGGCCCGTCGGGCAGCGGCAAGACCACCCTGCTGGAGGCGGTGGCTGGCCTGCGGCGCTGCACGGGGCGTATCCTGCTGGATGGCAGGACGCTGCAGGACTCGGGCCGTGGCATCTGGCTGCCGCCGCGCGAGCGCGGCATCGGCTATGTTCCCCAGGACCTGGCCCTGTTCCCGCATCTGGACGTCGAGGCGAATCTTGGCTACGGCCTGACGGGCGGTGGCGGCCCCGACCTTGGCGCCGTGGCCGAAGCCCTGGGGCTGTCGAAGCGCTTGAAGGCCGGCCCGGAGCGATTGTCGGGCGGCGAACGGCGGCGGGTGGCCCTGGGGCGGGCCCTGCTGGCGCGGCCGGCCCTGCTGCTGCTCGACGAGCCTTGCGCCAACCTCGACGTGGGACTGCGCCGCCAGGTGGCCGCCCTGCTGCGGCGCATGCATCGGGCCTTCGGGGTGCCGCTGCTGCTGGTCAGCCACGACCCCGCGGAGCTGCGCAGCCTCTGCGGCGACGTGGCCTTGATCGACGGGGGGCGCTGCTCGGGCGTGGTCACGGCCAGGGGCCTGGCGGCCCATCCTATCCCCGCCGCCCGCAGGCCGGGCGCCCCGCCCCGGAGGCTGCCGGTTCCGGCCGTAGCCCCTTGGCTGGAGGCCATGTGCTGACGCGGCCTGCCAACCCCTTCCAGGCTTCCGCCGCGCCGCTGACCCTTTACGACGACACCCTGCGCGACGGCGAGCAGATGGCCGGCCTGGCTTTCAGCCCGCAGCAGAAGCTGGAGCTGGCCCAAGCCCTGGCGCAGGCGGGCGTGCGCCTGATGCAGGCGGGCTACCCGGCGGCGTCCCCGGGCGAGGCGGCGGCCTGCGCGGCCCTCCTGCGCGCGCGCCGGCAAGGCGCCCTTCCCGCGCCGCTGGAGCTGGCCCTGCTGGCCCGGCCCACGCCCGGGGACCTGGAGGCCTGCTTGCAGGCCTGCCGCTGCGCGGGCGTGGAGCCCGGCTCGGTGAGCGTGGTGCTGTTGGCGGCCGTCTCGGATCTTCACCTGCGCCACAAACTGGGCCCGCGCCTGATGGCTTGGCGCGGCCTGGATGCCGGCCATGCCGGCAGCGTGCCCATCAGCAGCCTGCGGCGCTGGGCCCTGGACCTGGCGCTGGAGGGCATCGACCAGGCCCGGCGCCTGGGTTTCGGCCTGGTGGAATGCGCCCTGGAGGACGCCAGCCGTGCCGAGGCGGCGTGGGTCCGGGTGGCGGCCGTGGCGGTGCAGGAAGCCGGGGCGCGGCGCATCACCTTTTGCGACACCTGCGGCGTGCTCACCCCCGAGCAGGTGCGCGCGCAGGTGCCGGGCCTGGCCGCAGCGCTGGGCGTGGCCAGGGGCCGGGCCGAGCTGGCCGCCCATTTCCATGACGATTATGGCTTGGCCGCGGCCAACACCATTCAGGCGGCGCTGTGCGGTTGCACCCACTTGACCGTGACCTTGAACGGCCTGGGCGAGCGCTGCGGCAACGCCGCCCTTCATCGGGTGGTGGTGCCCCTGCGGGACCTTTACGGGGTCACGGTGGGCGGATTCGACTACGCGAGATTGCGGGCGCTGTCGCGCCTGGCCGAGCGGGCCAGCGGCGAGCTGGTGCCCGTGCACGAGGCCGTGGTGGGCCGCGGCGCGTTCCGGCATGAGAGCGGGCTGCATGTGGCGGCGCTGCTCGAGCAGCCCAGCACCTACCAGGCTTTGGAGCCCTCCAGCGTGGGCGGCCAGATGGAATTCAGCTTTGGCAAGCACAGCGGCCGGGAGGGCGTGGCGGCGGCCTTGGGAAGGGGAGCCGCGGCCGGCACCGTGGCCCGCGTCACCCAGCGCCTGAAGCGGCAGGCTGAACGCCGGGCGGCGGGCCTGCTGCGGCGCGGGGCGGTGAAGGCGCTGCTCGACGCCCGCGACCGCCTGGACGATGGCCGGTGCCTGGGCGTGGCCCAGGTGCGGGCCCTGGGCGAGGGGGCCGGGGACCCTGCGCGGTCGGTGGCTTGAGGAGCGCCCTGGGCAGGCCGCCCGAGGGGCGTTAACATGGTCGCTGGCGGCGCCCATGCCGCCGACGCCTGCAGGAGCCCCATGAAAGCCTTTGGTTTGATCTCATTGCTGCTCGTGCTCGGGGTCGCCGCCTATCTGATGGTCGGCCGCGGCCCCGCAGCCCCTGGAGCCCCGGCGTCAAGCCAGCTGGACCAAGCCGCCGGGGCCCGCGCCATGGAGGACAAGGCCCGTGACGCCATGGGGCGCGCCGACCTGGCCAACCTCCGCACCCAGATCTCCGCGTTCCAGATGAATCATGGCCGCCGGCCCGCCAGCCTTGATGAGCTGAAAGAGGCGGGGCTCATCGCCATCATCCCGGCTGGCCTGAGCTATGACCCGGCCACGGGGGAGGTGAAAGCGGGGCAGTGATGCGGCTTGGCTGCAAGGGGCCGGAATATCGGGCGCTGGGGCGACATACTGGGTGAGCCTCCTGCGCGCGCTGGGGGCCGGGGCCCCAGCCTGGGGCTCGCAAGACCGAAAGGCGGGCCCATGGTCGGCAATGCGGTGAGGCAGTTGGGGCGTTTCGGCCAGTCCATCTGGCTTGACGAGGTGGGGCGTGACCTGGTGCCCAGCGGGGGCCTGGAACGCTTGATCGTGGCGGATGGCTTGCGGGGCCTGATCTCGGGCCCCTGCGCTTTTGAGGCGGCCGTGGTGGGTTGCCCCCTCTACGACGTCGAGATCCGGGCCCTGAGCGCCCAAGGCAGGACGCCCAAGGCGGTCTACGAGGGCGTGTGCCAGACGGACCTGCAGGCCGCCGCCGACGAGCTGCGCCCCACGTTCGAGGCCACCAGCGGCCAGGACGGCTACGTCAGCCTGGCCACCGACCCGCGCCTGGCCCGGCAGACCGACGCCGTGGTCCAGGAGGCCCGCCGGCTGTGGGCCTCGCTGGAGCGGCCCAACGCCCTCATCAACGTGGTCGCCACGGCGCAGGGCCCCATGGCGCTGCAGCAGCTCATCGCCGAGGGGATCAACGTCAACGTGACGCTGCTCTTCAGCCTGTCGCGCTACCGCCAGGTGGCCGAAGCCTACATCGCCGGCTTGGAGGAGCGCGCCGCCTCCGGCCTGCCCTTGGCGCCGGTGGCCTCGGTGGTCAGCTTCTTCGTCAGCCGGATCGACGCGCTGGTGGACGCCCGCTTGGAGGGCCAGGCGGCCCAGGGCGGCGAGCAGGCGGCCCTGGCGGAGACGGTGCGCGGCAGCATCGGCATCGCCTGCGCCAAGCTGGTCCATCAGGCCCAGTTGCGGGCCTTCAGCAGCGTCCGCTTCAGGCGCCTGGCAGCCCTGGGCGCCCGGCCCCAGCGCATGCTGTGGGTCAGCAGCGGCACGCAGGACCCGCCGGACGGTGACGTGAAGTACATGGAGGCGCTCATCGGGCCGGGCACCGTCCATGCGGTGGGCTTGGGCGCGCTGGCCGCGTACCGCGACCAGGGTCAGCCGCAAGGCCGTTTGGAGAAGGGCCTGGCGGCGGCCCGCGCCGCGCTGGGACGCCTGCCCCGCCTGGGCATCATCATCGATGACGTGACGCGCTTGCTGGAGGATGAGGGCGTTGAACGCGCTTGCCGCGCTTTCGACCATTCGGTGCAGGTGGTGGGCGAGCGGGCCCAGATCCTGGGCGCCGAGATCCACTGCGTGATCTGATTTTTTTTTTTACCGCGCCAAGATGATAGGAATTCTAGGGGTTCGGTCCTAAGGACCGGGCCCCTTTTGTGTTTTACCTATTGGAATATATTGACAAGGTTCCTAACAAAATAGTTTCTTTAGATGGTACATTTCTATTTAGTCAGGATTTAAAAGCACTCTCTGATGTCCTGGATTATCTTTTGTTTTAATGGCTTTTACATAAATGGTAATTTATTGGCAAACGTTTTTATTCTTATTTGCAAACGTTCGCAAAGTAAGTAGTGTTTGTTTGAGCTGCGTCATATTTCGACGTCATG